>X301_European_Hare__coassemble_888_pt1 | contig 47894 bp, 43 predicted proteins | sample X301_European_Hare__metabat2_low_PE_012 | metagenome-assembled genome bin X301_European_Hare
AGCCAAGCGAACCCGAGGAATCCAGTGAGGAACCGAGTATCCCCGATGAGCCAAGCGAACCCGAGGAATCCAGTGAGGAACCGAGTATCCCCGATGAGCCAAGTGAACCCGAGGAATCGAGCGAGGAACCGAGTATCCCCGATGAGCCAAGTGAACCCGAGGAATCGAGCGAGGAACCGAGTATCCCCGATGAACCAAGCGAACCCGAATCGAGTTCTCCGGGAACCGGCACCGGCGACTATGTGGATACAAGCAACCCGAACGGCTCCGGAGGAAGTCACACACCCCCTGCTTCGGATCAACCGATTGCTCCGCCGGTACAAACAGGTCAGGATGCAAATGAATATATAGTACCAATAATAATTGTTCTTGTTTCTCTTGTTACTGTAATAGTATTGCTGCTCACAACTCGCAAGAAAAAGAGAGACGATGACAACACATAACCAATGAGAAAACGACGGTCTTGTGCCGTCGTTTTCTATAGTTTTATGAGTATAATCAGTCTTTGTTTCGACAATGAGCTTACGCTATGCGGAAGCGATGAGTTTCTCGTATTAGGGTGTAAATTTATATAAAAATGTCAAATATCTATTGACAATATTCCTCAAAAGGAATACAATACACTTAAATAATACAGTTTGGAGTGTGTCGGAAATGGATGATTTTGAAAAATTGTTGCAAGAATCATTGCAAGATCCCGAATTTAAAAAAGAATGGTAAGTCGGACAACCCGATTACGAAGTTATGCGTATGATTATTAAGAAAAGAAATAAAAGAAATCTTGCACAGAAAGAATCATCCGAACTCTCGGGTATAAGACATTCAAACAACGACCGTGTAAAGAGGTGTATGTGTTCCGAGTATAAATACCCTCGAAAAAAAATTGAAAATTGAATTTGTATGAAAAATCCTCCGGTTGTTTCTCAGCCGGAGATTTTTTTCGGACATCATGCTAAGTATGTTAGGATAAACACTTGAAATTTTAACAATTTTATACTATAATAGACAGTGTGAAATTGTATTTTCTACAAAATAAGGAGGAATAAGGAATGAGCATGGAAGCTAAAATCACAGAGCTTGAAACGGCTCGTGTAAATACCGCTTCGTCTTCTGCCTATACGGTCTTGACAAAACTCTTCGATGAGGGAGCTTTTACCGAAATTGATGCCTTTGCAAAATCAACCGCAGGCTATGCCGAGGTTGTCGCGGGCAGAGGTAATGTCGAGGGTATAGGCGTATTTGCTTTTGCACAAAATACAGACCGCTCCGGCGGAGCTATGTCAAAAGCTCAGGCGGCTAAAATAAAAAAAGTATATGATCTTGCACTGAAAACGGGTTCTCCCGTTATCGCCCTCTATGATTCAATAGGCGGCAGAATTGATGAGGGAAACGACCTCCTCTCCGCATACGGCGATATTTTGAAATATTCGTCAAATCTCTCCGGCGTTGTGCCTCAGATTTCCGTTGTACTCGGCAAATGCTACGGCACACAGGCACTGATTGCCGTAAACAGTGATATAGTGATCCTTTCGGAAAAAGCCGAGCTTACCCTTAACACGGACGGCTCGGGAGCTGATACAAAAACCAACTCCAAACACGGCATAGCCCACCTCACTGCAAAGGATACCGACGAAGCAATAGAAAAAGCAAGAAGGCTTATTTCTATTCTTCCATCAAATAATCTTGAATATGCGGGTACTTCTGAGTTTGACGAGCCGATATCTTCTGATGATGTGCTGTTATCTGTTGCGGATGGAGGCAGCATAATAGAGCTTCAGCCGGAATACGGCAAATCAATGAAAACCGTACTTGCAACAATAGAGGGAACAACTGTAGGTATAATAAAATCCGAATCACCCGAAATTGATTCCAAGGGTGCATCAAAGGCGGCACGCTTTGTACGCTTCTGCGATGCATTCGGTTTAACAATAATAACACTTGCGGATGCGGAAAAATTTTCCTGCATAAAATCGGCAGCTAAACTTTCCTCCGCATATTCCGAAGCAACCGCCCCAAAGATAGCGGTAATAACAGGCAATGCATACGGTGCGGTATATATCGCCCTTGCCGGAACAGGAGCAGCAGCCGATATAACCTATGCATGGGTAGGTGCTTCCGTATCTGCCCTCCCTCCCGAGGCGGCAACAGTAATAGCACTCGGTGATGATTTCGGCGGCAAACTCAAAGGCACGTCAGACCCCCAAGCCGAGCGTGCAAAAATTACTGCTCAATACAAAGACGATAACCTCACGGCTATGAAAGCAGCCGAGGACGGTTATATAGACGAGATAATACTTCCCGAGGAAACGAGGGCAAAACTCACTTCCGCTATAGATATGCTTTCCGATAAGAGAGCTTCGACCCTGCCCAAAAAGCACAATAATCTGTATATTTAATCTGAAAGGAATAATTGCTATGAAGAATTTAAAAATTACGGTAAACGGAGTATCATATGATGTACAGGTAGAAGAGGTTGACGGAGCATCTCCGACAACTGCATCAGTACCGGCTCCCGCAGCAGCACCAAAGGCGGCACCTAAAAAGGCGGCATCACCGGCAAAGGGCGAGCCTGTGACCTCACCAATGCCAGGAACTATTCTCAATGTGCCTGTAAAAGAGGGACAGTCTGTAAAGACAGGTGATGTGCTTGTAGTGCTTGAGGCAATGAAGATGGAAAACGAGATAAAAGCAGCAAAGGACGGCACAATACTTTCTGTAGCGGTCAGCAAGGGCGAGTCCGTAGACACAGGTGCCCTGCTTGTAACAATCGGCTAAACCTCAGATAATGGAAAGGGGAAGGTAAAAATGCCTAAAAAGATACAAATTACGGAAACCGTACTCCGTGATGCTCACCAGTCACTGATAGCAACCCGTATGCCGATCGGCGATATGCTCCCGATACTTGACAAGCTCGACAAAGTTGGATTTTATTCACTTGAATGTTGGGGCGGAGCTACATTCGATTCATGTATACGTTTTCTTGACGAAGATCCGTGGGAAAGACTCCGCACACTCCGCAAAAACTGCCCGAATACAAAGCTGCAAATGCTTTTCAGAGGACAGAATATGCTCGGCTACCGCCACTATGCTGATGACGTACTCGAATATTTCGTACAGCGTTCAATAGCGAATGGTATAGATATAATAAGAATATTTGATGCACTCAACGATATTAAGAATTTACAGACGGCAATAAAAGTAGCAAAGGCAGCTAAAAAGGAAAATCCGAATGTAGAAGCACAGGTTGCAATAAGCTACACAACAGGTCCGGTTTTCACAACGGAATATTATGTAGATTATGCAAAGAGGATAAAGGAAGCCGGAGCGGACTCGATCTGCATAAAGGATATGGCTGCCCTGCTTACCCCGTACTATACCGCCGAGCTTGTATCCGCAATCAAGAAAGCCGTAGATATCCCCATTCAGCTTCACACTCACTATACATCTGGACTTGCCTCCATGTGTCTGTTAAAGGGTATAGAAGCCGGAGCGGACAGGATAGACACAGCAATGTCACCGCTTGCAAACGGAACCTCACACGCACCCACAGAATCAATGGTAGCCGCTCTCCAAGGCACGGAATATGATACGGGACTGGATCTCGTGCTTCTTTCGGAAATAAGAGATTATTTTATGGATCTCCGTGCAAAATATATCAAGAGCGGACTTCTTGATCCGAAGATGCTTGCAACTGATGCAAAGGCACTCATATATCAGGTACCGGGCGGAATGTTGTCGAATCTTCTCAGTCAGCTAAAGCAGGCAGGCAAGGAAGACCAGCTTACGCAGGTGCTTGAAGAAGTACCGAAAGTCCGTAAGGATGCCGGATATCCGCCGCTTGTAACACCCACCTCACAGATAGTAGGAACACAGGCAGTATTTAATGTAATACTCGGCGAGCGTTACAAGATGTGCAGTGACCAGTTCAAGGATCTTGTTGCCGGAAAATACGGTACAACACCTGTCCCGATAGACAAGGAATTTCAGAAGAAGATTATAGGTGATACAAAGCCTGTTGACTGTCGCCCGGCTGATTTACTCGAACCCGAGCTTGAAAAGCTCCGTGAGAAGATTCCGGAGTGGATAGAGCAGGAGGAAGACGTCCTTACCTATGCTCAGTTCCCGGATGTGGCTCCGAAATTCTTTAAGAAGAGAAGGGATAAGAAACTCGGTATCAATGAGTCAGCGGACATAAAAAATAAGATACATCCTGTTTAATCAGCTATTAATTTTACAAGAAAAAAATAATGCTGTCGGGTAAGTTTCAAAAAGCTTATCCGACAGCATTGTTTTTTAGTTATGCGACCTGTTCCCCCTCAAATTCCTTATTTTCGATGGTGGTATCACTCCTTACAAATATCAGCCTGAATACTTTTCGTACAAGAGGCTGTATAAAGAGCAGTTGTGAGAAGAAAGCGAACGGCAGGTTGTAGCATACAAGCTTAAACCAATTACCAAGAAGAATAAGAAAATTAAAGCCTTCATAATACGGGTAATAGAGAAAAGCTGCAAGAAAGCTCATTGCGGGACACATAACAGCAACAGTTGCCGAGATTATCACGGTTTCAAATATCATAGGATTTGTTTTTTCCGGATCAAAATGTTTTAATGCAATTTTAAAAGAAAGTGGACTTCCCAACACATTTTCAAGAGTATAGGCAAGGACAAATTCAACAATTACAACGAGCCATATCGGTGCATAATTACCGAGCATATATATACCGCCTTGCTTATTAACGGCATCAATAACGCTGTTCGTACCGTTTATCTCCATAAGTACATTACCGTTGACGAAGCACAGGCTGTATAAAATGTAGGCGTGTACAGTTGTCAGAACTGTGATGAATGCGAATACCATTCGCTGAAACTGATTTTTCGGCATAATAAAATCTCTCCTTTTACGCAAAAAAACACACGTATTCCGGGGTAAATCCGACAGAAATTCATGTTCCGTAATCAGATTTACATACCCGAAGGTAATACGTGTGTCGTCATGCATTGTTTATTTTTACTTAAATATAATACCATATTTAGGTTAATACGTCAAGAACGTAAAAATAATTTCAGCCATTTTGCATATTTTAACGATAAATAATGAAAGTATTATTACAATTTTGCCTATTGAAAAATTAAGCTGTCATATACGAATACGACAGCTTAATTTAAAGTTTATATTAATTATACAATATCCTGATTAAGGGCAATCGGAATATTTTCTTCGATCTCTACATCCCTGTATCTCGGCATACCCGTTCCTGCCGGAACAAGCTTACCGATAAGAACATTTTCCTTAAGTCCCATAAGCGGATCAACCTTACCCTTGATGGCAGCATCGGTAAGAACCCTTGTTGTTTCCTGGAATGATGCTGCTGAAAGGAACGAATCCGTTGCAAGAGATGCCTTTGTGATACCGAGAAGAGTGGGGGAGAAGGTTGCGAGCGTAAGACCTTCCTCGCCGTTTGCAATTCTCTTTTCAATATCCTCATTTGCCGCATAGAATGTACCCTTGTCAACAAGTGAGCCGGGAAGCAGATCGGTTGAGCCTGCATCCTCTATACGCACCTTTTTCATCATCTGACGTACAATAACCTCAATGTGTTTATCATTGATATCAACACCCTGCAAACGATAAGCACTCTGTACTTCCTCGATAAGGTAATCCTGAACGGCAGCCGCACCCTTGATATTGAGTATCTCATGGGGATCCACCGAACCCTCCGTAAGGAGATCCCCGGCTTCAACCATCTGACCGTTTTTGATTTTTGTACGAGCACCAAAGGGAATAAGATATGTCCTGCTGAGAGGCTCGTCATTTTCCGTAAGGTCGGTGCTTGTGATAACGGCATTTCTGTCCTCAAGTCTGACCTGACCGCTTATTTCGGTAATTATAGCTATATGTTTGGGCTTCCTTGCCTCGAAAAGCTCTTCAACACGGGGAAGACCCTGTGTAATATCCTCACCGCCTGCAACACCGCCGGTGTGGAAGGTACGCATGGTAAGTTGTGTACCCGGCTCACCTATGGACTGAGCAGCGATAATTCCTACAGCCTCACCGATTGTAACAGGCATACCGTTTGCAAGGTTTGAACCATAGCATTTTCTGCATACACCGTGCTTAGCACGACAATCAAGAATAGAACGCAGCTTAACGCTTGTTGCACCCGAATTAACGATAAGGTCTGCGTCATGGTCATCCATGATTTTGTCTGAGGATACAAGCACTTCGCCCGTCTGCGGATCGCAGTAATCCTCACAAAGGTATCTGCCCTGAAGTCTTTCGTGCATAGATTCAATAATGGAGTCGCTGTCATTGGAATGAATAACCTTAACGGAAACAGTCCTCAGATCCTTCAGGATCTGTATATCTTTTTCGGTAAGGAGTTTTCTTGCGGGAATAAGAATATTTCCATCGGCATCGCAGAGGTTATCGATAAGTCTTCTGTCCTTGAGGGATTTATCGAATGATGTATAGGTCTTTATTATAGCCTCTTCCGTACCATCGACCCGGGTTTTGATATTAACCGAGGTAATACCTGCTCTTATAATGTTATCCGCATCGGTTTCGGTAATGACACAATTTTTACCTGCGATTATATCCCCTGTCGTCAAATCCACAATATCCTCTGCCGGAAGCTGACCGACAATGCAGCTTCTCATTGAACGGAATTCCTCAAACGGACGAATTCTTATATCGGTAATATTGGCTGCAAGTATAGCATCCACATCAGCTTTTGTCATTATTCTTGTTGTGGGTATCAGCAACGTACCCTGATCGGGATCATAGAAGTTTTCAAACAGGTGGTTTCCTACGAGATTTTCATAGTTGACACTTACTTCCTCGCCTGTGTCCGCACTTGCCTGACGTATATCGTATACAACGATACCTTCCTTTGTTCCGCAGTCCTCTTCACGGATAATTACATCCTGAGATACATCAACAAGTCGTCTTGTGAGGTAACCGGAGTCGGCGGTACGAAGAGCAGTATCTGCAAGACCCTTACGTGCGCCACGGGAGGATATAAAGTATTCGAGAATGTTAAGACCCTCACGATAATTTGCACGGATAGGAATTTCAATTGTTTTACCTGAAGTATTGGCGATAAGTCCACGCATACCGGCGAGCTGTCTGATCTGGCTCATAGAACCGCGGGCACCGGAATCCGCCATCATATAAATCGGATTATATCTGTCGAGATTCTTTTTAAGTGCATCGGTTACATCATTTGTAGCATCTTCCCATATCTTAATAACTTTTCCATAGCGTTCCTGATCCGACATCAATCCGCGTTTAAACATCTTCGTAACTTTATCAATTTCCTGTTCTGCTGATGCAATTATTTCCTTTTTCTTCGGAGGAATTGTAGCATCACATACGGCAACGGTTATAGCACCCTTTGTTGAATATTTATAGCCCTGTGCCTTAACCTCATCAAGCACCTGAGAGGTAATTTGTGTACCATGTTTTTTAATACACTTGTCAATGATTTTGCCAAGCTGTTTTTTACCTACAAGGAAGTCGATCTCATAATCAAGGAAGTTTTCCTCTTTGGTTCTGTCCACATAACCGAGATCCTGGGGAATAGGTCTGTTAAATATAATTCTTCCGACCGTTGTATCAATAAGTTTTGATATTTTCTTTCCGTTGAATATTCCTTCACGGCGAACCTTAACCTTTGCATGGAGTGCGATAACACCTGTCTGATATGCCATGATTACCTCGTTAGTATCACGGAATATCTTGCCTTCGCCCATTTCTCCGTCTTTGTCAAGTGTAAGATAATATGAACCGAGTACCATGTCCTGTGTGGGAACGGTTACAGGCTTACCGTCTGAAGGCTTGAGCAGGTTATTTGCCGCAAGCATAAGGAATCTTGCTTCCGCCTGTGCTTCTGCCGAGAGAGGAACATGAACAGCCATCTGGTCGCCGTCAAAGTCTGCATTAAATGCCGTGCAGGCGAGGGGGTGGAGTTTAAGTGCCTTACCCTCGACAAGAACCGGCTCGAATGCCTGAATACCGAGCCTGTGAAGTGTCGGTGCACGGTTAAGCATTACGGGATGTCCCTTGATTACTCTTTCGAGTGCATCCCATACCTCGGGCTGTGCTCTTTCTACGGCTTTTCTTGCTGCTTTTATGTTTGCTACGGTATTGCTTTCAACAAGTATTTTCATAACAAACGGCTTGAAAAGTTCAAGAGCCATTTCCTTGGGCAGACCGCACTGATACATCTTAAGCTCCGGACCTACAACGATAACCGAACGTCCGGAGTAGTCAACACGTTTGCCGAGAAGATTCTGACGGAAACGTCCCTGTTTACCCTTAAGCATATCGGAAAGTGATTTAAGAGAACGGTTGCTCGGACCTGTTACGGGTTTACCGCGTCTGCCGTTGTCGATTATAGCATCAACAGCCTCCTGAAGCATACGCTTTTCGTTTCTTATAATCATTTTCGGAGCATGAAGCTCATTAAGTCTTTTAAGACGGTTATTTCTGTTTATAACTCTGCGATAAAGGTCGTTAAGGTCGGAGGTTGCAAAACGTCCGCCGTCGAGCTGTACCATAGGACGAATATCAGGTGGTATAACGGGGAGTACGTTAAGTATCATCCATTCGGGTCTGTTACCCGAAAGACGGAAGGACTCGACAACCTCAAGTCTTTTGAGAAGCTTTATTTTTTTCTGACCTGTAGCATTTTCAAGCTCTGTCTTAAGCTTTTTGGACTGCTCCTCAAGATTGATTTCCGCAAGAAGCTTTTGCACAGCCTCTGCACCCATCAGGGCTTCAAAATCGTTTCCGTATTTCTTTTCAAATTCTCTGTATTCGGTTTCAGTGAGTATCTGTTGCTTTTTTATCTCACGTTCTGCAAGAGAATCGGGTTTTACGTAGGTAACTATATATTTGGCAAAATAAAGAACCTGTTCAAGATTTCTCGGAGTAATATCGTCAAGCATGAGGGCCATTCTTGACGGTATACCCTTGAAATACCATATATGGGATACAGGGGCGGCAAGCTCAATATGCCCCATACGCTCACGTCTTACCTTGGATTTTGTTATCTCTACATGACACTTTTCGCATATTCTGCCCTTGTAGTGTATTTTTTTGTATTTACCGCAGTGGCATTCCCAGTCCTTTGTGGGACCGAATATTGCCTCGCAGAAAAGTCCGTCCTTTTCAGGCTTAAGTGTGCGGTAGTTTATTGTTTCGGGTTTTGTTACTTCGCCGTAGGACCAGCCCTTTATTACGATTTCTTCTTCCTCACCCTGTTCATTGATAATCTTTTTTACAGTTTTATCACGCATCATTTCGGGAGAAGCAAGTCCTATTTTTATTGAACTGAATTCATTAAATTCCATGCGTCAGCGATTCCCCTTTCAATTAAAAATTATCCTCATCATCGTTTCCGTCAATATCGGCAAAATCATCACTGTCAAAGCCGAATCCGCCGTCGTCAAATTCGTCCTTTTCTATGATTTCATCCTCGCCGTTTTCGTCCTTATACTGATAGCCCTCAAGCTCTGCATCGCTGTCAGTCATTACATTCTTTTCGTCAAGTATGCTGTTGTCTGCCGGTGCATCATCATCGAGATCTACAGAAAGGTCTATTTCATTATTATCTCTGTCAAATACCTTAATATCAAGTGCAAGTGACTGGAATTCCTTGATAAGTACCTTAAAGGATTCCGGAATACCCGGTTTGGGTATATTCTGTCCCTTGACGATAGCCTCATAGGTCTTGACACGTCCCACAACATCGTCCGATTTTACAGTGAGGATCTCCTGAAGTGTATAGGCTGCACCGTATGCCTCAAGAGCCCAAACTTCCATTTCACCGAAACGCTGTCCGCCGAATTGTGCCTTACCGCCGAGGGGCTGCTGTGTAATAAGCGAATACGGACCTGTCGAACGGGCATGGATCTTATCGTCAACAAGATGGTGAAGCTTAAGGTAATACATATATCCTACTGTTACGGGGTTGTCAAAATATTCGCCCGTTCTGCCGTCCTTAAGCCGTATCTTACCGTCCTCACTTATGCCGGCATCCCTGAAGCACTGGAATATATCTTCCTCATGTGCACCGTCAAATACAGGTGTCATTATTTTCCATCCGAGTGCCTTTGCCGCATACCCGAGGTGTACTTCAAGCACCTGACCGATGTTCATTCGTGAGGGAACGCCGAGGGGGTTAAGCACGATATCAAGCGGTCTTCCGTCCGGAAGGAACGGCATATCCTCCTCGGGCAGTATTCTTGAAACGACGCCCTTATTACCGTGACGACCTGCCATCTTATCGCCGACCTGAATTTTACGTTTTTGTGCAATATAGCAGCGTACCACCTTATTTACACCCGGCGAAAGCTCACTGTCGGGATCTTCCTTATTGAATACTTTTACATCTACTATGATACCGTATTCACCGTGCGGCACACGCAGAGAGGTATCTCTTACTTCTCTTGATTTTTCACCGAATATCGCACGGAGAAGTCTTTCCTCTGCTGTAAGCTCGGTTTCTCCCTTAGGCGTTACCTTACCTACAAGGATATCTCCGGAGTGAACCTCGGCACCGATATGGATAATACCGTTTTCGTCAAGGTCACGGAGCTGGTCTTCACCGATATTCGGAATTTCTCTTGTTATTTCCTCAGGACCGAGCTTTGTATCTCTTGCCTCTGTTTCATATTCCTCTATATGGATAGATGTATATACATCATCTCTTACGATTTTTTCATTAAGGAGAACAGCATCCTCGTAATTGTAGCCCTCCCATGTCATGAAGCCGATAAGGGCATTTTTACCGAGGGATATTTCTCCGTTGTGTGTAGCCGGACCGTCTGCGAGAACTTCACCCTTTTCGACTCTCTGTCCGACATCCACAATTGGAACCTGATTTATGCAGGTACCCTGATTGGAGCGGCTGAATTTCGTTACCTCGAAGGTCTGAACTCTGCCGGAGTCATACTGTACCTTAATTTCTCTTGCACTGACGGATTTAACAATGCCGTCCTCCTCGGAGAGAATACATACTCCCGAGTCAACGCCTGCCTTATATTCCATACCTGTTCCGACAATAGGTGATTCCGTAACGAGAAGCGGAACTGCCTGACGCTGCATATTTGAACCCATGAGTGCACGGTTCGCATCATCGTTTTCAAGGAAGGGGATCATTGCCGTAGCGACCGATACAACCATTTTAGGCGAAACATCCATATAATCCGCCTGAGAACGCTCAACCTCGACAAATTCGTCACGATGTCTGCCGACAATTTTAGCATTGACGAACCGACCTTCTTCGTCAAGAGGCTCATTAGCCTGTGCCACAATGTAGTTATCCTCGATATCGGCAGTCATGTAATCAACGTGATCGGTAACAATTCCGGTTTCCTTGTCAACCTTACGATACGGAGCTTCTATAAGACCGTATTCGTTGATTTTTGCAAATGTGGCAAGATAAGAGATAAGTCCGATGTTAGGTCCCTCAGGGGTTTCAATAGGACACATTCTTCCGTAGTGTGTATAGTGTACGTCACGAACCTCAAATCCCGCTCTGTCTCTTGAAAGACCGCCGGGACCGAGTGCCGAAAGACGGCGTTTATGTGTAAGCTCTGCAAGCGGGTTATTCTGATCCATGAACTGTGACAGCGGGGAAGAGCCGAAAAACTCTTTGATTGCAGCCGTAACAGGTCTGATATTTATAAGTGCCTTGGGGTCGATATGATCGTAATTCTGAGCCTGGCTGGTCATTCTTTCGGTAATGACTCTCTGTAGTCTTGTGAAGCCTATACGGAACTGATTCTGAAGAAGCTCACCCACAGAGCGTATTCTTCTGTTTCCGAGGTGATCTATATCATCTGTCGTTCCTATACCGTGCGAAAGAGTGAGCATATAGTTTATCGTTGCATAGATATCGTCAACTATGATATGCTTAGGAATAAGAAGATCCTTGTTTTTCTTCAGCTCAAGTTTCAGATCCTCTTCGTCGAGTCCCCTTGAAAGTATATCCTTAAGCACTACCCAACGTACCTTTTCGTTTATACCGCATTCCTCTTTGGCATCAAAGCCGACATATTTTGAAATATCGACCATACCGTTGGAGATGATTTTCACCTCATCGGGCTGTTCCTCATTAAGAGCAGCCTGCGGTCTGACATATGCAACGGTTATACCCATATTTTCAATTTCCATTGCTCTGTCTTTGGAGATAAATTCGCCCTCTTCGGCTATAAGCTCGCCGTCCTCGCTTATTATGGGCTGCGTCAGCACCTGATTCGAGAGTCTGTTTGCTATGCCGAGTTTTTTATTGTATTTATATCTTCCGACTCTTGACATATCGTAGCGTCTTGCGTCAAAGAAGAGATTATTGATATGCGTCTGTGCCGCATCCTTTGTAGCCGGCTCGCTCGGACGGAGCTTTTTGTATACCTCCTTGAGAGCCTCCTCACCATTTGTTGTATTGTCCTTTTCAAGGGTTGCCGTTATCAGCTTATCGGCACCGAAAAATTCGATTATTTCAGAATCCGTTTCAAGATTATTTTCATAACCGAGGGCTCTTATGAATGTGGTAACGGGGAGCTTTCGGTTCTTATCTATACGGACATAAAACACATTATTTGCATCATTTTCATATTCGAGCCATGCACCTCTGTTCGGGATAACGGTTGCACTGAAAAGCTTGTTTCCGTATTTATCGTGATCCATCTTGTAGTAAGCACCCGGTGAACGGACGAGCTGAGAAACTATAACACGTTCCGCACCGTTTATGACAAAGGTACCGCTTGGAGTCATGAGCGGAAAATCACCCATGAAGATATTATCGTGCACCTGAACCTCGCCGCCGGGCTTTGTAAGCTGAACCGTGACTTTAAGGGGAGCCGAATATGTAGCATCTCTTTCCTTACACTCTGCTATGCTGTATTTAGGTTTTGTTACGTCAAGCTTATAGTCCACGAAATCGAGAACCAGATTACCGGAGAAATCGGTTATTCCCGATACATCCTCAAAAACCTCCTTAAGACCTTTTTCAAGGAACCATTTATAGGAATCCTTTTGGATCTCGATAAGGTTTGGCATTTCGAGAACCTCATCGATATGGGAGAAGCTCATTCGTTCGGTTTTGCCAAGCCGAACGGGTCTGACGTTTACCATACAATCACTCCATTCAAAATTCTGCTTTGATGAATATGCCTGCACCGAGAAACAGCACGAAAATTAGTACTTGATTTTTTCTTCAAATTGTGCTAATATGCTTATAAAGTTTTCTGATGTTTAAGCAGTTTGGAAACAAAAACGGCATACTTTTCTATAATGGTGCATTTTGAAATTATAGCACTTATTATCTCCGTTGTCAAGCGATTGAAAACGGATTTCTTATTTTTGTAACAATTTCATAAAATCGGGCATAGATCCATATATCAGAACACCCGGAAGCGTTGTAAGAATTTATATAAAGGCAAAGAATTATCCGTCCGTGTTAAGTGAGTGCAATTATACACAACTGTGCCTCAATGATAAAAAGGGGGCTGTCGCAGCAAGAAAGGCGACAGCCCACGGAGAGTTTTCTAAAGCCGGAGACATTCTTAAAAAACTTGATATGCTCGTTTTGCAGGCTGAAAGTTTGAAATCCGACATACAGCAGGAAGAAATAACAAAAGGAGATGTAGATAAGCTGCGTGATATCGAGCCGAAATGAAAATCTGTTACAAATATGCTTGAAACCGAAGTTGCTCAAACCCCTGAGTTTAAAAAGCTGCTTGGTGAGAAATTGGGCGAGAAATCTCCGTATGAAATGCGAAAAGGAAATCTTGAGTGGGGAGAAAATAACAGTATTGATGTTGAGGTAATTACATTACCAATACAAAAATCGCCCGAAAATCTTTCTGAATTGAGAAAAGAAAAAGATATTGAGCGTGGTACATTTATCAATTTAGATACGGGAATCAATGTTATTTTTGGTATGAGTTCCGCTAATGAAATAGCAGCGAAAACAATTCAAGATAACAAAAGAGGTATGTATGTTGATGCTCGTGTTGGTGCTATGTACCATATGAAGAATTTAATTGCTTAAGCCGTTTGCTTTGACAGTCAAATTTCAGAGTTTAATACAATTAACTCGAAAAAATAAATCCCCAAACACTTTGTTTATGCACCGAATGTACGATATAGTCAGATAATGGGTAGCCTCCTCTCGATTGCATAAATTTTTTTGAGAAATTTCGGCTAATACATTGACGAGTGTGTATTTGTTGTGTATAATATAACTGTCGGGAGGTCAAGGAGATGAAGACAAAGGATTTAATAAAACTGCTGGAACGAAACGGATGGAAATTTGTACGACATGGTGCAAATCATGATGTGTATGCAAAGGGAAATCAAATCGAATCAGTGGTAAGGCACAGAGAGACAGACGAAAAGCTGGCACAGGCAATCATCAAGCGTAGGGGACTTAAATAAGTCCTGCTGCGTCTGCAAATACTAAACTATACGAGGAGGTTCTATTTATGAAACAGTCATACCCTATTGTTATGAGCAAAGGAACATCGCATATCGTCGTGTACGTCCCTGATTTTGGTATAAATACTCAGGGTGAGGATTATACGGACGCCATAGAAATGGCGAGGGATGCAATCGGCGTGGTAGGCATCGAGCTGGAAGATAGAAAAGAACAGCTCCCTTACCCGACCGCCATGAGTGAGGTGCAGAAAGAAAACGACGATGATATTATTTCGCTCGTCGATGTGGACTTCACCGAGTACCGCCGTCAAAATGATATTAGAGCGGTGCGGAGGAACGTTACCCTCCCGTCGTGGCTGGATGCGGCGGCAGAAAAAAGCGGGGTAAATGTATCAGCCATCCTGCAAAGGGCTTTGAAACAGGAGCTTCATCTTACAGACCGATAACTGACAAAAAATGCCGAGGGGCTGCCGCTTTTCTTACTGCGACAGCCCCTGTATTTTTATTCGCTGTATGCCTGCGGAAAGTCTGATGTGAGCTTAAACGATACTTTACAATCGTCAGATCAAGTGTTTTATGAATTTGAACACGGGTTTTTTGTACCATTTCATATGATCATATAAATACCTTGAAGATTTTATATATATCTCACGGACGAAATCGGTATCACTGCTGCTGATATTATCTTCGTAGAAATTATCGTATTCAAGAATATTTATCAGATGTTCCGAATCGGCCTTATCAATTATGGGTACGGTGCTGCTGAACATCTCCGCAAAATTCTTTTCAGAACCGTTCATATCAGTGAGCAGACCGCAAAAATGAAGGGCTTTGATAAGCCTGTCAAAGAGCTGCCTGCAATTCATTGTCTTTTGCCGGCGTAAAATAAATATGCGTCTTGACAGTATGAAAATTATAGCGGCACAAATGATACATAATGTAACAATTGTGAAGATTTGCCCAAGTGTTAATCCGTCATCGTCATTCACTGCATTGTTTCTTGAATTTACAATTTCATCCTCGTTGAAATGCCAGTCATATTTTTCCATGATACGATACATCTCACTACGATCGTACCCCGGATATTCCGCTATCATTTCGCCTTCCCTTGTCGGTGTTACCTCAACAGGTACCCAGCCGTAATCCTTAAGGAATATTTCTACCCATGCATGAGCGGCATAATCCGTAACCTGTGCTTTGAATTTGTAATCATCAGATGTCCCTCCGGTATTGCCGATAGCCTCAAAAGCCTCTTTGTCAATTACATAGCCTGTAACATATCTTGCGGGAATACCGTACATTCTGTACATAAGGGCAGCGGCAGTTGCAAAATGTACACAATATCCCTTATGATTTTCAAACAGGAAATACTCTATGGTATCCTTGTTATAGGGAACACTTCCGGGGGTTGTGGAATAATTTGCGTTAGTCTGCAAAGTGTACAAAATGAATGTTGTTATATCATTAAGCTCCGTAAGTTCGGTCGAGCTGCACAGTTCCGTGAGTTGGGGCATATTCTCATACGGCACATCGGTATAGTTATCCTGAATTGCGGATATATAATTATCAATAAAATCTTCATATGTTCTGCTTCCGCTCCATTTCCTGTCCGCATACAGCTTGGCGGCACTGTCGGTATTTCCGAAAGCGGTACTGTATGTAAAAGAAACAGATTCATCGGATTGCCTTATATCGCTTGTGCTTTTCTCGGAATAATAGGGTATGAGGATATTTATGAATTTATTTTCGTATGGGGAAATACATACCCTGTTGATATTATCTTCCTCTGAAAAATTCGTTGTGACTCCATCACTGTAAATCGCATTAACGGGATCCGAGGTTTCCGTAATCAGTATGGAGGGATAATTGGGAAGCTCATCGGCATCTGCATAAAACTTCTGTATATTACTGTCATCGTTAATCCGATATTCGACACTGCCTTCGTTGTAGCGGATTGTTGCCTGCAAATCGTTGGTGCCGTGAGCGGTAATTGCTGTCTTGTTGTTTTCGGTACCGGTCACATACTGTATTTCCTCATATATTTCATGTTCTCTGAATAATTCGTTTAAATCATCAAAAAAGCTCTGAATCGTATTCTTTAAAATATTATTAATAAACGGTTCACGGTAATAATATCTGCGGCGGCTGTTTCGGTTGGATCGGAAGTAATAAAAATCATCATCTCCATACGAATCGGGATTATAGGAGGGTGAATAAAGAGTGTAGCTGTCTGCATATATATTCTCTTCCTGTGAGAAATAACCGAAAGCGTTTTCCCAGTTTTCGCCGTTGTAGCTGCTTCCTGTAAATGCCTTGAGATACAGTCGGTCTTCGGGCATCTTTACGACATCAGCCTCAAACATCTGTTCGCCGTTCTGTCTGAGGTTTCCTCTGTTGATTGTACCGTTAAGGATACCGTCTTCATCTTTTTGCGAAAAATAGCTGACGATATCCTGTATAAATCCATCCACATAATAAACATGGGAAAGGATATCGGGTTCGTATATATTTTCCAGAATTAATGCAGGCAAAAAGCAGACAATAAGCAACCCGGCAGCAATGACCGTGCTGATGAACCCGGTTTTGCGGTTTTTATCCGTTATGAGAGTTTTACGGGGGGAGGCGGAGTTCATATTCAGAACTATAAAGCCAAACTGGAAAATTATTATCATAACGGAGGTTAACGGGGTGAAAGTTATTCCTACCATAGGACCGAGTATAAGCAATGCGGAGCATATTATGAACATTATGGAATGATTGCGTGAAACAAATTCGAGTGTAAATATAAGCAATACAGACATATATGCAAGGACACCGAGGAGGAAAGGGGATATTTCCGATATAAAGTCCGGGGACAGCAGGCTCTGTGATGCGGAACCCGGGTTGATGAATACCGGCACTACTGCTATCAGTGTCATCGGCAGGACAATATAGTTAAAATATCTGTTATGGTATATATACACATACCACATAACGGTACTCAGGACTACAGCTGCTGCTTCGGCGGTAAAAAAATATACATCCGCTATATTCATAACCGTGTTTACCGCGTTCATAATTCCGAGAACTCCTATAAGATAGATTATGAGCAGTACGGGAGAGCTGTCCGGAATTTTTCTTTCCTTTTCGTTTTTAAGTCTTTCGGCTCTTGTGATATTCCTTTTTATTGTCTGAATTTTTATCTTTTTTGTTGTTTTGGTCAGTTTTATACCGATCACCTCCTCAGATCAAACACATTTCCGATAAGTTCTTTTTCTACATTTTCAATGTTAAAGGAATAAATATGTTCTCCGTTAAAATACCATTCGAGATTTGCGTTTATAAGCATTCCGTTTTTTGTGGAATTGCCGACTGCAAAGCCGAATTCATCGGAGGTACATTTCATATCCGATCTGTAAAGCTGCGGGATAACCTCCGATATTTTGTTCCTGTCCGATATCTCAGCATCCCTGATGCCTCCTATACTTTTGTCATACCAATGGAGTTTAACTATTACTTCATTTTTAATAAGGGAGTCAAGAATTGAGAAAACAAGCTCATACAGTGCATCAAGAAGTTCTGTTGTAAGCTCCGCATCCGAGGTATCAAGAAACAGGTCGAATATGTAATCGTTTTCCCTGTTATATTCCTTGATCCACAGTTTTTCGGTTTTTGCACTCAGGTTCCTGTGGATATGCCGCATGAGATCTCCGTCACGATATTCTCTCAAAAGCCGTATTTCACTGTGATCATCTCCCGATGTGTCGGAGGACGAATCCGCAACGGGGTGTGAGGTATATGTTCCGAAAGGCGGCATAAGCAGATTAATACTCTTAGGCTGCGGCAGTACGAAAATTTCATATGCTTCGGAACGGAGCTTTTTTGAATTGGAAAAAAAGCCGAAATAATCAAAAATTCTGAGTCTTTTCAGACGAACATCCATAAGCCCGCAATACGGTGCGGTATAATACATCATTGCTGTGGTTTCTCCGTCATTACAGCCTGCGGCACTTGAATTAAGTTTTTTTTGTGAGCCGCTGCTGTCGGTTCTGTATTTCATTTCAATCTTTACGGAAAAACGGTTCAGGGGAAGCACACTCTTATTTTTGGCTGAAAGCTTTATAGATGTATATGTGTTTTTTAAAGCAAGGCTGTTCTGCTGCGGTATATATACATCAATCTTGTTTCTCATTACTCTTGAAAAGACAAAGGAAAGCAAAAGCACGGCAGCTATGGAAATTACCGCTGCAAGAACAGCGGATTGGGTATTCATACCTGCAAAATACCATATCGCAAATATAATTATCAGTGCAAAAAGCTTTCTCATTTCTTTGCCCCCATATAAGGCAGATCGACAGATCGTATGATATTATTTATTATACTGAGTTTATCCACGCTTCCCAGCTTTGCGGAGGAGTTCAGTATTATCCTGTGCGTAAGCACATAAGGCAGCTGAGCCTGAACGTCACTCGGAACGACGAATTTTCTCCCCCTCAGCCATGCGGCTGCTTTTGACATTTTTACAAGTGCAATAGTTGCACGGGGACTCGCACCTCTTTCTATATACGGGTGTACCCTTGTCGCAGAAACAAGATTAAGCAGATATCTGTATACCTCATCCTTGACATATACATTATGTATATCATTCTGCATTTCCGTAAATATATCGGTTGTCAGCACCGGGGAAACGTTTTGAAGTCTTGAATGTGAATCTGTAGTACGTGCGATTTCAAGTTCGCTTTCAAAATCCGGATATCCCAGTGAAAGGTTTATCATAAATCTGTCTATCTGTGCTTCGGGGAGGAACTGTGTTCCGCTTGTTCCCGACGGGTTTTGCGTAGCTATAACCAGAAAGGGGGACGGAACCTCTCTTGTAACCCCTTCAACCGATACTTTACGTTCCTCCATAACCTCGAGCAGTGCGGATTGAGTTTTCGGTGAGGTACGGTTTATTTCGTCAGCGAGAAGAATATTACAAAAGACACTTCCGGGCTGATAAACAAATTTATCCTTATCTCTTCTGTATACCGAAAATCCGGTCAGGTCCGACGGCATGACGTCAGGTGTAAATTGTACCCTTTTGCACTCCATATCCATTGCTGTTGAAAAAGCAAGTGCAAGCGTCGTTTTTCCTACCCCCGGTATATCCTCTAAGAGAACATGACCGTTTGCGAGGAAAGCTGTCATAATCTCGAAAATCTCACTTTCCTTTCCGAGAATAACCTTGTTGACCTCATTCAGTACATTATGTGCTTTTTCTATATGTTCAAGCATTTTCCCACGCTCCATTCGTTGATTTTTTAATTTACCGTTATATCATTCAGTTCAAATCTGATTGCTTTAGCGAGGTCGTCAAGACTTAGCTCGATTTGTAACCCTATTCTGCCTCCGCTGCAAAATATTGCGGGAATATCCGCGGCGGAGGAATGTATAACTGTACGGAAAAATTTTTTCATTCCCACAGGTGAACAGCCCCCGTGTATATATCCCGTGAGTTCAAACAGTTCCTTGGATTTTAACATATCAACGGATTTTTCCCCGACTGCCGCCGCAGCCTTTTTTAAATCAAGATGTTCGTTTACGGGGACAAGGAAAACATAATGCTTTCCGCTCTTACCCGTTGTTACAAGAGTTTTGAATACATTTTGCGGATTTTCGCCAAGCTCTGCTGCAACATCACAACCGGAGATCGACTCGTTATAGCAGTGCTTTTTATACGGTATTTTCAAACTGTCAAGAATCCGCATTGCATTTGTTTTTGTTTCTTTGCCCATACCTTTTACCTCGATTATATATTTCTTTGGTGACTCTGAAATGACTGTCCGAAATCAATTATATCATTCCATACATTATATTGTCAATTATGCCCGGGTATCTGATGAGAAAAATTATAAAAAAATTAAATTTGTGTATTGACATTATTTTCATTTTAGCAGAAGCAGGTATCCGTCTTGCAAAGGCTTTTGAGAAAGGATTGGCATACATATAAGAATTAAACCTTGCAGTAATCGTTTTTGTGATCATCGAATGCAATTTTTAGCAAAAAGAATAAAAAACAGGACAAAATGTTAAAATGTGGTGCTTTCGCACTCCTATTCTGTGTAAAAAAATGTTTCGGTTGTCAAAAAATTGGTATTTTTATGTTCAAATTGACTATTTTTTTGCACTTTACGCAATTTTTTTGTTATAATCTTAACAAAACGGCGTGAATCGTGAATTAGTGATTGACAAATTCGTTGTTTGATATTATAATTATAGCAGATTGGATAAGTTTTTTCGGTAAAGCGTTCGGCTGACGAAATTGATCCTCTCAGAGTGCTTGCGACTCATGCTGAGGGTCAAGGTTGTATCCAATTCATAATTATAGAAAGGAAGTAATTACCAATGAAAAAAGTACTTAAGGTTCTTTCTGCATCCATGCTTTCTGCATTGGTTGCAGTTTCCGCAGTAGCTACTGTTTCGGCAGCATCAGGTATCAACGACGCTGAACAGCAGGTTCTTAACAACCTTGAAACAGGTATTGAGCTTGAGAGCGGCGAAACTCTTGAGGTTCCGGCCGGAAGAATTAATGAAGCCAGGAACTATTTCCTTCGGGATGATGTAGATCTTAGTCAGGCACAGGCTGATTCGATTGTTAGTCAGATCGATGCTGCAAAGGAGTACGTCATCGGAACAGGTATCACAAGCTGGTCAGAGCTTGATGGTGATATGCGTTCAGAACTTGCATCCTATGCACAGCAAGCAGCTGATGATGCAGGTCTTAATGTTACTGTAGGTGCTGATGGTAACGCGTCTATCGGTACTACGCCTTCTACCGGTAATCCTGGTACAAACGGCAACGGCAATGGCAATGGTGGTGTAAATACCAACAATGATCCGATTAAGACCACAGGTTTTGATGTTCCTTCAGTAGCAGCTGTTGCAGGTGTTGGTATCCTCATGGTATCAGCAGCAGGTATCTACCTTGCAAAAGCTTCAAAGAAAGAGTCTGTAGATGCGTAAGCATCGAACCTCACATCGTTCGATAGGTGGGAAGAATTTTATAGTTCTTCCCATTATCTTTTGTGTACTTATTATCGGCATAAGTACAGCAATCGTTTATCCGTCAACCGCTTCTTTCATTTCTATGGCTAAGTTCTTCTTCTCGGATGGTGAGAAGGATTTTTCTACGGGATATAATAATATTTTCGTTCCTGTTGAGGAAGATGAAGACGTAGGAAAAGAACAAACCACCGCTGAAAGAAAGGTAGTACCGATGTCAACAATGAAATTTCCTTCATATGGTGACCAATTCGGTGAGTTGATTATTGAGGACTGCCAGATAGAAGCCAAGCTGTTCTTCAATGACGGAACTAATGAGCTTAATAACGGTGTGGGAGTATATACCGGAAGCTCTATTCCCGGTTATGGAAAAACTATACTTGTTGCCGGACATAACAATACCTACTTTAACGGGCTTAAGTATGCCAAAAAAGGACAAAGGGTAAAGATACGTACAAGCTATGGTAATTACATTTATGAAATAAATGACATTCAGATAAGGGACCGCAGTGAAGAAAGTGCTTGTAATCTTGACGCTGATTACGAAAATCTGGTAATGTACACCTGCTATCCCTTTGATGAGTTGGGACTGACGCCGCAAAGATGCTTTGTGTATGCAAAGTTTATCTCGGGTCCTGCTCTCGATAACAAAAGTTAAGGGAGGTGCCGTATGTCAGAATCTAATAGGAAATCCAAAGTAAAACCCCTGATTTATGGTTTCCTTTCTTTTATGCTCGGGTTTGTACTTTTTCTGCTTTCTATATGCCTTGTTTTAAAATTTACATTCTTTTCCGAGAATTTCATGCTTGATTCCATGGCGAACACAGGCTACTATGAAATGGTCAAGGATGAGCTGAATGATAAGCTGAAAGATTTGGGTCATGCAAGTGGTCTGCCGGATGAATTTTTCGATCAGTTCATGAAAAAAGTTGATATTATTGATGTTGAAAGAAAGTATGTGTCAGCTTTTTATACCGGTGAGTCAACTTTGGTTGATACCGATAGTTTCAAGCAGCAGATGCTTGATTCTGTTAATGATTATATTGAGAAAAATAATATCGACAAAGAAAAGGCGGACGAAAAAAATATTCTGTATTTTGTGGAAGAAGCATCTTCTGTTTATGTAAAGACGGTAACCGTATCGTTTTTCTCGGTTCTTGCAAATTACATAAATAAGCTGCAGGGACCGCTGACGATGGCATTACTGGGTCTTGCTGCGGCGGCTTTGGTAATTGCCGCAATCATATTCTTTACAAACAGCTATAAACACCGCAGATACAGGTACCTCACCTACGGTCTCGGAGCAGGCTTTCTCAGTGTGCTTGTTGTGCCGATAGTGGTATTTTCGTCAGGTATTATCCCAAAGGTTAATATAGCAACACGTTCTCTTTATAATCTTTTTGTAGGTTATTTTAATTCAATGTTTATGTATTTTTGGGTATTGGCGGCAATACTTCTCTTTTTGACTGTACTGGGCTTTATTATGTATCGTCAGAAGTATCTGAAGGCTATAAACAGTTGATTTTGTATAATCAATAAAAGCGGGTTTGCGTGATACGTTTGAATATTCTGCCGGCTGTCGCATCAGGTTTATTAAAATTAATGCGGCAGCCTTTTCTTGTATATACAAGGACGTAATTCAGTGTATCCTGTCCATGTGAAAATTTTTGTGAGCTTTATCGCCGTCAATTTATTTTGTACTTTTTTAGTGAAGTGCTTGTTGACAAATCGGTTTTTTGATATTATAATTATAGTACTCCGGAACTTCAGAGGGAAGTGTATTATGATGCGTAAAAGTGAAATAAAACAACGACCGGAAGGCGGCAGGATTGGTTTTGTGATTTTTCCCGTTATTTTTTCCTTATTGGCACTTTCAATAAGCACTGCGATATTATATCCTTGTGTCAGTGAATTTGCTGAAATGAGCAAGACCTATTTCACCGATAGTGATTCGGATATTCCCGCAGATTGTTATAACATATTTGTACCGGTGGAGGAAAGCAGCGTTGTTGATGATGAACCGGAAGACAAGAATATTCCGGATGTGAAGCCGAGAGAACAGAAAAGTATTCCCTTGTCATCCGTGACATATCCCTATTACGGTCAACGTATGGGGGAGCTGATTATTGATGACTGTCAGATATATACCTCATTATATTTCGGTGACGGCAACTATCAGTTGAATAATGGTGTGGGAATGTATTCGGGAGGATATATTCCCGGATACGGCAGGACTGTAATGATTGCGGGGCATAACAATACGGCATTCAACAGCTTCAAGTATGCACAAAAGGGTCAGAAGGTGACTATCCGCACATATTACGGAACATACACATATAAAATAACCGATATTCAGGTCAAATTAAGCACGGATTCAAGTGCATATGATTTCAGTCTTAATTATGAAAATCTGATCATGTACACCTGTTATCCGTTTGATGAGCTTAATTTAACGCCATACAGATGTTTTGTATATGCAAAGCTTATATCCGGTCCGATAATAGATAAAAATAATTAAACAAACAAGGGAACTGTGTGTCATTGTTGGTGCATGGTTCCCTTTTTATTATGTTTTAAATGACAGCATTTACTTTCTGCAAATCGTGTGTCTTGATTTTTGATAGGTATTGTCATATAATTAAGAGGCGGAGTTTTTGACTTTTATTTTAGGAGAGGTTATATTTATGGATAACAAAATTATTGATTTTTTTAATTATGTCAACGGTAAAACCGTTGCTTTCTGCGGAATAGGGGGAAGTAATCTTCCGCTTATCAAACTTTTTAAAAAGTACGGTGCAAATGTACTTGCCTGCGATAAAAGAGAACGTGAAATCCTCGGTGAAAATGCGGATATTGCGGAACAATACGGTGCTGAACTAAGACTCGGGGAGGATTATCTGAAAAACCTCGGTGCCGATATCATATTCCGTACACCGGGTATGAAATTCTATATGTCCGAACTTGTAGAGGCAAGAAAACATGGTGCCGCTGTTACAAGTGAAATGGAGGTTTTCTTTGACCTTTGCCCCTGTAAGATTATTGCTGTTACGGGCAGTGACGGAAAAACTACAACAACAACCGTCATTTCCGAAATGCTTAAGGCTCAGGGCTATAATGTACACCTCGGCGGAAATATAGGCAGACCGCTTCTGCCGGATATAGAAACCATAAAACCCGATGATATAGCTGTGGTTGAACTGTCGAGTTTTCAGCTCATATCCATGAGAAAAAGTCCCGATATAGCCGTTGTTACAAACCTCGCACCCAATCACCTTGATATCCATAAGGATATGCAGGAATATATCGACTCAAAGAAAAATATAATACTCCACCAAAATGCTTTCGGAAGAGCAGTACTCAACCTTGATAATGACATTGCCCGCTCATTCAAGGACGATGTGAGGGGAAGACTGTATTTCTTCTCACGTAAAAATAAGCCCGAAAACGGAGTATATATGAATCCGGACGGAAAAATAGTTGTCAATGAATACGGAAAAGAAACCGAAATAATGACTTCCTCCGATATAAAAATACCGGGACTCCATAATATAGAAAATTATCTTGCGGCAATAGCCGCAGTGTGGGGTATGGTTGATACAGATACTATTGTAAGGACGGCAAGAATCTTCGGCGGCGTTGAACACCGTGCGGAGCTTGTACGTGAGCTTGACGGAGTGAAGTACTATAATGATGCTATAGGAACAAGCCCAACAAGAACGGTAAAAGGTATGCTGTCACTTTTCGAGCAGAAGATTATCCTTATTGCCGGCGGCTATGACAAAAAAATTCCATACGATGAAATGGGAAAAGCAGTACCCGATACGGTAAAGGTACTTATCCTTTTCGGAGCAACAGCAGATAAAATAGAAGCCGCTGTAAAGGCTGCACCGAACTATCGTGAAGGCAATCCTGTGATTATACGTGTAAATAATATGGAAGAGGCTGTAAAAGCGGCAAGAGAAAATGCTGTAAGCGGTGATATAGTAGCGATGTCGCCCGCAAGTGCAAGCTTTGATATGTATAAAAATTTTGCGGAAAAAGGACTGCATTTTAAGAAGATAGTAAATGAAATGAAGTAAACATATTTTACTGACATATGTAATAATCAACATAGAGGAGAGTAATAAAGAAATGAAAGATATACTCAAAAGACTTTGTACCGAAAAGGGAATATCGGGCAAAGAAAGTGAGATGTTTGAAATTATAAAGGAATTGCTTGACGGAAAAGCAAGCGTAAGAAAAATGTCAAACGGAAATATCATAGCCGAAACGGGTAATGCAAACAGTGATTATCACATAATGCTTGATGCCCATATCGACAGGATAGGACTTACGGCAACATATATTGACGACAGAGGCTTTGTGAAAGCTGAGCCTGTGGGCGGTATGGATCTGCGTGCTTTGCCGGGAAGTGCCGTTATCATAAACGGCAGAGAGGATTTATTGGGTGTGGTGTGTGTAATGCCGCCGCACCTTACGAAAGGTGAAGAAACGCTGAGCCGTGACAATATATGGGTAGATACAGGGTTGCCCGCCGAAAAGGTAAAGGAGCTTGTATCGCTTGGTGACAGCATAATCGTAAAAAGTAATTTCAGGGAAATGCTTAATGATACGGTAAGCGTTTCCGCACTTGATAACCGTGCAGGCTGTGCCGCACTTATCGGATGTGCCGGATTGCTTGTCGGAAAGGAATTGCCGTGCAGGGTATCGTTTGTATTTTCTTCACAGGAGGAAACAAACGAAAGCGGAGCAAAGACAGCGGCATTTGAGCTTGACCCTGATGAGGCTGTAGTTGTTGATGTAGGATTTGCAAAGCAGGAGGGAGTACCATCGGGCAAAAGCGGTGAGCTTGGCTGCGGTGCAATAATAAGTATAGCACCTGTGCTTTCAAAGAAGATCACCGATAAGCTTATTGATATATCACATAAGCTTGGTGCAAAGTGTGATTTTGAGGTGGACGGAGGAAATACGGGCACCAATGCGGACGGCATAGCAATTTCCCGCGGCGGAGTACCGTGCGGTGTATTATCCGTACCCGAAAAAAATATGCATACACAAACAGAAACAGTATATATGGGAGATATAGAAAAGACAGCCGAAATTTTATCGGTGTATATTTCAGAGGGAGGGATAAGAAATGCTTGAACCGGGACTTCTTGAAAAACTCTGCACAGCCTGCGGAATATCGGGTGACGAGGGAGAGGTCAGGGATATAATTCTTGATGAAATCCGTCCCTTTGCCGATGAAATAAATATTGATTCCTTGGGTAATGTGATAGTCTTTAAACAGGGAAAACAAAGGGCAAAGAAAAAACTTATGCTTTCCGCACATATGGACGAAGTCGGATTTATTGTAACAGACATACAGGATAACGGAATGTTAAAGTTTGAATGTGTAGGAGGAATAAACGACAGTGCCGCCTTTGCAAAACAGCTTTTTGTCGGTAAGGATAAAATTCCCGGGGTTGTATGCTCAAAGCCGCTTCATTTGATAGGCTCGGACGAAAAGGGGAAAAATCCTCCCGTAAAATCGCTTGAGATAGATATAGGTGCAAAAAATAAGGAGGAAGCCGAAGAATATGTAAGACTCGGCGACAGCATTGTATTTGACAGTCCGTATGAAAACAAATACGGAAGAATAATCAGCAAAGCAATTGACGACCGTCTTGGCTGTCTTGTGCTTACAGATATGATAAAATCGGAATTGCCGTATGATATGTATTTTGTATTCTGTGTACAGGAAGAGGTAGGACTCAGGGGTTCGACTGCTGCGGCATATACTGTTGCTCCCGACAGTGCCATAGTGGTAGAAGCGACAACAGCGGCTGATCTTCCGACTGTCGGGAATGAAAAAAGAGTATGCATTGTGGGAAACGGTGCGGTCGTTTCGTATATGGACAGGTCTACTATCTATGATAAGGAATACTATGCCCTTGCCATGAATATTGCAAAAGAAAAAAATATTCCCGTACAGACAAAAACAATGATAGCCGGGGGAAATGATGCGGGAGCAATACATCGTTCAAGGAGCGGGGTATGCACAATAGCCGTATCCGTACCGTGCAGATATCTTCATTCCTCAAGCAGCCTTATATCGGAAGATGATGCGAAGGCGGTATATGAGCTTGTGTATGCACTTGCGGAAAATATAGCAGGAAACGAATGATATATTATATTAACTGTAAGGATAAGGAAAAAATCAGCAAGGCTCTGAAGCTTTGCGGTAATTCGGCGGATATTTATTCATGCCGTATATTGTGTCTTATTGAAAGCTATAAGGATTATGATGGTATGATATCACTTTGGATACAGTATGATCAAAATAACTATCCGACTGCGGTTATTATAAAATACGGAAGTGATATTACATTATCATTCGGAGAAAATGCGGATATTGATGAGATAAGGGAATTTATTGCACTTGTCGGTGCGTCAAGTGTTCTGAGCAGAATAAAATTATTTGACGGCAGTGAAAGCGGAATTATAATGAGGTTAGCCGGTAAAAAAACCGACAATCGCCGTAATAACAATCCGGATGTTGATTTTTCCCCCGATTTATCCGCTGTACATAAGCTTTTGAGAGTTTGCAGCGGTAAGGGCTTTCAATGTCCCTCGTATGAGGATTTTATTCTTGATACATCACATAAACTTCGTCATGGCTGTGCCGAATGTTGTGCAGTCATGTCCGGTGATGAATTATTATCCTATGCAATGACAGCGGCTATGACCGATAAATCAGCCATAATCGGAGCGGTATGTACCCGACCGGAATATAGGGGAAACGGTTACGGCTCGGTATGTGTCACTTATCTTATAGACAGACTCGGAAACAAAGAGATTTTTATTATGAGAGAAAGGGAAGAAAACGAAAGCTTTTATAAAAAGCTCGGCTTTGAAAACTGCGGAGAATTTTATATATACAGACCGTCGGATTTATGAGGAGAAAAGGAAAATGGAAAAAAATTTTTTTGATATATCGCCCGAAATAAGGGAGCTTGGAGAAAAAGCTATGAAAAAAGTACTACCTTATTTTGAGGAAATTGATGAAATTACGGAATATAATCAACTGAAAATGCTCAGGGCTTTCCAAAATGCAAGGGTAAGTGAAAGCTGTTTTGCGGCATCAACGGGCTATGGCTACGGCGATAGGGGACGTGAGGCACTCGACAGTATTTTTGCCGAGGTACTCGATACGGAGGATGCCCTTGTGCGTCATAATTTTGCAAGCGGAACGCATACGCTGACGGTTGCACTTTTCGGGGTACTCCGACCGGGGGATACAATGATATCCGTGACAGGAGTACCGTATGATACTTTGCAGGGCGTTATAGGTCTGGGAGAAAACAGTAATGGTTCGTTAAAGGAATTTGGTATAAATTATGAGCAGGTGGATTTGCTTCCGGACGGAGGTATTGATTACGAGGGGATAAAATGTGCCGTAAAACCCGATACAAAAATGGTATATATACAGCGTTCAAGGGGATATTCACTGCGACCGACATTGCTTTTTGATGATATAAGGAAGATATCGGAGCTTGCAAAAAGTATAGCACCGGACTGTATTGTAATGCTTGACAATTGTTACGGTGAATTTGTAGAAAAAGACGCTCCGGGAAGTGTTGTTGACCTCATGGCAGGCTCACTTATAAAGAACCCGGGAGGAGGAATTGCACCCACGGGCGGATATATAGCCGGAAAACGTGAGCTTGTTGAGGCTTGCTCATATCGACTTACAACTCCGGGGACAGGAAAGGAAATAGGCTGTACTCTCGGGCACAGCAGAGAGCTTTTTATGGGAGCGTTCAATGCACCGCACGTTACCGGAGAAGCGGTAAAAACCGCTGTTTTTGCGGCGGCTCTTTTTGAACTTCTAGGGTATGATGTAACTCCGAAGTATGACGAAGCAAGAGGGGATATCATACAGGCAATACTTCTCGGAAACGAGGAAAGACTTATAAGCTTTTGTCAGGGAATACAGGCGGCTTCACCGATAGATTCCTTTGTGACCCCCGAACCGTGGGATATGCCGGGTTATGACAGCAAGGTGATAATGGCGGCGGGAGCATTTACACTCGGTGCTTCTATTGAACTATCGGCAGATGCTCCGCTGCGTGAGCCTTATGCTGTATGGATGCAGGGCGGACTTAATTTCCACAGCGGCAAAACAGCGGTATTGCTTGCTGCCGAAAAAATGAAAAACAGCAGTGGGGATTGAGTGTATGAACAGCAGTAAAAACAAATCCGCAGCGGATTACAAGGCTGAAATGACAAAACGCATAAACCTTTCGGCTTTTGCAGGGGTGTTTATCCTTTTTGTTAATTTTATTACAGGGGTTATTCTGACAAAATACTTTTCCGAAATTTCATATACGGTATATATGGTTTTCCTCTTTCTGAATACCTGCATATCAATGCTGCCGTTTTTGATATTATATCATGTGAAATGTGAAAAAATAGGTAAGCTTATAACTATGCCAAAGGAAAAGCGGTGTGGCTTTCCGAAACGGGTCATGGCTGTAATGCTGGGATTCGGCTTATGCACAACTGTAAATTTTCTTACATCGCTCATATCGACATATATATTCAATGTTGAAACAGGTACGGCGATAAACAAATATATTACCGATATACCGAGTTTGTGTATGGCTGTTCTTGCTGTGGGCATTGCCCCCGCCGTATGTGAGGAGCTTCTTTTTCGCGGCTGTATTATAGGTTCACTTAAAAAATATAATGTGCTTATGTCCGTTGTTATCTCATCGGTTATTTTTGCCCTGATACATTCGGGCATAAGCGGAATGATATTCGCTTTCCTGTCGGGTATGATACTCGGATTTGTAAGAATATATACGGGATATTTTTCGGCGGCTGTTGCAGTTCATTTTATGAATAATGCACTCGCACTTTCAACAGCCGCAGCAGGCAGCCTGATAAGTGAAGATGCAGGCAGTATGGTATTTTATACAGCGGGAATTATCGGGATTGTATTGACATTAGTATGTATTATTCTTATACTGTTGAGAAAAATAAGGCTTGATTGTATTTTTTCAGAAAATACACTGCATTCGGCTCAGCCGGTAGAAAATGTAGTAAGCAGCTCATCTATGCTGTTGGTCTTTGTTTTATGTGCCATACTTACGGATATGTGAGGGAGAAACAATGACGGCTGATGAAAAATTTATGCAGCTTGCCGTTGAGCAGGCAAAAAAGGCATATCAGATAGACGAAGTACCTATCGGTGCCGTTGTTATAAAGGACGGCGAGGTCGCGGGAGCGGGATATAACAGGCGTGAAACGGGTAAAAATGCATTATATCATGCCGAGCTTATGGCAATAGATGAGGCTTGCAGGAAACTCGGAGGCTGGCGGTTGTGGCAGTGTGAATTATATGTGACAATGGAGCCGTGTCCGATGTGTGCCGGTGCGATAATAAATTCAAGGCTCAGACGTATTGTTTATGGCTGTGATGACTATAAGGCGGGTTCGGTAAAATCTGTTGTCAATCTGTTTGAACTTCCGTATAATCATAAGCCTGAATATATCGGGGGGGTTCTTGCGGATGAATGTTCGGCTATGCTTTCGGATTTTTTCAGGGAACTCAGAAATCGAAAAAAAATTGACAAGTAAGCTTATAGGGGAAGATATTTATGAAAAGATTATTTGTATTATTGCTTGCGGCGGCTGCATTAATATCGGCTGCTGCCTGTCGGAACAATAACAATAACAACGAGACTGAAAGTGCGGTCAGTGCTGTGGAGGATTCCGTTCCGGAAAGCAGTGCGGATGAGGAAACACGGGATATTTCCGATGAGATATCTGTGGAGGGGTCGGAGCAGACTCAGCCCGAATCGTCAGCCGAGACAAGCATGATAAGCTCAAAAGAGGTTGAAAAAACTCTTAAGGTATATGACAGCTTCTCAAAAAAATATCATGGAACAAATTTATGGGACAGTATACAATGCTATGGAAGATTTAAAAAAAATTCGGGTGACGGATATTATAAAAAGGGTGATCTTGTAAGGATAATCGGAAAATATGAGGACAAATCCACCGTTATAATATACACTGATTCCGGCGGAGTGAATTTTGAAAAGGCGAATATTATAGAATTTCTACCCAAGGATTATACCGTCAAGGAAAGTGACAGACTTATAGATACACCTGCTCTTCCGGCTTCTAAGGTACTTGAGGATACCTATGTCGATGTTTACAGGGAGAATTACGGTCTTCCGTGTTTTTCCCCCAAGGAAAAATATGCCGATGATTACGGAAATTCACTTGATGTGGTATATGATAAAAAAATGATAGTAAGATACGGAAAGATTCTCAGGAATTTGACCGTATATTCTGATGACAGAAAGATCGTAAAAAAGACGACCGTACCCGAGGGTTCATATGTGGGTATAATGTCATACAGCTATGGCGTGGGTTTCGGTATGTTCGGCATATACAATGACGGAGAGTCATATACCATTCCCGAATACATAAATGACAACCCCGAAAACTTATACATAGAGGTTATGCCGGAGGATTTTATGCCCCCGAAAAACAGCAAAGTCTACGGACTTGACGAAAAAACAAAGCTCCGTTCCCATGCGACCGTTGAACAGGCGGAAAAATCCTCCGATACGGTAATTAAAACCGTAACACCGATCAGCACTGTCTATGTATGCTTTGATGACAATGAAAGGGTAATGTATAATATGATAAAGGGAGATAAGCTTTCGGTTATTTCCGAGGAGAATGATGTGTATACCTGTACTTATGAGGATGTATGTTTCATGATATCCAAAAATACGGTAAAGGATTATACGGATGAAAAGAGTCAGACTTCAAAAGAGAATTGATTCGATTATAAAAAATTCGTAAAATTAAAAAATATACTTGAAAATCCGAAAGGATTATGTTATAATATTCAAGTCTTTGGATACCGTCACTTGTGATGGGCTTCATTGCATGGCTCAGTGCCGTACTTTGAAACGGACAGTCCTCTGCGGCTTGCCGCAAGAATGTCTATAATAACAGGAGGAATAAAAATGGACGCACTTAAGACAATCGCACAGGCTTCTGTGAAAACGGAGAAGCCGGAATTTGCAGTCGGTGACACTGTACGTGTAAGCGTGAATATCCGCGAGGGTGACAGAGAGAGAATTCAGATGTTTGAGGGAACGGTTATTGCGAAAAAAGGAAGCGGTGTTGCCGAAACCTTTACGGTTCGCCGTCTTTCATACGGTGTAGGTGTAGAAAGGGTGTTCCCTATAAACTCACCGAATGTTGTCGATGTCAAGGTTATCAGAAACGGTAAAGTTCGCAGAAGTAAGCTTTACTATCTCCGCGGCAGAGTCGGAAAAGCTGCCAAGGTTAAAGAGCAGATTAAATAATTGCCGCAAAAAGGGACTTTATTGTCCCTTTTTTGCTATCTGCTTCCGAGGTGTTTTGTTTATGAAAATGAAAGGTACCGATATTGAATATAATAATGCCCGGACGGAAGCATATGTAGAAAAGCATGGTCGTATAGGGCTGATACCTGCGGAAGACAGACGCTTTCTTGATATAGCGGACGAGCTTTCGGCATGGCGGAGCTTTTTAGGGTTTGTATATTTTATTACAGCGGCGGCTTTGGTTTTTTCCGTTATATTTTGCTTTGTTTACGGAATATATCCTGTTGAGAATATCAGTATCAATGGAAATGATGTTGCTGTTGTTGCAAATAAGACCGGGAAAAGCTTTAAAGAGGGCGATGTGGTCTTAGTTAAAATTGACAACAGATTTTATTGTGCGGAATTTTCCGGAAAAAGTGAACGACGGGGCGGAATCCTTGTTAAATCAGGAGATGAAAAGGTATTTATTTCCGATGATGAAATAGAGGGCAGAGCGGAGTTTGTGCTGTTCCCGGTGAGAAGCTTCGGAGAAGATGCAAGTGCATTGTTTACATAGACAATATGAATTTAAGACAGTAAATTGAGAGGTGTTTTAATATGTCAGATAAAAAAATAGATAAAAAAACGGATGAGGAAAACAGTGTCCGGTTGGTATTGGATGAGGAAGAACCGGATGAGGAGGAAGAAGAGATCTCAATTATAAGTGTTATATTTGAGTGGGCTGACGCCATTATTATCGGTTTGATATTTGTTGTTTTTCTTATGACATTTGTTTTCAGACAGGTTACCGTTGACGGAACATCAATGACCGATACACTTCAGGACGGCGACAAATTGATAATTTCAAATTTTATGTATAAGCCTCAATACGGTGATATCGTTGTTATAAGTCATGGTGAAGTTTATAATGAACCTATTATAAAAAGAGTTATTGCAACGGAAGGTCAGTCTTTGTCCATAAATTATGAAACAGGTGCAGTCAGTGTAGATGGAGTAATACTTGACGAGGACTATATAAAGGGAATGACGGTGGAACTCAAGCGTCCTCTTGAAATACCCGAGAAAATTCCCGAGGGGTATGTATTTGTCATGGGCGATAACCGTCAGGGTTCACTCGACAGCAGAAGTACGGATATAGGTCTTATTCCCGTTGAAAATATAATAGGAAAAGCCGAATTCAGATATTATCCCTTTAACTCTATCGGAAGCGTATATTGATGAGATATGTGTAATTTGAAAATCAGGAGAAAGCTATGGAGGAAATTAAATCAATACAGTGGTTTCCGGGTCATATGACCAAAACCAAAAGAAAGATCGAATCACAGCTTAAGCTTATTGATGCCGTTGCGGTTCTGCTTGATGCAAGAATGCCGTATTCAAGTTGTAATCCTGATCTGAGGAGCGTTATAAACAATAAGCCGAGACTTGTTGTTCTTAATAAATGCGATATGGCGGATCCGACACAAACAAAAAGATGGCTTGAACTTTTCAGGAAAAAGGGAATAGCCGCAATAGCTCTTGACTGTAAAACAGGCAAGGGCTTAAATGCTTTTATTCCCACAGTCAAAAATGTTCTTTCCGACAGGATACGGGCATGGAACGAGAAGGGGATGACAGGCAGAACGATAAAGGTTATGGTTGTCGGAATACCGAATGTGGGAAAGTCATCCTTCATTAACCGTATGGCAAAGCAGAACAGGGCAAAGGTTGAGGATCGTCCCGGGGTCACAAGAGGAAATCAATGGTTTACAATCGGAAAGGGATTTGATTTGCTTGATACCCCCGGAGTATTGTGGCCGAAATTTGACGATCCGGGAGTGGGAGAAAGACTTGCTTTTATCGGTTCGGTTAAGGATGATATACTTGACACGGAACAGCTCAGCGGCAGACTGCTTGAATATCTCAGGGATAATTATGCGGGACCGCTTTGCGTGAGGTATAAGCTTGACAAAGATGATATCAAGGATTTGCAGGGTTATGAAATACTTGAAATGATAGGAAGAAAAAGAGGTATGCTTATGTCCGGAGGAGAGATAAACACAGAAAGAGCGGCGGCAACTGTTCTGGATGAATTCCGAAGTGCGACTTTAGGTAAGCTTACCATTGACAAAGCGGAGGATTATCCTGATGTTAGAATTTGAAAATATGTACAGTGAACAGGGATATAAGGCAATATGCGGAGTAGACGAGGCAGGCAGGGGACCGCTTGCGGGACCTGTATTTGCTGCGGCTGTTATACTTCCCGAGGGTCTTGAAATTGAAGGTGTTACGGATTCAAAAAAGCTCACAGAAAAAAAGCGTGAGAAACTTTTTGATGTAATAAAGGAAAAGGCACTTGCATATTGTGTGGCGAGTGCAAGTGTTGAGGAAATTGAAAGTTTTAACATACTCCGGGCGGATATGCTTGCAATGAAAAGAGCGGTAGAGGGACTTGGGATACAGGCGGATTTTGCAATGATTGACGGTAATAAGACACCCGAACTTAACATTCCCTGCACGGCAATAGTAAAGGGGGATGCTAAAAGTGAGTCAATAGCGGCGGCGTCTATTCTCGCAAAGGTAAGCCGTGACAGACTTATGATTGACCTTGCAAAGAAATATCCCGAGTACGGCTTTGAAAAGCATAAGGGCTACGGAACAAAGGCACATATGGAGTCTATACTTAAATACGGTCCGTGCGAAATACACAGACTGTCGTTTTTGAAAAAACTGCTTGGTGAGAAAAAATGAGTAAAAGGACAGCGGCACAGATCATCGGGGATATGGGAGAAAATGCTGCGGAAAAATATCTGAAAAATAAGGGGTATACCGTTGTCGAGAGAAATTACCGCTGCCGCAGCGGTGAAATAGACATAATAGCAAAGGATAATAAATATATTGTTTTTGCGGAGGTCAAGACACGGGGTATAAATTCCCTTGAACGTCCCGGGGCATGGGTTGACAGAAAAAAGCAAAAGAAGATTATTACAGCCGCATATATGTATCTTGATGAAAATGTTACAGATCTTCAACCTAGGTTTGATGTTATTGAAGTTGTATATGATAATGTTACCCGGATGATAATTTCCGTTGAGCATATTGAGGATGCATTTATGCAGGAGGGAGATTATTCGGTGTTTTGATTCGGGGAGAGTAATGCAGGCGAGTATTAAAGGATAAGTAAAATTGGTATTGACATATTTTCAACAGTAATCTTATAAAAGACTTTTTATGAATTTTTTGGAGGAATGTACTTAATATGCAGCTTTTTGATTTGCACTGTGATACGCTTTACAGAGCATATACCGAAAACAGCACACTGTTTGATGACAGCTTCGCCGTATCCTTTAATAAGACAGACGGAATATCACCATATATCCAATGCCTTGCGGTATGGATACCTGATGAATACAGAAAAGAAAGGGCATGGGAGCTTTTTTACGGCTGCGTGAAACTGCTTGAAAAACAGCTTGAAGGCACGGATATTGCATGGTGTCGATGTGCCGATGATATAAAAAGGGTTTATGACGAAAAAAGCAGGGGCATAATACTTACAGTTGAGGGCGGAGCCGTTCTCGGAGGAGATATTGACAGACTGCGTGAAATATATGATATGGGCGTCCGCATGATGACGCTCACATGGAACGGCAGGAATGAACTTGGCGACGGCATAGGAGAAGAGGATGACGGAGGGCTTACCGGTTTCGGAAAAGAATGTATAAAGAAAATGGAAAAGCTTGGAATGATTGTTGATATTTCCCATGCCGGGGAAAAACTTTTTTGGGATGTCGCCGATATTGCAGAAAGACCCTTCATAGCATCCCATTCAAATTCACGCTCGGTGGCACCGCACAGAAGAAATCTCACGGATAAGCAGTTTCTTTGTCTGAAAGGCAGAGGGGCAATCACAGGAATGAATTTTTGTGCGGAATTTATAGATAAAGACAAGACAAATGCGAAAATGTATGATATAATAAAGCATATCGGATATTTTCTGTCGCTCGGAGGCGAGAGATGTATTGCTGTGGGCGGGGATCTTGACGGAGCAGAGCTTCCGCAGGATATGTCCGGGATAGAGTCAATGAGTGATCTTTACGAAAGGGTCGGAGAACATTTCGGAAAAGAGACTGCCGATGCTGTATTTTTCGGCAATGCATACAGGTTTTTTACCGAAAATCTGAATTGATGCCGATTTTTCAATAAAAATAAAAGAAAGAAGGAAATGTTGATGAATTACAACAGTACGAGGGATAAGAATAAGGTTGTTTCTGCTTCGCAGGCAATAGCTCAGGGTATTTCCGAGGAGGGCGGTCTGTTTGTGCCGCAGTCACTGCCGAAATATACACCTGACGATATTATGGCACTTACACAGACGGATTACAAAGGAAGAGCAAAGAAGATATTTGCCGATTTTCTTTCGGATTTTACCGAGGAGGAAATAAATGAAAGTGTTGAAGCAGCATATACTGCGGAAAAATTCGGTTCCGAGAATCCGGCACCCATTTCATATATAGACAGCGGCGATAAGAAAATGGCTCTTCTTGAACTTTGGCACGGTCCTACATCTGCGTTCAAGGATATGGCACTTCAGATACTTCCGCATCTGCTTACAAAATCCGTTAAGAAGACCTATGCGGGAAAAGAAGCGGTAATACTGGTTGCAACAAGCGGAGATACAGGCAAGGCTGCACTTGAAGGCTTCAGGGATGTTGACGGAACAAAAATAATGGTATTCTATCCCGTTGACGGTGTTTCTCCGATGCAGAAAAGACAGATGGCCACACAAAATGGTAATAATGTAAATGTTGTAGCTATAAAGGGTAATTTTGACGATGCACAGACCGGTGTTAAGAAGATATTTACAAACCCTGAAATAAAGGATAAGCTTGCCGAAAATAATATGCTCTTTTCAAGTGCAAACTCAATCAACTGGGGCAGGCTTCTTCCGCAGGTGGTTTATTACTTCTCAGCTTATTGCGATATGGTAAATGCGGGAAAAATAAAACTCGGAGATAAAATAAATGTTGCCGTTCCTACAGGAAACTTCGGCAATATACTTGCTTCTTTCTATGCAATGAATATGGGACTTCCGATAAACAAATTTATCTGTGCATCCAATTCAAATAATGTGCTTACAGACTTCATAAGGACAGGAACATATGATAAAAAGAGAAAGTTCTATACGACAATTTCTCCGTCAATGGATATTCTTGTTTCAAGCAATCTTGAAAGACTTCTTTATCATCTTACAGGAGAGGATGCCGATAAGGTAGCAGAGCTTATGAAGTCACTCAATGAAAACGGTTCATATACCGTTGACGGTGAGCTTAAGGCGAAGCTTGACGAATATTTCTGGGGCGGCTGCTGCGATGATAAAAATACACAGAAGACAATAGGTGAGCTTTACAGGAATGACAATTACCTTTGTGATACACACACCGCCGTTGCGGTTAATGTATATAATCAATATTTTGTAGAAACGGGAGATAAGACGCCTACAGTTATAGCATCAACTGCAAGTCCGTATAAATTTGCAAAGGCTGTTCTCGGTTCCGTTACGGATGAAAAGCTCCCGGATGACGAGTTTGCAATGTTAGACGAGCTTTCCGAAAAGACAAATACTGCTATCCCTGCACCGCTTGCGGCACTTAAGAATGCAAAGGAGCGTTTTTCCTTTGAATGTGAAGTTGATGAGATGCCGGAAACGGTTCTTAAAAGCCTTTCGATAAGCTGAGTATGGCTGTATATGCAATAGCCGATCTGCATCTTTCGCTCGGAACGGATAAGCCGATGGATGTATTTGAGGGATGGGATAACTATACGGAAAGAATACGGAGGAATTGGCAAAAGCTTATAACTGCCGATGATACCGTTGTGATAGCCGGGGATATTTCCTGGGCAATGGATATAAAGAATACCTATAATGATTTTGACTTTATAAATAAGCTTAACGGCAAAAAGATAATTATTAAGGGTAATCATGATTATTGGTGGACGACAAAATCAAAAATGGATAAATACCTTGCCGAAAACGGCTTTGATACGATATCCGTCCTCCATAATAATTATTATGTTGCGGACGGACTTGCTCTTTGCGGTTCAAGGGGCTGGTTTTATGATGTCGGAACCGATGCCAATATGAAGGTTCTGATGCGTGAGACAGGCAGACTCAGAATGTCAATAGAGCCGGCGGTAAAGGCGGGTTACAGTCCTATGGTTTTCCTGCATTATCCGCCGATATATAATAATATTGAATGTAAGGAAATAACCGCTGTGCTTAAGGAATATAATATAGAGAGATGCTTCTATGGACATATACACGGCAGGAATGCTGCCAAAAGAGCATTTACAGGTGAATATGACGGTATCAGATATGAACTTATCGCCTGCGACAGACTCGGCTTTATGCCGCTTGCAGTACTTTAAAAACAGATACTGTGTCAGATTATGGTACATTTTATATTTTGTCCGTAATTTATGCTTGACTATCGGACATTGCTATATTATAATTAAAGCAGTTTGCCTTATTGATTGCGGCTTTGCCGCCCGGGACGGTTATACCGTTGGACGCCTTAGGGCAAACACAGGGCTTCGGCTCAAAAAATAAAGGAGCGTATGGCTCCGCTTTGGAGGAAAATAAAATGACACTTAAATCATCAAACAAGGTTGAAACAAATCGTTACGAACTCGTTATTGAGATTGACGGAGAAACCTTTATGAAAGCGGTAGAGGCTGTGTATAAAAGACAGGCCAAGAATATAACTCTTCCCGGCTTCCGTAAGGGTAAGGCTCCGAGAAGACTTATCGAAAAGGAATACGGCGAGGGTGTTTTCTATGAGGACGCTATAAAGGATCTTTATCCCGCAGCTATAGTTGAAGCTTCCGAGGAGGCAGGTTTGGAGATAGTAAGGGATCACGTTGACCTTGATGTTGAGAAGGCAGACAAGGACGGTCTTGTACTCAAAGCTGTTATTACGGTTGAACCGGAGGTTTCCATAAAGGATTATAAGGGAATAGAATATACTCCCGCTTCACTTGAGGTAACGGATGAGGATATAGACGAGGAAATCAAAAATGTTCAGAAGAGAAACGGTCGTCTTGTAACAGTAGAGGACAGAGCAGCAGAAAATGATGATATCACGGTTATAGACTTCAAGGGATTTCTTGACGGTGAGGCTTTCGAGGGCGGTTCTGCCGAAAATTACAGTCTGACACTCGGAAGCGGTGCATTTATACCCGGATTTGAGGAGCAGATAATAGGTCATAAGGCAGGGGAGGAATTTACCATTGATGTTACGTTCCCCGAGGACTATCAGGCAGAGGAACTCAAGGGTAAGGCCGTACAGTTTGAAATAAAGCTGCATGAGGTAAAAACACATGAGCTTCCCGAGCTTGACGATGAATTTGTTAAGGATGTCAGCGAATTTGACACCGTTGACGAATATAAGGCGGATCTCAGAACAAAGCTTGAGGAAAAACGTAAGACTGAGGCTGAGAACAGTAAAGAGGCTCAGATTGCCGAAAAGCTCAGCGAGCTTCTTGAAGCTGAGATTCCCGAGGCTATGTTTGAAAACCGTATAGACGGAATAGTAGATGAATTTTCGATGAATTTGCGTTCACAAGGTCTTGATATCAATACCTATATGCAGTATACGGGTCTTACGGAGGAAAGACTTCGTGACACATACCGTGACAGAGCTGAGTCGCAGGTAAAAGTAGGACTTGCACTCAGGAAAATTGCGGATCTTGAAAATCTTAAAGCAAGTGAAGAGGATATAGAGAATAAATATAATGAACTTGCTGAAAGCTATAAGGTAGATGTTTCAAGAGTAAAAGCTGCATTTGCTGCTAAGGATATAGTAAAGGATATCGAGGCAGAAAGAGCTATGAATTTTGTTAAGGAAAATGCTGTTGAGAAGACAGATGAATGAGTATTTTCCCAAATTGAATAAAATATAATTTTATTGTTAAATATAGTTAATGAGACGGAGGTAATTGGTATGGCATTGGTACCTTATGTAATTGAGCAGACAAACAGAGGCGAGCGTTCGTATGATATCTATTCAAGACTTCTTAATGACAGAATTATCATGCTTACCGAGGAGGTAAACAATGTAACTGCAAGTCTTGTTGTTGCACAGCTTCTGTTCCTTGAGGGACAGGATTCGACAAAGGATATAAGCCTTTATATAAACAGTCCCGGCGGATCCGTAACGGACGGTATGGCCATATATGATACTATGCAGTATATTAAATGCGACGTATCAACGATATGTATGGGTATGGCTGCAAGTATGGGTGCATTTCTTTTAGCGGCAGGTGCAAAGGGAAAGCGTTTTGCTCTTCCGAACAGTGATATAATGATTCACCAGCCCAGCGGCGGTGCTCAGGGTCAGGCAACCGATATTATGATTCATGCGGATCATATTATACAGACAAAGAAAAAGCTAAACACTATTCTTTCGGAGAATACGGGACAGCCGTATGACGTTATAGCAAGAGATACCGAGCGTGACAACTTCATGACAGCTCAGCAGGCTCTTGATTACGGTCTTATTGATAAGGTAATTACACAACGATAAGGAGTTGCACAAATGGCAAATAAGGACGATGGCAAAAGAAGCGTGACCTGTTCCTTCTGCGGAAAACCGCAGGAGCTTGTCGGACGTATCATACAGGGTGCAGGTGCATATATTTGCGATGAATGTGTGCTTCTCTGTAATGATATACTCAAAGGTAACGGAGATCCGGACGAGGATGAAAGTTTTTTCCCCGACTTCAGTGCACTTCCCAAACCTATGGAGATAAAGGCACTGCTTGACGAATATGTTATCGGTCAGGATGAAGCAAAGATATCGCTCGCCGTATCCGTATACAATCATTACAAAAGAATTAACTATCACGAAGAGGACGATGTTGCTCTTAATAAGAGTAATATACTTTTGCTCGGTCCGTCAGGTGTGGGTAAGACACTTCTTGCACAGACGCTTGCGAGGATTCTTGATGTGCCGTTTGCCATTGCAGACGCTACAACACTTACCGAAGCAGGTTATGTAGGTGAGGATGTTGAAAACATCCTTCTTCGTCTTATTCAGGCTGCGGATTACGATATAGGCAGGGCGGAGCGTGGAATTATCTATGTTGATGAAATAGATAAAATTGCACGAAAGTCCGAGAACCCGTCGATAACCCGTGATGTAAGCGGTGAGGGTGTTCAGCAGGCACTGCTTAAAATACTTGAGGGAACGGTTTCTAATGTTCCGCCCACGGGAGGAAGAAAGCACCCGCAGCAGGAGTTTATACAGATTGACACGTCCAATATTCTGTTTATATGCGGAGGGGCGTTTGACGGTCTTGAAAAGACTGTTGAAAGGCGTCTCGGTTCGTCCTCGCTCGGGTTTAATGCTGAGATAAAAACCAAAACCGAGCTTGATACAACAAGCTGGATGCAGGAGGTTATTCCGCAGGATCTTGTTAAGTTCGGACTTATTCCCGAGCTTGTCGGCAGACTGCCCGTTGTTACCGCACTTAACGGTCTTGACGAAAATGCTCTTGTGCGTATTTTGGAGGAACCCAAGGATTCCCTTGTAAAGCAGTATACAAAGCTCTTTGCGATGGATAATGTGAGTCTTGTGTTTGAGGATGGAGCCCTTCTTGAAATTGCAAGGAAGGCAATAGAACGTCATACGGGAGCAAGGGGACTCCGTTCCATAATGGAGGAGCTTCTCAAAAATCTGATGTATGAGGCTCCGTCTGATGAAACGATATCCAAAATAATTATAACCGCTGAGGCTGCAAGGGGCGAAGGAGAGCCGGTTGTCGAGCGTGCAAAGGCAAAACGCAGAACACACAAAGCCTCATCTGCAAAATCAACAAGACAGAAAGCAAAGCGTGACCCGGCTTAATTATAATGGTGTTAAAAGCCGTTACAATGCAGTGTGGGACATCAGTAATGTTGCTGAATAAAAACAAAAATCAAGAGTATCCATACAAACGTTACAGAAGGCGTTTTGCGGATGCTCTTTTTTGTTCCGGCAGGGGGAGGTTTTATGAAATTTACAACGGTTCTCATGGATGCGGATAATACCATATTCGATTTTCCTTTATGTGAATATAATGCTTTAAAAAATACATTGATAAATTCAGGTCTGGAATTTAGTGATTATATTTATAACAGCTTCAGTGTTATAAATGACAGATTGTGGAAAGAATTGGAGCAGAATAAAACAACACGTTCCGAGTTGAAAATACAGCGTTTCAGAGAGCTTACAGAAAAATGTTTTCACGGATTCGGTAATGCCGCAGAGCTTGCAAATGAATATGTAATACAACTTTCAATGCAGGGGATACTTATAGACGGTGCATATACGGCACTGAAAGAATTATCCGGACTATTTGACATATACATAATAACAAACGGTCTTAAGCTTGTACAAAGAGGACGCTTTGCCCGTACAAGCATAACCGGATTTGTAAGAAAAATCTATATTTCCGAAGAGATAGGATATCAGAAGCCCATGAAGGAATTTTTTGATTATGTACTTTCGGATATTCCGGAAAAGGATAAGGACAAAATTCTTGTTGTTGGGGATTCCCTTACATCCGATATGCAGGGTGGCAGAAATTCGGGACTTACAACCTGTCTTTATGACCCGAAAAACCTTATTGAAATGCCAAATAATCTTTGCGATTACAAAATAGATACCCTTTTGAAAATAAAGGATATTTCCTTGGGGGACAGGATATGAGATTTAATGTTCCGGATGAGCTTGACGGCATAAGTGTAAAGGATTTTTTAAGAAAACACTGTCATGTATCTTCAAGAACCCTTGCAAAGCTCAAAAGAACGGATATGGGAATTACCTGCAACGGGGAACATATACGAAGTATTGATATACTTCATGCCCATGATATGGTTGAGCTTACATTTCCGAAGGATGAGATGTATATAGAACCTGTGGATTTATCCGTCGAAACAGTGTATGAGGATGATCAGGTGATAATATTCAATAAACCGCCTTATATGCCCGTGCATCCGGTGAAGGATTACCGCCTTAACACACTCGCAAATCATGCGGCTTTTCATGCAATAAGTATGGGGGAGAATTATATTTTCCGTGTTGTAAACAGGCTTGATAAAGACACATCAGGTCTTGTTCTTGCCGCAAAAAATGCCTATGCCGCAGCATTTCTGAAAAATCATACCGATAAGCTTTATATTGCCTTATGTGAAGGAAGAATTGAAGGCAGCGGGACGATTGATAAGCCGCTGCGTCTTAAAGAGGGGCATGGCATTCAGCGTGAGATAGGAGAGGGGGGTGTCAGAGCCGTGACCCACTATAAAGTAGTGGAAAATTACGGGGATGAATATACCCTTCTTGAAATTCGTCTTGAAACAGGAAGGACGCATCAGATAAGAGCCCATTTTTCCTGCACGGGTTATCCGCTTGCAGGTGATGATATGTACGGAGGAAGCAGGGAAAAATTTCCCCGACAGTGTTTGCATTGTGCAGAAATATGTTTTACACATCCGGAAAGCGGAAAAACTGTAACTGTGCGTAAGAATAAGGATTTTTTTGAAGAGATAAAGTAATCGGAAAAAATAATAGCCGGGAGCTGTTGTATCAGTTGTGGAAAATCTGATACAACAGCTCATATTTTTTGTATAATGTTTATTGATATTCCTATAAATGCGGTTCTTAAAACAGGTATATAAGCATATACTTAAATATATCACAGCTTGCGGACGGCATATTATCGGAGGGGGCGATAAGAAATATTTGTCTAAAGCAGGGATACATAAATTATGGAAATTATTATGCAGGCTCAAACGGTATGAATTTTGAATAATATATAATGTGCCGAATTCGTAAGCGGTGATTATTTTTGTTCGCAGAGGACAAAATATTATTATCGGCACAAAAATTTAAAAATTCGGAGCGTGAAAAGCTATGCTGGTCAGACGAGGAGATATTTATTATGCAGACCTGAGTCCCGTTGTAGGTTCGGAGCAGGGCGGGATACGTCCCGTACTGATAATACAGAATAATATCGGAAACAGATACAGCCCGACAGTGATAGCGGCAGCTATTACAAGCAGAGGTTCAAAAGCCAAGCTTCCGACTCATATTAAACTGTATGCGGACCATAGCGGTCTGGCTAAGGATTCGGTTGTATTACTTGAGCAGATACGGACAATAGACAAAACACGTCTTAAGGAAAAGATGGGAACACTGAGTCCCTATGATATGTATAAGGTTGACGAGGCATTGTCAATAAGCTTCGGTCTGGCTGCCGAAAATGTACACAGACCGGCAACATAACCGTAATTCTTCAGACCGTAATATAATGCCGCACAGGGTGTTTAAGCAGCGGATAAACAAAAAACAAACACCCTATGCGGTTATTTTCAATTTTTTTGGACTAAACAGAGTTAAATTGATTAAAGACAAATTATTTGCTTTTCCTGTGCTATCATGTTTTTGTCGGACGGCAAAAGGGGGGGAGAGTGAGAAGCTTGGAGCAGACAATATATATTGACATACTGTTTTGTGTAAATTTTGTAATAGATTATATAATATTGCTTACGGTAAAAAAATTCATGTCATTAAGCTGTAAAAGGCGAAGGTTGTTTCTCGGTGCAGCGATTGGCGGGGTGTCATCGTTTATCATTCTTCTGCCTCCGATATCTTCAGGATTGTCAATGGTCGTAAGTTTTCTGACAGCCTGTGCAGTCGTTGCCGCAGCATTTGCACCGCTTGAAAGGGTCAGGTTCATAAAGACAGCGGCTTCTTTTTTTCTGATAAGCTTTGGTTACTGCGGAGCAATGATAGCAATATGGATGTTGTTTTCATCAAAGAGCATAATTGTACGCAACAGTAGTGTTTATATAGCAATGTCGCCGCTCACACTTGTTTTAACAACTTTGGTTTGTTATGTAATCCTGAGAGTGATTATGCGGATAACGGGCAGGGGAGATACGGGCGATACCGCCTGTATGGTGAAAATCAGATATAAAAACAGGGATATAAGCTGTAGGGGTAAGCTGGATACGGGTAACAGCCTTAAGGAGCCGTTTTCGGGGGATATGGCAATAGTCGTAAGGCAGGAGATTTTTAAGGATTTTCCGGAGCTGAAAAAAACGGAGTTGTCAGGGGAAATGCCGAAAGGAATAAGAATGATACCGTATTCATCTGTGGGGGGAGAGGGAGTTATGGCTGCATTCCGTGCGGATAATATCTGTATTGAAATTGGCAGGAGGAGGTTTGATGTTTCAGCATATATAGCACTTTGCAAAAACGGAAGAATAGTAGGGGATGCGGATGCACTTGTACCGGCTGAACTTATTCCCTGAAAATGTATTTGAGCATGAGAAACAGGCGGCTACGAAAACTGACAGTGCATATATTGCACAAAGGGGTATGATATGAGTAAATTGAAAAAGATTTCTGAGTTGGCAGTCAGCGGCATTGCAAAGCTTCGTATGATGATTATGGGCAACGAGGGGATATATTACATAAACGGCCCCGAAACATTACCTCCGCCTCTCAAGGCGGAGGAGGAAAATGAAATTATGCAGCGTATTCAAAATGGTGATGAAAGTGCAAGAGAGCCGCTTATTACGCATAATCTGAGGCTTGTTGTGTATATAGCAAAAAAATTTGAATCATCAAATCTGTGTGTTGAGGATCTTATATCAATCGGGACAATAGGACTTATCAAGGCTGTCAATACATTCCGACCGGAAAAGGGAATAAAACTTGCCACCTATGCATCACGCTGCATCGAAAATGAAATACTCATGTTTTTGCGTAAGACTTCACAGCAGAAAAACGAAATTTCAATTGACGAGCCGCTGAATGTGGACTATGACGGAAACGAGCTTCTTATTGCCGATATTCTCGGCAGCGACAGCGATATGGTCAATATGCGTATAGAAAAGGAATCGGAGGAAAATCAGTTGCTGCAGGCTGTAAATCGTCTTAATGAGCGTGAGTTTTCCATAATGGAGCTTCGGTTCGGTCTTAACGGAAAGAAGGCACATACGCAAAAGGAAGTGGCGGATATGCTGGGAATATCGCAGTCGTATATATCACGTCTTGAAAAGAAGATAATACGACGTCTGAAAAGGGAAATCAGCGACGACAGCAAGAGTGCATGATAATAAGCAGTATGAAAAGCTGATAGTTGATAATAAAAAGAACTCCTTACTTTCTTTTCCGGAGGTAAGGAGTTCTACTATAAAAATAATTTTACCGGCACGGGTTCTTTTTCCCTGATTAATTTATTATATGTTTTTTAATAAAAACAACGATCGAATTTATGCATTGAGAGCCGCCCGCTGCATTAATGTTATGCACAAAAATGCATGATAACCATTGTGATATAATTGGCGTATAGGGACATTAAAAATATCACTTATTATGTTTGACAATTAGTTGTTGACAAATAAAGATTTATTATGTATAATAACACTTGTGCCGAAAGCAGGCGGAAAATTTTTTATTTATGCGGGTGTGGCGGAATTGGCAGACGCGCCAGATTTAGGTTCTGGTGGCAAAACCGTGCAGGTTCAAGTCCTGTCACCCGCAGTGCAGGAAAATCCGTTGTTATAAATATTGCGTTCAACTGTTTTGTCGAACGCAATATTTTTTATTTTAGATTTTTAACCTAATGGATAATAGAAGTCCCCCGCCTTTAAGACGGGGGATAAATCTATCTGTCAGCCGCTCTTTATCAATTCATATGTTTTTTCTTTTTGCTTGAAACAATTGCTATGGTTATAACGGAAATAAGGACAGAAACAGTTAAAATTGTAATGGGTGTTGTGTTTTCTCCGGTGCTTACAGGGTTATTATCAGTGTTTTGATTATCTGCACTTATATCCTGATTGTTGTCTGACGGTTCGTTATCGGAGGGTTCGGATGTTACGCCGATAGTCGGATTTTTGTCAGAATCAGATGTGACATTGGAGGGTTGTTCGTCCGAAGGCTCAGAGGGTACATCGGAAGATTGTTCGTCCGAAGGCTCGGAGGTTACATCGGAAGATTGCTCGTCCGAAGGCTCGGAGG
>X301_European_Hare__coassemble_889_pt1 | contig 47033 bp, 37 predicted proteins | sample X301_European_Hare__metabat2_low_PE_012 | metagenome-assembled genome bin X301_European_Hare
GTTACCATACTTGAGCGAGAAGCCACCACCTCTATAGGTGGGGGAGTATGTCACAAGTTGAAATATAGACGTAATTACAGCCTATGTAAGTTGTATGATGCAGCTTGCAGAGGCTGGATTTTATGAAACAGAAAGATGCTTTCTTCCGAACCGACTTGTTGGGGGCGGAGCTTAAAATAAAATAAATTTTTGTACTTTACAAAGAAATTGTTTTGTCTTATAATATACAGGTAATAATTATGAAGTACGGAATGGTGGATAATTTATGATACAATTTGAGGAACTGAGATTACAGCTTGAAGCACTGCATCCGGATATGCTTGAGCTTTCAAATGCACTCGGTCTTGATAAGCTCAAAATGGAAATTGAACAGCTTGAGCAAAGAGCTTCACAGCCGGGTTTTTGGGATGATGTTGAAAATTCGCAGAAGATATTACAGAAAACAGGAGCATTGAAAAATAAAGTTGCGGAATATGACGCCTTAGCAGCATCCTATGATGATACTATGGCTCTCATTGAGCTTGCGGATGAAGAGGAGGATCTTACCCTGCTTGAAGAAGCACAGAGTGAGGTAGAGAAGATAAAGACAAACCTTGAAGCACAGCGTTTACAGACACTTCTGACAGGCGAATATGATCCTAAGAATGCAATACTTACATTTCATGCCGGAGCAGGCGGAACAGAGGCTCAGGACTGGGCTATGATGCTGTACAGGATGTATATGCGATGGGCGGAGCGTCATAATTTCAAGGTCAAAGAGGTTGATTACCTTGACGGTGAGGAGGCAGGTCTGAAAAGTGCGGTTCTGCTCATTGAAGGGGAAAATGCATACGGTTATCTGAAAAGTGAGTCCGGAGTACACAGACTTGTCAGAGTTTCTCCGTTTGATTCTTCGGGAAGAAGACATACATCCTTTGCATCCCTTGAGGTAATGCCTGAAATTGACAATACGATAGAGGTCGAGATACGTCCGGAGGATATAAAAATGGATGTTTACCGTGCCAGCGGTGCGGGCGGTCAGAAGGTCAACAAGACATCGTCTGCCGTACGTCTTACGCATATCCCCACAGGTATAGTTGTTGCAAGCCAGGTTGAGAGAAGCCAGTATCAGAACAGGGATGTTGCCATGACAATGCTTAAATCCAAGCTTATCGAAATTAAAGAGAGGGAGCATCTTGACAAGATAGAGGATATCAAGGGCGTGCAGAAAGAAATTGCATGGGGAGCACAGATACGCTCCTATGTATTTATGCCCTATACAATGGTAAAGGATCACAGAACCGGTTATGAAACAGGAAACGTCAATGCCGTTATGGACGGAAATATTGACGGATTTATAAATGCTTATCTGAAGGCGGCAAGCCTTGATCAGTTAAGTGAGGATTTCTCGGAGGATGTATAAGAGCTAAAATTTATTGTACGATAAATTGTACTACGGATGCTTGCGTGTCCGTAGTTTTTTTTGTATAATTATCTTAATTTGATTTGTAGAAATTACCGGATGCCAATGTGATGAAAATGTGATTGGATTTGTGGTATTTACCTGATACAGGAGGTAAAAAAATGATAAAATTTATATTGGGCAGAAGCGGGAGCGGAAAAACGGAAATGATACACAAGTATATCGGGGAAACAGGAATCGACAAACGTGTTGTCCTGATTGTTCCCGAACAAAGCTCATTTCAGAATGAAAAACGTATACTCGACACAATGGGGGCAAAAAGGGCAAGAAACGTTGAGGTACTCAGCTTCAGGAGATTATGTGATAACATTTTTGATAAATATAAGGGCATAACCGAGAAAAGGATAGATGACGGAATAAAGGCTGTTCTTATGAACATTGCAATTGAAAATGCACCGGCAGAGGGGGGAGAACTTGAACTTTACGGTTCCACATCAAGAAGCCTTAAGAAGAGTATGGATCTTATAGAGCCCATGCTGACAGCGGTAAACGAATATAAAATGTGTCTTATAACACCTGAAAAATTATTTGAAACGGCAGGAAGGACAGAGAATAGAATACTTGCCGCAAAGCTGCGTGACAGTGCAAGAATATACGCTGCATATAATGCACTGCTTGAAAACAGCTATGCCGATCCGGATGACGACCTGATAAAGCTTTATGCTATTCTCGGAGAACATAATTATTTTGAAAATATGTCTGTCTTTATTGATTCGTTTTATGGCTTTTCCGCACAGGAAATAAAGATAATCGAGCGGATTTTTTCTCAGGCGGAAGATGTGTTTATATCTGTCTGCTGTGACAGGGATAATATTCATGATAAAAATTCAATATTTGCGGAACCGAATGAAACGTACAGAACACTTCTCCGTTCTGTTGAGAGGAGCGGTCGGAAATGCGGGATAGAAGTCTGCTCCAAAGAGGGGATAAGGTATAAAACGGATGTACTGAGAGCGGTGGAAAAAAGAATATTTTCCGCATACAGACATACGGCTGAAAATACCGATAAGATAAAAAATGACGGCAGCGTGCGGATGTATGAAGCGGCGGATATTTATGATGAGGTTCGGTATATAGCGGAAAAAATATTTACACTTGTACATGATGAGGGATACAGATACAGTGACATAGAGGTAATCGGCAGAAATCTTGACAGCTTCAAGGGTATCATATCTGCTGAATTTCCGAAATATGATATACCGTATTTTCTCTCAAACCCGGAACCTCTTGAAATAAAACCGCTTATAAGGCTGATATTATCGGTGTTTGAGGTTATACACTCGAACTTTGATACCGAAGCTGTTCTGCGTCTTGCAAAAACAGGTCTTACACCGTTGGAGGATTATGATATATACCTGCTCGAAAATTATTGTTATGTCTGGGATATAAGAGGAAAAAGATGGAGGGAAGAATTTACAATGTCCCCGGACGGAAGCCGTGCGGACAATATTGAAAGTAAATCTGTCGATGACAGGATAGCACATATTGAGGATATCCGCAAAAAAATTATTCAGCCGCTGATTGAGTTTGAGGAGGGCGTAAAAAGGGCTGAGGACGGTGCGGAAATAACAGTGCGGCTCTATGAACTGCTCGGAAAGCTTGAATGCAGAGAAAATTTCAGGAAATTTATATATAAGCTCAGCAGAAACGGACTTGATGTAAATGTCGGGCATGAAGCGGGAATATGGGATATTGCCATGAGGCTACTCGGAAATATGTATGATGTTCTTAAAAATAAAAGGACAGACAGCATAAAATATGCCGAGCTTCTTGCAATATATATAAGAAAAAATCCGATATCGGATATTCCGCAGACGATAAACAGTGTTACAATAGGTACCGCCGGAAATATAAGAAGTGAGTCGCCAAAGGTGGTATTTGCAATAGGTGCGGTCGAGTCCGTTTTTCCTGCACAGGCGGGTGCGGTGGGAATATTCACCGACAGTGAAAGACGTTTTTTGCGTGACGAACAGCCTGACGATATAAGACTGCCGCTGTATGACTCAATATACGGTGCCTCGCTCAAGGAAAAAATGAACGTGTATGTCACACTTTCGGCACCATCGGAAAGATTATATATAAGCTGGTATATGCAGGATCTTTCCGGAAAGGCGTGTGAACCGTCGGTGATAAAGCGTGAAATAGAATCCGTAATTGACGACTGTACGGTTTACCGTAAATCTGAAATTACGGAAAACGCCCCGTCCGATAAGCAGCTTTTTCTCACGGAAAGGCAGTCATTTGATATATGTGCCGAATTGTGGAATACTGACGGTATCAGAGCAAATACATTGAAAAAGTATTTCAGATCGGTTCCGGAGTATTGTGATAAAGTAGCCGCGATAGAACGTGCGGCAAAAGGGGAAGCATTCAGGCTTAATAATCATGCCGGAATAAGAAAGCTGTACGGTGTTCCCCTCAATCTCTCAAGTACAAAAATAGATGCATTTGCCGATTGCAGATTTTCTTATTTCTGTAAATACGGTCTTGAAGCAAAGCCGTTGAAAAAAGCGTCAATGGATAATGCCTTGTACGGAACGTCAATGCATTTTATTTTTGAATATCTGTTCAAAAATACCGGTATCGACAGGCTTATGGAAATGGATGAGGGTCAGCTCAGACTTCAGATTAAATCCGCACTTGATGAATATATCGTAAAATTAGGAGATGGAGCGGAAAGAAGCGAAAGATTCAATGCTATATGCGTAAAGATAGAGAAAAATGCCCTGAGGGTACTTATGAGAATGTGTGAGCAATTCAAAAAGGATAAATTCCGTCCCGTGGATTATGAGCTGAGGATAGGTGAAAGTAAGGACGGAGAAAATTCAATTCCGCCATATGAGCTTGAGCTTCCGAACGGCGACAAAATCCTCGTCAGCGGATTTGTTGACAGGGTTGATACAGCCGGGATCAACGGGAAAAAATATGTAAGAATAATAGATTATAAGACCGGAAACAACAAATTTGAATTTAAAAATATTGCAAATAAAATTAAAATTCAGATGCTCCTTTATCTTTCGGCGATTATAAAGAACGGTTCGGAAAAGTATGCGGACGGCAAAATTCTTTTGCCGGCAGGAGTGCTTTATGTTCCGTCAACCTCGGTTTCGGGACCGGCGGATACGAGTAATACAAAAGAGACGGAACGCAGTATCAGGGAGCAGAATAATAACTTCAGGATGTCGGGCTTACTTACGGATGATTGTACGGTTCTTGAAAATATGGAGGAGGGAATAGGCGGAGAATTTATACCGGCACAGAAAACTAAAACGCCGCCCTATAAGCTTTCAGCCAATAGCAGTGTCGTATCGGAAAAAGAGTTCAGAATGATACTTGAATTTACGGATATATGTATCAAGAGAGCGGCCACAGAAATTTATTCCGGAGAGATTGCCGCCATGCCGACTCAAGGAGCTTGTAAGTATTGCGAGTATTCGTCTGTATGCCGTTTTGAAAAAGGTAATGCAACAGTCAGGCTGCCAAGATACAACAAGAAGCAATCACTTGAAAAGATAAAGCGGGATATGGAGGAAATGGGGGGAGAAACAGATGAGTAAGAATAAAACAACCTTTGAACCGACACAGGCACAAAAAAATGCCATCAATGCACAAGGGGGAGGTATTATTGTTTCGGCAGCGGCAGGCTCGGGAAAGACAAGGGTACTTGTTCAAAGAGTGATAAAGCTTTTGACGGGTGAAAATCCCGTATCGGCGGACAGACTGCTTATTCTTACATTTACAAACACAGCGGCAACAGAAATGAAAATGAGAATTTCTCAGGCAATAGACGAACTTATACAGGAAAATCCTGCGAATGATTTTTATCGCAAACAACAGCTTTTGCTTTCGTGTGCGGATATATGTACAATAGACAGCTTTTGCAGCAAGATTGTCAGAGAGAATTTTTTCAGGCTCGGAGTAAGCAGGGATTTCCGTGTGGGTACTTCGGCAGAGCTGTATGAATTAAGCAGAAGAATAATGTCCGATATTATTGAGGAATATTATACTCCGCCCGAGGAGAGCAGTGAAAATTACAAGGAAGAGCTTGAAAGATATGAAAGCTTTAATATTATGAGTATGCTCATGACGGATGCAAAACTCGATAATGATCTTGAAAGTGAGCTTCTTGAGGCATATAACAAATATACCGCCCATGCTTTTCCGGATCAATGGCTGAAAATGTGTATAGAACAGTATAACCCCGGGATGAAGCTGTCCGAAAATAAGGCAGCGGATTACCTTTTTCACAGTCTTGAAGCAAAAATAACAAAGCTGCGTGATATCTATGATAATGCTATGAAATATTATGAAGCCGTTGATAAAAACAGAAACAGCGGAAAAAAGTCCTACACAAATACGTTGGATGTGTTCGATAGCTGCGGAGCTTTTCTTGACAGTATAGAAAGACTGTATTCCTCAAAAGAAAATGATTATTCCGGTTTGTCCGAGATAGTGATGAATTTCTCTAAGACCACCATACGAACAGGCAGTTCTAAGGATGAAGACCTCAAAGCTGCCGCTTCGGAGCTTAACTTATTCGGGAAATATACTGAGGAGGAACTCAAACCGTATGCCTGCTTCACAGAGGAGATTTTCAGGGAAAACAATACTAAGCTTTATCCTGTAATGAAATGCCTTGGAGGACTTCTGCAAAAATTTGATAGTAAATATTTTGAGGCAAAAAAGGAAAGAAAGATACTTGATTTCCATGACCTTGAAAGTCTTGTTCTCAGACTTTTATACAGATATGACGAAAAAACGGACGAATATATCACAACGGATTTTGCGGATGAAATAAGGCAAAAATATGAAGAGATAATGATTGATGAATATCAGGATACCAATGATATTCAGGAAAATATTTTCAGGGCAATATCAAGGGATGAGGAAAACCTTTTCGTTGTCGGAGATGTCAAGCAGAGTATCTTCCGATTTAGGGAGGCAAAGCCGATATTATTCAAAAACAGATGCAGACAGAGCAGTGTTTATAATAATGAAAATGCCGATTTTCCCGCACTCATTGTTCTTGATAAAAATTTCCGCAGCAGAGAGGGTATTATTGACAGTGTTAATTTTATTTTCGGACTCCTTATGTCGGAGAAATCCGGAGAAATAGAATATGATGAAAACCACCGACTGACTGCGGGAGCATATTATCCCGAAAAAAGCCAACCCGATGTGGAACTGCATATTGTTGAGCATAGGGAAAAAATTATATCGGAGGAAAGTGACAGCCGGAACAGTGATAAAAATTCTGATGATGACGGAATAAATGCTGAGGAGGAAAATAAGACCAAAACGGAGGCTATATATTGTGCAGGTCTTATAAAAGATATTATAGACAGGGGTGATACTGTCTATGATGCAAAGGAAAAAAAGGAGAGAAAGGCTGTATTCAGTGATTTTTGTATTTTGATGAGAAGCGTCAGGAATACTGCTCATATATACTCGTCGGAATTTGAAAAATGCGGAATACCTGTATATACCGATGCGGATTTTGATCTTCTCGAAAGATATGAGGTAAAGGCGGCTCTTTCATATCTTAAGGTGCTTAATAATCCTCTTTCCGATATTGATATGATTGCCGCACTCATGTGTCCGGTATTTGGCTTTACACCTGATGAGCTTTCGCAGATAAAAGGAGTATACGGAAAAAATTATTACAAAAAGCTCCGGATACTTTCTTATGATGATACTAAATCGGATGAAGAGAACCATTCGGATAATATTGCAGGCGATGCTGACAAAGACCGTACTTATGCCGGAATCGGGAATGAACTCAGGGAAAAATGCAGGAATTTTCTTGAAACGATGAGGAAGTTCAGGGAATTGTCCGTAACGGTTACAACTGACAGGTTATTACAGGAGTTTTTTGAGAGTACGGGCTTTATTTCAGTGATGAATGCCATGCCAAACGGCGAATTTCGTGTTCAGAACCTCAGAAGATTTATGAATTTTGTTTTGGAATATGAAAACAGTGTATCGGGCGGATTGACCGGTTTTGTGCGTCATGTAAGATATCTTGAAGAGACAAATAACGGTATAAGGGTTTCGGACAGCACACCTGTCAATGCCGTAAGAATAATGACAATACACCATTCAAAAGGACTTGAATTTCCCATATGTATAGTTGCCGGAATGAATACAAAGGAAAAGGTAGATGCATCAAAGGTAAAATATCATAGTGAACTTGGAATAGGTCTGAGGACTATAGATACAGAAAAGCTTTTGCAGTTCAACACACTGCAATTCAAGGCAATACATACGGCAAAAGGTGCAGAGGAAAAAAGCGAATTGTTAAGACTTCTCTATGTTGCTCTCACACGACCCAAGGAAAGACTTATAATGCTTTCAACAGTAACGACAAAGGAAAATACTGATGAAGTCGGTTCGGAAGGCTATTATAAATACATAGGCAGTCTTGCAGGTAAAATTAAATATAATGAAAAAACAGGACACATTTTTCCGAGTGTTGTAATGGAACAGCATACATTATCCGATTGGGTCGTTATGTGTGCATTGCTGAACGGAGAAATGACACAGCTCAGAGATGATGCCTGCTCAGGTGCGGGAAATGACATTCATCTCCCCTCGCTCAGATGCAATGCCCACTGGAAATTTGTTCATGCGGATAAGGTTGAAAGAAGAGCCGAAAGAATCAGAACATCGGCATTAACCGGAACTGATGACAGGCTCGAAAAATTCCTGCGTGAGCGTTTTTCCGAAAAAAGAAATGATATCAGCACAAAAATCCCGTCAAAGGTATCCGCTTCCATGCTTGCACACAGCGGATCGCAGACATATTATGCTGCTGTTTCAAGTCCGACCTTTGCAAAATCCGGTTCGGTATCACCTGCCGAAAGGGGAACTGCAACTCATGCCTTCCTGCAATATGCGAATATCAATAATCTTTATAAGGAAATTTGTGAAACAGGTGCTTTTGAAAAGGAGAAAAAATCGGTTACGGAACAGAAATTGATGTCCGCCGAGCAGGCAAGTCTTATAATTGACGAAAATATAATAAAATTTTCAAAGAGCAGACTTTTTGAAAGAATGGCAGGTGCAGAAAAGCTTTATAGGGAATACCGTTTTACGGTAAGTATTCCGGCAAGATTGGCTTTGATAGACGGGGAATCCTTTTCGGATGAAGAATTCGGTGACAGCAAGTCCATACTTCAGGGTTCCATTGACTGCATAATTGAGGAGGATGACGGTATTGTCATAGTAGATTATAAAACCGACAGAGTCAAAGATACCGAAAGATTGAAGGAAATGTACGGTGTACAGCTGAGGCTTTATAAGGAGGCAGCAAATCAGATTTTTGATAAACCTGTCAAGGAATGTTATATATATTCTCTTCATTGCGGCTGTGAAATACCTATAGAGTAATTGACGGACAGACTGCTGCTATATGTTCATACATTACATCATTCCCGCATAATATATAACAGTAGAAACTGTGGGGTGATGTTATGTTGGCGGTATCGGCGGCGATAATCGGTGCGGCTCTTGCGATGGATGCCTTTGCCGTGTCGTTTGTATGCGGCTCCTCGGACAGAACAAAACGGCTGAGGTGTGCCTTTATTACGGCAGCGGCATTCGGTATCTTTCAGATGATTATGCCGATACTCGGCTGGAGCGTTGGAAAGGTCGGAAGCAAGGCGATTGAGGGCTTTGACCATATCATAGCCTTTGGTATATTGTTATTCCTCGGGGTAAAAATGATTATCGACAGCTTCGGAAATATTATGGATAAAAAATCGGATGCCTTTGACTTGCGTTCGCTTATAATTATGGCTCTTGCAACAAGTATTGACGCCCTTACAGTTGGAATTGTACTTCCGGCTGCTGTCGGAGCGGAAACTTTTGCTTCACTTATTACGTCTGTTTCGATAATCGGCGCTGTAACATTCATACTTTGCTTTATCGGATATCAGCTCGGAAGACGAATAAGCACTCTCAACCCGAGGGTTACTCAGATAATCGGAGGAATAGTTCTTATAGCAATCGGAATAAAATCCCTGATAACAGGTTAGCAAAAAAATCATCTCTGTATATTATGATACAGGGGTGATTTTTTGTTCATAAGGCATAGAGGTAGAAAGCAAAGCAAGGCGGCTAAGGTAATATTCATTATGCTTATCGTTCTGATAATAACCGTAATTTTTCTTGAAATACGCCTTAAGCCTGTTATACGTTCCGTGGCATCAATACAGGCACAAAGCTTTGCGACTCTTACAATCAATGAAACCGTTACCGATATTCTTGACGAAATGAATATAAGCGGGGAAGAACTTGAAACCGTGACAGCCTCATCTGACGGGACTATTGCTTCAATAAGTACAAATACTGTTGTCACCAACAGGCTGAAAAATCTTATTACAACACGAACCCAGGAGGCACTTTCAAATATCCAAAGCAAAAGAATTGATGTGCCGATAGGTACGATCCTTGGCGGAGAGCTTTTTAACGGTGTCGGACCGGCAATACCCGTATATATTTCCATGTCGGGAACGGTAAACAGCGATTTTGAAGAGGAATTTGAGAGCGGAGGCATAAATCAGACGGTACATAAGCTGTCGGTAAAAATATCCGCAGAAATAAATATAATAATGCCTATGACATCATGTACGGAAAGAGTAGAAACCACCGTACTTGTAGGAGAAACCGTAATTGTAGGGGAAACTCCGGACGGTCTGCTTATGCATGAACAGACAATATCGTGAATTTGCCGTCAATATTGCTTGAATGACTGTGCAAAATATGTTATTATAGGCTTGTATAAATCATTATGTATTTTTAACCCGGAGGTAAAAACGTGAGCAGTATTAATATAACGGAGAAAAGGTCTGATGCACAGGATCAATACATCGAACTTTTAAAAGATCTTCTTTATATGAGGGCAGGAAATAAGCAGCCATACGGATATGTGCGTACGTACGGCTGTCAGCAGAATGTTTCGGACAGCGAAAAAATTAAGGGTATGCTTGAAGAAATGGGTTGTATTATAACGGAGGAGCCTGAAAAAGCGGATATAATAATATTCAACACCTGTGCCGTGCGTGAACACGCTGAGGACAGGGTATTCGGAAATGTCGGTGCACTTAAGGCACTGAAAAGGGAAAAGCCGTCCTTGCTTATAGGTCTTTGCGGCTGCATGATGGAGCAGGAGCATATTGCGGACAGGATATATAAAAGCTTTCCGTATGTAGGTCTTGTTTTCGGGACTCATGTTATACATAAATTTCCGGAGCTGATATATAATGCCGTTACAAGCGGAAAAAGGCTTGTTGAAAGAGGAAATGATGACGGGAAAATATATGAGGGATTTCCGGTTCATAGGGACGGAAGCTTTAAGGGTTGGCTCCCTGTTATGTACGGATGCGATAATTTCTGTTCTTACTGTATTGTTCCGTATGTAAGGGGTCGCGAAAGGAGCCGCCGTCCGTCTGCGATTATCGGAGAAGCGGAAGCTATGGTAAAGGCGGGTTATAAGGAAATAACTCTGCTCGGGCAGAATGTAAATTCCTACGGAAAGGGACTGGATGAGAAAACCGATTTTGCGGCACTGCTGAATGATGTTGCAAATATTGACGGAGATTTCTGGGTGCGTTTTATGACATCACACCCAAAGGATGCATCCGAAAAGCTTATTGATGTGATTGCGGAGAATGATAAGATATGCAATCATCTGCATCTTCCTTTTCAGTGCGGAAGCAACAGGGTGCTTGATAAAATGAACCGCCGCTACACAAGGGAAAAATACCTTGAAATTGTAAATTATGCCAAAAGAAAAATTCCCGATTTATCGCTTACAAGTGATGTTATTGTAGGATTCCCGGGAGAAACCTATGAGGAATTTCAGGAAACCCTTGACCTTATAAGAGAGGTTAAGTTTACGTCATTGTTTACTTTTATTTATTCACCCCGTGTCGGTACACCTGCCGCAAAGCTTGACGATCCCTATACGCATGAGGAAAAGGCAAAGAGAATGGCGGAGCTTCTGAAGCTTCAGGAGGGAATTGCCGCCGAGAGATGTGCCGGGATGGTAGGAAAAACCTATCGTGTGCTTGTGGAAGAGCAGGCAAGAGAGGGAGTACTCAATGCCCGGACACAGAATAATATAGTCGTTGAGCTTAATGCACCGACAGAGCTTATCGGGACATTCCAATATGCCGAAATAACCGAGGCAAGGAACTGGATACTCAGGGGAAAAATTGTCTGATTAAAATTATTCGGAAATATGTGATTTATCAAAATTGAATATTTTATGATATTTACAAAATACTATATCAGGATTAAGACTGTTTCCGAAATGGGGGGCAGTCTTTCTGATTTGAATAAATATATCACATATTGGTTTGACAATATCTTATGAATTTGATAAAATAATATTGATTATCAAATTGAAAAATTAATCGGAAAAAGGAGATTATTATGGAAAATAGAGATATTATTGAAATCGCAAGAGAACTTGGCAGACAGATGCAAAAAGAGGATGCCTATATAAAATTCAATATGGCAAGACAGGCGGCGGATGAGGATAAGGAACTGCAAAAGCTTATAACAAGGTTCAATGCTATCCGTGCCGAGATGTCGGAAATGACGGCAAAGCCCGATGACGAGCGTGACCCTGATGCCGCAAGAAAGCTTGGTGAGGATATGAGAAAGGTTTATGCCGAAATAATGTCCAATGAACGCATGATAAATTATAATAAGGCTAAAGACGATTTTGACGTAATAATGAACAGAATTTCCGCAATAATACAGAAATCCTCCGAAGGAGAGAACCCCGACACGGCGGATTATACGCCGTCATGCAGCGGCAGCTGTGCAACGTGCGGAGGCTGCGGCTGATAAAATAACAGGGTAGGATTAACGCAGATGAGGGCTTATGACCGACAATGAAGATAAATTTAAGGCGGTGAATGAATTGGCTGAAATTTCTCCTATGATGAAGCAATATCTTGAAATAAAGGAAAATTATAAGGACTGTATACTCTTCTATCGTGTGGGAGATTTTTACGAAATGTTCTTTGATGATGCAAAAACCGCACAACAGGAGCTTGAACTGACACTTACGGGAAAGGACTGCGGACTTGAGGAACGTGCCCCGATGTGCGGTGTTCCTTTCCACAGCTATGAAACCTATGCGGCAAGACTTATTGCAAAGGGATATAAGGTGGCAATATGTGAGCAGACGGAGGATCCCTCAAAAACGAAAAAGCTTGTAAAGCGAGAGGTTATAAGAGTGATAACCCCCGGTACCGTAATGGAGCAGAGTATGCTTGACGAGGGGAGCAATAATTTTATATGCTCCGTTTATACACAGAAGAATAAGACAGGTATAGCCTTTTGCGATATTTCAACAGGAGAATTATATGCAACGCTTATTGATACTGATGATATTGAAAGTGCCGTTAAGGATGAACTTCTTAAATATTCGCCGAGAGAACTTCTGATAGGCGGCGAAACAATTCGTTTCAAAACACTTGCCGCCTTTATAAAGGATAAGCTTTCAGCCTGTGTCAATATGCTTGATGACGAGGCTTTCTCATATGCGGATGCCGAAGAAACAATAAAAGCCCGGTTTGAGGGAAAAAGCATTGACAGTATCGGGCTTACGGATATGCCGCAGACTGTTTCGGCCGTCGGTGCCCTTATAACCTATCTTGTAAAAACACAAAAGGGCGGTCTGGAGCGTATAAATAAAATTGAGCTTTACAGCGAGGAACAATACGTTCATCTTGATTATAATACAAGGCGTAATCTTGAACTTACAGAGCCGCTTAACAGTAAAAATAAATCGGCATCCCTGCTTGCCGTACTCGACAGAACAAAAACCTCAATGGGAAAAAGGCTTATCAAAAGCTATATCGAAAAGCCGCTTGCAAACATCGGTGCAATAATGAAAAGGCAGAATGCGGTGTCCGAGCTTTACGACAATGTTCAGATGAGAATGAATCTGCGTGAAGCACTTGTAGGAATGTTTGATATACAGCGTGTTATAACAAGGGTGGTTTACGGTTCGGCAAACGCAAGGGAATTGCGTTCTCTTTGCGGAGCGTTAAAAAGACTTCCCGGAATAAAGGGAAGTATAGCCGGAGCAAAGAGCGGACTGCTTAAAGAAATGCATGGCAGTATTGATCTGCTTAATGAAATAGTGGAGCTTATAGATAAGACCATTGAGGATGAACCGCCTTTTTCGGTGCGTGAGGGGGGAATGATACGAGAAGGCTGTTCGGAGGAGCTTGACAGTCTGCGTACGGATATGAAGGGCGGAACAGACCTTATGGCTAAAATCGAAGCCGAGGAGCGGGCTAAAACCGGAATACCAAAATTAAAGATAGGCTATAACAGGGTATTCGGTTATTATATTGAAGTATCAAATTCCTATAAGGATCTTGTTCCGAAGGAATATATCAGAAAGCAGACACTTACAGGCGGCGAGAGATACATAACCGAGGAGCTTAAAAACCTTGAAAGAAGAATACTCGGTGCAAAGGACAGATCAAATGAGCTTGAATATGCGATATTTGAAAAGGTAAGAAATACAACGGCGGCGGCGGTAGACAGAATTTCTTCCTCCGCAGCGGCTGTGGCAGTGCTTGATGTAATGGCTTCGTTTGCACAGGCGGCATTCGATAATGACTATTGCTGTCCGACACTTAACAATAACGGAACGATACATATAACCGAGGGCAGGCATCCGGTTGTGGAAAAGCTTGTCAGCGATATGAGATTTGTTCCGAATGATACAAACCTTAATCCGAATGATGAAAGAGTAGCAATAATAACAGGTCCGAATATGTCAGGTAAATCTACATATATGCGTCAGACGGCACTTATCGTTCTTATGACGCAGATGGGGTCGTTTGTGCCGGCAAAAAGTGCGGATATATCCATTGTAGACAGTGTATTCACAAGAATAGGTGCATCTGACGACCTTTCAACGGGTCAGTCCACATTCATGGTCGAAATGAATGAGGTAGCCTATATAATGAAAAAGGCTACTAAAAACAGTTTGCTTATACTTGACGAAATAGGCAGGGGTACTTCAACCTATGACGGAATGAGCATAGCAAGGGCGGTGCTTGAATATGTTGCGGATACAAGAAAATTAGGTGCAAAAACACTCTTTGCTACACATTATCATGAGCTTACGGTTCTTGAAAATAAACTTAAAGGTGTAAAAAACTACAACATAGCCGCTGTAAAGCGTGGAGATGATATTACATTTCTCAGAAGAATAATTCCGGGGGCGGCAGATGAGTCCTACGGAGTTGAGGTTGCAAAGCTTGCGGGACTGCCGGACAGTGTTATTGAAAGAGCAAAGGTGATACTTGCGGAGCTTGAAAGAAGCAGCAGGAAAATGCAGCGTCAGACAAAGAAAAAAACGGAGGAGCCGGAGGAAGAAATGCAGATGGTATTCGCACCGAAGGATACACCGATAGAAAAACGTCTGAGGGAAATAGATATAAATACTCTTACACCAATGGAGTCGATGAATATCTTATTTGAGCTTGTTAAAATGCTTAAGAATTAGAAAATGTATGGCGGGGTGTGAAAAATGGGAGTAGTAAACGTATTGCCTAAGCATATAGCCGAGCTTATTGCGGCGGGTGAGGTTATAGAAAGACCCTCGTCCGTAATAAAAGAGCTTGTCGAAAACAGTATAGATGCAGGGGCAAAATCCGTTGCTGTTGAGATACAAAGGGGCGGAATTACCTATATGCGTGTCACCGATGACGGCGGAGGGATAGAACGGGATGATATCAAAAATGCTTTTTTACGTCATGCAACCAGTAAAATATCAGTACAGGACGATCTCGATGCCATAGCCACATTAGGATTCAGAGGGGAAGCACTTGCATCAATATGTGCGGTTTCCAAGGTCGAAGTTATTACCAAAAGTATTAAGGAACAGGACGGAACACGCTATGTTATAGAGGGCGGAGAGGAAAAATCTTTTGATATAACGGGCTGTCCGCAGGGTACGACAATAATCGTCAGGGATATATTTTATAATGTACCCGCAAGGATGAAATTTCTGAAAAAGGATGCGTCTGAGGGAAGCTCCATCTACGTTCTGCTCGAAAGGATGGCATTGTCCCACCCTGAAATATGTTTCACATTTATTCGCGACGGAAAGAAAATTATGAAAACTCAGGGTGACGGAAATCTTGAAAATGCAATATTTCAGGTATTTGGAAAGGATTTTCACGAAAGTCTTATACCCGTGTCCTATAACAGGAATAATATTACAGTCAGCGGTTTTATAACGAAGCCCGCATTGTCTGTCAAGTCTAACCGTACAATGCAGATGTTCTACATAAACGGTCGGTATGTACGCTCAAAAACCGCAGCGGCAGCACTTGAACAGGCATATAAGGGAAGTATCATGGTCGGAAAATATCCGTCATGTGTTTTGCTGATTGGTATGCATTGTTCAATGCTTGATGTAAATGTACATCCGGCAAAGCTTGAGGTCCGTTTCACAAATGAACGACCTGTTTTTGACGGTGTGTATTATGCCGTGAAAAATGCGATAATGAACTTTGACACAAGAAATGCCGTTAAAAACGCAGAGGAGATACGTGTTAAAAATCCCGCACTTCTCATACCACCGACAGACAGGGCAGCTCAGCTTAATTTTTATTCAAAAGTCCGTCAGGATATGAATTCCCCGGAATACATTGATGACGAACCCGTAATAGTTGTTCCTAAGGTCAGAGATATAGATTATGCAATTCTTACGGATGAGCAAGATACCGAAGCAGATGATACTGCCGTGCAAAAAACTAAGGTCGTATATGATTATAACAGTGAGAGTAAGCCTGATATAAAAGACAGCATGACAAATGAAGATACTGCGGAAATGCAGCCGGCTGAGGATACGGAGGAAATTTTACTGAATTTCAGCAATGATGAGGAAAAAGTGGAAGAAACACCTGTTGCGGATAGAGAAACGGGATATGATGAAATGCCTGCTGTGATAAAATATATAGGTGAAGCATTTAATACATATATAATTTTAGAATATGACAGTGACAGGTTAATGTTCATAGATAAGCACGCGGCACATGAAAGGCTTATCTATGAAAGGCTGAAAAGAGAGGACAGGGGGAAAAATGCACAGTTTCTTCTTTCTCCCGTATCCGTAACGCTCGATGCCGAGGAATGTCAGGCGGTGCTTGAAAACAAGGATATGCTTTCCGAAACCGGCTTTGATGTTGACGGTTTCGGGGAAAAAACGGTGCTTATACGCTCCGCACCGGTTATGCTTCAGGATGAGGATATAACGGAATCATTTTCCGAAATTGCCGATTATCTGTGCAGACATAAGAAACTCAGAATATCCGAGAAAATGGAGTGGATATATGCAAATACCGCCTGTAGAGCTGCTGTCAAGGCAGGGAATATAAACAGCCGTGAGGAACTTATCGAGCTTGTACGCAGACTTGAAGAAAATCGGGAGGTCAGGTATTGTCCGCACGGACGGCCGATTTATTTCTTTGTGACAAAAAGAGAAATAGAGAAATCCTTTGGTAGAATACAGTAAGAATAAGGAAAATTTTTGTACAATTTTATCAGGTAAATCACTGATATAAATGTTGATTTACAATATGAAATTTGGTATTATAGAATTATGATTATTTTGAGGAGGCAGCCGTATGTCTGATACAGAAGTGAACGACAGAGAAATGACAGTGACCGAGGATGATACAGTTATTACAAATTCAAAGCTTACTCCGGAGGAGCAGATTGAATTTTTACAGCGTAAGCTCGAACAGGCCGAGCTTGAGGCAACGGATAAGGGTATTGCACTTATCGAAATGACTGCCGCAAGGAACGCACTGTATAAATCCCTTCAGGACACACAGATGCGGCTTGCGGAGGCTGTCGGACAGCGTGAAAATGATATAGAAGCGTATCAGAAAGAGCTTGATATCCGTCTCAGCGAAAAAAGGCAGCTCCAGGAGCAGTATGACGCTCTTGTTATAAAGGCTAAAAGGTATGATGAGCTTCAGGAAAGCATAGTGAAAATAAAGCTAAAAGCCGAGGTCAGGGCTCATGGAGTCATAGACGAGGCACAGGAAAAAGCAATGGACACAATTATGCTTATTGAGGATATAGAGAGAGAAATACAGCTTTTCAGGGAAGATCTTACATATCTTCGGCGTGATATAAAAATCGGAACGGTAACGCTTGATGACAGGCTTGAAAACATATATCTGCGTCTTTGCAGGAACCTCGACAGGCTTACGGAGATCAAGGAGAATTTCTATATAAAAAATTCCCTGCCTCTTAACGAAGTGTCGATGGATGTACGGGGAAATGCACCCGTTATAAAATATCCGGAGCCGGAAAAGAAAAAGGAATAGGGTGTATATTACACATATGAACAGTCAGGTGTACTGTATGTTATACGGGAAAGGGCTTTGTTATTATTATCTTTCCTTTCATAGCAGTTCGTCCGACTGTTCTTCTGTTGATTATGTGAATATCGGTTTGAGCTGTTTCTGCCATACGGCAAGTTGTTGATGACATATATATAAAATATTGACCTTAACTGATTGTAAGTCGGGTCTGTATTATATCGACCGTTGTTGTCATATACTGTATGGGGTGATAACGTGGAAAAGCTTAAGGTCTATTTTTACTATTCTACTGCATTGATTTGTATTTTTTTGTTCGGTGCGTTACTTTATGTGTCCGTTAATGATGAACCGGAAACAGTTACGGCTTCGGTCGGGTCAAAACCTGTTGTGGTTGTTGATGCCGGTCATGGCGGTGAGGACGGTGGAGCAAGTGCAAACGGAGTGCTTGAAAAGGATATCAACCTCGCTGTTGCACTTAAGCTTAAGGATATGCTTACAGCTTCGGGATATACCGTTGTTATGACGAGGGAAGAGGATATTTCCATATACGACAGTTCTGCTTCCACCATACGTGAAAAAAAGGTTTCCGATATGAGAAACAGAAAGGATATAGTGAACGGCAGCAGTAACAATATTTTGATAAGCATACATCAAAACAAATTTGAACAAAGCAAATACAGCGGTACACAGATATTTTATTCCAAAAACAACGACCGCAGCATAAAGCTTGCCGAGAATATACGACGATCCGTTACGGGACTTTTGCAGCCTGAAAACAAAAGAGAGCTTAAAGCAGCCGACAGCTCGGTATATCTGCTCGATAAAGCGGAGGTTCCGGCAGTTATTGTGGAATGCGGATTTCTCTCGAATGAGGAGGAAGCAAAAAAGCTCTGTACGGAGGAATATCAGAAGCGAATGGCTTTTGCAATATTATGCGGATTTTTGGATTATGAAAAAAACATATAAACAGCGGATAAAGTATTTTTTCTTAGGAGGAACAAAATGGCGGATAAAATAAAAACAATGTATGTATGCTCCGAATGCGGGTATGAGAGTGCCAAATGGTTCGGAAAATGCCCCGGCTGCGGTGAATGGAATACCATGAGTGAGGAGGTCAGAGAGGTATTCAAGGGAAAAAGTTCTGTTGCCTCGAAGGCTGCAATAACCTCAAAAGCACTGCCTATAACCGAAATAAGTACGGAGGATGAGGAAAGATATTACACAGGCTCAAAAGAACTTGACAGAGTGCTTGGCGGAGGTATAGTAAAGGGTTCGCTTGTACTGCTCGGCGGTGATCCCGGTATAGGCAAATCAACAATACTCCTACAGATATGTGCACATCTCGGAAAAATACTTAAAATTCTGTATATCTCCGGAGAGGAATCAAAACGGCAGATAAAGCTGAGGGCAACAAGGCTTGGAGTAAACTGTGAAAATCTTTATATACTCACGGAAACAAATATAGAAAATGTAACGGAGCATATTCAGGCGGAAAAGCCTGATCTTGTGATGGTGGATTCAATACAGACAATGAATTTCAGAGAACTGAGTTCTTCGCCCGGAAGTGTCACTCAGGTGAGGGAATGTACAAATATACTTATGCGTACCTCAAAATCCCTTGATATACCGTGTATAGTTGTCGGTCATGTAAACAAGGACGGAGCAATAGCAGGACCCAAGGTTCTGGAGCATATAGTTGACGCCGTGCTTTATTTTGAGGGGGATAAGCAAATGTCGTACCGTATACTGCGTGCGGTCAAAAACAGATACGGCTCAACAAACGAAATAGGTGTATTTCAGATGAGTGACAGCGGACTTTCGGAGGTGGAAAATCCCTCGCTTATGCTTCTTTCGGGGCGGCCTAAAAACGTCAGCGGAACGTGTGTAGCCTGCCCGATGGAGGGAAGCAGACCTATACTTGCCGAAATACAGGGACTTGTCACAAATTCGGGATACGGAAATGCCCGCAGAATGTCTACGGGCTTTGATTACAACAGGATGTCCATGCTGCTTGCTGTATTGGAAAAACGCTGCGGGTATTATTTTTCAAGTCTTGACGCATATGTAAATGTAATAGGCGGTTTGCGTCTGGATGAGCCTGCGACTGACCTTGCGGTTGCAATTTCCCTCGTCAGCAGTCTTAAGGATATAATCATACCGGAAAATCTTCTTGCCTTCGGAGAAATAGGTCTGACGGGAGAGATACGTGCCGTAAGTCATGCCGCACAGCGTGTATCGGAGGCGGCAAGGCTTGGCTTCGGAAAATGCATACTCCCGTATCATAACCTCAGAAATATTGTACTTCCGAAGGACGTTGAGATTGATCTGATCGGTGTCCGTACCATTCAGGATGCTGTTGCCGCTCTTGTTCGACAGCGTTAAGCAGATCGGACGGACGTATTCTGTGCATACAGCCGCTCTCGGAGGAATTGGTAACAGCTGAGGCACATTCAAGAATACAGTTTCCCTCACGTTGATAAATACAATTTTCATCGCAGAATATCATGCTCATAAATATCACCCGATGATATTATCGGTATATTCAACGGTTTTATTCGTAAATAAATGATTATTGTAAAAATAATTATCGTAAATCAGGGACTGTTATGCAAGTTTTGCACAACGGTCCCTGTATTAACCTATTATTCTGTTTTACATGACCTTTTCAAACTCTTTGCAGTCATTCATCCGGTATGCCGTTCCGATTTCCGAATTTAAAAGAGGAAGCAATTTTGGGTTGTCTGCGATAATATCAATTACCCGCACTATTTTGGAGTTGTTCGGGTTATTTACAAATGTTCCTTCTGTTCCCGAGAAAAATCTCCAGCCGCAGTCGGGCGAGGCTTTCATAGGTTGGGTGCGGCAGATATACTTAACCTTGTGACCGTAATCGGTTATGATGTTTGACGCAAGTCCTTCCGTGCCGAAGTCCGGAATTTTTATAAGCCTTCCGTCCTCATTTCTGCAATATATTGTTTCTGTATCGGAGTTTATAAGATTTTTAATTTCGGGATTTGCTTCAACAATATCGGAGAGACGAATAATGCACATATTATCAAAATTTACGTTATAATTTTCTTCCGTACCGTCAAAGAACCTCCAGCCGCTGTCAGGCTGCCCTTGCTCGGGCTCATCCCTGTACATAAGGAATATACATGCATTGCCTTCTGCGATTGAAGCTGAAGCAATACACGCCATCGGATATTCTGATGTCATTTTAACTCCCCCGTTTCATATTAATTTTCCATTTTATTATAACACAAATTGTTATAAAATTTAAGTGATTAAAATAACTTTTATGTGTGAAAAATATAACATGAGGTTTGAATATAAAATTTTTAGGGGAAAGCCCTGAAACACCCCCGACTCAAAACTCCCTACGCCATGACACAATATTGGTTAATATCACTTGCTTATTTCCCTCTGCTCGTAATAGATTACGCTCGTATTACAGTGCCGGAATTTTTTGATGTCAAAAGAAAATTATTATCTTTACGGAAATTTGCGGTATTTTACAGTTGACAAATGACGGAAATAATGATAAAATGTATGTATGCTAACAATTAGCCTGCTAACTTTTTGACAGGCTGATTGGAATTTTTTATTAGGGGGGTGAAATTATGGATATGCCGAGATTTGTCGGCGTAGAAATAAGTAAGACAAATAACATACTAAAACGTAAATGCCGGGATACGGAGCTTTCAAGGGAAATTGATGAAATTACAGGAAAAAGCGGCTGGATAATCGGATTTCTTGCGGAAAATGATGATAAGGATATTTTTCAGAAGGATATTGAAGAAAAGTTTTCCGTAAGAAGATCCACGGTTTCAAGTATGCTTAAGCTTATGGAGAAAAAGGGTCTTGTAACAAGAGAGAGTGTAAATTTTGATGCGAGGCTGAAAAAGCTTGTGCTTACTCCGAAAGCGAGGGAAATGCACTGCCGTATGCTTGAAAAGCTTAATATGACCGAGAAAAAACTGAAAAGGGGTATTTCGGAAGAAAAACTTGAGATTTTTTTTGAGGTTCTCGAAAAAATACGAAAAAATGCAGAATGATATGGAGGTAAAAATATGATAAGAATGCTTGCGAAAAGTATACGTGAGTATAAGACGGCATCGATTCTTACACCGATTTTTGTTGTGCTTGAGGTAGTAATGGAAGTATTGCTGCCGTTTCTAATGGCAAACCTTATTGACTACGGTGTAAGCGGCAACGGCGGAAAGGGCGATATGGACTATATAGTAAAAACAGGACTTATGCTTGTTGCAGTTGCCTTTGCGGCTCTGATATTCGGTGCATTGTCGGGAAAGTTTGCGGCACAGGCTTCGGCGGGATTTGCAAAGAATTTAAGACATGATATGTTCTATAAAATTCAGGATTATTCATTTTCAAATATTGATAAATTCTCCTCGTCAAGCCTTGTTACAAGACTTACAACGGACGTTACAAACGTACAGAATGCTTTTCAGATGATAATCCGTGTGGCTGTCAGAGCACCGTTTATGATGATATTTGCAATGATAATGTCATTTAATGTAAATATGAGCCTGTCATGGACGTTTGTTGCGTTTATACCGTTTATAGCAATAGCACTCGCTATTGTTATGCGGCTTGCACATCCGATATTTACAAGGGTATTTAAAACATACGATAAGCTCAATAATGTGGTACAGGAAAATCTCCACGGAATAAGGGTTGTAAAGTCATTCGTTAGAGAAGACCATGAGGTGGAGAAATTCGGAAAAATTTCCGACATAATATACAAGGATTTTTCAAAGGCTGAAAAAATTATTGCATTCAATATGCCAGTTATGCAGATAAGTGTTTATTCCTGTATTCTGATTATATCATGGTTCGCCGCTCAGTTTATCGTTGGCGGAAGCATGACGACAGGTGAGCTTATCAGTATGATGACTTATGTTATGCAGATTCTCATGAGCCTTATGTTCATATCAATGACAATGGTTATGATAATAATGTCAAAGGCGTCAGGCGACCGTATTGCAGAGGTGCTTTCGGAGGAAATAGACCTTAAAAATACAGATAAGCCGCTTGAAAAGGTAAAGGACGGAAGTATAATATTTGATAACGTAAGCTTCAGCTATTCCAAAAATAAGGATAAGCTCTGTCTTAAAAACCTTAATCTTACAATAAAGTCAGGCGAAACTGTCGGTATCATAGGAGGCACGGGTTCGTCAAAGTCCAGCCTTGTGCAGCTTATACCGAGATTGTATGATGTCACCGAGGGAAGTATTATTGTCGGGGGAGAGGATGTCCGTAAATATGATATAGAGGTAATACGTGATAATGTTGCAATGGTACTCCAGAAAAATGTACTATTTTCGGGAACGATCAAGGAAAATCTCCGTTGGGGCGATCCGAATGCAACCGATGAGGATATAGTGCGTGTCTGTAAGCTTGCTCAGGCAGAGGATTTTATAGAGCGTATGCCTGATAAATACGACACATATATCGAGCAGGGCGGTACAAATGTTTCGGGCGGACAAAGACAAAGACTTTGTATTGCGAGGGCACTTCTTAAAAAGCCGAAAATACTTATTCTTGATGATTCGACAAGTGCTGTCGATACAAAAACCGATAAGCTTATCCGAAGGGCATTTCTTGAGGAGATTCCCGATACAACTAAGATTATAATAGCACAGAGAGTTTCCTCGGTGCAGGATGCGGATAAGATTATTGTTATGGATAAGGGCAGAATTGATGCTGTCGGAACACATGAGGAGCTGCTTAAAAACAACAAGATATATGCTGAAGTATATAATTCTCAGCAGAAGGGAAGTGAAGATAATGGCTAAAGCAGGAAAAGGACAACGACTCAAAAATCCCTCAAAGGTAATAAAAAGACTTCTCAGTTACCTTAAGGGATACAGATTCAGATTTATTGTAGTTCTTGTATGTATCGTAATGAGTGCTGCGGCAAGTGCAATAAGCTCTATGTTTATACAGACACTTATTGATAATTATATAGTACCGCTTATAGGCACGGCTAATCCCGATTTCAGTAATCTTTTAAGAGCCGTTATCATTATGGCTGTTGCCCTGTTTATAGGGGCGGTTGCAGGTCTTGCATATAACAGAATTATGGTAGTTATCTCACAGGGAATACAGAAAAAGATACGTGATCAGCTTTTCGCACATATGCAGACTTTGCCTATAAAATATTTTGATACACACGCACACGGCGATATTATGAGCCGTTATACGAATGATATAGATACACTTCGACAGATGATGTCAGCAAGCCTGCCGCAAATGTTTGCCTCTGCTATAACGATAATTACCGTGTTTGTTGCAATGCTTACGCTTAATTTATATCTCACACTTTTCGTCCTTATCTTTGTCGCTGTTATGCTTTTTGTAACTAAAATTATAGCGACGGGAAGTGCAAGAAATTTTGTTGCACAGCAGAGGGAACTCGGAGATGTGAACGGTTTTATAGAGGAAATGATAAACGGTCAGAAGGTCATAAAGGTATTTTGCCATGAGGACGCAACAAAGGAAGAATTTGACAGGAAGAATGAATCATTATGCAAGAGTGCAACAGCGGCTAATACCTATGCAAATATTCTTATGCCGATTCTGAATAACCTCGGTAATCTTCAATATGTGCTTATTGCAATGGTCGGAGGAGCATTGGCTATTTTCGGTGTGGCTCCGATAACTCTTGGAATTATTGCGGCATTCCTGCCGTTATCCAAAAACTTTACAAGACCGTTCAGTGAGATATCTCAGCAGCTTAATGCGGTTATTATGGCACTTGCCGGAGCTGAAAGAATATTTGAGCTTATGGACGAGGAAAGTGAGCAAGACGAGGGTTATGTAACTCTTGTCAATGCAAAATATGATAAGGACGATAATATTGTTGAATCGGACGAGCGTACTCAGATGTGGGCATGGAAGCATCCCCATGGGGACGGTACCGTTACCTATACAAAGCTCTGCGGTGAAATCGTTATGAAGGATGTTGATTTCGGATATGATGAAAACAAGATAGTACTGCATGATATTTCTCTTACCGCCGATAAGGGACAGAAGGTTGCATTTGTCGGAGCTACGGGTGCGGGAAAGACGACAATAACAAATCTTATAAACCGTTTCTATGATATAGCGGACGGTAAGATACGTTATGACGGAATCAATATAAACAAAATCAGAAAAACAGACCTCCGCAAATCACTGGGTATTGTTTTGCAGGATGTACACCTGTTTACAGGCACGGTAAGGGAGAACATCCGGTACGGAAAGCTTGATGCATCCGATGAAGAGGTTATCGCTGCGGCAAAGCTTGCCAATGCACATGATTTTATATCCATGCTTCCTGACGGATATGATACTGTCATTACCGGGGACGGCGGACAGCTTTCTCAGGGTCAGTGCCAGCTTATTTCCATAGCGAGGGCTATTATTGCCGACCCGCCTGTTATGATACTTGACGAGGCTACATCGAGTATTGATACCAGAACCGAAGCGATAGTACAGAAGGGTATGGACGGTCTTATGTATGGCAGGACGGTATTTGTTATTGCACACAGACTCAGTACGGTAAGAAATTCAGATATGATCATGGTGCTTGAACTTGGAAGAATTATTGAAAGAGGCACGCATGATGAGCTGATAAAGCAAAAGGGCAAATATTATCAGCTTTACACAGGTGCTTTTGAGCTATCGTGATATAGTATTTAACGGATCAGACCACGGATGATATTATTTGCGGTCTGATCTTTTTTCTTATTACAAAAAATATTATCGTAACAAATACCGACTTTATGCATCGGCTAAAGCAAAGCTTATAATTTTCATATTAAAATATTTTTTTGCAATAGGACGGTACGGTGTGGTTTCTTACGGCGGATAATTATTATCCCAAGGGTGAGGACGAATTCAGGTATAATGAATATGAATTGATAAGTATCGGTGCTGCGGAGGATGACGAGGATTGGAAGGGTGATATAATAGCGTTTTGGGATAATCATTTGCCGATTGTCATGTCCGTCAGGGACGGCTATGAATATTGTGCAATAGAGTTGGACAGCGGAAAGGTTGTATCGGGTTTTGAGCCTGAGTTTGAGGAACCGGAAACACTTGCCGACAGTTTCGGAGAATTTTTAGAATTATTTATGGAAGGTGAAATATACGATTAAATAAAAGCAGGAATAATACTGTTTTGTCAGCACAGCGGATAAAATGATACCGCCCACACCTTCGGTTGAAAGTGTGGGCGGGGGATTAAAAAATGTCCTTATTTTAGGTATAATTTTTACAGATTATTTTTCAGGCATGAGCCGCAGATGATTTCGTCTGTGGAAATAGGCTTTCCGCAAAAGATACAACGCTCGCTTTCGGGCGAATTTTTGCAGGATCCCTCCGATATTTTTTGTCTGAATCTTTGGTTTTGTTTTTGCAGCTTGTCAATTATCTGTTCGTATTTGGAAAGACGGCTGCTCTGCAATACGCTTAAGATTATCATAAGGAGAAACCCGCCTGCAACAAAGCCGGCTATAAAAAACAGAAAATTATCCAATTTCTTATGTTTCACTCCGTTCCTTTGGTCGGTTCTGCAGACACACCGTTTGCTGCTTCCGATACAGTGTCGGTAACGGAAATTTCGCTTTCCGTTTTTTCCGATTCAACAGGCAGATCCGTTGATATGTCTGTTATGTCCGAACTGACATCCTCGGACTCCGATAAAACAGGCTGAGTTTCCTCCTCCGCGGTTGTCGGCACTGAGGTTTCCTCTTTTGCAGCGGATTCCTCCGGTTTAGCAGCGGATTCTTCCGGTTTATCGGATATATCCGCATCCTCTGAGCTTTCCATTTTTGCGGAAGTTGTCGGCTCGGGGGTATTTTTTTTCGGGACGGTATAGTCCTTTGGCGGGATACGGAGTATCGCTCCGACTTGTATATTGTCTGTATTTTCAATATTATTGTATGCAGCCAATGCCTCCAAAGTGACGTTAAATTTTTCGGCTATGTATGAAAGCGTATCGCCGCTTTTAACCTGATATACCGTGTTAGGCTTTTCGGTTACGATGTGGGGATCTTCCTGCGGTTGGGGGGCAGGATTACCGCCCTCCGCAGCCTGTTTACCGGGAATTACAGCACTAACGGTTCGTTTATAGGACGAGTCTGTATATTTAGAGAATGTTAAACTTGCTGTACCGACAGATACAACACCAACAAGCAGCACGGTTAATGCAATAACCAAATATTTCCTTTTATTTGCATTAAATATTCCTCTCATATTTATACCCCCTATGCACTTGCCTTTGCTTGATTGACAGTTACGGTAAGGTTATTGTCTGTACCCAGTTTTGTACCGCTTAAATTAATATCAGGAGCTTTAAAGGTAATTGGATTACCATTGTCATCATTAACAACACTATCAATTACAATCAAGCATCTTTTAGTAGTGCTTTCACCTGTTTTTATCTGAAAGGCATTTTTCCAAAGCTGCTGATAGTCAATATCTATTGAGAGATTATTTTCGTATCTTGTTGCATCCGACATGGGTTTGTCACCATTGTTATTGGAAGCACTACTCGGTGCAACAGCGTCACCTTCTATAACATGAGTATCAGTAAATGCCCCCTCTTTATAATCTCCTATAATCAGTTTTAAGTGTTTTGATTTATCCTTAAGACCATTACAATAAACAATATTCTTAGCAACATCTTCTTCTGTATTAGCATAATTATCAGAAAGTGTATTGGTAACTTTTCCTGATGAGCCATCAATCTCTGTCACCATAGTGTAATTGTATGCATTTTTTGCACCCAAATAAAGTTCAACGTCAATACTTAAATCTACATCGGATATCTTACTGTCTTGAAAGTTACTTACATCAAATGCCCCAACTATGATATCAGTCTCATTTAGACCATATTCGGATTTATTAATACTGCTGAAATCAAAATCCTCTACCTTACACGCAAACTGTGCCGCCTGAATCGAAAGAGAGGGGATTTCTACCGGGGGAGATATATATTTAGCATAAGTCCCTACCGCAGACGTCATAAGAGCGGCAAATACAAGAGCAAAGCAGGTTAATGCCCTCAGTGATTTCCTCTTTTCCGGCTTTTTTAAATACTTAGGACGGTATCGCCGAAAAAGTTTTGTCGGTTTTATATCCGGCTCTTCGGTTTGAACAGCCTTTTTTTCATTGTACTCTATCATGCGTTTTGCCCACCTTTCGTATTAAATAACCGGGAAGCAGAATAAAAACTCCGACAGCAAGCAGGATTGCACATATTCCCGGAGGAGTGCGGAGCCAATACAGAAAGCTCCCAACGCCTGGCAGAACTGTCCGTACCTTTCCCCGGATTTGTTTGGGGGAAAAGGGAGCGTCCTCGGTATTGTTTGCATCACCCTTTGTAACGGCTTCTTTATCCGTAACGGAGACAAGGCGGTGTGTTATAAGACTTCCGTCATCATCCTGATATATCACGATATCTCCCGGTGTGTAGCTGTCCTGTTTTTGTGTTATGAGCAGTGAGCCGACGGGCAGAGTCGGTTCCATGCTGCCGGAGAGTACCGTGGCATTTCCCCAACCGAACACGGTCGGCAGGGGATTGCCGGCAATTCGTGATATTGTCATATATCCCCAAAGCACCGCCGCTAAAAGTATCAAAACAGTAACAGCCGCCGTAATGACCCGGCTCTTATCCTTAAATAAATTCTTCATCTTCATCATCACGCTTGTGTCGGAGAAGAAGTGTAAGACCGAGTGCCGCAGCAGAGCAAAGCTCCAAAGCTATAAGCGGTACAACATTGTTGTTGTCGCCGGTCTGCGGAGGATTCTGCGAGCCGCCCGGTTTAACCGGATTGGTCGGATTAGTCGGATTGCCCGGATTCCCCGGATTATCGGGACCTACAGCCTCTCCGCTCTGTTCGGCGGAGCAGCTTATTTTAAGAATATACTCCATACTCTCTCCGTAGCCCTCTGCCGCTTGGGCGGCTTTTATTCCTATGGCGGTGTCACGTTCGTCATCAACATCGCCGTCCCACCGCCATTCGAGAGTATAGTTATTATCCGATTCATAGTTGAGCTTTGATAAAAAATCAAGCCCCGAAAGCTCGACCCATTTATCATCACCGCCGACAATGTAACCGTCATTGTTTCTAAGTCTGTATTCAAAAGGAATGGTGTATTCGTTTTCCTCCGAAGCATTTGTTTCTATACTGAAAGAAAAATCGCAGTCTATCGGAAAACGTGCCGTATTTTCAACGGAAAAAGAGTAGCTTCCCTTGCTGTATGGGGCAACGATTGCTCTGTCGCCGAACTCATCGTTTGCAAATATGTTAACTTCGTTTGTTTCCGACCAGTCCTTTCCGTTTTCGTCACGTACTATAAGGAAGTCGTCGTTTGCGGAGTCGGGGTCTGCCTTGGCATAGGTTATCTGAGGTGAGGTCAGAAAAAGACTTGTCCCCAACAGAACCGTCAGGGAAGCCGCCATACATATCGGAAACGGGCGGGTATTTTTCGGGTCTGTACTCATTTCCATATTGCATACCTCTTTTCATTTTATCTTTTTTCAACTTTTAAAGCCACAGCCCGCCATCAGTATGCGGCGGGCTGTGCCGTTAAAAGCTGAACCGTCCGGGGAAACCCCGGCCGACTGCTCTTACTCCACGTTCGGGCAGTCAGCTTATATTTTTTCAAATTTATTCACCAGCATCAGCTTTATGTTCTGCCTGTTCAGCTTTCAGCGTAAGTTTATCAAAGCTGATTTTTGAACCTTGCAATGCTGTATCGCCACTATCTTTGCTACTATCAAATACCCAGTTATATCCTACATAAACTACTTGTTCTGATTGGGGCTCAATCACTACACCATCAGTTGCAAGAGTACCAAGATCTCCTGTTATCTCCGCTCCACTTGACGGTTTATCCCCTGTAAATACAGCAAGAGAGAGACCGCTACTGCTTACATCAGTAGGACTACCATCACCTTGGGTAACAGTTATTTTTGCAGCAACTTCACTATTGTTTTTTATTGTTATTTCCTTACAACCCCATGTTCCGGGTGCGGGTTTCGTAGGAATGTTAGCAGTTCCGGTAGTAGATGAGTGTACGTCAGTAATTGAAAAATCCTGAAAGTCTGCACTATCCCAATCTTCACCATTTAATTTAACATCCCATGTAGCTGCTGTGATAGATGCACTAGCCTCTTTCCCAGTTGTTACATACTTAGCCAAAGTGCCGCCGAGTACGCAGGTCATGAGCATTGTGCCGCCGAATATGCAAGCGGCTGTCTTAAGAATACCGTTCTTTTTTGTTTTTTCCATTGTAAAAACCTCCTGTAATATGTTATAATATATGTAATCCCGTCTGCTGTGTTATCAACAGACGGTAACTACCGGATTTAACAGCACCCGACCGCCGGATTTAATCATCTGTATTTTTTCCCGCTTTCTTTGTCGCAAGATATCTGTATCTGTTCCTGCGGGATCTGATTTTTGACGGAACAGTGAAAATCAGATATATAACAAGAATCGGGAGCAATACACATAAAATCATACCGATAGGTGTCTGTATAAACAACAACGCATTTCCCATGCCTGCAAAATGTGTGCTGTAAACACCGAGTATCTGCTCTGCTTTGACAGTATCCCTGTCCGGGGTGTTGTTTGCATCGCCCTGTGTGGTGTACACGGTTTTTCCGTCTTCCTTGGAAACCTTTACGATACGGTGTGTTACATATACATCACCGCTGCGGTAACAAATAACCGTGCCTTTTTCATATTTATCGTTTTCTGATGTGTTGCGGATAAGTATGAGATCGTTCTGTTCAAAGGACGGCGACATACTGCCCGATTCAACTATCAGCGGAGTTACGCCGAAACAACTCGGCGGCACATCAGGGTTGATAAGAGAACTTATAAGAAGTATAGAGGTAATAAGAAAAGCGGGGAACAACAATACACAAAGAATTATTCCTATAATGTTGGCAATGCCGAGCTTTGATCTGTGCCGTGCGACACGACTCTGCGGCACGTCCGCCGGAGCTGCTTCATTGTTTACTGTTTCCGGTTCCATCCTATTCTCTCCCTGTTTTACTTCACAGTTACTTTTTATGCGGTTATCATTTACCCGTCTCCGACAGGCTGCAACATAATCCGCATTATGTTGCATTGAAAAATTAAAATAAATGCACATATGATAATATGATAGCCCTAAAAAGAAAAACAGACATGAAAATCAGACCTCCGCCCTATCCGAAAAAAGAAAAAAGGTGAGGGAGGTTTTGTTTTCATGCCCGAAAATAAAATTTTTTTAAAAATTTCAATAATTTCATTAAAAAAGGTGTTGACATTTTAGAATAACGGTGATATAATTATGTACATCGAAGCAAGATAAGATTGCTTATGAAATATGTTTTCAACATAATGCGGATTATGTCACCGGTTGATAATCGGTGGCATTTTTTATAGTATTAATCGCATATTTTCCATTTGACGGCGATGCTCTGCACCCGTGGAAATGATATAAATTCTTGTTGTGTCTATGCTGCTGTGACCAAGAATGTCAGCAAGCTTTGCAATATCTTTCTCAATATTGTAAAATACCCGTGCGAAAAGATGCCTGAGATTGTGAGGGAACACCTTTGACGGACTTACATTCGCTTCTTTGCAAAGAGATTTCATTTCCCTCCATATTGCAGACCTGCTGAGCGGCTTTCCTTTTCTTGTTGTAAACACTGCCCCGGACTTTATTTTATGATCCGATATATAGCGGAGAAGTTTTTTCCGCAGACGTTTCACAAGGAATACCGTCCTTGTTTTGCCCTTGCAGGAAACAACCGCTTCGCCGTTTTTGACAGCCTCTACACTGATATATTGCAGCTCACTTACACGTATGCCGGTGCTGCAAATGGTCTGCAAAATCAGATACAGCCGCTCATTATGCCTCTTTTGTGCCGTCAGACACAACCGCTCATATTCCTCCTGCGTAAGCTCCTTTTCCTCCGGACAGTAAACCTTACGCTGAACCTTAATTGTCTTAACCTTAAGGTCGTGTCTGCCGATAAATGCAAACAGACCGTTCACCGCCGCAAGCATGGAATTAACACTGCATACCGTATATCCGTTGTCGATCAGATCCTGCTTATATGCTATAACGTTTTCCTTGGTAATTTCTCCGCCGGAAAGATATTTTGCAAATACCCTGATATCATGGATATACTTGCTGATTGTTGAAGGGCTTTTTTCTTCTTTTATAAGATAATCCCGAAATTCGGATATAATTTTCTTTGTAACTTTTGCTTTTTTCATTAGTAACTACCCCCGAAAAAATTGTTTCAACTATAGTTTACACCAAAAGTATGAATAAAAATATTTTTTATGGGATTATTACAAAATTTTATGTCATTTTTTGTATAATAAGCAGATATTTCGGAAAAATCAATATATACCGTTTTGTAAATAATAAGGGGCTTGCACAAATACGTCATATTGTATATAATTCGTATTGTAAATATTTTGTTACGGCAACCGTATAATATATTCGGGTACTGCCGGCAAAAAATAAATAAAATCAGGAGTGCAGATCATGAATGAAATACTTAAAAATTACGTAACGAATATTCCGGATTTCCCGAGAAAGGGTGTAATTTTCCGTGATATCACATCAGTTATTCAGAGCAGTGAGGGACTTAGCCTTGCCATTAATGCCCTGACCGAGTCCGTTAAGGATTTGGAATTTGACAGAATAGCCGCTATTGAGTCAAGAGGATTTATATTCGGTTCAATTTTAGCGGAAAAGTTAGGAAAGGGACTTGTGCTTGTACGCAAAAAGGGCAAGCTCCCGAGGGAAACCGTTTCCGCAGAATATGATCTGGAATACGGAAGCGAAGTTATTGAAATACATAAGGATGCAATCAATGCAGGGGACAGGGTATTGGTTATAGATGATCTTCTTGCCACGGGAGGCACTGCTAAAACAGCGGCACATCTTGTTGAAATGCTCGGAGGAAAGGTTACGGGTGCAGCATTTCTGATAGAGCTTACAGACCTTGGCGGACGCACCGCACTCAAAAATTACCCCGTAAGATCAATAATAACTTATGATGGAGAATAGCGGCGTGCCGCAGGTGCCGTGCCGGCACTGTCAATCCGTAACTAATTTACTCAGGTGAATTAATTTATGGCTCGGCGGCGTGCCGCCGCTGTCAATTCGTAATTATTTTTCTTAGGCATATCAGTTTATGGCTCGACCATTAATTAACCTGATGAACGAGTGATAAGTATGTCATATTAGAAATATATAAAAAATATAGGTCAAGTCCCCAAAAAGACTTGACCTATGTTTTTTTGTCTGCATATTGTAACCTTCTTATGGCGGAGCGGCTCGGAGAGCCGCTCTCGACATGCACTTACGCACACCGACAGGCAAATTAATTATCGCGGAAACAGACTGCCCTCCACTATAAACAAAGCGAACGTAGTGAGCGAACCCGCGAATATGACAGCGGCGGCACGCCGCCGCGAATATGACAGCGGCGGCACGGCACCCGCTAAGACTGGGTTATGAATAGGTATGAGGCGGCACCGATTTGTAGGGCGGCAAGTAATAACAGTATCGCTATTGTTGCTTTTATGGCACTAAGACGACTTTCAGCTCGCTTCTCCGCAGTGCTTCCGGCAGGTGCAACACGTACACGCTTTGTCTGTGCCATCTGCTTGTCAATGTCCTCTGCAATATCATCGAAACTGCCCGCTTTATTATCGCTCTCCTTGAGCTTGTATATATCCGTGAGAACCTTCTTTAGGTCAGGTAAAATCGACGATACACTGTCCGTGTCATCGGGAAGCGTAACAATGGTCTGATCTTCGGCACGCTTTATACAACAGACAACATCACCATTGTTACTTAGCTCCTCTGAGAAAATTTCCGCTTTGTCGGATTTCAGTACCTTGTTCAAAATACCTTCAGTGCCTTGCTTGCCTGTGTCGCCGCCAACAATCAATATAAGCTTATCACGCTTGACTGCACGTCCGAGCATTTCGGTAAGCTCTTTTGGGGAAACGGCTGCACAAGCTTCGTTTAGCGAAAGAGATATTTCTCCGAGCCTCTCGGAAAGTAAATTCTGAATTTCGGATGTTTTTCCCGACCTGTAAAATATTATTTCGTAATTCAATGATCATTACTCTCCTTCGTCTGATGTCTGCTCTTCGGCAGAGGATTGGGCATCAATATCTGCTGATGTGAGGATTGTATCAAGCTCTCTCACGGCACTGTCAATATATCCGTTTATCTCCTCTGAGCTTGCCGAACCGTTTATAAGATCTTCATACTTGTTCAGAATGGTATATATCTCAACCTGCTGATTTTCATAATACATATCTATGTCGAGATAGTTATAGATTGTATTGATTGCATTGCCCTTCTCTTCCTCCAGTCTTTCGGCATCCGTATCTTCTGACGGTTCGATGACTTCAGGCTCGGAGGATTCGGGTTTGTTTGGCTCTGACGGCTCGGGTCTGCTTGGTTTTGGCTGCTCGGATTCGCTTGGCTCTGACGGCTCGGGTCTGCTTGGTTTTGTTTGCTCGGATCTGCTTGGCTCTGACGGCTCGGGTTTGCTCGACTGCTCGGGTTTTCTCGACTGCTCCGGTTTACTGCTTGAATTCCGTGATGCTTCGGATTCCTCGTCCTTCTCATCGGATGTCTTAATCTTAGCAATCTCAGCTATACCATCTTTTTTGAACTCTTCCACAGCTTCAATGGTTTTTGCAGAGTCAATCTTATCATAATATTTCCTCAGCAAATCTTCAACTTTCGTTCTCTCCGCTCTGTAGTACTTATTTCCGGCGATCGAGTCCTTAACGGCAGCTTTTGCACTAACCTTGCTGCTTTGTAATTCCTTTTCGGATGTTTCCTTGTCGGATTCTTCCTGTTCCTTGGAAATCTGCTCCTCGGTTTTTACTTTAGCAAGCTCTTTGTATGCTTCGGCATACAGTTTATTAATTTCCTTGCCGCTTGCGGCATCATTGATAAGACCTTTGTATTTTGCCATTATTTGGTCGATTTTCTTCTTTTCGGCACTAAGGTAATTCTTGCTTGAAAGATACTCATCAAGTCCTTTCAGGGCATTTTTCTTACCCTCGTTAAGTGTCTTTTCGAGATTCTCATCGTCCTTTTCGGACCATTTTGAATTTTTGCCGTCATACCAGTCAATCTTGCCATTGTTGAAAGCATCCTGGAATGTTGTGACATCCGGCTTCACTCCGCCTCTGACGTTATACCATACATCGGGATAAAGTGTGTCAGGATTAATCTTTGCTTTTGACACATCCACCTTTGAGCTTTCTCCGTCACGTACCTTTCTTGCAACAACAACAAACCTGAATTCGGAAAAGTCATACGTACAGGTGGAAAGCGTTACGAGCGTGTCATTTTCGTTTACATCAACAGGACAGTCATACAGAGATCTTTCACGAACCTGATATACGAAATTGAGGAAATCGTAATCATTATCGAAATCTCCCCTCAGATAATTGAAAAATCTTCCATGTTCTTCAAGCGTATTCGTTTTGAGTACGGATATTATTTTCCACTCGCTTTTTTCGTAGATAGTATTGAACGTAAACGTGGGAGTTTTCTTATAGAAGCTGTAATCCTCATAGTTCAAAAGGTTTGCAAACATTCGTCCGTCCTGCATATGGTGACCGTGAAGGATCATGTTTTTTGAATCGAGCTTACTGCGGTAATCCATGAAAACTGTTCCGTATACGTCATAATTTTTATAGAAATCTTTGTACAGATAATATTCGGGGTCTTCTGTCTCGGGAGGCTGAACGACAACATAGTCAATTCTTGTGTTCGGTATCTTTATCCAACCGACCGTGTCCTTATTCTCGCTCAGAAGCTTGCTGAAATCCACAAGAGTACCCTGCGAACCGTCCGTCGGTTTTTTGGTTATCTCATTTCCTTCTTCATCCGTTTCCGTGCTTGAAACAAGCAGTTCTCTTATGCTTCCCGTTGTATTATCATTTATTGCAGGTCGTATCACAAGTATATTAACAAGCATACTTGACGAAACAATAAAGGTAATGACGGCGACGATTAATATTACCTTTCTTATAACGTCAAAAGGTGTATCGCCGGAACATGGGATTATGCGTCTCCAAAATGCATTTTTCTTCTTCGGATTCAGTGCCGAACTGCATACGCTGTAGAGTATTGTTTCAAAATCCTTTCCCGCAGCTTCCTCCGTCGGAAGCAGCATTATCAGAATACCGTCATGCTCGGCTGAAAAAGCATATATGGTATCGGATTTTTTATTCTCCCCCCGGTTGTTTTCTTTACTTTCATTGAATACTATTTCCTCTGAATGTTCATCGCTTTTCAAATCCGCTTTACCTTTGTCGGTATTTTTGTTATCTTCCGATACGACATCGTCTTTATCAGCGGCTTCACCGATGTTCAGTGTAACCTCTTTTTCATCTTCATCGATCACCAGTGCGTGCGAGGATTCGATTATTATATCATCTTCCCGATTCTTAGCAATGTTTTTCTTATTTTTTGAAATATCATCCTTTGAGGAAACGGCAGGTGCCTCTATGGTCTTGATTTTCTCGTTTATTCCAAGCTTCTCAAACAGCTTTGCGGCATCTTCGCTGCTGTCGGAATTCAATGCGTCTGCAATTATAACGAGGTCAATCTTATCTTCTCCGGATTTGGTTTCCCGCAGAGCCTCTGTAACGCTTGCTTTTGTCATGTTTATTTCTGTCTTGTATATAATATTTATATCTATGTCGCTGAGAAGCTTTACACTTTCTTCAAAAGCATTATCGGATGTTTTTGAAAAGACCTTTCCGTCCTTAGGCAAATATAATTCAGCATTCATAAATTATCACTCCTGACAGTTGAAATACTTAAATTTCCGTGATTTTAACATTTTCAATCGCTTCATTTATAAGCGGTTCAAAATCAATCTTATTTTGTTCGGTCAATACATTTTCAAGTACCGGGCGGGTTCTCGGATGCTTCGGTGTAAATACTGTGCAGCAATCCTCATACGGCTGTATGGATATGTCAAATGTATCTATTCTTCTTGATATCTCTATTATTTCTTCCTTATCCATACCGATAAGAGGACGGAAAACAGGCATTGTACATACATTATCCGTGCAGGCTATCGCTCCTATCGTCTGACTTGCAACCTGTCCCAGACTTTCGCCTGTTATAAGTGCCTGACATTCATTTTTCCGGGCAAGCCTTTGTGCAATAATCATCATGAACCGACGCATTATTATGGTGAAATATTCCTCGTGGCATTTATCACGTATTTCCTCCTGAAGCTTTGTGAACGGAACAGTATACATAGTCATTCGACCACTGTATTTTGATACCCTTTTCAGAAGCTCCTCAACCTTTTCTTCGGCACGCCGACTTGTATACGGAGGACTTGCAAAATGTACTGCCGTAAGCTCTATTCCCCTTTTAGCCATCATATATGCGGCAACGGGACTGTCTATACCGCCTGAAATAAGTATTGCGGCTCTGCCTCCGGTTCCAACGGGAATACCCCCGGCTCCCTTATGAATTTCGGAATGTATATATGCCGCCTCATCCCTGATTTCTACGGTAACAACGGCATCCGGGTTATGAACATCAACGGCAACCTCGGGGAAAAGCTCTGCCAAATACCCTCCGACCTCTGAGGAAATCTGAGGGGAGGTCAGGGGAAATTTCTTGTCCGAGCGTTTTGCCTCAACCTTAAAGCTTTTTATTCTTGAAAAATGCTCTTCAAGATATTTTCCTGCCGTTTCCTTGATTTTATCAATATCCTTATCGCATACGCAGGCACGAGAAAAAGCAGCTATGCCGAATATTTTTGAAATACATTCGGCAGCCTCGTCCATATCAATATCATCGAATACCGGCATTACGGTCACGATCGACTGCGAATTTTTAACCTTGAAAGCCCCTATAGGATGAAGCCTGTGCTTGATATTCTTTACCAGCCGGTCTTCAAAATTTTTTCGGTTAAGTCCCTTAAGGACTATTTCACCGAGCTTTATTAAAATTACCTCTTTCATATTTTCTCTTATCACCCTTTACACTGATACACAGTTAATTCTATCACATCCTGCTTCTTCTTGCAAGTGTAAAAAGAGCTTCTTCCAAGGATTTTATAAGAATATCAATATCTTCCTTGGTGTTTTCCCCCGAAAAGCTTATTCTTATTGCCGAATCCGTTAAATTATCGGACAGCCCCATAGCTCTGAGTACATGACTTTTCTGCCCTTTTGCACAGGCAGAACCGCTTGATACATAAATACCTCTTTCCTCAAGAAAATGCAGAAGTGTTTCCGATCTCAGTCCCACGGCGGAAATATTGAGTATGTACGGCAGACAGTTCTCGTCCGAATTAATTACTATATCATCAATCTGCCTGAGTTTTTCCCGACAGTATGTATTCAGATCATTTATATGTTTTTTTTGTTCCTTTTTGTTTTTAAGTTCTTCTACGGCTGCTCCGAGGGCACATATTGACGGGCAAGGTTCCGTTCCGGGGCGTATTTTTTTTTCCTGAAGACCGCCGAAATGTATCGGAAGTATACGTACGCCTTTCCTTATATAAAGGGCACCCGCACCCTTTGGGGCATATATTTTATGACCGCTCACTGTCATGAGATCTATGCCGTTTTTTTGGGGTTTTATATGCATTTTCATAAATGCCTGAACCGCATCCGTATGAAACAGTGCAGGTGAATTTGCCGCCTGTATCGCACGGTGTACACATTCTATCGGCTGGACTGAACCCGTTTCATTATTTACAGCCATAATGCTGACGAGGATAGTATCCTGTGTTATTGCGGATGCTATATCATCTCTGCTGATTACCCCGTTTTTATCAGGTGTGAGGTATATCACCTCAAAACCCTCTTTTTCAAGCTCACTCATGGTTTCCATGACCGAAGAATGTTCTATAGCTGTAGTAACTATCCTTTTTCCTCTTCTTTTCAGAGCTTTGGCAGCACCTATAATTGCAAGATTATTTCCCTCCGTCCCCCCGGAGGTGAAATATATTTCTTCCTTTTCCGCACCGAGTACATCGGCAATGATCTGTCTTGCCTTCTGCATTTCATGCTCTGCATCAAGACCCTTTGAATGGAGTGACGAGGGGTTTCCGTATATTTTCGTCATCATTTCCAGGGCTTTTTCTGCCGCTGCATGACATACCCTTGTTGTTGCACTGTTGTCAAGATATATTTCCCTCAAAAAAACACGACCTTTGAAATTAAAAAATTGCAATTTAAAAAATTTATTTGTTTCCCGTATTTGCACGGATACTATGAATAAAAAATTCTTTTGTATGGAAAAATAATAAAAACCACATAAAAGGATTGAAAAGATATGAATGTAACAATTGAAGAATATTCCTCAATGGTAAAAAAAGCTTCTCCGAACAGCCGCATACTCAGGGATTGTCTGGGTGCCTTCTTTATCGGAGGCATTATATGCATAATAGGTCAGGCAATCACAGACAGCTACGGTCTTATCGGTTATGATATAAAGGATGCCCGCTGTCTTACGAGTGTGACTCTTGTATTTCTCGGGGCATTATTCACCGCTTTTGGCTGGTATGACAATATAGCAAAGCTCGGAGGAGCGGGAACACTCGTTCCGATAACAGGCTTTTCAAATGCCGTAGCATCCCCTGCAATGGAATTTAAAAGCGAGGGCTATATTCCGGGACTCGGAGCAAAGATGTTCATTATCGCGGGACCCGTAATAGTATACGGTACCGTTGCTTCGGTATTGTACGGTCTGATTCTTCTTATAATAAGATCGGTATAAGCACCCGGGAAACAAAGAACTGTCGGGCAGCGGCAGGTATGCTATGAATTATACGCTGCCCGCACTTTGAATTTTGGGATAAATCTAATGCATTATACAAATTTTTCTTGTAAATTTAATCTAATTATGGTATTATATAGCTAAGATTTATACGAAAGAGTAATTCTTTTGGGAAGGGGTCATTAAAATGTATGATAAGATACTTTCTTCGCTCTCTTACGGTATGTTTGCTGTCGGTGTACGCGGCGACAAGGCACCCAACGCCTGCATAGTCAATACCGTAATGCAGATTTCATCCTTGCCTATGACGATAGCGGTAAGTATAAATCATAACAACTATACTAACGAATGTATAAAGAAGTACGGGGAATTTACAGTCAGCGTACTTTCGGAGGAAACCACAGGTACCGCTATCGGGGCACTTGGATATACATCAGGCAGAGATACCGATAAGCTCGCAAACGTCAGATATAAAATTCTCAGGGAGGGTGCACCTGTTATTCAGGAAAATATCTGCTGCTGGTTTTTGTGTAAGGTAGTAAATGTCGTGGAAACCGTGACACATACTATTTTTATAGCCGAGCCGAGAGCCGGAAGCGAGAAAATCAACGGCAAGCCTATGACATATGATTATTACCGCAATGTTATCAAGGGAAAATCTCCGAAATATGCTCCTACCTACATTGAGGAGGAAGTCGAAAAAGCGGATAAATATATTTGCAGCATCTGCAAATACGAATACAGTGACGAGCTTGTTCCGTTTGACGAGCTGCCGGATGATTGGGTTTGTCCGATATGCGGGGCCCCGAAATCCGTATTTGAAAAGGAATGATTTTATCCCTCATTAAGTTTATCATAAAGCAAAGAAAATGTCAAGGAAACTTGTCAAATTTCATTTTAAACTTGTCATTTTTATTATAATACAAGAGATGTGGAGAGATTACTATGACAGTAAGGGAAGTTCAGGACGAGATAGTCAGATTAAAAAAGGAAAACGACGTATGTATACTTGCTCACAGCTATCAATCTCAGGATATAATTGAGGTTGCGGATTTCACGGGAGATTCCTTTGCACTGAGCAAATTTGCTGCAACTGTTCCGAATAAGAACGTACTGATGTGCGGAGTAAGGTTCATGGCGGAAACGGTAAAAATTCTTTCTCCCGAAAAGAAGGTAATTCTTTCAAGTCCGATTGCGGGCTGTCCGATGGCGGAGCAGATGGATAAGGAGCTTATTGAGGGGATAAAGGAAAAATACCCTGATTATACGGTTGTTGCATACATAAATACCACGGCGGAGCTTAAAACTATATGTGATGTATGTGTTACATCATCAAGTGCGGTAAAGATAGTAGGGGAGTTGGAGAATAAGAACATTCTTTTCATTCCCGATTGCAACCTTGGTGCATATGTTGCACAGAAGCTTCCCGATAAGAATATAAAGCTTTTACAGGGTGGTTGTCCGGTTCACGCGGCTGTTACTAAGAGGGATGCCGAGCTTGCGAGGAAGCAGCATCCGGATGCGGAAATGCTTGTACACCCGGAGTGCATACCTGCTGTTGTTTCCATGGCTGATTATGTCGGTTCGACCTCGGGCATTATGGATTATGCCAAAAATTCCGATAAGAAGGAATTTATAATAGGAACGGAAAACAGCATTTCGGAGCATTTGCAGTATGAATGTCCGGGCAAAAGATTTTATCCGCTTTCACAGGGACTCATTTGCAAAAACATGAAATCGACCACTCTCATTGACGTTCTAAATTGTGTCAAAGGTGACGGAGGAGAAGAAATTTTCCTTGACGACAAAACGATAGCGGAAGCCCTAAAATGCATAAACAAAATGATTCAACTCGGTGCCGTGCCGGCACAGTCAATCCGTAACTAATTTACACAGGTCAAAAAATCTTTGGCTCGACCATGAATTGACTCGATAATCTATATATGAGTTTGTCATTTTAGTTAAGGTTGGGTAATTAAATGTATGATTCGATCAAGAGTTGACTTTGGTCGGGTAGTTATAGGATTGTCATTTTGCTTCTTAAAATTGAAGCTGCCGTTGTTCAGGTTAATTGTTGTGGCTCGGGATAAGGCGGTGAGTGAATGAAAAAGGATGAGATCATTACTGTTAAATCTACCCTTGGGAAAAAACAGGGAAGAGGAAGAACAAAAAAACAGAGTAAAAAACAGAACTATGATTTTTCTATGAATGAAAAGGATCTTACCGGGCTTAAGAGAGCAATGGTTATATTGCCGATACTTATAATAGGAATAATTGTTGTCGTGCTTATCATAGGCATTAACAGCTACCAATCCATGTTCGGGAATGTTTCCGGAGAAAATTCCTTTCAGAATGTCAGTAAGGCGGATGATGATGACGATGAAAGCAAGCTCCTGCTTTTGATTTCCCCCGATAACCCGCTTCCGTCCGATTTTAAGATGAATCTTGTTTCATATGACGAATTTCAATTTGACAAGTGTATTGTTTCCTCTCTCAAAGAAATGATTGATGCGGCAGGCGAGGATGGAATAACACTTAAAATAAGCGGAGGATATGTATCCCCCGAGGTTCAGCACGAATTGTATATGGATGAGGTAAGACGCCTTATGGCACGCGAAGGCTATGGGGAAGCAAGAGCAATGGACGAAGCTGAAAAGACTGTCCCGATGGAGGAACACTCGGAATATCAGAGCGGTCTTTGTGTAAAATTCGGTTCGTCGGATGATGACACTTTTTCCGAAAGTGATGAATATCTTTGGCTTTATAAGAATTGCATTAAGTATGGGTTTATATTGAGGTATCCGCCGGATAAGGAAAGCAGTACGGGGTTTGAATTTGACCCGACGCATTTTCGGTATGTCGGAAAGGAAAATGCAGTACGTATGCGTTCAATGAATATGACGCTTGATGAGTATCTCGTATATCTTGATTCGAGAGCATAAAATAACCGGGATATCCATAATGTACAGCGTAAAGATTTGACGAGATCCGGACATAAGGTGCCGTAAAAAACAGCGGGATGAAAATAACTCCTATGCCCTTGCCGTGTAACGTCTGCTCAAAAGCAGAAAATGTCGTGACCGCAATACAGCACTAAAACGCTGAAGCTGATTATAAAATCAGGTTATAGTATTGAAAAAATAAAGAATGAGTAATCTCAGTCAGATAACTGATATAATTCAGGGACTGTCCGATAAGCTTTGTATGTTTATCGGACAGTCCCTTGATGTTTTTGATTTTCTTTATTTTCTTTCCGGATATCCCCGTTGAACATTGGCTGCGTTCGCCCGAGGAATATTCGTTCGTGTTGATACGGCAGTGTTATGTGTTCCACTGCTTATGTATATTCTGATAATTCTCAGTATCTCAATTCTGCTTCAGTGCGTGATTTTTGAACAGGCTAACGCAAGTGACCCGGGACCTATATGACAGCCTATGCTTAGTGAAAGAGGGGCAATATGTATATTATATCCCGGAAAAGCTTCGCTCACCTCATTTTTCCAGCTTTCCACCTCAGAAAGCGTCATATCGGAATAAGCAATATGCAGAGTCATGCGTTTATGCTCACAATATTTTGCAAATCTTCCCGAAAGGTCATTTTCCATAGCATTTATCATTGATTTTTTTGCAGCGACTGTCCCACGGCATTTTGAATACGCGTCAAGCTTATCCCCCTGTATCTGCAAAACAGGCTTAAGGTTCATAACACTTGCGATAAGTGCACCTGCCGCAGTTATTCTTCCACCTCTTTTGAGAAAGGTCAGGTCATTTACCATTATATAGATGCTTGATTCCGCCGCATACTTTTCAAGCTTTTCGTGTATGTATCTTGCACTCATTCCGTTATCAGCCATAGCCTTGGCATCAATTACGGACTTATATTGTGTAACCGATATTCTTCTGTTATCTACAGTGAATACCCTGCCGTTATATTCATTGGTATGGGAAAGCGTGACAGCAGTCTGACAAGAACTGCTTAGCCCCGATGACATGGGAATATAAACTACCTCATCATAGTTTTCGAGAGCCTCATCCCAAAGCCGGGATATTTCCCCGGGAGCCGTCTGAGTTGTTGAAACCTTTACATTCGGACGTTCTATCATATTATAAAAATCCTCTTGAGAAATATCAATCCCTTCCTTATAATCCTTATCATTAACCGTAAAGGACATAGGGAGGAGAAATATTCCCAGTGAATCGGCCTCTTCCTTTGTTATACCGCTGTTGGTATCCGTGGCTATCGCTGTTCTCGGCATACCTTATACCTCCTTGCGTCAGTGTGTCAGAGTCAGTCTATACAGGAAATAATTTCATCCCTCATTCGGATAGCCTCTCTTCTTGCGGCATGAGCGTATTCTTTCGGGTCACAGTTTTCTTTTTTCCATGCACACATAATACCCCTTGAGGAGTTTATTATTGCACCTGTGCCGTTTTTATCAAAAGCAGGAGCAACATCTTTTGCTCCGCCTCCCTGTGCACCGTAACCGGGAACAAGGAAGAATGTGTGGGGGAGAGCCTTTCTGAGTTCGCCGAGCTGTTCGGGATATGTTGCACCCACAACGGCACCTACAGCCGAATAGCCTGTTTTCCCTTCTGTGTCCCTACCCCAGTTTTCACACATATTCCCCATTGTGTGATATACGCTTAGACCATCATCAAGCTTTCTGTCCTGCAATTCCCCCGAAGACGGGTTAGAGGTTTTAACAAGCACAAAAATTCCTTTATCTTCTGCCTTGCATATTTCAAGCAAAGGTTTTATACCGTCCGTTCCGAGGTATCCGTTTACGGTAAGAGCATCTGCACCGAAGGCTTCTGTCTTTACGTTTTCAATATCTGTTTGACCGATATGAGCGGCGGAATATGCCTGCATGGTTGCTCCTATATCATTACGCTTGCCGTCCGTTATTACAAACATACCCTTTTCCTTTGCGTATGCTATTGTTTCCGTAAGTGTACGCACACCATGCCAGCCGTACATCTCATAATAGGCGGCCTGAGGCTTTACTGCCGGAACTATATCGCATAGTGCGTCTATAAGTCCTTTATTGAACTGTAACAATGCTTCGGCGGCACCCTCAAGTGTTTTTCCGTACTGCCTGTATGCTTCCACCTTGATATATTCAGGTATATAATCGAGCTTCGGATCAAGTCCTGCCACAGTGGGATTATTTTTTTCTTTTATTTTTAGAATAAGTCTGTCAAATGACATTTTGTTTTCCTCCAATATGTATGTTAAATTTCGCTGAACACAATTTTCCCTCCGCAGACAGTAAGCTTTATTCTTGCGGAAAGTGTGAGTCCCTTGAAGGGGGTATTTTTGGATTTTCCGTGGAGCTTATCGGGATTCACAGTCCATTCTTCATGTTTATACAGCATAAGATCAGCGGTTTTGCCCACAGTAATTGAGCCGGCTTCTATTCCGAGTATCTTTGCGGGGTTGCAGGACATTTTCCCTATGAGTTCCTCCTCGCTCATGAAGCCGCCCTTAACAAGCACGGTATATGCTGCTGCAAAGGATGTTTCCATTCCGATTGAACCGTTGGGTGCTGAAATAAAATCCGATTTTTCCGCAGGCGTATGCGGGGCATGATCGGTTGCAATCGCATCTATTGTACCGTCACAAAGTGCTTCAATCATGGCAAGTCTGTCACGTTCGGTACGCAGCGGCGGATTCATACGGTAATCCGCATCTTTTTTCAACAGTTCATTTTCGGTAAGCATAATATAATGCGGAGCGGTTTCCGCCGTTACCTTTACTCCTGCACGTTTGGCATCTCTTATCATATTTGCGGACGTATATGTGCTGACATGGCATATATGTATCGGTACGTCATATGCGGCGGCAAGAGCAAGCTCTCTTGCCGTGCCTGTATCTTCGGCGGCACGCGGCATACCTTTGACTCCGAGTTTTTCCGATATTTCACCTTCGTTTATCTTACCTCCGGCAAGATAGGGGTCTTCGCAGTGTGCGGTTACGGGTATGCCCAGCTTTGCGGCTTTCTTCATTGCATCCGCCATCATTGCGGTATTTTCCACAGGTCTGCCGTCATCGGAAAGTGCTGATATACCCGCATGGTAAAGACCGTCAATATCGGTAGGTTCACGGCTTTCAAGACCCTTTGTGATTGCACCGACAACATAAACGTGTGCATCGGCACTGACCGCCTTGTCAAGAATATATCTTACCGTTTCGGGTGTATCTACAGCCGGTGCAGTATTGGGCATGGCAAGAAGACTTGTCACACCGCCTGCTGCGGCAGCTCTGCACCCGGTTAATATATCCTCTTTATCCGTCTGACCGGGATCACGCAGATGCACATGAAGATCTACAAGTCCCGGAGCGGCAATAAGACCTGAGGCGTCAATAATTTGCGTATTATCATCCGCAGACTCGGGCGGGGCAAATTTACCGTTCTTTATAAATATATCCCCTATTTCATTTACGGAATTTTCGGGATCAATGATATGTGCGTTCTTTATAAGAATATCACTCATTTTATCACCTTACTTTTCATCTTCCCCGGCAGAGAATATTTTGCCGAAGGATTTTTTTATCCTGTCCCTTAACTTGGGGGCGGTTTTTTTGTCTATTTCCTTAAGGGTCATCTCTCCGCTTCCGGGAGCGAACGGATCGAGTGTATCATCTTCATTGTCCGGGTAGTATGAGTCCGGTTCCTCAGCCGCAGGAGTTTGGATGGGTTCTGGCTGCGGCTCCGGCTGACGGTTGAAGTTTACAGCCGATTGCTTACGCAGTTCCTCCGCCTGCTTGTTGTAATCATTTGCATTAACGCTTTCAAGCTTGGGAATGGAGGTAAGGGGAGTTATGTTTGCGGTAAAAGTATTTGCGGGTGAAATTGCCTTTTCAAATATAATACCGGTATCACGCTCGAATATAAACTCAGGTGTACCTTTCCCGGTATTTGTATTTTCTTTTTCCTCTGTATTTATTGTTGAGGTTCTTTCCGTTGCGTTATCCGTTTTTTCAAATTCTGACATAACAGCCGCCTCTGTTTTATCTTTTGATGTATGATTAATATTCTCGGAAACATTATCATTTTCCGTATGTTCGGTTTTCTCATCGGAATGAGTATCTTCTATAGTTTCTTCCGTTATTTTTCCGTCAACAGTCTTGTCCTCAAAAGCTTCCGCTTTTACTCCTTTGTCAACAGCCTTATCTTCTGTTTCCTCAGTCTTGACTTCTGCAACGGTCTTATCTTTTGTTCCCTCAGTCTTGACTTCTGCAACGGTCTTATCTTCGGTTTTCTCAGTCTTGACCTCTGCAACAGCCTTATCTTCGGTTTTCTCAGCATTGACCTCTGCAACAGCCTTATCTTCGGTTTTCTCAGCATTGACCTCTGCAACAG
>X301_European_Hare__coassemble_891_pt1 | contig 46051 bp, 41 predicted proteins | sample X301_European_Hare__metabat2_low_PE_012 | metagenome-assembled genome bin X301_European_Hare
AGGGAAAGGTTTAATTTTTTAACCGGATAACATATTGCCTTTACTTCCTTTGTATGTGAACCGTTTATCTTCTCAAAAACTTGGAAACAGGTGTAATATATGTATCCTCTCAATCCTCCGGCGTGGCAAAAAATATTAAAGGGGCTGTCTCAGTAAGAAAAGCGGCAGTCCAAAAAATATGCAAAAAAATAACAACCGGACTATGAAAAATCCGACTGTTGGTGTAAAATAGAAGTATGAACAAACACAACTATTTACAAAAAGATTATACAACAAACGGAATAGAAAAGCAACTAAAAATTCCGTTTGAAATAGAATTATTTTTGTATTATCTACTGACTTATTTTATTAGACGCAAAAACATTGTTACGAATAATTAAAGCTTATTGATAAGTCTATCGGCGGAAATATCACCAAAGGTGAGGCATACAAATTTATCTGACAGGCTTTTCTATGACTCTTAGTGAATGTTCATAAAAATCAAGTATAGTGTACCTGATTCAGATTATTTCTGTCCGGTATCCTTTCCTTAGTGAATGTTCATAAAAATCAAGTAGAGTGCACTTACCGTAATTCCGATAGAATTAAATACTATTTCCGCAATTATAAATATCTTCAATGCCAACATTGCATATTTTTTCCACCCGTCAGCAAATCGTCCGAAAAGATTTTTCTTGGATAATACTATAAGCAAAATTATATAGCCGACAAGAAAAATCGAACACACTACAAGTGCTATCTTCATAACAACATCCAAAAGCATAAAAGTAAGTGCCAACGCCAACAACAGTAACATTTATAATCCCCCCGAACATCTCACAAAATAAAATAACAGAACGTGAAATTAATTTTTGACGGAAAATTCCTCGTTGACCGGAGATAGCGGCATTAAAGTTCTTATAATACTTTTCTGCTCTTCACTCAGAGCCGCAAATTCCGTATATTTTGGTTTTTCGTCATATTTAAGGGAAACGTTATCCTCATTTTTCCCTATTATTCCGCTCGTTGAATGTGAATAAATTGTTGAAAATAATATTTCTCCCATAAGTTTTTCCGGTTCCTTCATAATTTCCTGCTCCTTTCATCTTCGTTTATTCTATCACACAATTTCCCGTTTGTCACCATATTGTGTGCGGAAAAAAGAAAAAATTGTCGGCTTGATACATCTCAAATTTTTATTGAAATAATTTATATATTTTTTTACGGATTTAATTATCACTTTTCTGTATATAAACTCTATCAAATTATAATTCTTCGGAGGAAAATACATACCTGTAACGTTTAAGTTTTCGGGGAATCTTTCGTAGTATAATTCTGATTTTGGGTTTTGGCTTTAGAGTAAATACAGCCGCAAAAATTCTGTCGGTACAGGTTGTACTCTGCCGAAAGTTCTATGGAACGCTTATAGCCCCCGTGCTTTTTAAAGTCCGAATATAAATAAGGGATATTGTATTTTTCACTGACGGTTTTCCCTATATCATTCAGCACGGCGGAATCCTTTTGAGGTGATATGGAAAGAGTTGTGGTGAAATAGTCGTATCCCCGGGAAACAGCCTCCCTTGCCGTTTCCTCAAGACGCAGACGGTAGCATTTAAGGCACCTTGCCCCACGTTCCGGTTCATTTTCCAACCCCTTTGACATTTCATAAAACCGCTCCGTTTCGTATTTTCCCTCAATAAAGCCCACTTCCGGACACATTTCCGATATGAGCCTTTTCTGCTCTTTAACTCTGTGGAGATATTCGCTTTCGGGAGAAATATTAGGGTTATAATAAAATATCGCAATACTGAAGTATTTATTGAGATATTCAAGGACATAGCTGCTGCATGGTGCACAGCAGCTGTGTAAAAGCAAGGACGGATGTTTGCCCTCCCTTGTTATTTCTTCAAGTGTCTTGTCAAGTATAAGCTGATAATTGATTTTCGGTTTTTGTTGCATACTGTACCTCGCTTATATGAATTTCAGAACATCCTCCGGTATCTCAGCTATATAATCGGCTCCCTCCTGCATAAGCTCCTCTTTTGTACGGAAACCCCAGCATACGCCTATACTTCTGATGTCTGCATTTTTTGCTGTCCGTATATCGACATTGCTGTCGCCGATGTATATGCATTCCTCTTTTTTTACCCCGGCATTCTCTATTATGGAAAGTGCTGCTGACGGGTCGGGCTTTGCATTTACGCCGTCACGTTTTCCGCGGATATCGGAAAAACAATCCTTACCGAAAAGTGTTGTTACGATGTCATAAGTAAAATTGTCATTTTTGTTTGAATTTACGGCAAGTTTTATTCCAAGCTCCTTCAGCTTCCGGATAAGTTCCGACATACCGTCAAACGGACGTGTATTGTCGAGCTTATGAAGCTCATAATATGCACCGAAATCCTCAAGTATTTTTCTCTTTACATCAGGATTGCTGTTTTCATCAAGTCCTGCGGCACGATCGGCAAGTACGGATATGCCGTTGCCGACCATATAACGATATTCCCCGGTAGGTCGTGGGGGAAAGCCGTGTTTTTGTATTGCATAATTCATTGAATCTGCCAAATCCCGGAGTGAATCCGTAAGTGTACCGTCAAGATCAAATATACAAAGCTTTGTTTTCATCTGTCTTTATCCTTTCTCTTTTTTCGGTTTCTTTCCGAAGGTCTGATATCGGATTTCCGGTTATTTGCAAGCTCGTTTTTCTTTCCCTCGGGTAACGGTGCAAGGGGTAATTCTCTGCTTCGGAGGAAAAGTATCGCGGCAATTGTCAGAAGTATTATTATAACCGATATTATACAGAAAACTATAATATCGCCGACATTTGCAACCGAAACATCCGATTGGAGGTCTGCTTTTGAGCCTGCAAGCAAAACGGAACAGGAGCCGTTTTCATCTTTATCGGCATACACCGTTTTGTCCGGATCTCCATTCGTACGAATGAGGGATTTTGCAATCTCGCCATCCCTTGTAACAAGGGTATAATTTACGGGTGTATCCGTATTCTCTCCGACAAGGATGGATGAGAGGTCAACAGAATCCTCTATATGCTTTGTTGTTCTTAGGGTCATAAAGGGAACGTAGGAGGAAAATGTGATAAGATTTCCATCGCCGAAAATTTTTGATATTTTTGAGTTAAGCTCGGCAGGTGTTCCCGTAAAATCTATTTCACAGGCTGCAATCTTATCCTTGGAGGTCTGTGTTGTCTGTATGCCGAGGTTTTCAAAATATGACGCGGTATAATTTGATGCCTCAAAGCCGTTATCACTTATATCGTAGGAAAATATAAATGACTTCTGTATATTGTCATTATCAAGCGGAGTAAGGGTTATATCAATCATCTTCGGAACATATTGTTTGCCGTCATTGATACGCACCGTAAGAGAGGGTTGCTTTACCGATATTCCCACAACTCTGCCCGGGTCGTTGTCCGCTGTGAATTTGGAGGCATTGCTCCATTCAAGACCGGAATAAACAAGACATGAATCAAGCTCGGATTTATCTGAGGTCGTATAGGTGTATTCGACGGGTACTTCTTTATTGCCGTCACTGACGTAGCTTGAAAAATCAAGCGTTTCCGTAAATGAATTCTGATATGCAAGCGGAGAGGAGCCTTCATCCTTATCAATATAAGCCGTATCCCCGTATACGGAGGAAAACAGACGGTTTGTATAGCCCTCAAGCTGCTTCAGGGTTATATCCGTGAATCCTGCCGTATATGTATATTCCCCGTTTTCTATCTGCCATGCGGTTGAGGCTGTGCTGTCCGTTACAGATGAAAAATACTCCGATATCTTATCTCCGAGGGAATCAAAGGTATTCTGAGATATCGTAAAGACAAATGTGCGGTCAAAGGTGGTTTTTTTATTTACTGTGGAAATTTTTATTGATTTTATCGGGTGTCCGCTGAGCTTATTTACCGAAATGACGGGGGTCGTGGATACGGTTTCGGAATTGAAGCTTACAGAGGTCGTGCTTTCCTCCGAGGGGATATCATAATCATAAATCTGTTCGGCATGGGCGGCATTGGTGAGCCAATCAAGAAGCTGTGAGCTTTCAAAGGATTCCTCTATACGCCAGCCCTGAGTCAGGGGGGTGTCGGGATTTGCAAAGGTGACAGAGGGGCGTGTACCGAGTATATCCGTAAGCTTTGACATATAGTCGGAAAAGGATGAAAAAGATAATGTGAAAGTGTAGGATAGGCTGCCCGATGATTTATCAAGTGAATGTGCAAGAGATGACGGGCAGGAGCTTTGTATGAGTCTGTCGAGACTTTCCGCTTTGTCCGAGGAAGGAGATATGGCGGAAGCAGGATAGGTTACGGTAAACGTACGGGTTCCCGCAAAATTCGGAGAGAACGTAAGGGTCGTTTTATAGTTGACCTTATCCGGTTCCGACTGCGAGCATGAACAGAAAATCACCAATGCCATTGTGCAAAGTAAAAATATTATTGACTTTTTTATAAGATTCAGATTTTTCAATTATATCACTCCTCAGAACGTAGACTTTTAAGAATATTTTACTATCTTTATCCCGTAATGTAAAGAGTTTTTTGAATTACGGGGCGTATGTAATTTTCACCTGACGGGAGAAAACGGATAAGTCTATGAATAATGAACAATTAAAAGCAAAAATTTTATATGTGTTGGTTATAATTTTATCTTGATTTTGCATACTGTTTGGATTTATTATATATAGGAGTGGATTTTTTGTCGTATAAAAGCGAAAATTTATAATATCAGGAGAAGAAGTAGATCGGATGAAATACATACACATACCCAAGATACTCAAAATAGATTTTGATAAGCCCGTTCCGTTCAAACAGCAGATTGCGGTAACATTTACGGTGCTTATTATTTCCTGCCTGCTGTTTACAGTTGTATATTTTCAGCAGCTTTTATCGGGAAATATTGCGACGGAAACAGAGCGGGAAACAAAAACCGAAGCTTCCGGATCGGAGGTTCCGACAGGTGCTGAGGGAAGCACCGTTACCTCTTCCGAACCGGACGAAGCACAGCAGAGTGATTCATCGAAAAACAGTGAGGTTTCGGAGGTTTCGGAGGCGGATGCGGAAACGCTCGGCAGTATGACAAGCGTTTCAAAATCATATGATGATATACATTACGGTGAGCTTGTTCTTGTAAACAAAGACTATTCATGTCATTCCGACGGTGAAAACGTAGAATCCATATTTGAAACAAAATCCGATAGCTATGTCGTAACAGACAGATATGTAAGTCTGGACACATCCATTATCGGATATGTCAATTCCATGCTTGATGATTTTTATGAAATTTACGGTGCAACGGACATAATGATTGCGTGCGGATACCGCAGCTATGATACACAGGTGGGGCTTTTCAATGAGGAGATTAACAGCGTAGGCACACAGACAGCGGAGCAATGGGTGGCTCCTCCGGGATACAGTGAGCATCAGACCGGATATGTCTTTGATCTCGATCTGAATATTGACGGCGGCAACGGAATAGATTACAGCGGAGAGGGAAATTATGCGTGGATAAATGAACACTGCTCCGATTACGGCTTCATTATAAGGTATCCTGCCGGTAAGGAGGATATAACAGGCTATTCTGCGGAGCCGTGGCATTTCAGATATGTGGGTATTCCCCATGCACAGTATATTTCCGATAACAATATAACGCTTGAGGAATATTTTGATATCATATATAAACATAAACCGGATAATCCCGCACTTATGGAGGATCACAGCGGATGCCGCTGGTGTGTATATTTTGTTGAGGCGGACGAGGCTCGGGATACACAAATACCTGTACCGGAAAATTACGATTACAGCATATCCGGAGATAATTGCAGCGGTTTTATCGTTACAGTGAAGCTTGGATGATAATTATCCGGTATGCAGGCAGTATCGGGACAAAAAGCATAAAAATAATTTTGTTGTTGCAAAAAAAGTTGGAAATATAGTATAATATGGACTGTAGGGCGGATTATGTCGGCAGTATTGTGTGAGGTGATGCCGAGTGGACGGCAATACAATAGGCTTGATTATAGCCGGTGTACTTTTTGCCGCACCTGTTGCAATTGTTGTAGGTGTTGTGCTTGTCATAAGACGAAAAATAAAAAGGTTTGAAAAGGACAGCGGTCTTGACCTGAGTATGGGTAATTTTATCAGGGATCTCAAAGAAGCGGATAGTGCGGACAGTAATCCGGCATCGCTCAACGGAATGGATAAGATATATCTGCCCAAAATACATGAGGAATTCCCCGATTTTCAGCTTGCATCGGTTATACCTCAGGTGGAAACCGTTATAAAGGAGTATCTCAATTCCATTGAAAATAAAGATACCTCATCTCTGAAAAAGCTTACGATATCCCCGTCGCTTGTTGACAGGGTGGAAAGCATAATAGAAGACCTGAGGTCAAGAGAGTTAAGTGTGTATTATGATAATGTGGTAATACACCGTACCGTTATAAGTGAATATGTTCACGAAAACGGAATGGTTATTATAAGGTTCCAGTCTGCGGTAGGATATCTGAATTTTTCGCAGGACGAAAAGGGTAAACTCGTAAGCGGAAGCAAGGAAAAAACAAGGGAAACTGTATATGTTGTTTCGTATGCGAGGGTTCTTGACAGCGAGTTGGCAAGACAAGCCGGAGTTACAGATGTTATGGGACTCAACTGCCCTAACTGCGGTGCACCGCTCAGTTCGTCAAGTGCGGACAAATGTCTTTTCTGCGGAACACCGTTCAGAAATATGTCACAAGACGTTTTCGGATGGTCATTTACAGATATCAAGGAAAAAAACAGGATGACAAAAAAATTATACTAACAAAGGAGATGCGTCAGAATGGGAATTATTAAGGCTGCGATGAATACTGTCGGCGGGGCACTTGCCGATACATGGCTTGAGGTAGTTGAACCGAGTGATATGGATGCAAAAACCGTTATGTGTCCCGGTATAATGAAGGCACGCAACGACAGCAGAAATACAAACTACAAGGGTACCGGCAACACTATTTCAAACGGATCTATCATACACGTTTATGATAATCAGATGATGCTCCTCATAGACGGAGGTGCCATTGTCGATTATACAGCAGAGCCGGGTTATTTTGAAGTAAAAAATTCTTCACTTCCGTCTCTTTTTAACGGTCAGTTCGGTGACTCTCTCAAAGAGGCTTTCAACCGTTTTAAATTTTCGGGTGTCACGCCTACCGCTCAGAGGGTTGTCTATATCAACCTCAAACCTATTGAGGGTATCAAATTCGGTACACCGAATCCGGTAAGCTTCTATGATGCAACATACGATATTGATGTAAGCGTCCGTGCCCACGGTAAATTTTCTATAGAAATTGTGGATCCGCTAAGATTTTTCAGGACGGTTATAGCAACCTCCGATGTTACAAATATGCGGCCTGTCAATATGGAGCAGCTTGTCGGACAAAGATATGACCTTGAGGTTATTACGGCTCTTGAGCCTGCACTTGCTGAGCTTTCGATAAAAGGTGTAAAGATCTCCCAGGTTCCGGCACATCTTCCGGAGCTTTGTGAAGCACTTAAAACAGCTCTTCGTGATACATGGGTTGAAGAGCGTGGTATACAGCTGAGGCAAATAGGTATCAGTGTTACTCCGGATGATGAAACAAAGGAACTCCTCAAAGAAAGAAGCAGAGTTGCTATGTTCAACAATGCCGGTATGAGAGAAACAATGATGCAGAAAAATATATCCGAGGGTATCAGAGATGCAGGTTCAAATGCAAATGGTGCTATGGCAGGCTTTATGGGCGTCGGCATGGGTATGAATGCCGCCGGCGGCTTTATGCAGGGAGCTTCGGCTACAAATATGCAGCAGATGCAGATGGAACAACAGATGCAGCAGCAGCGTATGATGCAGCAACAACAGATGCAACAACCCATGCAGCAACAGCCTGTTCAACAGCAACAGACGGCCGCTGCTCAGCCTCAGCAGGCTGCACCAGTGGCAGACGGATGGACGTGCAGCTGCGGCAAGACCGGAAATACCGGAAAGTTCTGTGCGGAATGCGGGCAGCCTAAGCCTGTACCCGCTTCTTCCGGAGAGTGGACGTGTGTTTGCGGAGCGGTCAATAAGGGTAAGTTCTGTGCCGAATGCGGTGCAAAACGTCCTGACGCAAAACCAAAGAAAATTAAATGTGATAAATGCGGTTATGAACCCGATATGAGTCAGCCTATTCCGAAATTCTGCCCCGAATGCGGAGATCCGATAAATGATTCGGATTATGCATGATAATAAACCGTATTTGTTGTATAAAAAATGACAGATTGTAATACCTCCGGCAATATAGCTTGTCTGTCTGTAAACGAGGCTCCGGATATCAGTATCTGTTGAGGAATTGTTTTTAGACGGGGACGCTTGCTGAAAAACGGCGTCCCCTGATGAATATAAATAATGCCTTCTCATTGTTGTATCGGGGAGGTCTTACATAAAAAAGGAGTGAACTCCGAACTAATGGAAACATTGTCATATAAATGTATAAATTGCGGAGGTCCGCTGCAATATGATGCCTCCAAGCTTAAATTCTATTGCGAATATTGCCGCAGCGAATTTACCGAAGAGGTCTTGCGGCAGCATTTCGGAAATCTTGAGGAAAAGCTCGATGAGGAAAGACAGTCCGAAGAACAAAGTGAAGAGGATCAGCTTTACGGTGCCGCACTTTTTACTTGCCAGAGCTGTGGAGCCGAGGTAATTGCAGAAACCGATAATACAGCGGCTACTTTCTGTGTATATTGCCACAGTCCCGTTGTCCTTACAAACAGACTTAAGGGTGAATTTAAACCGGACAGGGTTATACCTTTTAAAATATCCGAAGAGGATGCAAAAAAGAGATTCCGTGAGTTCTGCAAGAAGAAATGGTTTTTGCCGAAGGACTTTGGATCATCTGCACAGCTCGATATGATGAAGGGAGTATATTATCCGTATTGGCTTGTCGATTCGCATAGAGACGGCGGAATAAGTGCTACGGCGGAAAAGGTCAGAAGATGGACTGAGGGCGACTACGAATATAAGGAAACAAAAATATATAAGATTCGCCGTGCGGGTGTAATAAACTTTACAAAATTTCCGCAATCGGCACTGAGTGAAGATAACAGCAAGAATATATTGAAGTATGTTAATCCGTATGATGACGAGGAATTGAAGCCGTTTACAATGGCATACCTTTCCGGTTTTCTTGCTGAAAAAAGAGATCTTGAAAGAAATCAGGTACAGTCCGAGGTAGATAAGGCTCTTGCCGAATATGCGAAGAAAATCTATCGTGATACGGTTGAAGGTTATGATTCGGTGACGATTGACAGCTTTGATATTAATACAATTGACGAGCATTGGAATTATGCTCTTATGCCTGTGTGGATGATGACCTTCAAATATAGGGATAAGATGTATATGTATGCCATGAACGGGCAGACCGGAAAGAATTTCGGTGCTTTGCCGCTTGACAAGGGAAAACTTGCATTGTTTGGTATCGGCGTGTTTATATTACTTTCGGTTATAGCCTTTTTCCTGACGGGAGGTTAATCAATGTTATGAAAAAAAACAGGTTGTTTATAAAGCTGTTTATGCTTTTTACTGTTCTTATGCTGGCAGCGGTGTTTTCTTTGACAGCAGCTGCCGCTGAGCCGTATAACGCTGCCGACAGTGCAGCTGTCAATATCGAAGCAGTTACCGCCGGGGCTGACGATACAGTAAGCGATATCGCTGTAAATGCCGAAGCAGTTGCCGCAGGAGCGGATAGTACTGCCGACGGTGCCGCTGCCAATGCCGAATATCAGGTGCTTTCTTCCTCGGGCGGTATCAAAAGAAATCTTGTTGAAATTATACTTTTGTCAGCTGTAGTCAGTATTGTCGTAACGGTTGTTATATGCTTCAAATATAAATTCAACGGCAAGACCGAGCCGTATCCCTATAATAAAAAGGCACCGCTCAATCTGAGTGTATCTGAGGATATCCATATTGACACAAAGGTTGAGAGAAAAAAGATAGAAAAAAGATAGAAAAAAATAATAACTAATGGAGAATACTTTTGAACTCAGAACAGAAGTAAGTGGTGGAATATGAGATTTGATGTTATGCCCGTGGCGACGGAAAAACAGATTATTGAAGTAGAACAGGCAGCGAACAATGTCTGGCATAATTATTATAAGGATATATTTTCTCCCGAACAGATAAGCTATATGTTGGAAAAGTATCAATCAAGAAAGGCCATGAGAGAACAGCTTTCCAAGGGATATATATACTATATGCTTTTGGCGGATGATAAGCTGGCGGGATATATGTGTATGATTATAAAGACAGAATACGTATATCTGACAAGGCTGTATATCAAGGCTGAATACCGCCGACAGGGTCTTGCAAGGCGGGCAATAAAATACCTTGATACGATTTTTTCCAATCCGGAATTCAGTTCTATGAATATAACCAAGATCCGTCTTAAGGTTGAAAGAGAAAACGGATTTGCGATAAATGTATATGAGCATTTGGGATTCCGTAAGGTCAAGGCACAGGATACGGATATAGGCGGCGGCTTTGTCTGTAAGGAATATATTATGGAAAGACCGATAAAAGGTATCTGATATCCGGGGTGAATAAGCTATGGGAAATAAACTGAGGACATATATAAACAGTCTGTATGAGCTGATAGACAGCGGAGAGAAAATTGAAGATGCGGAACTGTTCAAACGGGAGCTTTTCAGGGAAATTGAATTTTGGCAGCACGAAAGGCTTATACACCTTATCGTAACTTTCTTATTTGCAATAGTTACAGTTGCGGTTTTGCTTGTAATGGTGTTTTATGCGAGTATTCCCCTGCTTATTTTGTTTGTAATGCTTCTTGTTCTGCTTATTCCGTATATAAGACATTACTATATACTGGAAAACGGTGTGCAGACGCTGTATGTAATATATGAAGAAATAACAAGGAGAACTCAGCCCGTATGCGGCAAATGGCTCCCGAATGAATACGGAATAAAGATAAAGCCGTTTGATAATAAGAACAAAGAATAAAAGACAGAGCAGCAGTTTACAGGATTCCATCCTGTAAATTACTGCTCTGTTTTATTTGGTCGGAAAATCGTGAGGTGAGGCTCAGCCGGCAGATGCTCCCGAAAACAGGCTCCCGGCGGCTGAGACACCAATGGGTGAATTAAGTGTCGGCAGTTGATTATGCACAATTAATCGTTATCTTCGTCTGTGTATTCCGCATCAACCATTTCTTCATCTTTGAGCGTGCTTTTAACGGCTTTCTCAATATTCTTGACGAATTTTGAAACATAAATCATCGTTATAAGATCCCATACACCGTCAAATATAAGCGATATGCCAATGAAAATCATAAGAAAATCAGCAGCTCCGAATGGGTTGAGAAATGCTATTATGCAGGCTGCTATCACTAAAACAGCACCGACCGCCTGTATTGCCCAACCCTTCGATTTGAGTCTGGCAAACTCGAAGGTGTACTGGAGTTTCATAATTGCTCCGATAAAGAGTATCATATTGAGAACAATGGCTATGATTGCGGAGAGAAAACCGGGGCTTACAAGTATGTATATCCCGAAACCGAGCAAAGCACAGCCCTGGACAAGAGAAAAGGATCCGAAAAATTCATTCTTTATCCTGAAATATTCAATAACCTTAAAAAGTCCCCAGATGCTTAATATGACGCCGATAATGTAGCAGATAATTGAAGCGGAAAGCTTAGGAAATATGACAAGAAATATTCCTAAAAGGACTATTCCTATGTTCAGGATTACAAATTCTTTCGTAACCTCAACCGCCTTCTTTTTGATTTTATTTGTGTTCATAAAAATCCCTCCTGAAAGTTATTATAATGATTATACCATATCCGGCTTAAAAATAAAATATATTTTTCCGGATTTTGCATGAATTACGCATTATCCGTAATTCGCAAGCTTTCTGTATAAAGCATAGTATGTAAACAGCAGGACCTGTCTTACAATATCTACATTTAGCTTGGAGCTGTTTTACTTTGGTTTTATATGAAATGATTGTGCTTGCTGCCGCACTCAGTATAGATGCGTTTGCCATAGGGGCAAGCTGTGCACTGAGGGGAATTAAAAATCCCCCCGGTTCAAAGCTTGTTATATGCATTGTGTCGGTTGCGGTGACAGCGGCCGCCGCCTTTATGGGAGGAATTATAGGCAAGCTTTTGCCGGAATATATAGGAAATGTCATTGGTTCGGTTCTTCTTATCATACTTGGAACGTATATTGCTGTCGGTGCGGTCAAGGAGGAGAAAAATAAAAGAAATGAAAGCAGCGGCGGCAATTCACCCTTTGAAACCGCCGCTAAAATACTGAGAAGTCCCGCATCCTGTGATATGGACAAATCATCAACCGTAGATATAAGGGAAGCACTGTATATCGGAGCTGCTCTGTCGGCTGATTCCTTCTCCGCCGGAATAGGTGCCGGGATAGGGGGAGCGGTGCTTGCCGTGCCGATATTGTGCGGTTTATTCCAGCTTTTATTACTCTGCATGGGCGAATTGTTAGGGAAATATCTTAAAAGTTGCCGCAGCATAAGGCAGCTGTGGTTCAGTCTGTTATCCGCATTTATGCTTGCGGCTATAGGTGTGGTGAAATTATTTATATAATTCTCTTTCCGGGAAATAAAAAACGGTTTTATGAAAATGACGTTTTTAAAAGTTTTGCACAAAAGACAATGTTAATTCTTGTATATTGGTACGAGGAGGGTGTTTTGTATATTTTGACAAATTTTTTTTGCCTGTTGTTTTATTGAAGTAAAAATTTGTGTTGTTTATATAAAATAAAATTCAAAATTAAAGATATTATTATATTCGGTTTTTTTTGTATAGTTATTTTGTACAAAGACGTTATGGTAAAAAGATATAAAAAATATCGCACCCAAAAGTTATATTGACGAATTGGAGAAAATTGCTTGTCAAAATAAACAAAATACAATAAACATATTTGTATATATGGATAAAAATGACAATCTACCATTGAAATTGCTCGTTCTCTATGTTATCATTATTACAGTGGTTTACGAGTGCCCGGTTCCTTGAAGGGAGAATCGGCAGTGAGCATTCGTGACTGTAAAGGCACATATGTGCGGAAAATAATCTAAAATTTCAGAAAGAGGGATCATAACAATGGTTAGTAAAACAAAGAGAGCATTGGCACTCGTTCTTACGGCTATGATGGCAGCATCTGCACTTGCAGGCTGCGGACCGAACAACGGTGGAGGAACCCAAAATTCAGCAGGCGGCGAAAATTCTGCGGCATCCGCAGGCGGCGAAGATTCTACGGCCTCCGGAACAGGTTCAACTGCATCACAGGCAGAGGTCAAGGATATAAACGACCCTGGCGTTAAGCAGACGATTATCAGTGCTATGGAGGGAGAGGCAGCAGATAACGGCGGTGAAATAAGTCTCGTTCTTTGGTGTTCGGGCGATGATAAGCCGTTTGAGAAAACTCTTGTAGAAGCATTCAAAGAGGAATATGCAAGCGATAAGTATGAGATCAAGGTCAAGATAGTAAACGCATACGGCGAGGATAAGGCGGGCAGTAAGGTTCTCGAGAATCCGCAGGAGGCCGGAGATGTGTTCAATATGGCTGATGACCAACTTTCACAGCTTGTTACCGCTAATGCTATTGCTGAGGTAGGTGCACTCTTCCAGGGAAATGTTGTTGCGAACAATACAGAGGATGCGGTTAAGGTGTGCTCGGTCAACGGCAAGTCATATGCGTTCCCGAAGACATCGGATAACGGATACTTCTTGTATTATGATAAGAGAGTGTTCAAGGATGATGAGGTTGACAATTTTGACGAGATGATCAAGAAGGCTAACGAGAATGGTAAGTCGGTATACTACAATATAACAGGTCCGTGGTATATGACAGGCTTCTTCTTCACGGCAGGATGCGATATTACCTATGATGTTACAACGGATAAGCAGGTTGCAACCTTTAATACCGATCAGGGTCTTTCGGCAGGTAAGGCTATATGCCATCTTGCAGAGAGTCAGGGTAAGGGCTTTGAAGGTTCGCCCGGAACAGTAGGAGATAATGCGTTCGTTCAGCAGGGCTTCCAGGAGGGTACGCTTGCGGCTGCCGTTATCGGAACATGGATGGGTCCGGTAATCAAGGAAGCTATAGGAGAAGAAAATGTTGGTGCTGCAAAGCTTCCGACAGTTCTTATGGACGGCGAACAGAAGCAGCTTGATTCTTTTGGAGGATATAAGATAGTCGGTGTAAATGCATATACAAAATACCCGATATCTTCACAGGTACTTGCTTATTACCTTACAAGCGAAGACTCACAGATTAAGCGTTATCAGGAAAGAGGTCTTATTCCTACAAATACTAAGGCTCTTGAGGATGACAAGATAAAGAATGACCCCGCACTTAAGGCAATTGAGGCTCAGATGCCTTATGCACATCCGCAGGGAGTTTGTGTCGGCGGTACCTATTGGGCAGTTAAGCCTGAAACAATCGGCAGTGAGGCTTATGATAAGAAAGGTAAGCTTACCGATGACAGAATTAAAGAGATACTTCAGAACATTGTAACACAGCTTGAAGGTGAATAAACAACATAAATGACTCAGTACTGTTTGCTTGAGTAGTAAGTATTCAATATGAGCAGCTTGTGTAATTAAACGGGCTGCTCATATTTAAACAAATTTACGCTTGCCTTGCGGCATATAAGGCGGTGAACGGACAGACTGAGCCTGATATACGCAAAATCCCTCTTTCGGGGTTTGTGTTGTGTTCTATTAATAAGGCAAAGGAGTTGTATATGAATGGATTATCTTGATTATGTCCAGATGACCATCGGTCAGCGTTTTGTTTACAAGCTGAAGTCCTTTTTTCTCGGAATACCGAATGCGATAGTTAAGCTTGTAAGCATTATCGGACATTTCTTTGCATCCGTCTTTCGTACAATCGCCAATGGTTTCAAGGGCTACGGTTCGAGATTCAAATACGGTGACATGGGAACAAAGCTTTCCTATGTGGTGATGGGTGCCGGAAATTTTGTACATAAACAGATAGGAAAGGGTATTCTTTTCCTTGCATCGGAGATTGCTTACATAATTTTTATGTTTAGCTTCGGTGCAAAATATATTTCTAAGATTTATTGTAATGGAGTAGATATTGAAGGTCAGTTGGTAAACGGTGTTATAGGAAGCGAGGGACCGATATACGGTGCCGACACATCGGGACTCGGACTTACCGGAGGTAATGTTATTATAAACGGTGACACCTTAGACAATTCCAACAAGATACTTCTTTTCTTCGTTCTTACGGTTATGGTGACGATTGCATTTTTTGCAATATATATTGCCAACACGAAAAGTGCATATGCGGCACAGAAAGTAGTTGAGAGCGGAAAGGAACCTGTGGGAACACTTGAGGAACTCAAGTCATTTCTTGACGAGCGTTTCCATGTTACACTTATGGCGATACCGGTATTGCTTCTTCTTATATTTACGGTTCTTCCGATTATATTTACGATTTTTGTCGCATTTACCAATTACGATAAAAACCATCAGCCCCCCGGAAATCTTTACTGGTGGGTAGGATTTGAAAACTTTGCGGATGTATTCTATACAAACAAGATGAAGTCGGAAACATTCGGAAAGATTCTTCTGTGGACGATTGTATGGGCAATCTTTGCAACGTTCACAAACTATATCCTTGGTATAGTTCTTGCCCTTATGATTAATAAAAAGGGCATAAAATTCAAGAGCTTCTGGAGAACGATGTTCGTTATCACGGCTGCCGTTCCTCAGTTTGTAACACTTCTTGTAATGAGAATACTCCTTGATGATAAGGGTGCAATCAATGGTATGCTCGGTACACATATACCGTTCCTTACCGATATGAGCGGTGTATGGCCGAAGATTACGGTTATTTTGGTTAATATGTGGGTAGGTATTCCGTATACTATGCTTATTTCTTCGGGTCTTCTTATGAATATTCCCGAGGATCTTTATGAAAGTGCACGTATCGATGGTGCTAATGCTTTCCAGCAGTTCACAAAGATTACTTTCCCGTATATTTTCTTTGTAACAACCCCCTATCTTATTACAAGCTTTGTCGGTAATATCAATAACTTCAACGTTATTTACTTCCTTACTGCGGGCGGACCGAACTCGGACAGCTATTATCAGGCAGGACAGACAGACCTGCTCGTTACATGGCTGTATAAGTTGACCGTAAACAGTTCGGACTTCAACCTTGCGGCTGTTATAGGTTTGCTTGTGTTTGTGATCTGTGCAGCAGGCTCACTTATTACCTTTAATATGTCCAAGGCATCAAAGAATGAGGAGGAATTCTCATGACAAATACACAATTTTCAGCTATGAAATCGGGCTACGCTTCAAGGAGAAAGGCAGCAAACATAGTTATTTATGTTATTCTCTCCGTAATGGTAGTGATATGGTTGTTCCCTATAGTGTGGCTGCTTCTGAGATCGTTCGACAGTAAGTCCACTATTGCTCCGTCTAACCCGTTCCCTTCAGAATGGACACTCGACAACTACATTAACCTGTTTGCTGTGTGGGATCCCGAGGCAAATGCATGGGTTGAACCCGATCCGTTCTCCTACGGAAAATGGCTCCTTAATACGTTTATTGTAGCCGTTTGCTCAGCCGTAATTTCAACACTTATCATTCTTATGATAAGTTATGCGTTCTCAAGACTCCGCTTCAAGACACGTAAGACTTTCCTTAATCTGGGTCTTATCCTTGGTATGTTCCCCGGCTTCATGTCAATGGCTGCTACATACAACATTATGGAAATCTTTGGTCTGAAACAGTCGCTTGTCGGTCTTATTATAGTTTACTCGGCAGGTGCCGGTTTGGGATATCAGGTATCTAAAGGCTTCTTTGATACAATCCCACGTTCGCTTGATGAAGCGGCAAAGATTGACGGTGCAACAAGAAATCAGATATTCTGGGTTATCATTCTTCCGCTTTCAAAGCCGATAATCGTTTACACGGCACTTACAACTTTCCTTTCGCCGTGGGCAGACTACATCTTTGTAAGCTACTTTATGAAGGCTAATCAGGATAACTATACGGTTGCCGTAGGACTTTATAATATGCTTGAGCCTAACTATATCGCAACTTATTTCACAAGATTCTGTGCCGGTGCTGTTCTTATCGCAATACCGATTACAATTCTGTTTGTAATAATGCAGAGGTTCTATGTTGCCGGTGTTACCGGTGGTGCCGTTAAAGGCTGATTTATTAAATCAATTGAGCAGGGATGCTTTAGCCTCCCTGCTTGATTTGCATAGAGGAGAAAAATTTATGTTTAAAAAGAAAATTATTTCACTTTTACTTGCCGCAGGTATGATGTCGGCTTTTGCACTTGGCGGATGCTCCGGAAACAACAATGATACACAATCGGATATTGCTTCTTCCGCTGACGGTTCGGCTGCATCCGCAGGCACAACATCGCTTCCCGAAGACGGCGGTTTTAAAACCGTATCTTATGAGGCTTCAAAGGATAAATACAGAACATTCTATGAGATTTTCCCGTATGCCTTTTATGACTCGGATGATGACGGTATCGGTGACCTTAACGGTATTACGTCAAAGCTTGATTATCTTAATGACGGTGATACATCAACAACGGATGATCTCGGAATTGAGGGTATATGGCTTATGCCTATTATGCCTTCACCGTCATATCATAAGTATAATGTTTCCGATTATAAGAATATAGATCCGGCATATGGTACGCTTGATGACTTTAAAAAGCTGGTTGACGAATCACATAAGCGTAATATCAACGTCATTATTGACTTTGTTATTAATCATTCGTCAAGACAGCATGAGTGGTATCAGAATGCCCTGAAAGAACTTAAAGAGGGAAAAACCGACGGTTACGCTCAATATTATCACTTCAAGGAGAATAACAATCAGGCAGGATGGCAGAAAGCCGGTGTAGGGGATTGGTATTATGAATGTCAGTTTGACAGCGATATGCCCGACCTTAATCTCACTAACGAAAAGCTCAGGGATGAAATTAAGGATATTGTTAAATTCTGGCTTGATATGGGTGTAGACGGTTTCAGATTGGATGCTGTGCTTTGGTATGAAAGCACGGGAAATGATGATTCCGTTGCAGACCTGAAATGGCTGTATGATTATGCAAAGTCCGTTAAGGATGATGTATACATGGTAGGAGAGTGCTGGGACGGAGCCGGAGTTATTTCCGATTTCTACAAATCGGGTGTTGACAGCTTCTTTGATTTTGCCGCACAGGGACCGAGCGGAAGAGTGAATGATGCGGTTCGCTCGGAGGATGCACAGGGCTATGTGAAATCTCTTATTAACTATGAGAATATGATAAAGAAAAATAATGAAAATGCTATTAATGCACCCTTCATATCAAATCATGATACAACCAGGAGTGCAAGCTTTATTATGAAGAAAACAAATCAGAAGATGGCGGCTGCAATGTATATTCTTTCGCCGGGCAATGCATTTATCTACTACGGTGAGGAAATCGGAATGACCGGCGGTTCGGAAAGTGATCCCGATAAGCGTACAGGTATGTATTGGTCGGAAACGGATACGAAGGGTTATGTCGAGCAGGTTCCGGGAGCTAAAAATAAGAATGTCCCGGATGACGCCGTTGACGAACAGCTTAAGGACGAAAAATCACTTCTGAGTTTTTATAAGCGTGTCATTGCACTGAAAAATCAGAATCCCGAAATTGCAAGAGGTGATCTGACTGCATTTAATACCGAAGATAAAGCGGTTGCCGGTTATGTATGTGACAATGATGGTTCTAAGGTTCTTGTTATATTTAATGCCGGAGAAAAGGGAAAAACAATAACTGTTCCCGAGGATACCTTCAAAGTAAATGAGGTGCGTGGCTATGTAATTGCGGCAAGCGAGGAAGATAATGCCGGAGGAGGAGTCGCTGCCCTTGATGAACTCCTTGGCGGGGGAAGCTCCGAGGAAAGCACCGAAGAAGAAGACGAAATTACCGAATTCAGCGTAAGCGGTCAGGAAATAACACTGCCGGCATACAGTGCAATAGTGCTTAAGTAATGCGACAGTTAAATGAATACGTACTGATCCTTTATCTGAATTTTATTTGAATTTGTATGGGGTTATCTGATAAGTTGTCAGAACTTAGCTGATAACCCCTTATTTTTCGGGTATTGAAAAGGATACAGATGCATGATATATTATAACTAAAGACTGTCGACGGAGGGATAAAAGTGAATGAACAAAAAGTCAGGCTCAGTGATATTGCAGATGAATTGGGACTGAGTACGGCAACAGTGTCCTATGTGCTTCACGGTAAGACGAATATGGTATCGGAGCGTACCGCAAGCAGAGTGCGTGAGGTGCTTGAGAAGAAGGGATACCTTCCAAGGGCGGCGGAGGTTTTGCTCGGAGAGAATCCCTCAAAAATAATAGGTGTGGTTGTCAATGACCACGAAAAATACGAAAAACATATTCTTGAGGATGCGTTCATTGCTTCCGCACTCAACTCCCTTTCCTCCGAAACTTCAAAAAGAGGATTGCAGCTTATGGTTAAGCCCGTTAAATCGCTTGATGAAATTGTAAGCTTTTCTACTATGTGGAATCTGGAGGGTCTTGTACTCATCGGATTTTGCAACACAGATTACGGTAAGCTCCGAAGTCAAATGCGTATTCCGTTTGCCGTATATGACAGCTGCGGAGTTACTGCGGAACGTACCTGTTCAATAAATATTGATGACAGGCAGGGCGGCTTTCAGGTGGGGGAATATTTCCGTCGGTGCGGACACCGCCGTGTTTTATGCATTTCGGATAATGATGTCGATATGGATAAGGAAAGGCTGGACGGTTTTCGGGAAGGCTTCGGATATGGCGTTTCGGATTTTATGCTTATCCCTATGATAAAAAATGACAGAATGAAGTTTTACAATAATAATTTAAAGTTGCTCGAAAATTATACCGCAATTTTTGCAGTATCGGATTTTTATGCGGTTGATCTTATACATTTTCTTGACAGTCATGGTATTTCGGTTCCTCAAAAAATATCGGTTGCCGGCTTTGATGATACCCCGCTTTGCGGTATGGTATTCCCATCACTTACCTCAGTTCGGCAGGATACGTCAAAAAGAGCGGAATGTGCTTTGGAGTCCTTGCGGCGGCTCCGTGACGGAGAGGAGATTGAATCAACAATTACTCTCCCCACAAAGCTGATTATCCGTGAGAGTACACGCAGTCTATGATTTTCTACAAAAATATACACTTTATTTTGGTATAACTTATGTATTTAAGTTTTGCATTAACACCCCTGTTGTCCTATAATGGAACTGACAGGGGTGTGGTATTTATGAAAAAAACATCATTCTTTTATTCGGTCTGTATTCTTGCTATTCCCGTTGCTCTTCAATCAATGCTTCAGGCATCATTCGGTGTTGTTGATCAGATTATGATTGGTCAACTCGGAAGTGTTGATGTTACGGCTGTCGGACTTGCCGGAAAATTTACGGGAATATTTAATGTAATGGTTTCAGCGGTAAGTGCGGTTGCAGGAATAATGATTTCTCAGTATATGGGACAGAAAAACCGTGCGGAGGTAAAAAGGAGTCTTACTGTCAATCTTATCCTTGCTCTCGGTGTCGCTTTTATTTTTACCGTACTTTGTGCCGTTTTGCCAAAGGAGATTATGAATCTTTATACAGAGGACGAAGCAGTTGTTGACGCTGCGGGAGGATATCTTTTTATAACCGCCCTGGGTTTTCTTGCTGCGGCAGGGTCAACGATACTTTCGACAATGCTCCGATGTATGGAAAAAGCATCATTGCCGCTTTATGCCGGAATTGTTGCCGCGGCTGTAAATACAGGGCTGAATTATGTACTTATATTCGGCAAATTCGGATTCCCCGAATGTGGCATAACAGGTGCGGCGGTTGCTACGCTGATTTCTCAGGCAGTAAATTTTATACTTATATTTATCATGTATATCAGATACGGAAAAGTGACAGCGGCTGAGCCTGATGAGGTCAGAGGCATGGGAAAATTTAACTATAAGCAATATTTAACCATGCTTATGCCTATTCTGATTTGCGAATTTATGTGGAGTGTAGGCGAAAATGTTTACGCGGGAATATACGGACATCTGGGTACCGATGCCTGTGCAGCTATGACACTTACAAATCCCATTCAGTCTTTGACAATCGGTGCCTTAAGCGGCTTTAGTCAGGCAGCAGGCATTATAATAGGTAAAAGACTCGGTGACGGAGAATTTGACAGGGCATATATCGCCTCAAAAAAATTGATGCTTTACGGTGCTGTTGGTTCGCTTATTTTCTCGGTTATTATCGTGTTTATAATGCCTTATTATGTTAAAATCTATAACGTGGATGAAAATGTCCGTCAGATTACGGTTCAGATACTGACAGCCTATGCATTGGTTGTGCCGTTCAAGGTTCTTAACATGATTGTCGGCGGCGGTATTTTGCGGAGCGGCGGAAAAACCAAATATATTATGGTTATAGATATAATCGGAACATGGATTTTCGGTGTACCGCTTGGTTTACTTTCAGCCTTCGTTTTTTGCTTATCTATCCCATATGTTTATTTTATACTTTCACTTGAGGAATGTGTACGCTTGGGGATTTCTCTTATAGTCTTGCACAGAAGAAACTGGATGAATACGCTTAAGACTTAATTAAAAAAATAGCCTTCTATTGTGCAAATTATTGCATAGAAGGCTGTTTTTTTGTAAATTTGTTGTATTTATAATATGTATATGTTATAATTGCACTATAAAAATATAGGGAGAGATTCTTGTGAAATTTGAACATTTTTTTGGGACGGACATCTGTAATAGTGCTGATGAGATTGAGGAAATTCTGTGTAAGCAGAACGAGAATAAGGTGAATGAATTTTGGATAAGCAATGAAACGGCATTTCCCTTTATGGGTGTTCTTACTAATTCGTCATATGCTTATGTGCATTTTTTTGATGAAGAGGGTAGTCCCGGATTCAGAGGATTGGCTGATGAGGATTTGGGTCTTGATGAAGATGAATTGCCAACCTTTTACTCAAGTAACGGTGAAATTATGTCCGTTGAAATTGAATGTATTGTCAGTCTGAATAAGGCAGTTGAGGTTGTCAGGGAATTTTTTGAAACAGGCTCTATGCCTACGAGTATTGAGTGGGATGAGCTGTAAATAATGTATAATCAAACCTAAGAAAAGCGAGTTTAACGATGCTCCGGTTTGTAGTAAAACCCAATATCTGAAATGCATGAAAAATTTTAAAAGATAAGATCTTAGTCTGCTATGAGGTCGGCGGTGTGGACAATCTTTATCTTGCGGCACATGATGACGATATACTTAACGAATTTGAGAAAAGACAAGGTGGAGTTGGATAGACTGTGAGAATATCAAATGTGTTGAAATATTAAGCACTTGCGGTTTAATGTTTCAACACATTTTGTCTGATTTTGGGTTTATTTCTTTTACTTAATTCTACAAGTATACGTAATTTATGAGTTTGCTTTTTGTGCTATTATATATTTGACTCGTGTTGTTGCCTCCGTCCTTTGTTTGCTCTCTTAACATTGTACAACAGACACCAATGTGAGTTTATATTTTTTGTACTTTCCTGTCATTTTATTATACAACTTGTCTTGTTTCTACAGGGGGAATGTGTCATTTATGCATATCCGTATTTCTTACCATTCGCAGAAAAACAGAATATTGTCAGAACAAGGGACAGACCCTCCGCAAATACTATGGAAAGCCATATTCCGTCGATACCAAGTAAAACAGGCAGACAGAGAACACATATGACTTGCAGAACAAGAGTTCTCGCAAAAGAAATAAGTGCGGAAATAAGACCGTTATTAAGAGCCGTGAAGAAAGCGGATGCAAATATATTGAAGCCCGCAAGCAGATAAGAAACGGAATATATCATAAAACCTCTTTGTGTCAGGGCGAAAAGCTCCGCATCATAGCCTACAAAAATTGCCGAAAGAGGATAGGACAAAAGTTCAGCGGATATTGTTAGTATAATTGAAGTTATTCCGATAAGACGCAGACTTTTACCGTAAACGTTCTTAAGCTCCAATCTGTTTCCGGCACCGTAATGATATCCTGTTATGGGTGCACTTCCTACTGCGAATCCTAAAAATACCGATATGAAAACAAATGCTGTATACATGATTACTCCGTATGCTGCTACTCCGTTCTGACCTGCCGTTTCCATAAGTCTGTTGTTGTAAAGCATATTAACAACCGATAATGAAACATTTGTCATAAATTCGGATGAGCCGTTTGTAAAGGTTTTTATTATGGCTCTTATATCAAAAGATGCTTTTCCTAATCTGAGTTTTGTTTTATTAGGGAGTATAAAAAATATCAGTGGTGTTATTCCTCCGACAAACTGACTAATCCCTGTTGCAAGTGCCGCTCCGCTTACGCCCCATTCAAGTACGGCGACAAACAGTGCGTCAAGTACTATGTTCGTGACTCCTGCGGCGACCGTTATAACAAGACCGAGTGTCGGTCGTTCGGCTGTCACAAGAAAGCTCTGGAATACACTTTGCAGCATGAACGGTATAAGTGCAATCATAATTATTCTTCCGTATTCTACACATAATGGAAGCATTTCACTGTCCGCACCAAGGGCTAAAGCCGCATCCTTGAGAAATATTATGCCGAGGACGGTAAATAATAATCCGATACCTATCATAACATATATAATAAGAGAAAAAATATTTCTCGCCTTTTCGTCTTTGCCTTCACCTAATGTTTTGGCAACGAGAGCACTTCCTCCTGTACCTGCCATAAAGCCTACCGCACTGAATATCATAAGAAACGGCATTATGAAATTTACGGATGTAAACTCCGTTTGTCCTATAAAATTTGATATAAATAGTCCGTCTACAACTCCGTATATGGATGTGAATATCATCATTATTATCGAGGGTATTGTAAATTTTATAATTTTTTTGTATGTAAAGCTGTCCGAAAGCTGTATTTTCATTTTTGACCATTCCTTTTATATAATTATACCATCGTACTATTCTACACATTTTTACGTAAAAATGCAACCCGTAATCTGTTGACCACGGGCTGCATTATTTATTTATCTGCCTTCAGGCAAATTTCCGGCTTGTATCCCAAAGGATAATTACATACTTCTCTCGTATGCCTCGATCATCTTTTTAACCATCTGACCGCCTACGGAACCTGCTTCACGAGATGTGAGGTCGCCGTTATAACCTTGCTTGAGGTTTACGCCTACTTCGTTAGCACATTCCATCTTGAACTGCTCCATAGCCTGCTTAGCTTCAGGTACGTTGAGTGAGTTGTTAGAATTGTTAGCCATAATTGTTTCTCCTTTTGTTGTTACGTTTATTATTTAAACAGGCGACAAATTTACCGTAAATAATCTGCGGTGCGGTATTAATATATTAATTAAATTTCGCACCGCATATAAGTACAAAATCAATTATATATAATACCTGAAAAATTGCGGACATATCCGCTCTTTGCCGCCTGTGTTAATATTATTATCATATTTTTATTTAATATTACAGGTTTTCTATGGTAAATAATACTATATACAAACGGAAGAAAATATTTTTATCTGTCGGAATATAAAATCAATTATTTTATATATTATAATGAAAAATTAATATATAATTTTAAGAAATTTAATATAAATATACAAAAAATTGACTTAAAATTCTTGACATTTTGGTGTTTTAGTTGTTTAATTATATTAGAGGAAATTTACCCGGGAAAGTAAATAACCTCTCCGATTGAAAAGATGAACTATCCGTAAGTAATAATCAAGGTATGGCATTGGTGAAAATAAGTCTGAATATATTGCAGTGAATTTTATATTTCTTGGTATTGCGGTTTGTCAGGGAATGGTTATGTGATACTATTGCCTGTTGTTGAGGGTGTGGAAGTTCCGAATGTTGTGTATGAGGTATTTAAAAACAAAATAGGGATATTTTCAGCTTTGGTGACTGATAGTGTTATGTTAAACTGTGTATCTGTATTTATTTACACTGTGAAAGACTTTTTGATGTTATTGTACTTTGGATATGTATGGAATAGTGACCGGAGGTGATGTTTATGAAGGTTATAAAAGGTATCGGTGTTTCAAACGGAATAGCTATAGGAAAGCTCCGTTTCTATGAGTATACATTAGGGGATATTGAAGAATATAAAGTAGATGATATAAATGCAGAGATGCAGAGATATCATAAGAGTATGTTTACGGCAAAAAACTGCCTTGAAAGCTTGTATGAAAACGCCTGTCTGAAGGTTACCGGAGATGAAGCTGTGCTTTTTAAAACCCACCTTTTGGTGCTTGAGGACTCTAAGCTTATAAAGCTTGTGGAAACGGAAATAAATAGGGGAAGGAATGCTGAAGCTGCGGTTTATGGGGCTTTCAATGATCTTGCAAATGTTTTTAAAAACCTCGATGATGAGTATTTCAGTGCACGATATAATGATATTCTCGATGTTGCACATATTCTTATCGGAATTTTGCAGGATACATATGTGTGCAGAATAGATATAAGTGAGGATGAACCCGTTATCATAGCGGCAAAGAATCTTTTCCCGAGTGATACTATTTCATTTGATAGAAATAAACTTCTCGGATTTATAACGAATGAAAGCTCATATAACTCTCATACGTCAATTCTTGCGAGAACTATGGGCATACCGTCCGTTATCCGTATTGACGAGCCGCTTGAACAATATAACGATGCAACTGTCATCGTTGACGGACAGTTGGGAAGGATTATTATTGATCCCGATACAAATACTTTTGCACTTTATAAAGCAAAATCCGAACGCTACAAAAAGCAGCAGATAAGACTGAAAAATCAGATCGGTCGTCCTTCTCAGACAAAAAATAAACAAAATGTTCGGCTCTCTGCCGATATCAGCAGTCTTGATGATATATCAAAGGCACTTAATAATGATGCCGACGGTGTAGGTATTTTCAGAAGTGAGGCTCTTTTTACCAACAGAGGTAAGGCTCCGGACGAGGCGGAACAGTTCCGTACTTATGGGACACTTCTTAAGGCATTCGGGGAAAAGGGTGTTGTCATAAGCACGGTAAACGGAAGTTCTGAATTGGGGATGGATTATCTTGATATCCCACAGGAGAAAAATCCGGCACTCGGGTTCAGCGGCATACGAATTTCTCTTGAAAATTCCGATTTTTTCCGCACCCAACTGCGTGCCCTATATCGTGCTTCAGCATATGGCAAGCTTTCAATACTTCTGCCAATGGTCAGCAGTATTGAGGAAATTGATTATGTTAAGCGTGTAATCAAAGAAATTAAAAATGAATTAAGGCTTCAGGGCGAAAGCTTTAGTGATGATATAAAACTGGGACTTATGGTAGAAACTCCTGCCGCAGCTATTTTGTCCGATGAATTATCCAGCCAGGTTGATTTTGTCAATATCGGGACGGATAACCTTACTCAGTATACCCTCGCAATGGATAAGGATAATAAAAAGCTTGTGGATTTTTACCGTCCGTATCATCCCGCCATAAAAAGGCTTATCAGGATAATAATAGACAATGCACATAAAAACGGTAAGCCTGTAGCATTGAGCGGTCATTATGCTTCCGATACTGCAATAACAAAGGTATTACTTGCACTTAAGGCTGATGAATTGGTTGTAGCACCGTCGGATATACTTAAGGTCAAAGCGGCTGTACGTGAGACAGATACAAGCCATCCGGAGGAAATATTGAAAAATATTTTTTGACATATAACAATCTCAGGTTGTCTGTTATACAGATTTTGAATTGAATTAATACATAGTACACATATCCCATGAAATAGCTGTGGTCGGATATGTGTACTTTTTGTATACGTGATCCGTGGTTATGATGTGATATTCAACAAATGTGCTATTCCGGGAATACTTTCTCCCTGCTGACTTGAGGTTGGCGACATAAGGGCACCGGTAGCTATGAAAAGTATATTGTTGAGCTTCTTTTCGTCAAGCTGCTTTGCTATATATGAGCAGAATACAGAGCCGCAGCAGCCGCAGCCCGAACCGCCCCCATGAACATCCTGCCCCTTTCTGTCGTATATCAGTTTTCCGCAGTCGTTATGATTTTTTGATATATCTATTCCCTCACGGCTCAAAAGCTCAATGAGCAGTTCGGAACCGATATAGCCGAGATCACCTGTCAAAATAAGGTCGTAATCCGATGCCTTTGTATTTGTGTCCTTCAGGTAATTCATTATTGTATCGGCGGCCGCGGGAGCCATTGCCGCTCCCATATTATTTGCATCCTTGATTTTATAATCAATTATCTTTCCGATAGTTACTGCCTTTATCGGCTTGCCGTTTCCGCTGTCATCAATGATTGCGGCTCCGGCTCCGGTTACCGTCCACTGTGCGGTCGGGGTACGCTGTCCTCCGTATTCTATCGGAAAGCGGAACTGTCTTTCGGCCGAGCAGAAATGTGATGATGTAACAGCCATCGCTTTGCGGCAGGCTCCGCTGTCACATAAAAGTGAGGCAAGCATCATTGTCTGTGCCATTGTCGAGCAGGCACCGTACTGGCCGATATACGGTATCCCGAGCGAACGCAGACCGAACACTGAGGAAATACACTGATTAAGAAGATCGCCTGCAAGAATTATATCAATATCCCCGGCACTTAGCTTTACCTTGTCAAGTGCAAGCTGTGCGGCATTTTTTTGCAGCCGGCTTTCCGCCTTTTCCCATGTGCTTTGCCCTAACATATCATCTGTATAGGTCGTATCAAAATATTCGCCGAGCGGTCCCTCGCCTTCCTTGTGTCCTGCAATTCCTGCCGAACTGATTATACCTATTCCATCTGAGATTTTTATTGTTCTGTTACCTATTCTTTCGGACATAATTTTACCTCCATAATTAATTCTGATTTATTATTTGCAATATTTTGGTGATAATACCAAATTGAAAATAAAAAATTATAAATTCCGTGGTCTGCAAATTTATATATATTGCGGGCATAAAAAGCCGGCAGTCGGAATATTATGAGGCAAAGTGCGGAGCCGGGGAATGATTTAAACTTATAAAATTCAGGGACAGTTTGCAATATTGCTTTAGTTTTGTGTTGTTTTCTCGAAAATTTATGGTATAATTTATTATAGAGTCGTGTTTACGGAAAAATAATGGATGGGAGGCATGAACAATGGGAATATATCTTAATCCGGGAAATGAAAGATTTTTTCAGGCACTTAATTCGGATATTTATGTTGATAAATCTATGCTTATTTCCGTTACAAATAAAAAGATTAATACAGAACAAAAATATATATGTGTCAGCCGCCCCAGACGTTTCGGTAAATCAATGAACCTCGGTATGCTTGCGGCATATTACAGCAGAGGGTGCGACAGCAAAAATATGTTTGATACACTTTCTGTGGCAAAAGATGAAAGCTATCTGAAATATTTGAATAAATACAATGTTATTTATATCAATATGCAGGATTTTCTAAGCGGCAGTAAAAATGTCGATGATATGCTTGAACTGTTGAAACAAAGCATTACAATTGATTTGGAGGATGACTTTAGTGATATAAATCTTCATAAGGAATTAGGATTGGCATACAGTATGAGCAGAGTTTATGATAAAACCGGGATACCGTTTGTTATACTTATAGACGAATGGGATTGTGTTATGCGTGAACATATGAAGGATAAGGAAGCACTGAAAACTTATCTTGACTTTTTGCGGAGTTGGTTAAAGGACAAGAGTTATGTCGCTCTTACATATATGACAGGTATATTGCCGATTAAAAAGTACGGCACACATTCGGCACTCAATATGTTTGATGAATATTCTATGATTGATTCCAAAGGACTTGAAAAAATATCGGATTTACAAGTGATGAGGTTTCTGACCTTTGTGAAAAATATGAGATAAACTCCGAAAAAATGAAACTATGGTATGACGGGTACCGACTTAACGGGATTGAATTGTATTGCCCGCGTTCGGTCGTAAAAGCTGTTTCTTCAGAATCATTTGGCGGCTACTGGACCGAAACGGAAACGTATGAAGCATTGGCGAAATACATTGCCATGAATTTTGACGGACTGCACGATACGATAGAAAAACTGCTCGCACAGCAGCCGCAGCCTGTTAATACACGAAATTTTACCAATGATATGATAACGTTTGCAAATAAAGACGATATTCTTACCTTGCTTATACATTTAGGCTATCTCGGATATGATGCGGAAAATAAGACCGTGTATATCCCGAATAAGGAAATAGCCGACGAATTTGTGGTAAGTATGCAGGCAACGGGACTTTGGAAAGAAACCATAGATACAGTTATGAAGTCAAGAAAGCTTCTTCAAGATACATTGGAGTGTAACAGCAAAGCGGTTGGGGAAGCAATTGAAAAAGTACATGAAAGAAATTCCTCCGTTATAAACTATAATAATGAGCAGTCACTGCGTTTTATAATACTGATTGCCTATTACTATGCAAAGGAGCATTATGATATTGTACAGGAAATGCCGTCCGGAAAGGGATTTGCTGATATAATGTTCATTCCGAAGCCGAAAACCGATATACAGTCATATCCTCCTATGGTGGTTGAATTGAAATGGAATAATTCAGCAGAAGCGGCAATAAGTCAAATCAAAAATAAGAATTATCCTGCCGCACTTGAAAGCTTTGAGAGGGTATTATTGGTCGGTATCGGTTATGAGAAAGACGGGAAGAAACATCAGTGTATAATTGAGGAGTGTCAGATAATATAATTTATTTCCGTAGCGGATTATGAAAAATGGAAATAAAAAATTAAAAATTATTATTGACATTATCAAAAAAAAATGATATATTACGTTTGGAATAATGTAACTGCTATGATGAGGAAGCGAATTGAGCATAGTATATTTAGAGATCGGCGGTCATAGGCTGTAAGCTGCCGTATATACGCTTTTTTCGATACCGCCTCGGAGCTTCGCAGCGAACGCTTGCCTAAGCTGCGGCGTGTGACATACGTTATAGTGTCGGAGATTGTATAATTATGATCTCATTGAGCGGCTTTTTGCCGGAAAACAGGGTGGAACCGTGAAGCTTATGCCTCGCCCCTCGTGTGTATATCACAGGGGCGGGCTTTTTGTTTTCATGTCTGTGCAGTTATAAACCAATATAAATACGGAGGTAAGAAAAATGGTAAAGGTGTCACTTAAGGACGGAGTTGTAAAGGAATTTGAAAACGGAACAACTGCCGCCGAAATTGCAAAATCACTTGGCATGGGGCTTTATAAATCCGCCTGTGCCTGTAAAATTGACGGTGAGGTATGTGACTTGAGGACGGCGGTTGATAAGGACTGTACTCTTGAAATACTCACTTTTGAAAATAATGAGGGTAAGAAGGCATTTTGGCATACTACATCACATATTCTTGCACAGGCCGTAAAGCGTCTGTTCCCGTCCGCTAAATTCGCAATCGGTCCTGCCATAGAAAACGGATTTTATTATGATTTTGATGTGGAAAAACCATTCTCGCCCGAGGATCTTGAAAAAATTACGGCTGAAATGAAAAAAATCGTCAAAGAAGGCTTTGAGGTTGAGAAATTCCTTTTGCCGCCGAATGAAGCTCTGAGTTTGCTTGAGGGTATGGATGAGCCGTATAAGGTTGAACTTTGCAGGGAGCATACGGATAAAGGTGAGCCGATAAGCTTTTATAAGCAGGGAGAATTTACCGATCTTTGTGCCGGTCCCCATCTTATGAGTGTATCCCCGGTCAAGGCAATCAAGCTCACTGCCTGCACGGGTGCATATTGGAGGGGTGACAGCAAAAATGCCCAGCTTTGCCGTGTTTACGGTGTATCATTCCCGAAATCTTCACAGCTTGAGGAGCATTTGCAGAAGCTTGAGGAAGCGAAGCTGCGTGACCATAACAAAATCGGACGTGAGCTTGAATATTTTACGACTGTCGACTATGTCGGACAGGGTCTGCCGATACTCCTTCCCAAGGGTGCAAGGGTAATTCAGCTTCTACAGAGATGGGTTGAGGATGTTGAGCAGTCGAAGGGCTGTCTGCTTACGAAAACTCCTTTCTTTGCGAAGCGTGAGCTTTACAAGATATCGGGACATTGGGACCATTATCTTGACGGTATGTTTGTACTCGGAGATCCGTATGATGAAACAAAGGAATGTTTTGCTTTGCGTCCCATGACCTGTCCGTTCCAGTATCAGGTATATCTTAATAAGCAACGCTCGTACCGTGATCTTCCCATGAGGCTTACGGAAACCTCAACGCTTTTCAGAAACGAGGCATCGGGAGAAATGCACGGGCTTATCCGTGTTCGTCAGTTTACAATTTCCGAGGGTCATTATATTCTCCGTCCGGATCAGCTTGAGGAGGAATTCAGGGGCTGTCTGGAGCTTGCGAAATATTGTCTTGATACAGTGGGACTTCTTGAGGACTGTACATTCCGCTTCTCAATGTGGAATCCCGAAAATCCCGACAATAAATATGAGGGAACTCCCGAGCAGTGGGAAGCAGCACAGGCGGCTATGAAGAAGATACTCGATAATATCGGTCTTGATTATGAGATAGGCTTTGATGAGGCTGCTTTCTACGGACCTAAGCTCGATATACAGTATAAGAATGTATTCGGCAAGGAAGATACCATTGTTACGATACAGATCGATATGCTTCTTGCGGAAAAATTCGGTATGTATTATGTTGACAGTGACGGACAGAAAAAGCTTCCGTATATTATACACAGAACCTCACTCGGCTGCTACGAAAGAACTCTTGCATATATGCTTGAGCATTTTGCCGGAGCACTGCCTGTATGGCTCAGTCCGGAGCAGGTACGTGTTATGCCGCTCAGTGAAAGTCTTGCGGATCAGGCTAATGAAATTGTTGACAAACTTAATGCACAGGAAATAAGGGTTAGTGCCGATCTCAGAAGTGAGAAGATAGGATATAAGATAAGAGAGGCACAGCTTGAAAAAATACCTTATATGCTTGTAATAGGCAAAAAGGAGGCTGAGGACGGCACTGTTTCCGTTCGTTCGAGGAAGAATGCAAATTTAGGAGCTATGCCGCTTGATGATTTTATCACAATGATACGCGGCGAAATAGATTCAAAGAAGAAAGATTGATTATAAAAGCTGTCAATATATCCGCATATCGCATATATTGACAGCACTGTTTTTGAATTTTATGGTATGGGGTGTATGTTTATGACTGATAAGGAAAGGGCGGTTAAGGCTGTTGAGCTGCTTGAAAAGGAATATCCCGATGCGGTATGCTCATTGACATATACCGACCCTTTGCAGCTTCTTATTGCAACACGTCTTGCCGCACAATGTACGGATAAAAGAGTCAATATGGTGACTCCTGCCTTATTTGAGAAATTTCCCGATGCCAATGCGTTTGCGGCAGCTGAACCGGAGGAAATTGAGGAATATATCAAATCCTGCGGTTTGTATAAGACAAAGGCTAAGGATATTGTTGCTATGGCAAAAGTGCTTTGTGAAGAATATGACGGGATTGTACCGGACAGTATTGATGAGCTTATAAAGCTTCCGGGAATAGGAAGAAAGACCGCTAATCTTGTTGTCGGGGATATTTACGGTAAACCTGCCGTTGTTGTTGATACACACTGCATAAGAATTACGGCAAGACTTGGTTTCCATAATATAAAGGATGCGGCGAAAATTGAAAAAATACTCCGTAATCTTTTACCGCCGGAAAAATCGAATGATTTTTGTCACAGACTTGTACTGCACGGCAGGGCGGTGTGTGATGCGAGAAAGCCGAAATGCAAGGATTGTTGTTTGAAGAATATTTGCGATACATATAAAAATTCCGGTAATAATGAAACGTAATCCGAAATTACCGGAGAAATACACTAAAGGGCATCCTCCGAGTTATGAAATCCCGGCGGATGCCTTTTACATATTTTGTTCTGAAAAAATAAAGGATGCCCGAAAGCATCCTTCTGATTATTACTTAATAGGTAGCGTCCTCGGATACACCATCGAGAACATAAACATTAATTCCTCTTCTTCCGTAATTTACACATTCGTCAAGTGTCGGGAAATAAAGGTCTACAACCGTGCCTGTTCCGTTATATATAAATCCGCCCGTATCGCCCGCTACGGCATAGCCATATACAAATCCGTCATCGGAAACAATATACAATATCGAACCATATGGGATAATATCCGGGTCAACAGCAACAACACCATAACGTGCCTCTCGACCTGTTGAGCATATCGCACCGGCTTCGGCGGTATAAGCGGTGCTTGAACCCGTTATGACATCAGTATAATAAAGAGTGTTGCCGTTTGTGTCGGTTATTGTGCCAAGCTCCTCGTTGACCTCAATTTCTCCGTAATCGGTATCTATCGTCTCAGGCTGTATTTCCGCTGTTCCGTTAAGAATTACCTCATTAACAGGCTTTGTTGTTATCTTGTTGCTTATTTCTTCCTCGGAAACCTTTTCGCCGTTTATATATTTTTCTTTTGTTATTATTGTACGTTCGCCTTCAACGCCGTATGTATCAACCAAGCTCTCTCCGACAAAGAGTGTAGAGGTGTCTTTGTTTATTGTCTTGTAATCGACAACCTCTGTCGTTGTTACCTTTTTATAGGTAATTCTGTCAATATCAATTTCCGTACCGTCTGTCAATTCCATATCTTTTTCTACATTCAGCTTGTCGTTCTTTGTAAGCTCTATGTCAAGATACGCAAGAGCATCTCCTACCGTTCCGGCAGGAACATCTTTATTCTGTACTTCTCCTCTTAAATTAATAATTATTGATCGCCATTCGTTAATTACTACTTCATTTTCGGAGGATTCATTTGAAGCAGCAAGTGCCGTTGCCATTTCCGTATTTGCTGTTATAAGACTGCTTTCGTCTATTGGTTCTTCCTTCTCACTTACAACACCGAATGCCGAAAGCATTGATTGACCCACTTCGGATTCTATAACTGATACCTCTTTGCTGTCCAGCTTAGGGGTATAGCTTCTTGTGCTTACCGCACTATCCTCTCCGTCTGTTACCTTAACTGTCTGAGTAAAAGCTGCTACTGTTGCCACAGCACCAAAGCAAAATACCGATGCCACTGCAGCGGATACTGTTTTTTTAAGCAGTGAGTGCTTCTTCTTCCTTTGACCGTTCATTTTGTTATATCTCCTTAGCATCGCTTCGGTACAAAAGCACCGATATGCGTTTTTCGTTGATGTTGCTATTATAGCCTTAACACAAAAATATGTCAAACAAAAAAATATGCCGGTTTTTGTGCGTTTTGACGAAGAACTTAATAAAATTATGCATTTTTCCCCCTTATATGGGGTTTTTTGAGGCTTTTTTTATTCTAAACAGGAATATTAGAGGATTGCTTATGTGCAAATTGGAGAAATCAAGAGTTACAAGTCTGTAACTAATTAATTAGGTACATTTTATTGTACATATTTTTTTGAAAAAACGCTGATGATTATTAAAAATGCGATTATAATCGGATTTATTTACTTGAAATCCGTGAAAAAAACAAATGTTTTTCAAAAAATTGCAATAAAAACAATTTATAAAAAATTACAGATTTTAAATAATAGGATACAAAAAAATTACGTTTTCATAATTCCGCAAAATGCCACAATAATGCTTAGGGTTGAACGAGCAATCGCATTTTTACGGGAAATATCTTATACATTATTGACATAAGGTGACAAAATACAATTTATTTAATCTCCAAAATCAACCGTCGTTCCGTTAAAAATATATTGGTTTGGTTACAACTTTGACATAAAATAAATAAAAGGCAGTAACCTTTTCCTGCCTTTTATCTGCGGATGTTAATCATCACATATTATAATTTCTTTTGAATAGGGGAGGGTCTTTATGAAATCGCAAAAGATATGCCATTCGTCAAGCTTATGATTATGTCTTGAATTGTACATGGAAATAAGATTTTCATAATTCATTGTACAGGTTCTCACCTGATTATAGCTTGACGGCAGAAGCTGTATTATATCATACCATATCTGTTTATCCTTTGTTTCAATATATCTGAGTCTGAGTACTTCAAGATATTCTATTATTTTCCGCATATACTTCAATGTTTCCTCATCCATTTTGTCGCAGCTGAAATGCGATATATCAAACGATGCGGAAGTTATCTTATGCATAGTGCTTGTTGAATTTGCGACCGTTCCTACCTTGTATGTATCAAATTCCTTCCACCAATATATAGGTGCGGTTATATCAACCGTAACAAATATCTGACGCAGGAATTTTCTATGATCACTGCCGGCTTTTCTTAAGCGTATTGCAAGTGACAGATCATTTTCTCCAAGTATGAATCTTCCGTTTTCGTCAAAATAGCTGTCTGAGCGATCCCAACTGTTAAGCGGGTTCCTCGCCCCTCTTATTGCATTGTGGAAATTCATTACCTCGACTCTTTCTGTTTTAAGCATAAACTCACCCTTTTTTATTATTCCGTATCATTTATCTTTTTTTCTTCTGGAATTTGTAGCAGAAATGTGTTATTGTCTTGTCGCTCAGAAGCCGCTTTACAAATTTAAGCGATTTTATTTTCAATGTAGGAATAACATAAAGCTTTCCGTTCATAACTCCGTCAATGGCTGCTGTGGCCGCCGTTTTACTGTCAATAGGTGCGGTTGAAAATTTTACATGGGCAACCTTGTTGAATTCCGTATCGACAGGTCCGGGACAGAATGCACTTATTTTTACGCTGCTTCCCCGGCGTTTAAGCTCCTCATAAATTGCACCCGTAAGGCTTACAACATAATTTTTCGTGGCATAATATGTTGCCATCATCGGACCTGAGAAAAATCCTGCAATGGATGCTATATTAAGTATATAGCCATTATTTTTCATCATGAAATCCTCGAGAAACAGTTTTGTCAGTATATGAACGGCTTTTATATTGGTATCGATCATTTCAAGCTCCTTGTCCATTGAAGTTTCCGTGAAGAAACCGCAAAGTCCGAAGCCGGCACAGTTGACAAGCATTTCTATATCTTCCTTTTTGAGTACATCGTGGAGCTTTATACATTCCTCCTTATGGGAAACGTCACAGCGTACACATATGGCTTTTTTGCCGAGTTCTTTTTTCAGTTCTATAAGTCTGTCTGCTCTTCTTGCAACGAGTATCACATCCCACCCTCTGCATACAAGTGCACGGGCTATATCCCTGCCTATGCCTGAGCTTGCTCCTGTTATGAGTGCTTTCATAAATCCCACCTCTTGATTTACGTGCTGTATATTTATATAATTATAATACAAATAGTATATCAGTTACTGCTTTACACTTACATTATATACACATTCCGCATTATATTTTGTCGTTTCTAATACTTTTTCGACAGTTATACCTTTTATTTCGGATATACGCCGTGCTGTGTATTCAATATATGAGGAATCGTTCCTCTTACCCCTGAACGGTATGGGTGCAAGATACGGACAATCGGTTTCAAGCACCATTCTTTCAAGCGGTATATTTCGTACAACCTCAACTATTTTCACGGCATTTTTGAACGTTAAAACACCGCCTATGCCTATATACATTCCGAGCCTGACAATATCCTTCGCCATTTCAACACTTCCCGAAAAACAATGCAGTATTCCCCTTGGAGAATATTTTTTTAGTATGTCAAGCATATCGCCGTGAGCCTCTCTGTCATGTATATTGACAGGCATATCAAGCTCTTTTGCTATATTAAGCTGGGAGGTGAATATCTGCTTTTGCAGTTCCCTCGGCACATCATAGTAGTAGTCAAGTCCTATTTCTCCTATTGCAGCGACTTTCGGGTGTGCGGCAAGTTTTTTTATTTCCTCTAAATCATTTACACTTTTCTCGTTCAGACATTCCGGGTGCAGACCTACCGCCGCAAAAACCCGCTCATATTTTTCCGCAAGCTCAATACCAAAGCGTGAGGAGCCGATATCTGTTCCTTGATTTACAACGGCATAAACTCCGTTTTCAAAGATATGGGGGAGGAGTATATCTCTGTCCTCATCAAATGCCTTATCGTCATAATGCGTATGGGTATCAAAAATCGCATTCATAATGTATATATTTCCCTTCATATCTGTTGTGTATTCCACATTCTCTTATTTGTTATTTTCTGTCTTTTTATACTTATCGTAGAAATACTTTATAACATCGCGTCTTGTCACTATGCCTATGAACACATTTCTGTCATCCGTTATTGGCACGAAATTCTGATCCATAACCATAAGGAGGAGATCGTCCATTGTTACGGTTGATTTTGCCGGGCGATTCCTTTCCTCATTGACTATATCTATAATATGGTAATTTTCAACCGCATCAGAACCCTCTTTGCTATGTTCGAGAATATGTCGGAGGAAATCGCCCTCGCTTACTGTGCCTATATATTCTCCGTTATCGTCTATTACGGGTATTGCCGTATAGCCGTGTACACGCATTTTTTCAAGACCTTGTCTTATACTGCCCGTTTTATTAAGGTAAGCCACTGTTGTTTTCGGCTTAAGAAGGTAAAACAGATTCATCTGCATTTCCCCTTTCTGCTTGTATTATTACATGACACATCAATTATACCCCAAAAAACATAAAGCGGCGTGCCGCCGCTGTCAATTCGTAATTATTTTACTCAGACAAATCAGTCTATGACTCGACCGTTAACTCACTCGATGAACAAGCGGTAAGTTTGTCATTTGTAGTTGCGGAGCGGCTCGCAGAGCCGCTCTCGACATTTTCTTACGCACACCGACAGGTAAACTACCTATCGCGGAAACGCACTACCCATCCACTATAAACAAAGCGAACGCAGTGAGCGATCCCGCGAACATGACAGCGGCGGCACGCCGCCGGTGCCGTGCCGGCACAGTCAATCCGTAATTAGTTTTCTCAGGTGAATAAGTCTATGGCTCGACCGTTAATTTACTTGATGACCAAGAGATGAGTATGTCATTTGTAGTTGCGGAGCGGCTCGCAGAGCCGCTCTCGACACCCTCTGCCGCACACCGACAGGTAAAACTAATTATCGCGGAAACGCACTACCCATTCACTATAAACAAAGCGAACGCAGTGAGCGATCCCGCGAACATGACGGCGGGGGCACCCCGCCGGTGCCGTGCCGGCACAGTCAATCCGTAATTAGTTTTCTCGGGTGAATGAGTCTATGGCTCGACCATGAACTTACTTGATGACCAAGAGATGAGTATGTCATTTGTAGTTGCGGAGCGGCTCCGTGGAGCCGCTCTCGACATTTTCTTACGCACACCGACAGGTAAACTGATTATCGCGGAAACGCACTACCCATCCACTATAAACAAAGCGAACGCAGTGAGCGACCCCGCGAACATGACAGCGGCGGCACGCCGCCGCAGGATCGGAGTGGGGAGACTCGAACTCCCGGCTTCCACATCCCAAATGTGGTGCCCTACCAACTGGGCTACACCCCGATAAAGTGCCTACGAATATTAACAATTATATTATATATATATTCTTTTGTCAAGTGAAAAATATTTTCTTTATTATTTGGAAATATTTATTTGAGGTATGTTGTAAAATTCGGAAAATGGTGATATACTCATATAAAGGATAATTTTGAACGGATGCATCCGATTGATGCGGAAATGAGAGAAAACATTTAAAAAGAATTTGACAACAATCCTTTGCTTGACCTTTCCGCAGAGGAGTATGTGTACCTGTCAGGTTATCCGGCAAACTGAAATATAAATTAACGGGAGGAAAAATTATGTGTACAGCAGTAACCTACAAAACAAAAGATCATTATTTCGGAAGGACTCTTGATTATGAATTTGCATATAATCAGACAGTTACCGTAACACCGAGAAATTATCCGTTTTGCTTTCGTAAAATGGGGGATATGCCCTCGCATTATGCTATTATCGGTATGGCATTCGTGCAGGAAAATTATCCTCTGTATTACGATGCAACAAATGAAAAGGGTCTGAGCATGGCGGGTCTGAATTTTCCCGGTTATGCGGATTATAAGCCGATAAATCCCGATAAGGACAATGTTGCTCCTTTTGAGTTTATTCCGTGGATTCTCGGTCAGTGTGCAACAGTGAGTGAAGCAAGGGAAAAGCTTTCGTGTATGAGCCTGTTAAATGAGGATTTCAGTGTACAGCTTCCTCTTTCATCACTGCACTGGATGATTTCCGACCGTGACGAGAGTATCGTTGTGGAATCGGTAAAGGACGGACTTAAAATTTATGATAATCCGGTAGGGGTTATGACAAATAGTCCTACTTTCGATTTTCAGATGCTTAATCTGTCAAATTATATGGGTATAACGCGTGAAGATCCTACCAACAGATTTTCACCCGATACACCGCTTAAGATATACAGCAGGGGTATGGGAAGTTTCGGTCTGCCGGGGGATTTGTCCTCCGCATCACGCTTTGTAAAGGCGGCTTTTACAAAGCTCAATTCCGTATCCGGTGATTCGGAAATTGAAAGCGTAAATCAGTTTTTCCATATTCTCGGTTCCGTTGAACAGCAAAGGGGCTGCTGTAAGGTTGAGGGCGGATTTGAATATACAATATATTCTTCCTGCTGTAATACGGACAAGGGCATTTATTATTACACCACCTATGAAAACAGCAGAATAAATGGTATTGATATGTACCGTGAAAAGCTTGACGGAAGTGAACTGGCAATTTATCCGCTTGTGAAGTGTGAGCAGATTGATATACTGAATTAACATATTTTCGGCTATGGCAGAGATTGTTTGCCATAGCCTTAAACTATATGCATAGCCAAAAAATGTTCTACATATTACGGAAGGATATAAAGGATCGTTATGATGAAATGGTGATAGGAACACTTTGCACACTTCGATGTGTTCACTATATCCGACTTACCTATGTTTAAGGAATAAACAATTCCTTTTATTTTTCCGAGGAGCTTCACAGCACGGCTGAAAGTCCTAAAAATATTATCGTTTCCGATCGTGCCACCCTTTTTAATCTTATAATCGGGCTGGACGGATATACAATTTCTTCGGGAATACTGAGCAGCGATCTCAACGGAACGGATATAATCGCAATACCGCTGCAAAGTGGTGAAATTATGGAGGTAGGATATATACGTTCTGCTGAGCGACCGCTCAGTGGAATAGCGGGGAGATATCTTGAGCTTTTTCAAGAGTATATTGAGGGTTATGGAAAATAAAATATTTTGATTGTTTGAATCGGCGGTTCGGGAAATACCGGACAGCCGATTTATCCTAAAAATGTATGTTCTGATTTATAGAATCGAGCTTATCAACAACAGTATCATGTCCGAAACGTTCAAAATTTTTAGAATAGGCATAGTAACCGCCTATTATACAATATGTACTGTTCGATGATTTAGCGTAGCGTATCAAAACTTAATAAAAGACTTAAAGGAGAACCAATCCTAAACACAGGGTTGGTTCTCTTTTTTTACGCAAAAAAACAAGTCGAACAAACAGGCAAATGATTGAAATTCAAGTTTGTAGGTGTCAGTTATGAAGAATAACAATCAGGCATATTTCTATATGCCAAAAGAGATCATGTCAAGCGAATACAAGGACTATTCCGCAGAAACAAAGCTGCTCTTTTCTATGCTCATCTCCAACGCTAAAACAGCTTCGGCTATTGCCGACACAGCAAAGCTGATTGAGGATATCGGAGTACGGAAGATCAGTACCATGCACAAATCACTGGAAAGCGAGATCGCCAAAATAAGAGAAAGTGAGGGTGCTTGAGATGTTTGATTTTTTCTATGGCAACGAAGCGGAGCAGTACCAGTTTTATCGGGTGCCGCAGGCACTTTTTACAGACGAGAAGTTCAGAAAAATATCCTGTGAGTCAAAGCTGCTCTACGGCTTTCTGCTTGATCGGTGCGGACTTTCCAGAAAAAGCAAATGGTGTGATGAGGACGGCAAGCTCTATGTTTTCTTTAAGCAGGAAGAAGCTTGTGAAAAGCTGAATATCGGCAAAAACAAAGCTGTCAAAATTTTTGGTGAGTTGGAGCAGACAGGCTTGATTGTTCGTAAGAAGCAAGGGCAAGGTAAGCCTACGAAAATCTATGTGTGCAACTTCACAAAAGAGATTGCAGTTAAGCAGGAAAATCAGACTTCCGCAGAAAACACCGGTGAGGAAGTGCAGACTCCCAAAAATGGGAAGTCTGAAATTTCTGTATCCTCCGAAAGCACTCAAACGGAAGTCAAGACTCTCGAAAACGGGAAGTCTAAACTCTCCAAAACAGGGAGTCAATATATATATAGTTTGAATCAGACTGAGATTAATCATACTAATCCATCTATCTATCGGGAGCAAGAAACAAAACAAACCTCTGAAACGGATGGATGGACGGATGATGAAATTACAGAATGTGAAGAATTTATCAAAATGAATATTGACTATAACGATCTCTTGCGTGAAGGTGTATCTCCCAATACCCTTAACATGATTGTCGATATTATGCTTGAAGCCTATAACCCTCTGAATGAATTTATCAAAATCCAAGGTCAATCAGTCAAACGTGCTATCGCTTTGCGGCAGTACGAAAAGTTGGACAGGGATCATATTCACTACATACTCGACAGCATAGCTGAAGAAGCCCGTAAGAGGAAAATCAAAAATATGCGTTCGTATCTAAAAGCGTGCCTGTATAACGCACCACACAGTATAGATATGCACTATGATAACGAGATAGTTTATGCAGGCTCGGAGCGTTCAGAGCAGAAATCATCTGCTGCATACGATATTGCGGAATACGAAAGATCAAGCGTGCTGGATGAATTATGGAATGAAGACGATCAGTAAATCAACTTCTGCCCCAGTGGGGCAAAAGTGGGAACATGAAAGGATGAATTATCAAAATGACCATTGTTACACAGGAAAATGATCTTATCAACTATGACGCAATCAAACTTGTGTCAATCTACACAGGCACATTCTCCGATGATGGAGAGGAAGAAAAAGAAGTCTATACGCTTCTTGCGTTTGATAACAACTGCGAAGTAGGCTCGGATCTTGACGAAGCTGTTGAAAGTGCTATCCAGCTCGGTGCTTTTACCGATTTGCAGAAATGCAATGAGGTTCTGAAAGGTTTGATTGGCAGCATCGTTGATGGCAAGCCTTTATTCCGTGTTCCACAGCCTGACGGTTCGCTGACATGAGCAGACAAGATGCTGAAAAAACCATCTCGTTCTCGGTGCAGGCTGTAAAGGTGACAGCCGAATTGCTGAAAGAAATGTGCAGAGCATTTCTCGATTCACCGCCGAAGCATGGCAAGATCAGATACGGCGATATAGCCAAATCAGGTAAGTTAGAATCTATCGAGGTGACGGAAAACAATATCGGCAGCTTTCTTGATACCGCAAGAAAATACGATATTGACTATGCCCTCAAGCGTGACAGTTCCACCTCACCTCCAACATATCATGTGTTTTTTACAACCGGACATTCCGAGAATTTCCGAAAAGCATTTGCGGAGTATGCCGGAGGTATGCAGTCGCAGCTTCAAGACAGATCGGTTATCAGCCGTGAACAGATCAAGCAGAATGCAAAGATCATCTCGCAGAAATTCTCTGAAAGAGCTGCTGAAAAGCATTTGTCTAAATCGGGCATAGCAGGAAGGTGAGCGTATGGACAGTAAAAAAATAAAGCAGCTGCTGCTCCGTTCTCTCCCTCTGATTCTGGTTGGATGGGTCGGAAATAAAATCAGTATGTCCTATCGTACTGCTCCGGGCAGCGACCTATACACCAAGTTCTCGCCATTCATTGACAGGTTTTCTGATAACATAACCTCGCCATTGCCAAGCCTCAATCTGATTGACCTGTTTGTCGGTATTTGTTCAGCACTGCTTTTTTGGGCATTTATTACCTACAAGCGTAAAAACCGCAAGAACTACCGATACAAAGAAGAATACGGCGGTGCAAAATGGGGTACTGAAAAGGACATACAGCCGTACATGGATGCTAAAGAACCGGACAACAATGTCATTCTGACTCAAACAGAGCGTCTGACGATGGGCAAACCAAAATCCCCGAAGTATGCCCGTAACAAGAATATCGAGGTTATCGGCGGTTCAGGTTCGGGCAAGACACGATTTTTCGTAAAGCCAAATCTTATGCAAATGCACAGCAGCTATGTTGTCACCGATCCAAAAGGAACGGTGCTGCAGGAATGCGGCAAAATGCTGAGAAAAGGCAGACCAAAGCGTGGCAAAAACGGAAATGTTACTTATGAGCCGTATAAGATCAAAGTGTTTAACACCATTGATTTTAACAAATCTATGCACTATAACCCATTCGCCTATATCAGACCTGAAACACGGGAGCAGGATATTCTGAAATTCGTTGAGGTGCTTGTCAAAAATACAACTTCAAAAGACGCTAAAGGTGACGACTTTTGGGTGAAGGCTGAAAAGCTGCTTTATCAGGCATACATTGCTCTGATATTTACTACTTGCCCGAAAGAGGAGCAGAACATTGAAACCTTGGTAGAGTTTATCAATGCTTCGGAATGCCGTGAAGATGATGAAACCTTCAAGAACAGTATCGACTGGGCATTTTTCTATCTTGAAAAATGGCTTGACAACAGTTGGAGCGATGATGAGGAATTTGAAGAAGAAAATGCAAATTACAGCAAATTCCGTAATCTTGAGCCGACCGCCGAACAGCGTTCTCTCGGCAGATTTGCTATCCGGCAGTACAAGGCATATAAGCTCGCCGCAGGAAAAACGGCGAAGTCAATTCTTATTTCCTGCTCCACAAGACTTGCTCCGTTCAGTATCGACAAAGTATTGGAGATAACGCAATATGACGAAATGCAGCTTGATACGATTGGCGATGAGCTGACGGCTCTTTTCGTTATCATCTCCGATACGGACAGTACCTTCAATTTTCTTGTTGCTATCATGTATTCGCAAATGTTTAACCTACTTTGCACAAAGGCTGACAACAATCCTGACGGTTCGGGACGGCTGAAATACCATGTCCGTTGTCTGCTTGATGAGTTTGCCAATATCGGTGAGATTCCTGAGTTTGACAAGCTGATAGCCACGATCAGAAGCCGTGAAATATCTGTCAGTATTATCTTACAGACAAAATCACAGCTCAAAGCGAAGTATAAGGACAATGCCGATACAATTGAGGGTAACTGCGATACCATGCTTTTCCTCGGCGGCAAAGAAAAAACCACGCTCAAAGACCTGTCAGAAAGTCTTGGTAAAGAAACGATAGATCTTTTTAATACCAATATCACCAAAGGACAAAGCGAAAGCTCAGGTGTCAACTACCAAAAGACAGGACGAGAGCTGAAAACACAGGACGAGCTGCAAGTGATGGACAACTCACAGTGTATTCTGCAAATCAGAGGTTTAAGACCGTTTTTATCGCAGAAATTCGATATTGAGAAGCACAAGCGTTATCCGCAGCTTTTTGATTATGACAAAAACAACTTTTTCGATGTAAAAAAATATGTTTCCGAAAGACGGAAACGAAAAGCTAACCTGACTAAAAATACCGTAGTCGATGAATACGACTTCGTAATGTAAAAGGAGAAATGAAAAATGAATCATTCAATTAACAACCCTATCAAGGCACAGCAGAAAAGAGAAAAGCTTGCCAAAAGATCTAAAATTGCAAAGAAAGCCATTATGTTTCTGACCGTTGCCATGTGCATGGCTGCACTGGCAGCAACAACAGCATTTGCCGCAACAGGTAAAGTCAACACAACCGACTTCATTAACAAGACAATTACGGTTCTCCAGTCCGTGGTATCGCTTATCGGAGGCGGACTTGGTGTGTGGGGTGTTGTCAATCTGATTGAAGGATACGGCGGTGACAACGCTGCTGCTAAGTCACAGGGCATGAAACAGTTCGTTGCAGGACTGGGACTTATTATTCTTGGTATCGTTGTTGTTCCCGTTCTCGGCAACATGATTAAATCCGCAATGTAATTAACTTTTGCCCCAGTGGGGCAAAAGTTGACAAAGAATAACCTATCCCCCCTTTACTCGCTAAAGGGGGAAGTGAAAAAGAGGTGATGAAACATGAGCTGGAATATCGTGCTGGACGCTATAGACGCTATCCAAAACTGGTTTAAGGGTGTTCTTGCAGACGGAATTGTAGGATCACTGACAAATGCCTGTGATACTCTCAACAATACTTTCTCAACAAAGAATCAAGGAATGATGAAATCATTCCTGAGCGACAGTCCAGATAAGTTTACCGGAATGGCTGACGGCAGTGGCAAACCGATTTGGAGTGCTATAGAAACAATAACAAACAATGCAATTGTTCCAATAGCAATCTTTATTTTGGTTGTTGTCATTGTTTATGAGCTGATTCAGATGGTGGTTGCCAATAACAACTTTCGGGATTTTGACACAAGCATATTCTTCAAATGGACAATAAAGGCTGTGTGCGGAATTCTGCTTGTGTCGAATGTATTTTATATCGCAACTAATATCTTTGGTTTGGGAACAACGGCTGTCACGAATGGTCTGAATACGCTGTTTCCCGGTGACGGGAGCAGCTTCTTGGGGGATGCAGCAATCACAGGACAATTAAGAGCGAATCTTGTTAAAAATTGCGATATTGGCAGTTTGTTGATTCTGCTGATTCTTGCCTTCTTGGTGGCTATCATAACCTTTTTTGTTCTTGGTGCTATCATCATTGTTCTTGCAAGCCGTATGATTGAAGTCTTCATGTATCTTTCCATTTCTCCTATTCCTATGGCAACCATGATGAATAACGATTGGGGTCAGATCGGCAAGAACTGGCTGCGAAATATTCTTGCACTTGCGTTTCAGGGATTCTTTATTGTTGTTGCACTGACGATTTTCAAAACGCTGCTGACAAATGTTATCAGTCAGATGTCAAATCCGGGTGCAAATTCCGCAGCAATCACCGGAAGTATGGCTTTGCTTCTTGGATATGTTATTGCATTGATATTTACCATTTTCAGGAGCAGCAATATTTCTAAATCAGCGTTTGCAGCACAGTAATTGGGGCTGTCGCAATAAGAAAAGCGGCAGCCCAAAAAATATGCAAAAAAATAACAA
>X301_European_Hare__coassemble_895_pt1 | contig 43887 bp, 35 predicted proteins | sample X301_European_Hare__metabat2_low_PE_012 | metagenome-assembled genome bin X301_European_Hare
TCGTCGGACGGCTGAGCGAACGTTTGATAATTTTCTTAAAATTGTTTTCAAAGGTAGAAAATTATGTTATAATAATCTCAGCAGGATAACAGCTCCTCAATAATTTCCTCATAAATATCCGACAGGTTGGCTCCCTCTACCGACTCTACAGGGTCGCCGTTTTTTAGAAATATAACACATGGAATACTTTCCACCCCGTAGTGCAGAAGAATATCCGGGGATTGCTCCGCATCTACTGCATAAACCCTTATGCGGTCGGCGTATTTTTCGGCAATCTCATCCATTACAATTTCAATGGCTCTGCTTCCGGTATTCATATATTCGCAAAAATATACGAGTGCCATACCGGATTCCAGCCTTTCCTCAAAGTCATATGAATCTATCTGTATAATGTAATCATTCATTTTTTATCCCCCCACAAATATTCTGATATCGGTTGTTGTTCTGTTCTTTGTATTGAGCCTTGCGGAATGGAAAAAATTGCCATCCTTATAAATACGGCATTTTTCGCCATGCAAAGATGATATCATAAAAACACGGTTTGTTTTATTTGTTTTTGGAACCGTTATCAATTGCCACTCTCAGTGCAACAGCAGCCTTGCCCACAAAAGGAAGAAGTCCCTGCCTGAATTTCAACGCATTGACTATCCCCATAACCATAAGCATTACATAAGCTACACTGATACCTATGGTAAGAAGCAAAACTACTATAATCTGCAGAGCCGGAACAACGGACAAAAACAGATAAATAAGAAAATCAATAAAATAAAGCAATACAAAAAAAACAAAAAGAATCCCCCCCTGAAACGTATGAAAACGAAGGTCGGGATTGTTCTTCTCGACAGCAAAGTGTCCGATTACAAAAAGAACACCTATATATGAAATTGCCGATAAAAATCTGATATTTCCGTCACTCTCGTTCATATTGCACATCCGTTCTTGTGTATAGTATATAGTATATTCTATAATATCTGACTTAAAAATTCAAGTGGGATTTATATGAACAGCAGTAAAAGAATATAAAAGACATATTTTTCATATATATGTTGAGAAAGCTAACGAGGCACAGCCTCAAGAAAGGAATGAAGCAAAATGACAGGATATTATCCTGAAGGCAGACTTATCACCACAGCGGAAAATATATCCGCAATGCAATCCATGTCCTCATTGACGGATGCTTATCATGAAGGCAAAATACTTGAGGGCAGAGCTGTTGTATGCGATTCGGCGCATAATCTTATCGTTGACCTCGGAATAATGAAGGGTATAATCCCCAGAGAGGAGGGTGCTATCGGTATCAGAGAAGGAACTGTCAGAGATATCGCCGTTATATCAAGAGTAAACCGCCCGGTATGCTTTGTAATAACAGATTTTACCAAAAACGAATCGGGAAAAACCGTTGCGGTTCTTTCAAGAAGACTTGCCCAGGAAAGATGTATGCATGAGTACGTTGAAAATCTTATGCCCGGGGACGTTATAGATGCAAAGATAACACATCTTGATTCCTTTGGTGCTTTTGCCGATATCGGCTGCGGTATTGTTTCTCTGCTCCCTATCGATTCAATTTCCGTATCAAGAATTGATCATCCGAGAGAACGTTTCAGCGTGGGTATGGAAATAAAGGCAATTGTCAAATCCTTTGAGAACGGAAGAATAAGCCTTACACATAAAGAGCTGCTCGGAACATGGGAAGAAAATGTCAGCCGTTTTGAAATCGGAGAGACCGTTGCCGGTATAATACGTTCAGTTGAGGATTACGGTGCATTTGTTGAGCTTGCCCCCAATCTTGCGGGTCTTGCCGAGATGAAGGATAATATCAAAGCCGGTCAACAGGCAAGCGTATATATTAAGAATATAATTCCCTCAAGAATGAAAATAAAGCTGATAATTATTGATACCTTCGATTATGAGTATCAGCCGGGAACACCCGAGTATTTCTTTCAAGGCAATCATATGGATAAATTCAGATATTCTCCCCCGTCATCGGACAAAATTATAGAAACGGATTTTTCCGCACTTCAAAGCTATGAACCTGTCCTCCTCGGAATTTAATACACGTTAGCAGAGTTACCCGACCTGTATATAATCGCTGCTGATTATATCCGGTCGGGTATATAAATTTTGTATATTCCCCGAAACAGTAACAAATTTGTAATAATATACCCTGATATGAAATTTTCATATATAAAACTTGCAAAATTTATATTATTAAAAGCCTGAAATTATTGACAGATATTTCAAACAGTTATATAATATACGTGTATTAAATTATTTGAAAGGAAGTCCTTATGATGGAAAAGAAAAATATAGATTGGAAAAATTTGGATTTCAACTATATTAAAACCGATAAGCGTTATGTTTCTACCTATAAAGACGGAAAATGGGACGAAGGTGCTCTTATTGAGGATGACATGATAACCATGGGCGAATGTGCCTGCGTTCTGCAATATGCACAGACGATTTTTGAGGGACTTAAGGCATATACAACACAGGATAACAAAATAGTTGTATTCAGACCCGACCTTAATGCGGAAAGACTCGCAAATTCCTCAAAGAGAATGGAAATGCCTGTTTTTCCGGAGGACAGATTTATTGATGCGGTCGTTCAGACCGTCAAGGCAAATGCCGCATATGTTCCTCCCTACGGAACAGGTGCCACACTTTATCTCCGTCCTTATATGTTCGGAATTAATCCTGTTATCGGAGTTAAGCCTGCTGATGAATTTCAGTTCAGGGTGTTTGCAACACCGGTAGGACCTTATTTCAAGGGCGGCGTGAAACCTCTTACTATTAAAGTCAGCGATTTTGACAGAGCAGCTCCGAACGGTACCGGCTTTATAAAGGCAGGTCTAAATTATGCAATGAGCCTTCACGCTATCGTTACGGCTCATAACGAAGGCTTTGCGGAAAATATGTACCTCGACCCCAAAACAAGAACAAAGGTTGAGGAAACAGGCGGTGCTAATTTCCTGTTTGTTACAAAAGACAATAAGATTGTGACTCCCAAGTCAAACAGTATCCTCCCCTCCATCACAAGACGCTCTCTTATGACAGTAGCTAAGGATTACCTCGGCTATGAGGTTGAGGAACGTGAGGTTTATCTTGATGAGCTTGGTGACTTTGCCGAGTGCGGTCTTTGCGGTACTGCTGCCGTTATATCACCGGTAGGAAAAATAAATGACCACGGCAGAGAAATATGCTTCCCGAGCGGTATGGATGAGATGGGTCCTGTTACGAAAAAACTTTATGATACTCTTACAGGTATTCAGATGGGCAAGCTTGAAGCTCCCGAGGGTTGGATAAAGGTAATAGAATAATCATATATTCGCCATTTTCCGACTACTGTTACATATCTTTCCGTACACATTTTTCCACAGACAATAACCTCTTCATGTTTATTGATCTTTACATGAAGAGGTTTTTTTGTTGGCAAAAAATTTAAATCCGGAATAAAAAACGGACAACCGCTTGAAATGCCCGGCTGTCCGTTCCCATTTAATTATTCCTCTGTCTTCTTTCCAAAGATATTGAATCTGAAAAGTTTAGATTCATCCTCGGGCTTCTGGCACTCGATATGTGCATTTGATATCTTTCCGCCTTCGATAAGCTTCGTAAGACCTATAAGCTGGCAAAGCTTACTTTTAAGATTAAGACGGTCGCCCTCGTCTGTTACGAGAAATACATCTCCCTCGCACTTGTCAATCTCCGAAAGAAACTCCTGCACTTCTACATCATGTAATTCTATTGTTGCCATAGTTAATCTCTCCTCAAAATATAATATACAGAATTTTATCTGCTGAGATTATTATAACACATCAGTTTCTTTTGTCAATATCTTACATTAAAAAAAACATGAATTTTTTGTTAAATCTGTTAGAATATTTATGTTGATTTTTATGCAATATCAGCATTTTTATAACTTTTATGATATTATTTTTCCATCACTGATTTTTATACGACGTTTTGCCCTTTCTGCTATCGAATTATCATGTGTTATCATTATAACCGTCACACCCTCATCATTCAGTGATTTTATAATATCAATAACCTCTTTTCCCGATTTTTTATCGAGGCTTCCTGTCGGTTCATCAGCAAGAAGTATTTCGGGTTCCGAAGCTATCGCACGGGCAATTGCAACTCTTTGCTGCTGACCTCCCGAAAGCTCCGGCGGGAGGTGATTTTTTCTTGACGAAAGTCCTACCCTTTCAAGGGCATATTCCGCAGCATATCTCCGCTGCTTCTTACTTATTCCACGATATAAAAGCGGCAGTTCCGTATTTTCAATAGCACTGAGTGCAGGCACAAGGTTAAAGCTCTGAAAAATAAAGCCTATTACTCTGCTGCGTATATAGGTAAGCTGCTTTTCGTTTAGTGTTGAAATATCAATGCCGTTAAGACTGTATATTCCGTCTGTCGGTGTATCAAGACAGCCCAAAATGTTCATGAGTGTGGATTTTCCCGAGCCTGATTGTCCCACAATTGCAATAAACTCACCCTCATCTATATCTATATTTATTTTATTAAGTGCATGGACGACACCGCCTCTTGTTATATAATCCCTACTCAGATTTTTAAGAGAAATAATATTTTTCATATACAACTCCCCGTTATATTTTTATATATTATATTTTTTCCCATTATAAATATAATATACAAATCGGGTGCCGTGCCGGCGGCGTGCCGCCGCTGTCAATCCGTAATTAATTTACTCAGGTCAATTAATCTATGGCTCGACCGTTAATTTACTCGATGAACAAGAGATGAGTTTGTCATTTGCAGATACGGAAAGCCTCGCAAGAGGCTTTCACGACACTCTCTTACGCCTACCGACAGGCAAACTAACCATCGCGGAAACAGACTACCCTCCACTATAAACAAAGCGAACGCAGTGAGCGACCCCGCGAATTGCCCGCGGGGGCTCCCCGCCGCGAACATGCCCGCGGGGGCTCCCCCGCCCGCCGCCGCTTAGTGGTTGGTTGGTCGTTCAAATGTCTTTGTGTTGCCACTTTTTATGTCTCTGTCATGAGTGTTGTTGCTGTTTTGTTTCTTGGACACGGGTCTTTTGGCTGATGAGCTGTCAACAGAACTGTGCTTTGAATAACTCGTCCTCCGCCTTGCGGCCTCCGAATTCTGCCTTGTTTTCCTGCGACCGGGTGCTTTTACGTAGGTAACCGGTTCATCATCATTTTTTATGGCAGTTTTCTTTGATTTTGATGCGGCACGGCGTTTGAGTTTCTGCTTCGGCTCAATAAACAATATGTAGGCACTTGTGAGTATGACAAAAGCAAGATCTATAACAACTATCAAAAATCCTACAAGCGTATACCCTGTGGAAAAATTATTTTTTCCAACATCCTCCGATATCAGCTCCATATTCTCATCGTATGGCGGCAGATTTCTGATACTGTCACTTTGCTTGCCGTTCCTCGAAGCATATTCCTGCAAATACACATTATTATCACTGTAAATTACAACCCTCGGAGTAAGAGAAAAGGCATTATCATCAAGCTCGGGCGGGTTTTTATAGAAAACAACAGCCAATAGATTTGTACATTCGTTGAAAACACCTGATTTCAGTGTCGTTCCTCCGTTAAACTCTGCTCTGAGCAGTCCGGAACAGCCGTCAAACGCATTTTCATCAATTTCTTTGAGCGTTTCGGGAAATACAGCCCTGCTGAGGGTGCTACAGTATTTAAACGAATTTACTCCTATTTTTTTGACTCCGTCACTTATTTTTATATCCTTCAATTTTGTGCAACCCTCAAAAGCACTTTCTCCGACATTTGAAACATTCGGCGGAATTTCAAAGCTCTCAAGTCCCGAATCCTGAAACACAGATTTTTCAATAGTGTTTATTCCGTTAGGAAATTCAACAGTCTTTAATGAGGTGCAACCGTAAAATGCTCTTTCCCCTATCTGTGCAACCGATGAGGGAATATATACGTTGTTGAGTGCAGTACAATTTTCAAATGCCGAAACATCTATTGAATTAACAGAGCTTGGCAGCATAACCTGCTTGATTTTCCTGTTTCCCGCAAAAGAATAGCTTCCCACAACCTTTATTTTATCCGGAAGACTTTTGACCTCGCTGTCACCTGTATACTTAATCAGTATTCCGTCACCTACGGTAACAAATTCATTCTTTTGCTCCTTTATCCATTTTGTATTTTCAAGAGCATATTTTCCGAAACTTCTCAATGCCTTTGGTATACCCGGTTCGGTTAGCGATGTACAATTAAGGAATGCATAATCCCCTATACTGTCAAGGCTGTTGGGTAAATGCAGAGTTTCAAGGGATTTACATTCCGAAAATGCATATTTACCCAATTCCGTCAATCCGTCATCAATACTGATATCTGTCAGTGACTCACAACCCGAAAAGGCGGAATCACCTATCTTTGTGACAGAAGCCGGTATCTGTACCTTTTTCAGTGCCGTGCAATTCTGAAATGCACAGTTCTTTATTTCTTTGATGCTTTCGGGTATTTCAAGTTCCTTTATCGTTTCACTTCCTCTGAATGCCGCTGCACCGACCGATACCACAGTGTAACCCTCAACCTTGTCCGGGACGGACACATAAAGACTTTTTCCTTCGTAGCTGATTATTTCAGCTGTTTTGTCCTCCTCCGAAATCAGATATCTGAAATCTCCGTTATCAATAAAATCTGCCGCATACACATACGATATGCTGCAAAAAGACACAGTCACAACAGCCGCCGCAAGTGCTGAAATAATTTTCACTGCTTTTCTTTTCATAACTTTCTCTCCGGTTTCATCTTGATTTGTCAACGTTATATCTGTATTCCTTCGGTGTCATATCAAATTTCTTTTTGAATATCCTGTTAAAATAGGATAAATTTGTTATCCCTATTTTTTCGGCAATTTCCGTTATCTGCATTCCTGTATTGACAAGATGGTTTGCGGCAATGTTAAGCCGGTAATCATTTATATATTCTATACAGGTCATTCCCATGTATTTCTTAAAAAACCTCATGAAATAGTGTTTGCTTAAATTAACCGTTTCCGCAAGCTCATCTATCGTAATTGGGTGCATATAGTTTTCATCAATATAGTCGAGAATTGTTTTTATATTTCTTGTCGTATTATCCTTTATATCGGGTCGGTGCTGATCAGGACGGAAAAAATATCTGAATAAAACGAAAAACATCTTATACAGCTCGGATTTTATTCCTATTTCAAAATAATCCTCCTTATTGTCAAACAACTCGACAAGCCTCTTTACGCTTGCTTCAAGTTCCTCATAATGTGGTGCATCCTTTGAAATCACAACAGGATTGATATACATTCCGTCAAGATAAGGCGTCAGATACTTTATCGCACACCCATCGGTATTATTTCCCGTTATCATATTAAAACCGAATATTATTGTTGTAAACTTAGTTCTGATATTTTCATAATTCTTGAATGAATGAAGAACACACGGATTTATAAGAATAATGTCCCCTGCCCTCACATGGTAATTTTCAAGATCAATATATTCATTAAATTCCCCACTTTCCACATATACAATTTCCATTTCCTCGTGCCAGTGCATAGGATAAGTCGTAAAAAAGTCAGGCATAACTGTCCTCACGACAGTATACGGCATTAAAAAATCGCCCTTTTGTCCTGTTTCCTTAAGGTACTCAAGTTCATCAAACTGCATAATCGTTCACCCCTTAAAATTGTTGTGTTCTATTTGGAATATATCGAAATATATTCATAATTATGTAGACACATGAAAGCTGTCGGTTTTAGTATAAACTGACACAATAGTATTATATTACGATTAATCAATTTCATCAAGTATAATTAAATCATTTTTATATACATATTTATTCACATAACCCCGGTTTTTTCAATCGAGATTTACAGATGTAAGTATATGCAGTATCTTTATTGATAAATTTTATAGAAATTTATTATTGTCGGTTTTTTATAAGTATTGTAAATTTAACGTATATATGCTATAATTATCTCGGTTTGTATCATAGATTTTGTCCTGCCGGATATAAAATGATTATACCGATAATTGACTAAGATTTTTTATAACTTTAAAGAAAGGATTGCGGCATATGTTTAAAATAGTCAGCAAAAAGGAACTTAATCCAACGGTTACTCTTATGGAAATAGAGGCTCCGCTTATTGCGGGAAAAGCCGAACCGGGACAGTTTATCATTTTCAGAGCTAAGGAGGACAGCGAACGTGTTCCCCTTACTATTGCGGATTTTGACAGGGATAAGGGTACGGTTACCATTATCTTCCAAATTGTAGGAGGAGCTACAATGGAGCTTAATACACTTAACGAAGGTGATTGTCTGCATGATTTTGTAGGTCCCCTCGGTAAACCGAGCGAAACGGAAGGACTTAGGAAGGTTGCTGTAGTAGGAGGCGGTGTGGGATGTGCAATAGCTTATCCTATAGCAAAAAAACTCCACAATCTCGGCTGCGAAGTCCACAGCATAGTCGGATTCAGAAATAAAGATCTGGTTATCCTTGAAGATGAATTTAAAGACGTAAGCTCCGTTCTTAAAATGATGACCGATGACGGAAGCTACGGCGAAAAAGGTCTTGTTACCAATGCACTTGAGGAGCTTATCAAGGAAGGAAATAAATATGACGAGGTTATCGCAATAGGTCCTGTTATTATGATGAAATTCGTTTCTCAGCTCACGAAAAAATATGATATTAAGACTGTCGTAAGCATGAACCCCATTATGATAGACGGTACAGGTATGTGCGGGGGCTGTCGTCTGACCGTTGGAGGGGAAACAAAATTTGCCTGTGTTGACGGTCCCGATTTTGACGGTCATCTTGTTGATTTTGATGAGGCTATGAAAAGAGGAGCTATGTATAAGGAATTTGAAACAATCGCCCGTGAAGAAAACTGCAATCTTCTCAAACAGGAGGTAAAAGAGTGATGGCTATACAGAGAAATATGGATCCGAAAAAATGCCCTATGCCGGTGCAGGATCCTCAGATACGAAGAAATAATTTTAATGAGGTTGCGTTGGGATATACCTATGATATGGCTGTAAATGAGGCTAAACGCTGTCTTAACTGCAAAAATAAACCGTGCCGTTCCGCCTGTCCGGTACAGATAGATATACCCGCATTTATAGAAAAAGTTGCAAACGAGGATATGGAGGGTGCATATCAGATTATAGCACAGTCCAGCTCGCTTCCTGCTGTATGCGGCAGAGTTTGTCCGCAGGAAACACAATGTGAATCAAAATGTGTCAGAGGTATCAAGGGTGAGCCTGTAGGAATAGGCAGACTTGAAAGGTTTGTAGCAGATTATCATCGTGAGCATTGTACGGAAAAACCGGAAATTCCCACACCGAACGGTCATAAGGTCGCTGTTATCGGTGCCGGTCCGAGCGGTCTTACGGCTGCCGGAGATCTTGCAAAACTCGGATATAAGGTGACTGTGTACGAGGCACTCCACCTTGCGGGGGGAGTTCTTGTCTATGGCATACCCGAATTCAGGCTCCCGAAAATTATCGTTCAGAAAGAAATTGATAACCTTAAATCCATCGGTGTTGATATAGAAACCAATATGGTTATCGGAAAGGTTCTTACCATAGACGAGCTTTTTGAAATGGGTAACGAAGCCGTATATATCGGCAGCGGTGCGGGTCTTCCCCGTTTTATGAATATTCCCGGAGAAAGTCTTAAGGGAGTTTATTCAGCCAATGAATACCTTACCCGTATAAACCTTATGAAGGCATATCAGAAGGGCAGCAAAACACCCATAAAACACAGTAAAAAGGTTGCCGTTGTAGGCGGAGGAAATGTTGCAATGGATGCGGCAAGGTCTGCAAAGAGAATGGGTGCCGAGGAGGTTTATATAGTATACAGACGTGGTATGCAGGAGCTTCCGGCACGTAAGGAGGAAGTTGAGCACGCCGAAGAGGAAGGTATCATATTCAAGACTCTTACAAATCCCGTTGAAGTCCTCGGCGATGAAAACGGCGATGTGTGCGGTATGAAATGCGTCGAGATGGAACTTGGTGAACCTGATGCAAGCGGAAGAAGACGTCCCATAGTAAAAGAAGGAAGCGAATTTACGCTTGATGTGGATACGATGATAATGTCTATCGGTACAAGTCCCAACCCGCTTATCAGGAGTACAACACCGGGACTTGAAACTAATAAGCATGGCTGTATCGTTACGAACGGTGATGACGGTCTTACAACAAGAGAGGGTGTTTATGCAGGCGGTGATGCTGTGACGGGTGCGGCAACAGTTATACTTGCAATGGGTGCCGGAAAGGCAGCAGCAAAGGCTATTGATAAATATATCAGGGAAAAATCATAAATTTCTTTATATTGCGTCTGAACCACTCGGACGCAATATTTTTAAAATTAATGAGAAGAAGTCTGATTTATACCGGATTAAGGAGGAAAATATGAAAATGTTTGTCAGAAAATTCATATCTGTTCTACTGTCAACCCTTATACTGGCAGGCGGTTTTTCATTTGCTTTGCCGCAAGTGACAGATTATTCAATGAGCGTAAATGCAGCGGAAATTACCGAAAGTACGTCGGTTCCCGACACTGTCCGGACAGCCGGGAACCAAAAAAACGATATATCATTAAATGATGCCGAAAAGGCAGAGCCGCAGGAAATAAAACTCGGCAAAACGGATATCACCATTGAGAAAGGCAAAACAGAAGTTCTTACGGCAGAGGTTCTTCCCGAAGATACCGAGGATAAAACCATAACATGGACAAGCTCCGATGAATCTGTCGTATCAGTAGCAGAGGGAGTACTTACGGCAGTATCGAAAGGCAAGGCAAGTATAACCGCTTCAACCTCAAACGGTATTACCACCGTATGTGACGTTGCTGTTACGGTTCCCGAAAAGAGCATTGAGCTGAGCAAAACCTCACTCTCCTTGGAAAAAGGAAAAACCGAAGTAATTACGGCAAAAGTACTTCCCGAGGATTCATCGGACAAAACTGTTACATGGTCAAGCTCCGATGAAAATGTTGCGGTTGTATCGGATGGTGTAATCATAGCAATTTCAGGCGGTACTGCCGATATAACGGCAACCTCGGCAAACGGGCTGACTGCTTCATGCAGGGTAACCGTTACCGTTCCCGCCGAAAGCATTGTAATCAGCCAGACATCCATCACACTGCAAAAGGGAGAAACCTTTACGCTTGTGGCTAGAATTTATCCTCAGGATACAACCGACAAAACGGTAATATGGTCAAGCTCCGACAATAAAATTGTTACCGTAAACGGCGGAAGAATAAAGGCTATATCAACCGGTACGGCAATTATTACGGCAAAGACGGTAAACGGAAAAACAGCTTCATATACTGTCCGGGTTGTCATAATGCCGACAAGCATTAAGCTGAGCAAAAGCTCCATAACACTTGAAAAGGGAAAATCTCAGACAGTTAAGGCAACCATAAATCCCGGGAATACGACAGAAAAAAATGTAACATGGACAACATCAAACAGTAAGGTTGCCACCGTATCAAAGGGCAAGATTACCGCAAAGGGTACAGGTAAGGCAACTATTACCGCGTCTACGGTGAACGGCAAAACTGCCAAATGTACAATCAATGTTATTTCAAAACCGACAAGCGTTAAACTCAGTAAAACCTCTTTAACACTTGGAAAAGGAAAAAACTATACACTCAAGGCAACCGTATATCCGAAGGATGCTACAGATAAGAAGGTTACATGGTCAAGCTCAAATACCGGTGTTTTAACCGTATCAAACGGTAAAATCACTGCGAAGTCAATCGGTTCCGCAACAGTAACGGTCAGGACATCCAACGGCAAAACATCAAAGTGTGTTGTCAAAGTAGAGATATTGCCAACGAGCATTAAGCTCAACAAGTCTTCTGTTTCCATTCAAAAAGGTAAGACCTGTACCTTGAAGGCAACGGTTTCGCCAAACAATGCTACAAATAAAAAAGTTACATGGACAAGCTCGGATACAAAAGTAGCTTCCGTAAAAAACGGTACCGTTACCGCCAAAGGTGCAGGCACCGCTGAAATAACCGCTAAAACCTCTAACGGAAAAACAATATCGTGTAAGGTCACAGTACGAATTTATCCGACATCAATCAAGCTTAACAAGACATCCCTTTCATTGCAAAAGGGAAAATCGGCAACACTTAAGGCTACAATTTCACCAAACAATACTACTCTTAAAAATGTCACATGGACGACCTCAAATTCAAATATTGCTGCTGTCAAGAATGGAAAGATTACTGCAAAGAATATCGGTACTGCCACTATAATGGCAAAAACCTCAAACGGGAAAACAGCTGTGTGCAAGGTTACCGTAAAAGGTCTTCCTACGAAAATTTCACTCAGTAAAAGCTCTGTCAGTCTTAAGGCAGGAAAATCTGTCACTCTTAAAGCAACCCTGACTCCGACCAAAAATGTTATCAACACGGTTACATGGACAAGCTCGGACAATGACACGGCAACTGTTAAAAACGGAAAGGTTACGGCTAAAAAAGCCGGAAATGTTGTTATAACAGCAAAAACAGTAAACGGAAAAACCGCAAAAACCAAAGTCAGAGTATATGTTGTTGACTATAAAAAGGCATATACACCCGAACAGGTTTATAATGATTTGTCATATCTCAAGAAATCCTATCCCGATATCATAAAAGTATCTACTATAGGTAAAAGTGTACAAAACCGTGATATAAAGCTTGTTCAGCTTGGAACCGGGAGCAAGAAGGCTCTCATTGTCGGAGGAATCCATGCAAGAGAGCATATAACCGTTTCATACGTAATGCGGGTTATTGAGGAATATGCTGCCGCATATAAGAAAAATCAGAAATACGGCAGTTATGATATCCGCAGCCTGCTTAACGAATATACTCTTTATATTGTTCCTATGTCCAATCCTGACGGTACACAAATTGCAAATACCAAGGATAAGCCCCTGTACGTTCCGAGCTCTTTTGAAAACGACAGCTTCAAAGGAAATGCCAATGCTGTTAATCTGAACAGAAACTACCCGTTCCATTGGGAAGGTGCAACTGACGGGACGGATAAAAATCAAACCAATTACAGAGGACCGTCGGCAGCTTCCGAGCCTGAAACCAAAGCCATTATAAAGCTATGCAGCAACAACAACTTCCGGTTTATGCTGAGTATGCATATTCTCGGCGGCGGTATTTATTGGCGTGACCGGGCAAACGGCACAATACCGAATGACAGCAAGCTTGCTTCCGCTCTTTCAAAAAAATGCAAATATCTTCTGTTTGAAAATACTACGGTTGAATCCGAATATGCCGGAGGACTTGAAAACTGGTTCAGATATGCATACAACAAGCCCGGTTTCTGTATTGAAATGATACCGTTCAGCCAATATTATCTGTCGGATACATATATCGGATACAATAAATATTTTGAACAGGCAATTGATTGGGCTAATACAAAATATACATTTGCGGAAGCTATGCGGGTAATGTAAGCTGCTCATGTATCGTTTTGTAATTCGTCTTAAAATATGAAACAATCCGTACTCCGGATATCTGCGATATTCAGCCGTTTATGTATCAAATACATAAATATGCTCGGCTTCTTCCTTGGGAAAAATCTCAAGTTCTTCCCTTAATTGCAGTATATGTGATAGGTCATGGCTTTATTTTACAGCATTAATTTTTATAAAGCTATTGCTTTTTTTAGAAAAAGTGTTATAATGATTATAAGAAAAAAATAATGAGGAGGCTGTTTTATGGCTTACAAAATTTCTGATGAATGTATCGCTTGCGGTGCTTGCGAGAGCGAATGTCCTGCCGGAGCTATTTCCGAGGGCGAGGGCAAGTATGAGATTAATCCCGACACTTGTCTTGATTGCGGTGCTTGTGCAGGAGTTTGTCCTGTCGGTGCTCCATCAGGTGAATAATTTGTTAAAATTGTTTACTCGGGCAGTCAGTGCGTTTGCATTGACTGCTTTTTCTTTTGAATAATCTATGTAAACCACGGCAATACTTTTATAAAATCAAGGAGGTATTATCGTGGTTTTTAATAAGGTTGAAATATGCGGTGTAAACACTGCGAAGCTTAAGGTTATATCCGAGGAGAAAAAACAGGAGCTTCTCGGTATCATGAAAAACGGTACTCCCGAAGAGGCGGAAGCCGCAAGGGATGAAATGATAAATGGGAATCTTCGTCTTGTACTCAGCGTTATTCAGCGGTTTGCGGGACGCGGTGAAAATCCCGACGACCTGTTTCAGGTGGGATGTATTGGTCTGATAAAGGCAATAGATAATTTTAATTGTGATAAAGAAGTTAGATTTTCCACATATGGAGTCCCCATGATTATCGGGGAGATACGAAGGTATCTGCGTGATTATAATTCGGTCAGAGTGAGCCGCTCAATAAAGGATACCGCATATAAGGCAATGCAGGCAAAAGAAAGGATTACAGCCGAAACCGGAAGAGAACCGACTGTTGACGAAATTGCAAGGGAACTTGATATACCGAGAGAAAATGTTGTTCTTGCCCTTGAAGCTATTGTTGAACCTGTATCAATATATGAACCTGTATATTCTGACGGTGCCGATACTGTCTATATCATGGACACTCTCGGTGATGACAATGACGACAATCGCTGGCTGGAGCATATTGCAATCAAGGAGGCTGTAAAATCCTTGGGTGAACGCGAAAGAAAAATCCTTACCATGAGATATATAAAGGGTAAAACACAAATGGAGATTGCGGAGGAAATAGGTATAAGTCAAGCACAGGTATCAAGACTTGAAAAAACTGCTTTAAGTAAAATCAAGAAGGAATTGTAATATATCCCAAAAATGCCGTTTTATTCCTGTCCGGGAGTAAAACGGCATTTTGGGGGATATCTGATTTTATGTCCTGAGATGGAGCAAATAATCATGTTGTTTTTAATCCTGTTTTTGTTCCGGATTCTCAACGGTCATATTTGCCCCTTAGTGTTTGTTAAAATGAACAAATCGGTAACGGAAATTTTTACATTCAAAAACGAATAAATATCCAAAAATTGCTGTTTTTTTATCGCATTTTGTAATAAAATATATACAGATATACATAGCAAGGACGGCTCAATTATGAAGGATAGGTATTTATTCAAAAAAATACTGATATTTTTTATAACGGTTTCAGTGTTGTTGGAAAGTATACAAATCGGCAGTGTCGTAAAAAGCGTAGAAACAGATAATGATGTGACTTTTTATTCTGACGACAAAGGTAACTTTCTGTATACGGGAAAAAACGGCTCACTGAGTTGTGTGTATATTATGAGCGGTAACGGAAGAACAACATTAGTATATGAAGACGCACCTAAAGCCGATTATGTGTACCGAACGAATAATACTACATATATTATAACAAATACTGCGGGTAACACATTGGTTGGAAGAGTAAGAGGAGGCACCGTGAGATCCGCCTTTTTAGACGGTATAAGTGTAAAGAAAAACTGTTTTGTTGCAGATGATATGGGAATGATTTATGCTGTTGACAAAAATCAACCGAAGTATGTAAGGATTTTTGACTCCGACGGATACGAAATGAATAAATATAATGCCTTTGGAAATATAATCATGCTGTTCCACGATAAAAGCTCAAACGATGTCTTCGCCGTAAGCAACAATGGAGTGTTCAACATCACGGCGGGGTTCATTAAAATCAGCTCGGTTGTTCCGGACGGGGAATTTATCATAAATGAAAGATTATGCACAGATTCAGCGGGAAATGTTTTTGAATTTGACCCGCTTGCCGGTTTTAATAAAATACTTGACCTTGATTATGATATGTTGTGTCCGACAAACGAATACGTCTACGGAGTCATCGGGAAGACAGTGTATCAGCTTGATAATAACGGTGATAAAATATCGTATATCAATCTTAGTGTAAAACCCGACAGATTGCTGTCAAGTAAAAATAATTTAGCATATATTTTCAATAACAGAATTACAATAATAAAAACTTCCGATATGAAGGAAATCCGGAAAACAGACGAGTCAAGTATTCCTCCTGTCAGTGAACCGGTTGTTTCTCGGCCTGCCGAGGAAAGTATGCATGAAATAAGTAAAAGTGAGGTTGTAGCTGATAAAGATTATGGAATCAGCAGTGATTATCTTGAAATATCAAACGGATTTATTTTCATGGAGCATAAAATGACGCTTGCGGAGCTTAAAAAATCAATAAATTACAATGACAATGAACTTATTGTGAGAAATCATAACGGAAAGGTTGTGACAAGCGGTAATGTCGGAAGTAACTGGCAGCTTATATTTTCGGGGAAAACCGAAAAAACTTTCTATACGGTATTGCCCGGAGATATAACAGGTGAGGGAAATGTAAACAGCCGTGATATTAAGAGTTTATCTGATTATCTGATCGATGATACCGAGCTTTCTCCCCCTTTTCTTTATGCCGCCGATACGGACGGGAACGGCGTTATCAATTTAATGGATCTGTATAAAATTTATAAAAGCTGCTGAAGATGATAAATTGTACAGCACTATATATTTATTATTTCATTACCCGGATTTTCCCCCATTTTTACTCCAATTATCAAGTATCTCTTGATATATATAATATTTATGCGGTCTTATCGGTCGTTCAAAGGGAGGTGTGCAAAAATGCAGTAAAAGACACCTGCCGACATCTTTGTAATTTTCAACATAATCAAAACCTATTAACTCGCCGTTTTTTATCCGCTTTTTTATTGTGTTGTGGTATGAGTACATATTCCCTATCCCCTGCTTTTCATATATATTATTAATATTACCATTCGGAGTTTTTATATTTCCGAAATGCTCCCTACAAATTCTTACGGTTATTTGTGAGGATATATCATTTACTTCAAAAAAGGCAACATAATTTCTTCCATATTATTGAGTTCCGTGCTATAATATATACAAACTTTAACATTAAGTTAAGCAATAAAAATAGGAGTTTTTTATGATAATCAGAAAATCTGTTGACAATACCATATCGCAATTTACCAAAAAAATTACATCTCAGACATATTCCGTTGACAAATATGGTATTAACTGGATTTATAATAGGAATAATAAAATCGTGCTGTATTATGAGAGTGGTGAGACGGAAAGCCGGGGTATACCGCAATTGTTAAAATCATATTTTTTAGGATATTATAAAACCGATAAAGATGTTACAACAATGACAGGAATAATAATAAGCGGACCGATTATTCAGGGTTTTATTTTTTTAGCCTTGTTATTCGAGTGTATTTTTCTTGGTTTCAATGAGTTTTTATACTCTTGTATATTTTATCTTCCTATATTAATATGGATTTACTTCGGAGAAAAGAAGAATCGTAAGTCTATATTGAATTACATTGATATGCTTCTGAAATAGGAAATAATTATTGAAACATAATACGAGGGATACCAAAAAATCCGCAGAGCATAACGTTCTGCGGATTTACTAAAATATATTTGAAAGAAGGAATGATAATTATTTATGTTATCAATACATACCGCCCATGCCCGGGTCGCCTGCCGGTGCCGGAGGTGTGGGTTCCTTGATATCGGCTACCAAAGATTCCGTTGTGAGTACCATGCTTGCAACGGATGCTGCATTCTGGAGTGCAGAACGTGTTACCTTTGTCGGGTCAACAATACCGTTATCGAGCATATCCATATATTCCTCTGTGAGTGCGTTGAAGCCGTAGCCTGTCTTACCCGAGGAAACTATCTTATCAACGATTACGGAGCCTTCAAGACCCGCATTAGCTGCAATCTGACGTACCGGCTCCTCAAGTGCCTTAAGCACGATTTTGGCACCTGTCTTTTCATCACCATCAAGTGTATCAACAAGAGCAGAAACAGAATCGAGTGTATTGAGCAGTGCTGTACCGCCGCCTGCTACGATGCCTTCCTCAACCGCTGCCTTAGTAGCTGCAAGTGCATCCTCGATACGGAGCTTCTTCTCCTTCATTTCTATCTCTGTAGCCGCACCGACCTTAATAACCGCAACACCGCCTGCAAGCTTTGCAAGACGCTCCTGAAGCTTCTCTCTGTCAAAATCAGATGTTGTTGTTTCAATCTGGGCACGAATCTGAGCAACACGAGCCTTAATATCAGCCTGCTCGCCTGCACCGTCAACGATAACCGTATTTTCCTTGTCAACCTTAATCTGACGAGCTTTTCCGAGCTGATCAAGTGTTGTATCCTTAAGCTCAAGTCCGAGTTCGGAGGAAATTACCGTACCGCCTGTAAGAACAGCGATATCCTGAAGCATTTCCTTTCTTCTGTCACCGAAACCGGGAGCCTTAACACCAACGCAGGTAAATGTTCCGCGGAGCTTATTGACGATAAGTGTTGTGAGAGCCTCACCCTCTATATCTTCAGCTATAATAACAAGCTTCTTGCCTGTTTTTACGATCTCCTCGAGGATAGGAAGTATTTCCTGAATATTGGATATCTTCTTATCTGTGATAAGCACAAGAGCATCGTCTATAACTGCTTCCATTTTATCCGTGTCTGTACACATATAAGGTGTGATGTAGCCTCTGTCAAACATCATACCCTCAACTACCTCTGAATATGTTTCGGCAGTCTTGGACTCCTCAACTGTGATAACACCGTCATTTCCTACCTTTTCCATTGCCTCGGCAATAAGATTACCTATAACCTCATCACCCGCAGAAATTGTAGCAACCCTTGCTATATCCTTTGAACCCTCAACCTGCTTTGAATTAGCCTTAAGTGTTTCAACGGAAATATCTACGGCCTTGCTTATACCCTTTTTAAGGATCATCGGGTTAGCACCTGCCGTAACATTCTTCATACCCTCGCGGATAAGAGCCTGTGCAAGAAGCGTAGCGGTCGTTGTACCGTCACCTGCAACATCGTTTGTCTTTATGGAAACCTCTTTAACAAGCTGTGCACCCATATTCTCAAAGGGATCGTCAAGCTCTATTTCCTTAGCAATCGTAACACCGTCGTTTGTGATAAGCGGTGCACCGAATTTCTTATCGAGTACTACATTTCTGCCCTTCGGGCCAAGTGTGATTTTAACGGTATCGGCAAGCTGGTCAATACCGCTGAGCAGAGCCTTTCTTGCGTCCTCTCCGTATGCGATCTGTTTAGCCATAATTAATTACCTCCATAATCCTTTCTTTGAATTATTCTACAACTGCAAGAATATCTGACTGACGAACTATTGTATATTCCTGATCGTCAAGCTTGACCTCTGTTCCGGAATATTTGCTCGTTATAACCTTATCGCCTACATTTACATACATCGTTACTTCGCTGCCGTCAACCAGTCCTCCCGGTCCTACAGCCACAACGGTAGCAAACTGAGGCTTTTCCTGTGAAGCCGCGGTAAGCACAATACCGCTTTTTGTTGTTTCCTCAGCTTCCTCAGCCTTTACAACAACTCTGTCAAGTAATGGTTTGATTGTCATAATTATTGCCTCCTTACAGCAAATTCATAATTTAAAAAATATAATTAGCACTCTCAACCCCCGAGTGCTAATTATATTGTAACCTCTTTTTGGAAAAAAATCAAGTATTATTTGGCAGTTTTATAAAATTTTATATTTTTTTATTTTTTATATGAATCTTATCACAATTCTGTTAATTTTTCAATAAAACAATTCCCGACCGACGGCCGGGAAAAAAATTATCTTCCGTCATGGTGGCAGATAACAGAATATGCTGTTTTGAAAATCAGCTTTATATCAACCGCAAGACTTCTTTCCTTAATGTATTTTCTGTCAAGCTCCATCCACTCCTTGAAGGACATATCGTTTCTGTCAGGGCTTGCCTGCCAATAGCAAGTAAGACCGGGAGTGACAAGTAAGCGAAGTCTGTCTGTACTGTCATATTGTTTAACCTCATCCGGCAGCGGCGGACGCGGACCTACAATTGACATATCACCCTTAAGTATATTAAAAAGCTGCGGAAGCTCATCTATGTTTGTCGCTCTGAGGAACTTCCCTATCTTGGTAATACGGGGATCATTCTTTATCTTGAATACAGGACCGTCCATTTCGTTGAGTTCACGAAGGGTGTCTTTTTTCTCCTCTGCGTCTATACACATGGTTCTGAATTTGTAAAGCTTAAAAATTTTGCCGTTTTTACCGCAGCGTTCCTGAACGAATATAGGTTTTCCCTTACCGTCCCACACAGAAATAAGAAGAGCGACTACCGGAAAAAGAGGACTTAATACTATAATTGCAATAAGAGATAATAATATTCCGAAAAATCTTTTGACTGCACAATAAACGGGTTTACTTTCATAAACAAAATCCTCCCCGTCATCAGCCCCATATGCAATATTATCCTTTTCAAGAACAAAGTCGTTAATATTCATTACAACCACTCCTGACAGAAACATACATAAAAAGCATTTCACATTTATGCTGTAATGTAAGTATAACACCAATTGCTGCACCGTGTCAAATGGAATTGTCACCCAATTTTAATTTTGGGAATAATTTATTTATTTATATAATATTTAGAAATATTTTTGCTAAATATGTATACTATTTGGAAATGACAGACACCGAAAAAATAAAACCGCACCTAAAAAAATCAGGTACGGTTTGAAAACGTTAATGTAAATTAAAGTTTTATTTTATTTTCCTTTCTCAGGAATGACAGCACTGCTGTTATAGCGGCAGCAACTGTAAATATTATAATAAGCCAACCCCAAAAGTTAAAGTATACACCGGCTGTCATACCATATGACGATACAGAGCCTACACTGATCACACTTATAACCGATATTATAAGACTTATCAGCATCAATCCCGGAGTTACAAAAATACAATACTTACCAACGGATTGATTGGAATTGATAAATTTATTTACATGAGGTTCAAAACGTGCAATACCTGTTATTAATGCGAGAACCAACAGAAAACCGGCAAAACCGCTGTAGCCATAAATATTGACACTGGCTACACTTACATTCAAATATCCGCTTATTGCTACACTTACCGAAGGAATAAATGAAAGTATAAACACAAGCACACTTGCAAAAATTGCACCGTAATCTAAAATAAGCGATTTTATATCGGATGTTCTGAATATGGAAGCAAAGTTTTCATAAAACTCTTTGAAATAACTGCCGATATCGAAAGTCTTAAGACTTTGTCCGCAGCTCATACAAGCTTCGGCACCCGGCTGAACAGGAGCGGCACAGTGCGGACAGAAAGAGGTACCCTGACCTACTTTAACGCCGCATTTCGTGCAGATAACCTGATTATTCATAACCTGTGAACCGCAGTTTCTGCAATATTTTTTCGGCGGTAAATACTGTGAATTATCCATTTGAGCAACACTCTGAATCTGCTGAGCTGTTGTCTGCTGAGCATATGGTGATGTATTCTGTGCTGCACTCTGCTGAACATCAAGATTATTACCGCAATTCTGGCAAAAAGCCATCCCGATCTGCCTTACTGCTCCACATTTATCACAAAATGAAGCACCAAGACCCTTCTTCGTACCGCAATTCTGGCACACATTGTAAGAATCCTCCATATATGCACCGCAAGATTTACAAAACATATTTTTTACCTCCTACCAAAATAAAATAAAAGTAGTCATCAAGCGCAATTATACAACTAAATAACATTTAAGTCAAGAATTTACAAGAAAATTATGTTTAAAATTATGTTTAAAATGAGGTTTCTCTATGTTTTTACAATTTATTTAAAAGCTGATGTATTTTATTTGTCGCTTATTTACTAAGTTCCCCGGCTCTTTTTGTGCAAGCCGCCATAGCATCGTTTATTGCACCGGGAACATTTCTTTCATACAACACATTCATAGCCTCTATAGTTGTGCCGCCCTTTGAGCATACCTTTTTGATCAGTTCCTCCGGTGTATCATTTCCGCTCCGAAGCATTTCCGCACTTCCCTCAAATGTCTTGCATACAAGCCTTAGTGCAGTATCCCTGTCTATTCCGACAGAAACTGCATAATCAACCATAGACTTTGCAAAAAGATACACATATGCCGGACTGCTGCCATTTACCGCTATAACGGCATTCATCTGCTCCTCCGGAAGTATTGCAACCTCGCCCGAAAGTGCAAACATATTATACACTTCATTAAAATCCTCATCACTGATATTTTCCGAACGACACATTGCGGTAGCACCCTTTCCGAGTAAAAGAGGAGTGTTCGGCATAACACGCACGGCAGGACAATTCTTCCCGATACCCCTGCGGACATATTCTATTGAAATTCCGGCGGCTATTGTTACAAAAATTTTATTTTCATTCACAGCCGCTTTAATTTCCGACAAAACCTCGTCATAATTCTGCGGCTTTACCGCAAGAACTATAATATCCGTTTTTTCAACAAGCTCCGCACCCGTTGCAGTTGAAGCTATCCCCTTTTCAGCCATTGCGGAAAGCTTGATTTCATCTAAATCAAACACAAGTATTTCTTCCGGCGATTTAAGCTCATTCCCCAGCAGCCCTCCGATAATGGCGGTTGCCATATTACCTGCTCCGATAAAACCTATTTTCTTATTCATAATTTTAACACCTCATAACAAAATATATTAACGAACTGCCGCATTAATTCTCTCTCCCGTAATGATACCGCAAATTCAGACAGTATTTACATATGCAATGCGGACAGGCAACAGGACCACCCTATAATGCAAGGTGGTCCTGCCGAAAAACAGTCGTGACTGTTTTTTCATCGATCCGTGCCGGGGCTTAAAAGCCTTACGTTCCGATACAGTCATAACCGACCGTCCCGGTTACCATGAAATACAATAAGGATTCGGGAAATTGTGTTTATTATTTCGTCCGTCCGAAACATAATCCCCATAAAGGAACATCTCCAACTCATCCGCACGTCTGTAAAGCAGTCCGTAGTAGCACACACCGCCTGCATGATGGTAAGCAAGCATTTCTGTGATAAGTGAATTTTTGTTCACGTAATTAAGATCCCTGACGGATGAATTTGAGTAATGCAGATCAAGATACGTTCCGCTGCAATATCCGACCTTTCCGTCCGACGTCTTTACTTTGTACCATACACCGTTATACACTTTTGTACTGACAAGAGTTACCTTTGAGCCGTTAGGCATAAGAGTGATTGCATCGGAGGAGGTCGTATAACTCTTTCTGAGGTAAAGTCCTCCATAAGCATCCACTGTAGCTGTTACCGTACCGCTCGAGGTCGAGGGTGCATAGGAATTACGCAGTATATCCAAAAGATCCGAAGAATCAGTCCATCCCGTACCTAAATTGTACGAGAACGATACAAGTGCATCAAACTGCTGCTGATTGAATTTTATCTTGTTTTCAACAAGCATATCGTTCACTCTTTTTGCATAAACTTCCTGATTTACAGCCTTGACAAGCAAAGCGTAAGCTTCATTTTTGGTCAGATTATCATAGAAAGTCCAACCCTCCCATACAACATAGCCGTAACCGAGCGTAGGTATATTATTTGCAAGTTTATCATAGGTAATCTGAGAAACAAATCCCTCTTTTTCGCCTATAAACTCAATCAACCCGTCACTCGCACGGAGTCTGTCATTGGTTGTGGTTTTTACATCGGTTTTGGTGGTTACATATATATCCGCCTTACCGTCCGAGCTTGTTGACCATTTTCCATCTTTGTATGAATAAGCTTTATAGTCGAGCGTACCCGCTACAGTCGCTTTGTACTCAGCCGTCCATACATAAGTATCACCGTCAGTCTTTTTATTGGTTGCATTGACTGTAACATTCTTTCCTTTTACATCTATAACAAATTTAACCTTTGTACGAGTCTTATCCGTTATTGCTATAAGCTTGACCTTAGAATTACGAACAGCAGAATTCGGAGAAGAATATGTGAATTTTATCGGGTCTGCACTGCTTACAGTAACAACGCATACTGCCCTTCTGCCCTTTTTGTCCGTATAGGTTATCGCAACCTTACCTGTATTTTTTGTTTTTATAAATCCATCCTTTACAGTCGCTATATTTGTATTACTGGAACCCCACGAAGCACTATATGTAGAATAGCCCTTTATATATATTGTCTTTCCGGCGGTCGTACCTGCCGTATATCTCGAAAGGCTTACACCGGTTGATGATACAGACTTGACTGTAATCTTACAGCTTGCTTTTACTTTTCCCGTCTCATCAGCTGCCGTTATCGTTGCAGTTCCGCTTTTAAGACCGCTTACAACACCGTTGCGAACCGCCGCGACATTTGAATTTGAAGTTGACCACTTGACACTTGATCCGTTTGACAGCGTTGCCTTAAGCGTTACATTGGCTCCCACTTCAATACTTGCCGATGTCTTTGAAATTTTAATGGTCGGCTTATTTTCAACGCTGACCTTAAGCACCGCCTTTTTGCTTCCGTTGGGATCGGAAACCGTGATATTTGCAGTGCCTGCCTTCACGGCTTTTACAACACCGCCTGATGTTACTGTCGCAACGGCTTTATTTGATGTCGAATATTTTACCTTTCCGTTTTCGGGTACGATTGTCGGCTTTATTGTATAGCTTTCTCCCTTTACAAGAGTTAATGAGGATGCGGGAAGCTTTACGGATGTAAGCACAACCTTACTGACCTTTACGGTACACTTGAGGCTTTCTCCTGTTTTGCTGTCCTTTGCCGTTATCGCTGCACTGCCCTCAGAAACACCTTTTACAACTCCTTTTGAACTTACCGTTGCAACCTTGCTGTCCGAGCTTGACCATTTTATGCTTCCGCCGGTGGTTGTTGTTGCCTTAAGGGTCAGACTTTCACCAACACCGATGGTCGCCGATGTTTCTGAAATCGTAAACTTATTTTTTACATTTACATCAACGATTTTCTCGGATACCGTACCTTTGCTGTCTTTTACAACAACTTTGACATTATATAATGCGGCACTTTCAGGTTTGAATGTTTCCGAGCCGTCTTTGGTGTTAAGCTTTTTTGTTACCCAATTCTTATCTGTATCTTTTTTGAAGTAGTAAGAATATGTATAAGGAGAAATGCCTCCCGTTGCCGATCCCGTTATTTTCACGGAGCTTCCAAGCGTAATATTTGTTGACGAAACCTTAGAGTTATTTTTAAGCGGAATTACATCTTTTGTTACATTTACCGTCATAACCGCATTTTTGCTTCCGTTTGCGTCAGCAACCTTAATCTTTGCGGTTCCCGCCTTAACCGCCTTTACAACACCCACAGATGTTACGGTAGCAACGGATTTGTTGGATGTAGAATAGCTAACACTTCCGTTTGAAGGAGTAATTGTAGGATTGACTGTAAATGAGGAGCCGACCGAAAGTGCTTTTGAATCCTCAGAAAGCTTTATAGAGGTTATAACAACATTCTTCACTTTAACGGTACATTTCGCAGAACTGCCCGTTTCACTGTCCTTTGCCGTTATTGTTGCGGTACCCTCCGAAACACCCTTGACAACACCGTTGGAGCTAACCGTTGCAATCGTATTGTTCGAGCTAAACCATTTGATTTTTCCGACCGAAGCTGCTGCGACCTTAAGCGTAACGGTTTTTTCCACATCAAGATTTACCGATGTTTTGGATATTTTAAGCTTATCATTTACTTTTACGGTCAAAACAGCTTTTTTACTTCCGTTGGCATCAGCTACGGTTATTTTTGCCGTTCCGGCTTTAAGTGCTTTGACTACACCGGCAGATGTAACGGAAGCAACGGATTTATTTGATGTAGAGTACTTCACCGCACCGCTCGACGGGTTTAATGAAGGCTTTATTGTATACGAGGAACCAACCGCAAGAGTCTTCGAGGTTTCGGGAAGCTTTATTGATTTAAGCACCGTTTTACTTACCTTAACCGTACATTTTACCGTTTTTCCGGACTTACTGTCCTTGGCGGTTACGGTTGCCGTACCTGCCGATATACCCTTAACCACGCCGGCGGAGGTAACCGTTGCAACCTTCTTGTTAGAGCTTGACCATGTAAATTTGCCGCCGGAATTTGTTGTTGCTTTCAAAGTGAGGCTTTTTCCTATATTCAATGCTGCCGAAGTATCGGAAATGGAAACCTTTACTGCAGCGGAACTTGCCTTAGTATTGCTGTCGGCAATATATGTAACATAACTGTTGTCTGTGCATACATAACCCTTTTCTCCCGTAAGAAGCTCAACCTGAGCCCATGACTTATTACAGAACTTTATGATATCCAGTTTAATTCCGGGTCGCAGTGTCTTTATAACGGAATATTTGGTTCCTGCCCCTTTTCTGAGATTAAGATCGACCGAAACCCTTGCATCTGTTACAATATCGAGATAATCACCCGAGCAATAGCCTGTTGTACCATCCGGAAGCTTCACCTTAAGCCAGTTAGAATTTGTTCTTCCGAGTACGGTAACCGTAACATCCTCACCAACGGTATCTATAACACCATACTTTGTTCCGGCACCCTTTCTTATATTAAGTCTGTCCGTTGTCACCGCATAAATCGGTGTCTGTGCACCATGAGTTGACAAAGATACAAACGGTATCATACCACCCGCAACGGTCACCGCACACGCTACAGCTAATATTTTTTTCATCTTTCCCGGTGTATTCTTTATGAAGTCAACAAAAGAATGTTTGGAAATTTGCCTATTGACGCCCAATTATTACACAACCTTTCAATAATGTTACAAAATTGTTATTTTTAGGGTGTACAGCACACAGCAACCCTATTTTGTATTTTGTAACAATTATAACCTATTTTTAACTATTTTTCAATAAATAAATTATATAAAAATATAACCTGAAATTATAAGATATTCATAAAAGGAAAAATAAATATTATTATTATAAAAATATCGTACGGTTAATTATAATTTTAAAAAATTACCTCCGATATCTCATACAATCGGATACAACATCACAACACCCGTGCCAACAATCGCAGGTTCCGAAGCAATCACCGCATCCGTATCCCGAGGTATGTTTTCCCGTTCCGCTGCGTTGGTTCTTTATTGCCGTGTAGGTACGGTAATACTCCGTGTTTGAGGAATCCATTGAATATGCCGTTTCTATATAATTATTCGCATCCTCAAGTCTGCCTTTGTTATATGAAATCAATCCCATAAGATAGTACCATTCCGCTAAACGCTCTGTCGGTGGTATTTTGCCGAGAATATTCTCCGCTTCCGTAAAAGCAAATTTCTTTATCAGAAGCCTGACCCGCTGATATACTGAGATTTCCGCATCTTCATATGTATTCTCATCCTTGCAATCTTCACTTCTTTTATCATATGCGTAACCATCCCTTATATATGGGGTTTGTTCATGCTTTTCTTTCATTATCGCATCATAAGCACGGTTTATCTCTTTCATCTTTTCTGTTGCTTCATTGGCGAGTGAACTGTGCTGATACCTGTCAGGATGATACTTTTTTACAAGTTTTCTGTAAGTCCTCTTTATTTCATCTTCATCCGCATTCCTTGAAACACCGATTGTCCTATATGGGTCATTCATTTGTTATCTTCACTCCCGATAGAAAAATCCCCGACAGATTATATACTGCCGTTCCCATGGGCTTCGGCAGTCCTTTTATTATATTTATCAAAAAGGCAATTCCTCTGCCTTTCCGGAATTCCGTCATATATTATATTATCAAGTATACTCTTATATGAGCCGACATCAAGAAGGTCATAAGCCATTGTTATTTGTGCCGCCGTCATATTCAAAACCTCATTACAATATCTCATGGTTTCGTTCATATTTCCGTTATAATGTGCTTTAAAAGGATTAAATGCACCTGATTTAATATCCTTTTCCAAATCATCGGCGGCATCCATAAGATAAATCCATCTTCCGACATAATAACCGAAAATTCCCGCAGCATGGGTATTATATCCTTTCGGATAAAGCATCGTACAAAGCTCCGATATAAGCCCGGCAGTCGGCTCTGCCGCCGTGTCAATATCCGACCGGTCATTCTCTGCGGCGGTCTGTTTTCTTATCATCTGTTCTGTAAGTGCCGCTGCCTTCGGATATGCCCTCGCCGCCTTGCGGTAATTCCTTCCAAAAAACATTTTCACCGCACGTGCAGCAAGCTTCTTCCATGCCTTACTGTCTTTTATTGTATCCTCGATCTTATTATAGCTCATTATCACCGATACGGCACCGGCAAATCTCAGTGCTTCACCATCGCAATTGCAAAATTCGCATTTTTTCAGCGGATTGACAATACATCTCTTCCCGACTACCGTACAGCTTTCGGAATTGAGCGACATATAAAGCAAGGCGAGTACAGTACAGTCATAGCTGAGTGTCATCCTTGCCCCTATGCCGTAATCCTTTCCCATTTGTTTACACAAACCGCAATAAACACTTTTATAAAGTCTGTAATCCTTTATTTTTAATTCATCCCTGTTTACCTGTAAATATCCGAACAACCTACCACCCCGTTACAAGTCTGCTGACCGCAGAGGTTTAATTCCGACGGATTCAATGAAGATACTTTTTCAGATAAATCCCGGTGTATGACTCCGGACAATTCGCTATTTTCTCAGGGGTTCCGCAGGCAATCACGGTTCCTCCTCCGTCTCCGCCCTCGGGACCGAGATCTATTATATAATCTGCTGTTTTTATAAGATCAAGATTATGTTCTATAACAACAACGGTATTTCCTCCGTCTACGAATTTTTGTAAAACCTCTATAAGCTTATGCACATCCGCAATATGAAGTCCGGTCGTTGGCTCGTCAAGTATATATATTGTCTTTCCCGTGGAGCGTTTTGAAAGCTCCGAGGCAAGCTTTATTCTCTGTGCCTCACCGCCCGAAAGTGTTGTTGAAGGCTGACCTATCTTTATATAACCGAGTCCTACATCCTTAAGTGTCTTCAATTTGTTATATATACGCGGTATATTTTCAAAGAATATACAGCCTTCCTCAACTGTCATTTCAAGAACATCGTATATTGATTTACCCTTATATTTTACTTCAAGAGTTTCTCTGCTGTAGCGTTTTCCTCCGCAAACCTCACACGGTACATATACGTCGGGCAGAAAGTGCATTTCTATCTTGATTATACCATCTCCCTGACACGCCTCGCATCTTCCGCCCTTGACATTGAAGGAAAATCTGCTCGATGTAAATCCCCTCATTTTAGCCTCATTGGTTTGTGCGAAAAGCTCCCGTATATCGGTAAATACCCCCGTATAGGTAGCCGGGTTCGAGCGTGGTGTTCTGCCTATGGGGGACTGGTTTATATCTATCACCTTATCGAGATTTTCCGCTCCCGTTATTTTTTTACAGCATACCGGTACGGGTCGTGCTTTATTCAGCTCCGATGCAAGCTGTCTGTATAATATCTCATTTACAAGAGAGGATTTTCCCGAACCCGAAACACCGGTTACACATATAAACTTCCCGAGCGGAAATTCCACATCTATCTTTTTCAGGTTATTCTGATAAGCCCCTATTACTTTAAGCTTATGTCCGTTACCCTTTCTTCTTTCCTTCGGAACGGGTATAAATTTTTTGCCGCTGAGATATTGTCCTGTAACGGATTTTTCGCATTTTTTTATTTCTTCAACCGTTCCCGCACATACAAGCTCCCCGCCGTGAATACCGGCTCCCGGTCCTATATCTATAATGTGGTCGGCTGCATACATCGTATCCTCATCATGCTCTACCACTATAACCGTATTTCCGAGATCACGCAGATTCTTAAGTGTTCCGATAAGCTTATCATTATCACGCTGGTGAAGACCTATACTTGGTTCGTCAAGTATATACAAGACACCCGAAAGTGATGAGCCGATCTGTGTTGCAAGCCTTATCCTCTGACTTTCGCCGCCTGACAATGTTCCTGCCGAGCGTGAAAGTGTAAGATATGAAAGACCGACACTGTTAAGAAAATTGAGCCTGCTGTCTATCTCCTTTGTAATTGCCTTTGCAATTAGCTTTTCTCTGTCTGTAAGGTTAGATTCCTTTACAAACTCCAATGCCATTTCTACTGACATATCACAAAACTCACTTATGTTCAATCCGCCTACAGTTACGGCAAGACTTTCCGGAGAAAGTCTTTTGCCTTTACAGGCATCACACGGTACTGCCGACATATAGCTTTCAATTTCGGCTTTTATCCAAGCACTTTGTGTTTCCTTGAAACGTCTTTCAAGATTATTTATGATACCCTCGAATTCCGTCTGATATGTTCCGCTTCCGTATTCGTTTTTCCGATATACAGTAATTTTCTCCCCTCTTGTTCCGTATAAAAGTATATCTATTATTTCCCCGGAAAGAGTATTAAGCGGTGCATCAAGCGAAAAATTATATTTCTTCGCCAAAGCCTCAAAATACATTGTTGCAATGGTGCTTCCCTCCATTGCCCAACCGCTTCCCTTTATTCCTCCCTGTCGGATGGATTTTGTCATATCGGGAATTATCCTGTCTATATCTATTTTCATAAATACACCGAGACCCGTACACTTTTTACACGCACCGTATGGGTTATTGAAAGAAAACATCCTCGGACTAAGCTCATCTATACTTACTCCGTGTTCGGGGCAGGCATAATTCTGAGAGAATAATATATCCTCCCCTCCGTTTACCGCAACCACAGTAAGTCCCCCGGCAAGCTTGGATGCCGTTTCAATGGAATCTGTGAGTCGTGAGCGTATCTCGTTCTTTATGACAAGTCTGTCTACAACTATATCTATATTATGCTTCTTGTTTTTTTCAAGACTTATTTTTTCCGCAAGGTCATAGATAATACCGTCTATTCTCACACGTACAAAACCGCTTTTTGCGGCGGATTCAAGCTCCTTTTGGTGCTGACCTTTTTTAGCTTTTACAACAGGAGCCATGACCTGAATTTTTGTCCCCTCCGGCATCTCCATTACCTTATCGACAATCTGGTCTATTGTCTGCTGTTTTATTTCCCTGCCGCATACCGGACAGTGCGGTATTCCTATTCTTGCATACATAAGTCGGAGATAATCATATATTTCCGTAACCGTTCCTACCGTTGAGCGTGGATTTTTAGATGTGGTTTTCTGGTCTATTGATATTGCAGGTGAAAGTCCGTCTATGCTGTCAACATCAGGCTTATCCATCTGACCCAAAAACATCCTTGCATATGACGAAAGCGATTCTACATATCTTCTCTGACCCTCTGCATAAAGCGTATCAAAGGCAAGTGATGATTTTCCCGAACCCGAAAGTCCCGTAAGTACAACAAGCTCGTCACGGGGAATATCTACATTTATATTTTTAAGGTTATGCTCTCGGGCACCTTTTACAACAATTTTTTTGAATGACATTATATTTTCCTCCGAAAATTCAATCAACATCATTTTTAAATTTCTCAAACTTAATGAACATAAGGAGTGCCGTATCGCACTCCTTATACAGTTTTAAATATTATTATTTTATTTATTCAAATTTAATGGTTCATCTTCATCGTCAACAGACTCAACAGGAATTTCCTTACCCTCCATTGCACATATAAACTGTTCTCCTGTCATCTTCTCATGCTCAAACAGGAACTGTGCAACCCTATGAAGCTCGGGAGTATGGTCTTTCAGAATTTCCTCTGTCTTATTGTAACCATCGGTAATATATCTGTTTATTTCCTCGTCTATCTTAGCTGCGGTTTCCTCGGAATAAGTCTTATTATGCCCGAATTCCTTGCCGAGGAACACCTCACCGTCGGATGAACCAAAGGTTATAGGTCCGAGCTTTTCACTCATACCGTATTTTGTAATCATTGAGAATACAAGGTTCGTTGCCCTTTCAATATCGTTCGATGCACCTGTCGATATATCTCCGAGTATCAAAGCTTCGGCAACACGACCGCCGAGAAGCACGACTATTTCTTCGAGCATCTCATTTTTGGAACGATAACTCCTGTCCTCAGACGGAAGTGACATTGTAAAGCCGCCCGCCATACCTCTCGGAATGATTGATATCTGATGGACGGGATCCTGGGTTGTGCAGAAATATGTCGCAATAGCATGACCCGCTTCATGGTAAGCAGTAAGCTTTTTCTCCTTATCGGACATAACTCTTGACTTTTTCTCCGCACCTACAACTACCTTTATCGTTGCTTCCTCAACCTCTGTCATTGTTATAGCCCTGAGATTTCTTCTTGCCGCAAGCAGTGCAGCCTCGTTGAGTAGATTTTCAAGATCAGCACCCGTAAAGCCTGCCGTGGATTTTGCAATCGTTCTCAGGTTTACATCCGGAGCAAACGGCTTACCCTTTGCATGAACCTTAAGAATTTCTTCTCTGCCCTTGATATCGGGTCTGCCTACTATAACCTGTCTGTCAAATCTTCCCGGACGCATAAGTGCCGGATCAAGTATATCGGGACGGTTTGTTGCCGCAATCATTATTACGCCCTCGTTTGCCCCGAAGCCGTCCATTTCAACAAGCAGCTGGTTAAGTGTCTGCTCACGCTCGTCATGTCCGCCGCCGAGACCTGCACCTCTCTGTCTGCCGACAGCGTCAATCTCATCAATGAATATAATACACGGTGAGCTTTTATGTGCCTGCTCGAAAAGATCCCTTACTCTTGATGCACCAACACCGACAAACATTTCCACAAAGTCGGAACCTGAAATCGAGAAAAACTGTACCCCTGCTTCACCTGCAACAGCTCTCGCAAGAAGTGTTTTACCTGTACCCGGAGGACCTACAAGCAATACGCCCTTTGGTATTCTCGCACCAAGCTCGTTATATTTTTTCGGATCCTTGAGAAATTCAACAATCTCCCTGAGTTCTTCCTTTTCCTCGTCCGCACCTGCAACATCCGCAAAGGTTGTTTTTCTCTTTTCATCATTTACACTTTTTATCTTTGCTTTGCCGAAAGTGAAGGACTTACCTGCATCTCCCATACCGTTTGACAGTCGCTTCATCAAAAACAGCCATACGACTATAAACAATACCATCAGTATGATGTTGGGAAGTATATTTATCCAGAACGAATTATCCGCAGCCGGTTTCCATGTAAATTTCATGGGACTATCCGCATTTTCTTCATTGTAGGCTTCTACATACGGATCAACCGCATCAAGGAAAAGTGCTACACTCGCAACGGAAGTCTCTATTTTTTTGCCGTCTGTTTTGACGATCTCAAGACTGCCCGTTCCGAAGTCAAGTGAATACTCCTTGACCTTATTATCCTTGAAAAGATAAATAATCTCCGATGTACTTCTGTCATCAGGCCTCTGCATTGAAAAGAATACAGAAAAAATAATGATAAGTATTATCGGTATTCCGAGGTAAATCAACAGGTTTCTGATCGTTTTCTTGTTGTCCAATGAATTGTCACTCCTTTATTTTTTTTGATTGCGTTTTCGGAACACCCACGCAGGGCATACCTCTGTATTTTTCATTATAATCAAGACCGTAGCCGACTATAAACAAATCATCTGTGACAAAGCCCGTATAATCAGGCTTTATCGGGACGACCCTTCTGCCCGGTTTATCAAATAATGTGCATATTCTTATTGAATGAGGAGAAAAACCTCTGAGATATTCGGTTATGTACGAAAGTGTATATCCCGTGTCGAGTATATCCTCAACAACAATAACATCCCTGTTCCCGATATCGGCGGAAATATGATACTTTATATCCACATTGCCCGTTGATCTTGTTTTATCACCGTAGCTTGAGGCTTTGATAAAATCAACGGTAAAGTCAATGTCCAATCTGCGTACAAGATCTGCAAGAAATATAAAGCTCCCCTTCAGCACACCTATGATAACCGGATTCTTTCCCACATAATCCCGGTTTATCCGAAAAGCTATTTCATCCGTTGCCCGGGATATTTCTTCCTCATTGAAAAGAATTTCCTCTATATCCTCATACATAACTTAAAGTCCTTTCCGAAAAGTCAAAATTATCCGGCTGTATCACGAGTACCCTTTCCGAACCCGTCTTTACGGCACAGTGCTCCGCTGCTCCTATTCCCTCTATCCAGAGTATCTCGCTTCCGTCAGCAAGGACAAGAATTTCATCCCGCTTATCTCTCGGTATCTTAAGCTCACTGAAAAGTCTTTTCAGCGATTTGGTTATATTTCTTTTCGGAAGCCTGAAACTATCTCCGCTTTTCCTGAACCGAAATATTTCCGACATAGTTATTGTATCATAATCAAGGCAATAATTAAATAAAAATTTGTTATTTTTCCGACACTTGTAAAATTCATCTATATTTAATACCGAAAGTTTGAATTTTTTATCGTTAATTACAATCATACTCTGACCGGTATAAGGAACCTCTTCCCACGAAATATCATCCGACTTTTTTATTATTCTCAGAAATCCCTGATTTGAAACTGCATAAATTTTACTTTTTATTTCCACGGCTCCCGAACTCCCGCAAATTTTTCTTATAAGACTTATATGCTTTTCTTCGGGTATGATATCAAATTTCTTTGTCAGTATTGCTATAATTTCCGCAAATACGGCATTGTCACAATCGTAAAGTACTTTAGCTTTATACCCTTTATCCGTATACGCAATATCGAGGATTCTCTTTGCTGATGTGTAAAGGTAATCCGCATTACACTTCATTCTTTGAGTAAGTTTAATAATATTTTCCTCAAACGACGGATTTATTTCCTTTAGTACAGGCACAACATCAAGCCGCAGCTTATTTCTTGTATATTCCCTTGTAAGATTGCTGCTGTCGGTTATATACTTATACCCATGCTCACTGCAATATTCCTCAATTTCAGATCTCGTTACCTCAATAAGCGGTCGGATTATATTTCCTCTGACCGGAGGAATACCGCATAATCCTCTTATCCCGCAGCCTCTTGTCATATTGAAAAGCACCGTTTCCGCATTGTCGGAGGCAGTATGTGCCGTCGCTGTTTTTCCGTTAAATTCCTCTGCTGTCTTTTCAAAAAATGCATATCGGATATCACGTCCGCATTTTTCGGTACTCTCCTTAAGCTCCTTTGCTCTTTTGGCTACATCCGCTCTGTGAAGTCTGAACTCAACTGAATTATCCTCACAGAGCTTTCTCACAAAAGCTTCATCCCTGTCCGACTCTTCACCTCTTAACATATGATTGACGTGACAGGCTATAATATTCAGATTAAGCTTTTCCCTTAATGAAAGTAAAAAATAAAACAACGCACAGGAATCGGCACCGCCTGATAATCCTACTATCACAGTATCACCGGGACTGAGCATATTATATTTTTCAACTGTTTTTAATGCTTTATTCTCCACGACTAAGCTCCTGTGATGTGAAACGCATGAATTCTCCCTGCCAATGCAGAGGCACGGAACGTGTTTCACCATGTCGATTTTTTGCCACAATGCACTGACTGCTGTTCAGATCGGCATTATCCACATTTGCACCGCTTGCTTTCGTACTCTGGTAATATCCCTCTCTGTACAGAAAAAGAACAATATCCGCATCCTGCTCTATAGAACCCGAATCACGCAGGTCCGACAGCTGCGGCTCATGCTCCGTACGCTTTTCACTTGCACGTGAAAGCTGAGAAAGTGTTATTACGGGTACATTAAATTCCTTTGCCATAATCTTCAAACTTCTGGTTATTTCCGAAATTTCCTGAACACGGTTGTCAATTCTCCTCGATGACGACATAAGCTGGAGATAATCAATTATTATCAGGTCTATTCCACCCTTCAGGCGTCTGATTTTCGCCTTTATCGCCGGTACTGTTATATCTGATGTATCGTCAAGATATATATTGGTTTTACTCAGTATATCCCCCGCTTCTATAAGGCGTGTCCATTCGTCGTTGTCAAGCTTTCCCGTGCGGAATTTCGTTCCGGACACAAGTCCTTCCGTGGACAGCAGACGTGAGGCAAGCTGTTCCTTCGGCATTTCAAGCGAGAAAAATGCAACTCTTTTTTTTGCCTTTACTGCAACATGACGTGCTATATTCAGTGCAAAGCTCGTTTTACCCATACCCGGACGTGCGGCAAGCAGAATAAGATCCGAACGGTTAAGTCCGGTTATTGTATTATCAAGTGCCGAAATTCCTGTCGGTAAGCCTCTGTATTCCTCATTATCCGGTGAGTTAAGATTATCAAGATTTACAAATGTCCTGTATATTACTGTGTCGATACGTTCAAGACCGTCTACACTTTTATCATCACGAATATCAAGTATTCTTTGCTCTGCGGATTCAATAATGCTCATTGCATCATCATTATCCGGGGATACCGCATCCTCTATTATTTCACGGGAGGAAATTATGAGATTCCTCAGCAGATATTTTTCCTTTACTATATCGCAGTAATCCTTTATCCTTGATGTGGATGGCACAATTTCCGCAAGCTGTACAAGGTAGCTTTTCAGTGTTCCTTCATCAATATTTTTACTTCCCTGAAGTTTTTCGTATATTGTAATGAAATCAACGGATTTTCCCAATGTAAACAATTCAAGCATTGTTGTGTAAATCATTTTATGATTTGACAGATAAAAATAATCTGCCGACGGTATCATTGCCATTATTTCATTCAGTGTATCCGAATCAAGCAGAACCGAACCCAATATTGCCTGCTCAGCTTCTGTACTGTATGGTAAATTAAAACCGTCCATAGACACTACAGGCAGCCTTTCATCACTCATTATATCACCCGCTTCCCTATATCAGAAAACTGTCGCCGCCTCGGGCGGCGAAAATTTAAAGAAAAGATAACTAAACGGCTTCTTTTTATTTCTCAGGCTCGGTAACCATAATCTTAAGCTTTGCGGAAATACCCGTATAAAGCTTTACCTCACAGCTATAAGTACCAAAGGTCTTTATATCACTTTCAAGGACTACTTTTCTCTTGTCAATATCAATACCGAATTTTTTTCCAAGCTCGGCGGCTATCTCCTTGCTCGTTACCGAACCGAAAAGCTTGCCGCCCTTTCCCGCTTTTCCTATTATTGTCAGGGTCTGATCGTTGAGCTTGGCGGCATTACTTACGGCTTTTGCCTTTTCCTGCTCGATCTTATACTGCTTGGACTGTTCGGCATTCTTCATCTCATTGATTGCTTTTGCATCAGCCTCAATCGCAAGCTTATGCGGCAACAGATAATTCCTTCCGTATCCGTCCGATACATTTACAAGTTCACCTTTTTTTCCGGAACCCTTTACATCCTGCAATAAAATTACTTTCATTGTATGCCTTCCTTTCCTGTCTTCTTTATTGTGCAGGCACAAAAGACACATTTCATGCCTTATTGATTTGTGCCTCGGCTTTTTTGTTTATTTCAAGCTCATTTAATATAGAAAGAAGTCTTTCTCTTGCTTCCGCTATACTTATATTATCAATCTGGCAAGCAGCCATTGTCTGATGTCCGCCTCCTCCGAGAGCCTCCATAATTACCTGGACATTGAGATCTCCCAGTGATCTTGCGGAAATACTTACCGTCTTGCCTGTCTTATACATTACAAATGATGCCTTTACGTTTTCTATTCCCAAAAGTTCATCAGCCGCCTGAGCCGATACTATGCGTATATCGGGAGTATTGCTGTCAGCACACGCTATAGCACAGTAATTAAATATTTCAGCCTCACTGACAAGCTTATATTTTACTTTGTATGTATCAATAGAATTGGAGAAAAGCCTCTTAACTTCAACCGTATCGGCTCCGTTGCTTCTGAGAAAGGCTGCCGCTTCAAAGGTTCTTACGCCGGTACGCAGGACAAAGTTTTTTGTATCAAGCATAATTCCCGAAAGAAGTGCCTCACTCTCAAGTCTGCTCAGAGAATAATCGCCGAGGTACTGCACAAGCTCCGCTGTCATTTCACTTGCCGACGATGCATAAGGCTCATGGTAAAATACAAGGGCATTGTCTATATGATTTACCATCATTCTGTGGTGATCTATTACAACCACCCTGCCGCAGCGATCATATATCTCCTTCGATTCAAGAAAATTAGGCGAATGTGTATCAACTATGATAAGCAGTGTATGATCGTCTATCAGATTAAGTGCTTCCGCTTCGGATTTGAATATGCTTTCAAAGCCCGCCTTTTCAAAGCTTGTCACAAGCGGCTTTGCAAGCGTTTGCTGACGGTCTATGACTATATATGCATTTCTATGAAGACCCTTGACAACAGCACTCCACATTCCGATACAGGCACCAACGCTGTCAAGATCCGAATATCTGTGTCCCATTATAACAACATTGCTGCTGTTATTAACATGATTTGTAAGCGTGGCGGCAATTACTCTTGTGCGTACTTTGTCACGCTTTTCAATTCCCTTTGACAAGCCTCCGAAAAACTGGTATGATTCGTTCTTCTTCACCGCAACCTGATCTCCGCCTCTTCCGAGTGCCATATCAAGTGCCTGTCTGGACCACAACTCACATTCCTTGACTGTTGCTCCGCCTCTGCCCACACCTATGGAAATGGTGGCATTCATCCTGTCATTTATCTGTATAGAACGTATTTCTTCGAGTATTTTAAATTTTTCATCTATAAACTGCTTCAGATATCTTTCTTCTAACATAAAAAGATATCTTCCTCCGCTTATTTTTTTATAGAAGCCCGTTGTTGTTGATACCCACCGGGAAATGACTTTTTCAACGAGAACTGTTATACGGCTCGCTTCGCCTTCCTCTACTTCACGTTCAAGCTCTTCCTTATTGTCAAATGCAATTATTGCTACAGCCGGACGTGAAAGAAGATATTCATCGGAATTTATTTTATACGTGTTATCGTCAACAAAATATACTACAGAACTCTCCCCTGCCCTGGCGGCAAAAACGATAAACCATTTACCATTGATAAAAGTATCGGTTCCGTTATCCTCATACATTGTATCGGGATTTTTATTTGTCAGATAATCCTCTATCATATCACCGAGCGGATTTTTTTCGCCGGATACTTTTTTTCTGAAAAGATCATTTACGAGTACTATCTCATTGTTCCTGCCGATTATCGCCGCCGGAACAGAAAGCTGATTTATTCTTTCCTTTCCCGCACTTCCTAAGCTTGAAGCCGCCTCGGCGATAACATGACATATATATTTCCTCAGCCTGACAATTCCTATAACAACAGCTGCTAAAGCCGCAGCCGCAATCAAAGCTTCGGCAATGAATATATATACATTCCACCATATGGAACAAACCGCCATTATTATCATGGCAACCGAAAGTATCAAAAACAGGGGCGTTATATAGCTTTGCCTGTTTCCTTTTACTTTTTTCAATTTATACACCTACTTTATTATCCTCTGTATTCATACCTCCATAATGATTGGCAAAATCATAGGACTTCTGCGTGTTTTATCATACAATACCTTTGAAAGCTCGTCTTTTATGGTGTTCTTTATGACGCTCCACTCATGAATACCCTGACGGTCACAGTCATCAAGGGCATTCAGAACCGCTGCTCTTGCATCCTCCATGAGCGGCTCGCTTTCACGGACATATACAAACCCTCTTGATACTATATCGGGACCCGCCGAAACCTGTCCTGTTGCACTGTCAAGAGTTACAACAACCACAATCAGTCCGTCCTGTCCGAGATGCTTTCTGTCACGAAGAACTATACTTCCTACATCGCCCACACCAAGACCGTCAACAAGTACCTTTCCCGAAGGAACACTCGGAAGCTGCTTCATAGAACTTTTGCTCAGCTCTATTACATTACCTATGTCACCTATAAATATGTTTTCCCTCGGAATACCCATTTCCACAGCAAGGTTAGCGTGCTTTACAAGATGCTTCTGCTCACCATGGACAGGAATAAAGTACTTAGGCTTTGTAAGACCCTGAATTATCTTAAGCTCCTCCTGACATGCATGACCCGATACATGAACCTCATACATCGACTCCGATGCAATCTTACAGCCGTGCTTCATAAGCTCATTTACAACCGTACTTACCATTTTTTCATTTCCCGGTATCGGATTGGCAGAAATTATAATATAATCCTCCGGTCCTACCTCAACCTTCCTATGATCCGAATAAGCCATTCTTGAAAGAGCGGACATCGGCTCGCCCTGACTTCCGGTCGTTATCAGAACAATCTGATCCTTTGTATATTGTCCGAGCATATCTATATCAATAACAAGACCGTCCGGTACATCTATATACCCGAGTTCTGATGCTATCGTCATATTATTTATCATACTTCTTCCGGAGAAAGCAACCTTTCTTCCGTATTTCTGTGCAACATCAAGTATCTGACGTATTCTGCCGAGATTTGATGCAAAGGTCGCTATAATTATCCTGCAATTCTCAGCTTCCTTAAAAAGCATATCGAAGGTATGTCCGATTTTCTGTTCGGTCGATGTATAACCGGGACGCTCTGCGTTTGTGGAATCAGCCATAAGTGCAAGCACTCCCTGCTTTCCGAGTTCCGCAAATCTTGAAAGATCTATCATCTCACCTGTTGTGGGTGTGCAGTCGATCTTAAAATCCCCTGTATGAACAATAGTACCCGCACTTGTATGAATTGCAAGACCCACAGAATCCGGGATTGAATGGTTTACATGAATAAACTCAATCGAAAACTTTCCCAGCTTTATCCTTTGACCCGCCTTTACAACATTAAGCTTTGCTTTGCTCTGAAGATTATGCTCCTTAAGCTTGCTTCCTACAAGTCCGAGCGTAAGTGACGTTCCGAAAACCGGTAAATTCATTTTTTTGAGAAGATACGGCAACGCTCCTATATGATCCTCGTGTCCGTGCGTCAGCACTACACCCCTGATTTTATCCTTATTTCTTTCAAGATATGTAAAATCAGGAATTACAAGATCAACCCCGAGCATATCTCCGTCCGGAAACGCCATACCGCAGTCAAGAAGGAACATGTCGTCCTCACATTCAAAAAGTGTTATATTTTTTCCTATTTCGTTAAGACCGCCCAAAAAAGTAATTTTTACGCTTGACTCACCTTTTGAATATTTCATATTCCTTGGTTGATACTCACTTTTTCTTGAATTATAGGTCGGCTGAAAGACCTTATCACCTTTTTGAGTCTGACGGAGCGGCTTGTTTATCATACTGTTCAATGCAGATTCGTTTCCCCCTATCTGCTGATCCGAAAGCTTCGGCTTTGTCATTATCCTGTCAAACAAATTGGATCTTTTTTCCGGTATAGGGTTATTCCTGCGTACCTGTTTGTTTCCGGAATAATTTATTTTGGAAACATTCCTTCCCCTTCCGTTTCTTGATGCACTCTTTCTGTTAAATTCCGATACCACTAAATTACCTCCATTATTATTTTTTTCCGTAATACCTATTCAGCTTTTTTGCTTTTAAAAAATTTCCGAACAAAAATCGTTATAGTCTATTTTACTCTTACTCATTAAATCTGTCAATAGTATTTTAACCATACAGGGTACAATTTAATTAAATAAAGTTAAATTTATCGCATAGCGGTATTGATTGTTATCGGTATTTTGGATATAATTAACATACTACACACATATTCCGGAGGGATTGTTTTGAAAAAGGTTGAATTATTTACAGACGGTGCTTGCAGCGGTAATCCGGGTCCCGGAGGCTGGGGTACAATTCTCAGATATAAGGGACATGAAAAGGAGCTTTCCGGCGGCGAACCCGATACTACAAATAATCGTATGGAGCTTATTGCTGTGATAGAGGGTCTGAAGGCACTCAAGGAACCGTGTGAGGTCACGCTTACGAGTGATTCACAGTATGTCTGCAATGCTATAACAAAGGGATGGGCTGAAAAGTGGCAAAAAAACAACTGGATAAAAGCTGATAAGACTATGGCTAAAAACCCCGAATTGTGGGAAGAACTTCTCAGTCTTATAAAAAAGCACAGTGTGAAAATAATATGGGTAAGAGGACACAACGGTCATCCCGAAAACGAACGTTGCGACAGACTTGCAGTTGCGGCGGCAAAAAAATATAAAAAACATATATGATTTTTTGTGCAATCCTGACAAATTATCGGATGTCAAAAAATATATCATACTAATTTACTATGAATTGATGAAAAACTATTGATTTATTAGAATTTTTGCGGTATTATGTATGTGTTGGGAAAATCAAGCAAAAATAATATTACAATCCTGTTTACTTAATTTCCCGAAATAATACACAGAATCGAGGTCGATTTTTTTGATAAAAAGAGTATATGCCGATAATGCCGCCACAACACGACTCAGTGAAAGAGCATTTGAAGCGATGAAGCCGTATATGACTGAAATTTATGGTAATCCCTCAAGCCTTTACACAGAGGGTGTTGAAGCAAGAAAGGCAGTTGATAAAGCAAGAGAAGATATTGCAAAATGTCTTAATGCTCAGCCGAATGAGATTTTCTTTCTTTCGGGCGGAAGTGAGGCGGATAACTGGGCAATAAAGGGTGCTGCGGAGCTTGGCGAAAGAAAGGGCAAGAAGCACATAATATCAAGCAAGTTTGAACATCATGCTGTTCTTCATACGCTGGAATATCTTGAAAAGCACGGTTTCGAGGTAACTCTCCTTGATGTTCACGAGGACGGTCTTGTTCGTCCCGAAGAGCTTGAAGCTGCCATAAGAGAGGATACCGCACTTATTACCATTATGTACGCAAATAATGAAATCGGTACTATTCAGCCGATAAAGGAGCTTGCCGCTATTGCTAAAGAGCATGGAGTAGTTTTCCATACTGATGCTGTTCAGGCTGTCGGCACTATTCCGGTTGATGTAAAGGAACTCGGAGTTGATATGCTTTCGCTTTCATCACATAAATTTCACGGTCCTAAGGGTGTAGGTGCTTTATATGTACGCAAAGGCATAAGGCTTCCGAACCTTGTACACGGCGGTGCTCAGGAAAGAGGTCTGAGAGCAGGAACGGAAAATATTGCCGGAGTTGTCGGAATGGCTGAGGCTCTCAAGGAATCAGTTGAAGTAATGGACGAAAGAAACAAACGTCTTGAAAAGATGCGTGACAGACTTATAGATAATCTGCTGAAGATTGACCGTTCGAGAATAAACGGCGACAGAGTACACAGACTTCCCGGAAATGTCAATATGTGTTTTCAAGGTATAGAGGGCGAATCTCTTTTGTTAAGTCTTGATCTGAAAGGTGTTGCAGCATCATCGGGTTCAGCCTGCACATCGGGTTCACTTGACCCGAGTCATGTACTTCTTTCAATCGGTCTGCCGCATGAGGTTGCTCACGGCTCAATAAGGATGACTTTCAGCACAGAAAATACCGAGGAGGATATTGACTATATTCTTGCGGAGCTTCCCCCTATCGTTGACAGGTTAAGGTCTATGTCGCCTTTGTGGGAAAAGATTATCAAGAACGATAAATAATTAATATTATATATATGAAAGGTGATTATTATGGCATACAGTGAGAAAGTTATGGATCATTTTGCAAACCCGAGAAATGTCGGCGAAATGGAGGATGCTGACGGTATCGGCGAGGTAGGCAATCCCAAGTGCGGAGATATTATGAAAATGTACATCAAGGTTGATAATGATGTTATCACCGATGTAAGCTTCAAGACATTCGGCTGCGGTGCCGCTATTGCCACAAGTTCAATGGCAACCGAGCTTGTCAAAGGACATTCGATTGATGATGCACTCAAGCTTACAAACAAGGCAGTTATGGAGGCACTTGACGGACTTCCGCCTGTCAAGGTACATTGTTCCGTACTTGCCGAGCAAGCCATCAAGGCTGCTGTTAGTGACTATTACACCCGCAAAGGAATTGACCCGACCCCCATTGTCGGCGAATTACACGACTGCGAAGAATGCCCTATAGAGTAAGCAGCGGCGGGGTGCCCCCGGCGGCGTGCCGCCGCTGTCCGGTTCGCGGGTTCGCTCACTGCGTTCGCTTTGTTTTTTGTGGAGGGAAGTCTGTTTCCGCGATAGGTAGTTTGCCTGTCGGGATGCGGCAGAAAATATCGAGAGCGGCTCTGCAAGCCGCTCCGCCGTAAAAATGTTGATAGTAAAACATCAGTTTTAGGTCAAGCCTTTTTTAAAAGGCTTGCGGTTTCCAAAGGCAGAGCCTTTGGTCGCCGTCCGCAGACGGCGA
>X301_European_Hare__coassemble_903_pt1 | contig 41218 bp, 42 predicted proteins | sample X301_European_Hare__metabat2_low_PE_012 | metagenome-assembled genome bin X301_European_Hare
CAATACGCTCATTCTTGTATTGTTATTTCCGGATGAATTATAACATAAATATATTGGATATGTCAATATATTATAAATCATCCTTATGGCTGATGGGCTATCCATCCCCGCCCTTAGAGGTCGGGGACTTCCGCCCATTTTGTTAAATGATAATTACACCTTCGGGATTGTAGGTTTTTTTGCTGCCAATATGCTCAACTTTCCGCTCCCAGTTGTTTCCGAGATAATAAAACCTCAGACTGTCCTTATCATTGTCAATTATTTCCAAAAGATGACTCTTAAGCTTCAGAAATGCAGAATAATCAAGGTCAGCTTCAAAAACGGAATTCTGAACCCTTTGGGCATGATCCTGACATGCCTTGGCAACCTTTCTCAGACGTTTTTTTCCTCCGGCATCGGAGGTTGAAACATCATAGCTGATAATAACCATCATAAATTCTCACCTACTTAAGCAGAAAACAAGGATATTCTTCAATATCACCACGAACATATTTTGCAAGCAAATTGCTCTGAACATACGGAATTAATCCGAACTGTATCTTTTGACCGAGGTGAGGATGCATATAATCCGTACGTTTCTTTTCCTGCCAACGTGTAAGCACCTTTTTTCTGCCATCTTCATTAAGCAATACGGCACCGGAAATCTGTTTATCAAAATCCTTTTGTGAAATCACACGCAGATTGATAAGAGATAATACAAATCTTTCGGCAAGACATCTTGCTTCTTCAACAAGATCACAGGCAAGAGAGTTTCTTCCGCTCCGCAGGGCATGACAATATCCTATGTAACTGTCAAGTCCAACAGTTTCGAGAGCGGCAGCAAATTCATTGGTGTAAAGTGTATATACAAAAGATAATAAAGCATTTACTTCATCAAGCGGAGGTCTTTTGTTGCGGTATTTAAAATGTATTCCTGCACTTTTATTTGTAATCAATTTATCAAAAACAGAAAAATAACTGTGAGCACAGTTTCCCTCTATCCCGAGTATCTGTTCCGCTGTTTCAGCTTCAAGAAGTTTTCTTGTTCCCCCGGTAAGAATATCTATGGTTTCCTGTATTTGTGTATCATCACGCAGTTCCGGTACGTCATGCAAAGTTCTTTTTATCGTGCGAACGGAATTACAGAATTTTGCAGCCATTGTATTTCGGGCAAGTTCAAGTCCGCTTTTTCGGAATTTATCAATCTGAGACACTCTCAGGAAAACATTTCCCTTCGTTTCTCCGCAGACCTTAGCCAAAAACTTTCCCTGAGGGGATACAAAATTGATAGGTATGCATTTTTGAACACATTTCCCCATAAGTGCCGGAGAACAGCCGAGATAGCTAAAGCATACTACATTCTCGATATTATCAAAAGGTATTCTGAATTTTGTTTCATTTTCAACCTTGCACACCAGATTTTCGCCGTCAAGCGTAAGATAAGCATTTTCATTTGTAATATAAAGAGTATTTAACAGCTTTCTCATATAACCTCCTCCAGCAAGACCTCTACAGAACCGCGAAAGCTCTTTCTGCCCTTATATTTCGGTATACATATGTCCTTCATTGAACAGCCGCTGCAATTCTGACCCTTTCTTATAGGAGGAATAATACCCTTACTCAGATGCTCCCGGATTTGTGTAAGTATCTCCCTCAGGTTTTCGTCATATTTATTAAAATTCTCCGCAAGAGGGAGTCTGACCCTCTTTTTTACATCGGCATAATAAATGTATCCGTCACAATCGCAATCAAATACATAATCTGCACAGAGCTTCTGTGCGAATACCTGCATAAGATCCTCATAATTAAATTCACACTTTCGGGGTTTGGTCGGCTTATATTCAACAATGGAATATACGCTGTCCTTAACCTCGATACAGTCCGTCACACCGTAAATACCATACTGCGGCAAATCATTATAAACTTTGACGGAGGTATATACCTCTTTATTTCTTGACATATACGAACCGTCCGTATGGACTCTTTTATGCATAAGCTCAGCCTTAGTGACATAGTAATTCTCCGCCCATGCACAATCTATTTCAAGCAGACCCCAGCGGTGGGGACAATAAAGCCAATGCTGTATTGACCTTATGGGAATACTTTCCGTCATCATAGCTTTTCGATAAGCTCAACACCTTCGGGCATTTCTTTGTCTACTGTTATTTCATAATCATCAATGCTCCTCGGTACGGCTGATTTTTCCCCTATCTTCACTTTGTCAAACAGCAAGTGCGAAGGGCAGTTTCCGAGAACATTGTCATGCTTGAAAACAATAAGCTTCCTCATACACATCTTACCTCTTGCGGCACTGTGGTCATCTTCAAACATATTGATAATAGCATTCCAGAGAAGCTCAATATCCGCCTCGGTAAGATCCGTTACCTTATTGGCAAGTGCTGCCGATACATAACCCTCTGCACGGTACAGACCATAGGGGATTATGCTCTTTTTGCCCATCTCGGTAGAACCTGTTTCCATTCTGTCATTGGTTGTACGAGCCTGTCTTGTTATTGTAATATCCTGTATATTGATGGTTGATATACTTCTCGCAAAATTAATTTGAACGGGTCCCCTTACAATACCGCACGGATTATCTCCTGTTGACATAACAGCACCAAACATACGTACGTCATAATAATTCCTGCACATATAATCCCGTGCCTTTTTGACATCATCAGGATTTTTTCCTTTCTGCCCCTTTTTCAGATTTTCCGCATCATATGCATCCTCGAATTTCGAGTTCAGCGACCTGTCTGCCTTAACAAGAATGTCATATCCTGCCTCTCCGTTTTTGACAAGCTCAACGTAATTTCTGATTTTTCTTTTAAGACAAACATCCGTAATAAATCCGTACCCGCTTTCCGCGTCAATTCTCGGTGCATTACCCGCGTCCGGATCTCCGTTAGGATTTCCGTTTTCCACATCAAAAATCATGACAAAGTCATACCTGTTGTTAATAGCCATAATTAATTTTCCTCCTCTGTTTCATTTTCATTTTTCTTATAAAAATCCTGATCCTGATGATAATATCCGATCATGAATTTTCCCTGTTCTGTCAGTGTAAGCGTTTCGGGGAAACCCACACCAAGCTTACCTATAATTTCTTCAACCAATTTGTTGAAGAATACAGCATTACCCTCACTGAGCTTTTTGATATGGTTCTGTGAAAGGGTAATAAGCTTCGGAAATACCAATGCCGGCTTAGATGCCGCCGATGCAAAATAGGTATCCTTAATCGTGCGGTTAAGCTTTGCCGGAGCTGCCGCATTTTCCTGTATCTTTTGCAGTACGGCAAAAAGTCTTCCGCAGAGATACGCCTCGTTTCTGTTTTCTTTGTCAAGTGCCAATTTTAATTCCTCCTTATTGTTTTTAAATCTTGACTTTCTGTTTATGCAGGCTTTGACTGCACCTGCACGAACACGGTTGATTGATTTATCCGTCTTTATTCTCCTTAAAAGAGTTGAAAGAAGATAGTCCGGATATGGTGTACCGAAAATAATTGATTTGAATATTGCCGACATAAGCGATGCATCAATCTGTTCGTTTTTTAACGGTACGGAGCGTGTTTCATCTCCTATTTGCATATCCTTTTGATGTTGAGCTATACACGCAAGTATCTGACCGAATTTTCTGCGGTAGATAAATTTCTGCGATACACGGGAGGCATTCGGTTTCAGACCGACTATATAGAAATCTATATTCTTATCTATCTTGTATAAAGATGAAAGCTTATCCTCGGTGACCGTACTGTCCTCTGCACTGTTTAGAATGCTTTTGAGCATATCATCTACTTTTTTATCATCAATCTCATCATTACCGCCAAACATTAAAACATTTGCCCAATCGGAACATTCAGTATTTTTCTTTCCCCCTGTTGCCCAAAAAACAACCGTCATATCATCAATAAGATTACGGTGCTTTTTGCCCGACAAGAGGTTGTTCAATGCAAAGGTATATTTGTTCATTACCTCCTTGGAAATATTACTGTTGTATGACTGATCATTTCCATAAGAACAGTAAGCGGTTTCATTAAATCCCACAAGGACAGTTCCCGAAGGCTGTCCACCGTTTATACCCTTTATTTTATTATGTACTTGTGCGATAGGCAATTTTCTTCCTGTCACCGCACATTGAGCCAACACATCGTCATCGGATACTTCATTCGTATTAACACTTTCCCATTTTGCCTTTATAAGCGGATCTTCATGCAGAAGTATATCGGGTTGACCGCTCAGGCAAAAAGCAAAATATGAATTTTTATATGCTTTTCCAATACCTTTAAGATATGGATTTTCGGTTTCATTTTCCGGTATCCAGTTTTGTATGAAGTTTCTGTATGCATTTATAATTGGGGAATCAAGTCCTTCAATAAAACTTAAATTAGCTTCTTTAAAGGCAGCATTGGATTTTTTAGCCTTTCCGGTCTTGTCCTCAGTGGTGAACGTATCACCGTCAAGGTTTAAACCAAAAATATAAAGAGGTCTGTGTTCAATTATATTTGATTCTATTCCCGGCTTTTCTGTTCTCTGCGGAAATCTTATACGTCGTGTCTTCCTTGATTTCTTGCCCTTACCGTTCTTGCCTTCGGGACTTTTGCTTGTCTGCTCGTCACCATCCACATCGACAGTAATAATTGAATCAATTACTCCGTCAGGCTTAAGACAAATAAGATAATGAACATCCTGTTCTGAATATCCTTTAGGGATAACCTCTCCGTCCCTTTCAAGCTCATCATAATAATCACAAAGTGCATTTATAAGCATTTATTTTTTCACCTCCCTGTACTTACCGACATCAATAACTCCGCCTATCATATGCGGTCGGTAATATTCTGTTGTTGCTCTGTCCGAAAATTTCGGATTATCCCAATCATCATTAATCGGCTTGCCATGATCCTCAAAATTCACCCTATAGCTCATATATCCCAAATCACAATCACCCATAGCAAGGATATCGCTGTCAATCAGACTCAAATCGAAATCCTCAACAAGTTCAAGCTTTCTCACGGGAAATTCGGAACATCCGAAGCACGGGGTACGGAAATGCTGACCGTTTTCAAGGCGGCGTTTTATAATGTTGTAATGCTTTTTCTCATCCTCATCAGCCTTATCACTTTTAAGTCCTGTCATTTCAAAATGAAACTCAATACCGTACTTCACATCTTTCAAGAGCATTGAAGCTCTTTGTGTTCTGTCCTCGGATGCATAAATACATGGATCCGCTCCCGTACCTTTCATCTGAGATTTTACATTCTGCAGCGATATCTTACTTTTGACCTCATTCCTGCGGATATTGACAAAATTAATCGCATTAAAAACAATAATCTTGTCAATAACATAGCGTATAGCCGGTTTCCAGTAAATACTCTTAAGCATACCCTCGAGTGCTCCCGGTGTCGGGACATCATAGCTTACCCTTTCAACCTTCATTTCGGGTCTTGTAAAAAGTGCATAATCACCCTCCGCAATAATTTTAAAACCTCTGCTCATAATATACCTCCTGTCCGTAATTCTGACTTTCCATATTTATTAACCCCTGTCAGCAATAATAATCTTTAGCTTCAAAGCCTATCCCCTTATTACTGTCATAATAATCATTATTTGTAAGGCACCACACTCCTCCGTATTCGGTGACAACACCCTGCTCAATAAGTTTTTTCAGTTCATAATTATATACCGAAAATGTATACTTCTGTAATTTCCTATGATTTGTATATCCGGTATTTCTGAGCTGATTTATGAGTTCCATACTTTCACTGTCACATTCAACCGCAACGGAAACCGTATTGTCATCTATCATCTTAAATTCTTCTGCATATGTACAAAACCCTACATTATATTTGTCCGAGCAATCATCGGCAATTGTATTTTTCTTTATTTGCTCATCACTGAAATTATAAACCCTCTTGTAATACTCGCTTATACATTCATTGGATGAAATGTCTCCGTATTCTTCAAGCAGTCCTTTGGTTATATTTACTCGTGCATCCTTTGGAGGTTCGCCGAAATCAAAAATACAAATTCTCGCATTTTTTCTCTTACCCTCACGGTTACATCTTCCTCCCGCCTGCAATATACTGTCAAGTCCGGTAAGCTCTCTGTAAACAGTATGAAAATCCAGATCTACACCTGCTTCGATAAGTGAGGTGGATATAACAATAATTTTTCTATCCTCGGGAACATCAGTCAAATCAGGATAATCCCGATAAAGCCCCTCAAGCTCCTGTTTAATTTCATCTATTGTCCTTTTTCTGTCATAGGCTGTCATATATGTAGAAAGGTGAAATTTTCTGCCAACAGCCATATCATAAAGCTCTGCCGCCGTTGCCCTTTTATTAACCACAATCAAAGCGGAGGGATTCTCACCTGCTCGGGCAACAAGCTGTTCTTCACTCATATCACCTATATTGATAAACTCTCCCTTTTTGAAAGCCGAAAATCTGCTTTTATCCTGTACGAGGTCCTCAACCTTTGTTGAGGGCAGAGAATATTTGCATATAAGCTCCTCAAAATCCGGCATAGTAGCCGTAAGGAACACTGCTTCACTTCCTAAAAGCCTTGTTAAAAACGATACGGCACGCAGACAAGGTTGTAAATATTCAACCGGCATAAGGTGTGCTTCATCGAAAATAATAATACTGTCAGCCATATTATGCATTTTTCTTAGTCTGTTCCTCTTATTTTTATAGACGGATTCAAAAAACTGTACTGATGTTGTAACGATAATCTGTGCATTCCAGTTTTCAGTTACATTTTTTATAAGTGTCTTATAATCCTCATCACGATCGGAATCATCAATACAGAACGAAGACTGATGCCGCAGAATTTCCGCACTTTCTCCGAAAATATCCTCAAAAACAGCAACCGTCTGGTCAATAATACTGTTATACGGGATAACATAGATAATTCGCCTTTTACCTGTTTTCAATGCTCTTTCAAGAGCAAATTTCATACTGCAAAGTGTTTTCCCGCTTCCGGTCGGCATATTCATAAGATATATTTCCGAATCTGTTTTTATCTTATCGTATACCTGCTGTTGCAGGACTGAACGTGTCTTTTGAAGATTTGTCACACACCTGAATGAAGAAAGCCTATCGTTGATTTTTTTCAGGCACTCTTCAAAATTACTTTTTAACTCCGTGTCCTCCCTACCCGTACAGAATTTTGCCGTATCGAGCGAATCTGCATCTGTCAGGCAAGAAAAGCAGTACCTCGTCAGAAAAGCAAAACATTCAAGCACATCTTCTTTTTTTCCCATTGCATCCTTGAACAGAGGCATTATACTGTCGTTGTCAATACTTCCTACATTCAGTTCATTCTTATAGTCGGAATAATCCTCAAAATTCTTCATATTGCTTTCCGACAGTCTGCCCTGTAAGGTTTTGTCTTCAGATGTATCGGCGGCTGTACCTCCGTCCGGTATTCCCGTATGGTGTCCGGCTATGCAGTACTGAGCAATAGCAGCAGCCACACCGTTTCCGAAAATCTTTCCGGCTTCAATCGCACCGCAGGTGGAATGATCTACCCTTATCTTTTTGTTAAGCAATATTTTTTTCTGAAAGGATTTCTGATATTTTCCTATATCGTGCAATAGCGACATATTATACACCAATTGCTTTAACTGTGGTACAGCAAAATTTTTTGCTGTTTCCGCCGTGTTTTTACAATGCACGGCTATTGATTGTTCCTCACCGGTTTCTTCATTCTTATGTGCAACTTTCATTTTTCGGCACTTCCATTCGTTATTTTTTGCAAAACATTTACTCATTTGCCTGATTTTTCATGCATCACTAACATTATATCACATGATGTTTCATATTTCAACAACGAATTTAAAGTAGGTGCGGACATTTAGCGAATATTATGGTATAATAAAAGAAAATTCATAAGGAGTTGAAGAAAATGAGAAAGGCAACGATAGAAGGAGGAAAGATATGTCCAAATTGCAAGAAACAGGAAAATCAAATTAAGATAGGATATAACAGATCAGGAACCCAACGCTGCAGGTGTAAAGACTGCGGAACAAGGTATACGCTTAATCCCAAAAATCACGAATATCCTGATGAAACAAAGAACCTTGCAATGAAAATGTATTATTCCGGAGTAAGCGGAAGAGGCATTGGCAAAATCTTAGGAATGAATAAAGCTAATGTCTATAACTGGATAAAAAAAACCAAATCTTGATGTTAAAAACTTACCATCGGAACGCGAGTTAGATGAACATTATTGGTTTGCAGGCAAAAAAGGTACTTGCGAAACTCGTGAAAATGTTTATTTAATAATGATGATAAGCCGAAATCCACGTTTGATAGTCGGTTTTGACGTTGCGTTTGATAAATCGAGTGACCGAATACAAAATATTGTTGACAATTCACCCGAAGCTGATTTTTATTACACAGTTGGATCTTTAGGGTACATTGATGTCGTTTATCCCGGCAAACACATTCGCAATATACGAGATAAAAAAGATACACATAACGTTGAAAGTATAAATGCTGATTTACGATATTATATCCCTGTCCTTGCAAGGAGAAGCAGATGTTTTTCGCGGAAAACTGAAACACTTTATGCTTTTGTAGCCGTATTTATCGATGCTTTTAACCGTTTCGGATTAGCCAAATATAAATACCGTCAGCGTAAGAAAAGTGGTGAATTACCTTTTTCTCTTGTTGATTTTCTTTGACAACGCCTCTATCTATTTTTAATTGGTTAATTCTATTTCAAACGGAATTTTTAGTTGCTTTTCTATTCCGTTTGTTGTATAATCTTTTTGTAAATAGTTGTGTTTGTGCATACTTCTATTTTACACCAACAGCCGGATTCTTCATAGTCCGGCTGCTATTTTTTTTGGCTGCCGCTTTTCTTACTGCAACAGCCCCTTTCCGCAAACAGAAATGACACACTTATCACTTGTTCATCAAATAAATATATGGTCGAGTCATAAAGCAGCCGGTGTTGGGTAGAGAGTGTCGAGAGCGGCTCGCCAAGCCGCTCCGCAACTACAAATGACATACCTATCTCTTGTTCATCGAGTAAATATATGGTCGAGTCATAAAGCAGCTTACCTGAGTAAATTAATTACGGATTGACTGCGGCGGGCGGGGTGCCCCCGCTGTCGTGATCGCGTTTTCGCTCAATTCGTTCGCTTTGTTTTTTATGGAGGGAAGTTCGTTTCCGCGATAAGTAGTTTGCCTGTCGGAATGCGGCAGAATATATCGTGAAAGCCTCTTGCGAGGCTTTCCGCAAACAGAAATGACATACTTATCTCTTGTTCATCGAGTAAATATATGGTCGAGCCATAAAGCAGCTTACCTGAGTAAATTAATTACGGATTGACCGCGGCGGCACGCCGCCGTCTGTGTTTGATTATGAAATAAACGACAATGGAACGTATACCTACCGCAACCGCACATACTCCAAGAATGAAAAACAAAAGTGCAAGTACCGGACTGTGTTCAAGGTAACTCAATATTACAGCAATCATACAACACGGTATTCCTCCGGCAAGGGGAATAACAATTGATGAAACCTTGTATTTTAATTTACCGGCAGTGGTACGCTCCTCATCTTCCGCTATATCCTCCGGTGTTTTGGCAGAACGCTTCCGTACACTCAAAATGGTGTATATCCCTATTATAAGAAACGGCAAAGACATAATTATTACAACCCATCCGCCATAGGTAATTGTTTTTGTTGTTATATCCATGGGATTATTGGTAAGATAATATATGACAATCCTGTCCCCTACCTTCCATGAGCTTTCATACTGCCCGAGCTCAATATCCGTATATTGCTTTCTGCCAACCTTATAGCTTACGAGCGTACCGGTATTATCACCCATTCCGGTATTTGTATCCACTGTTTTAAATCCCGTTATTGTAGCCTCACATTCAACTGCATTATCGGGATTTTTGTTCTCTATTGTCAAATATATTCCGATACAAAGAAGAATAATACCCACAACAATTAATAATACCCTTCCGAATCTGCCCAAATTTGATACCGGTTCCATTTGCTCACTCTCCCTCCGATGTATCTTTCTTTTTCAGGTTTATAATAATCGTCTTTGACAGCTTATTATAATGTGTATTATATTCAAATATATCCTCTGAATTACCAATGAGAAACTCAGTTATAAATCCTTCCATGTTGCCCAATATTCTGTTATAATCGTCACTGCTCTCAAATCTTACACTCAGATTATCTATGCCCGCTTCATCAAAATGCTCAAGCATGATACCCTTAAGCTTCTCCTCGGCATTTCCCGATGTGACAAACAAATTATTCATTTTATGGTAATTCAGCTTGAAAGATGAACATTTTGGAATACCAAGCCTTAAATAAAAATCGCTGATTTCATGACTTTCGTTTATATATGAATCATCCGCATTGAAAAATCCGTAATTCGGCGGATTGTCGGCTTCTGAACCGTGCCGGACATTATCAACCGTAATGTCCACATGATACCAATCGCCGTCAATCTTTACAATATTCCATGAATGTTCGGAGAACATGGAATCCAAATCCCAATTCTGACCTCCGGAAACGCACAGACATTCTATTCCGAGCCTTCGCATACACCACATAAAAGCTTTACAATATGCCTCACATCTTCCGGATCCTTCCAAAAGAGCACCATATGCGGAACCTGAAATATCGGTCAGCTCATCGTAATTGCAGGTCGTAAAAATATAATCATATACATATTTCTCTTTTTCATATTCACTCTTTCCATCCAAATCGGAAACAAGCTTTTCAAAAAATATGTCAAGCTCGTCCAAAGCATCCGCATATCGCTCTTCCGTCATACAATATGAAAACGTCACCTTATTGACATACTCAGCCTTATCTCCGGTTTTATTTGAAAAATATTCACCGTTGAGATGGATAAGCTCGGGACAGTCATAATTAAGAATATGCATAAGAACCGAAAGCTCATCTTCATTAAGAGGTATATCAAATTCAACCGATTCTTTATGTGCCTCAGCAGCCCTGTATAGCTCACAGAAATAATACTTATTTTCCTCACTAAGCTTTTTTACAAAATATTTATCCTCGTAATCTTTTATGACCGATAAATCCGCCTTTAACTCCTTCGGCTCTGTGCTTTCTACCCCTGACGACTCCACGTAATCCAACGATTCATCCCCCGATGCATCAACAGATGCGATTGAGTTTTCTTCGGAGCTTTGGTCAGACATGGGTTTACTTTGCGGAACAACACTAAACAATACGTATATTATCCCCATTGATATAATCAATACAGCAATTATAGCTGCCGCTGCTTTTAACGGTTTTTTACCCATGACACACCACCTTAAGCGACAGGTATATAATCTTATTCCCCGTTATATTCATCCTCTTCCTCAGAATGATCATCAAGCCCGGTCAATGGACTGTTCTCGGAACCGTTTCTTATAAGTGCCACAAGCATAGGATCAACTTCATAGTCATCCGTACCCGAATGGAACGGGTCGTCCGAGCCTTTTCTTACAAGTACCTCAAGGTCATGGTCACTTTCATAATCTTCCGCCTTCATATTGAAAGGATCATCATTACCTGTTCTTACGAGTGCTTCCAGCTCATGGTCACTTTCATAATCTTCCGCCTTCATATTGAAGGGATCATCATTACCTGTTCTTACGAGTGCCTCAAGATTGTGGTCACTTTCATAATCCTCCGCCTTCATATTGAAAGGATCATCATTGCCTGTTCTTACGAGTGCTTCAAGATTATGGTCACTTTCATAATCTTCCGCTTTCATATTGAAAGGATCATCATTACCTGTTTTCACAAGTGCTTCAAGATCATAGTTATTTTCAGAATCTTCTGTCGCAAAATCCTGAGAAACGTCATTATCCGTTTCTGTAATTTCCGCAGACGTTTCATACTCATTGGCTTCTTCATCGTTTATTTTCTCATCATTTTTCATCTTAGCGGAACCGAACGGTTTTGTAAAAGCCGGAACATCGCCGGATTCCTCTGCCGAAATATCATACATTGATGCTATCTCTTTCGCAAAAATCATCTGATCTGCTGCGGTAAAGGTATCGCTGTCCCGCTCCTCTTCATCAGGATTCACAAATGCATTCTTCCTGTTTTTAAACATTTTTAATCACTTCCTTATTGACACAACACTGATTTTCAATCTTCCGTGGGGGGTGCGGCACCGAATGAGCCGTCCCCGTATATGGCAAAGGGATTATTGTACGATTCTTCATTCCGTTCATCCGGTTGATAGTTGCCCATGTTATAAGGATTGTCAGGGTCTGAATTTACGTTTGTGACGAACGGATTATTTATATCGACGTCATGCGGTACATGGGAATTATCGTCAAAGCTTTGATTACCGCTGTATTTTGAATTAGGATCATAATACTCCCCCTGCGGAATTTCGGGATTTCCGTTTTCTCCACCCTCATAACCCGAATATGCAGCAAACGGATCAACATAACTTTCCATAAGCTTATCGCTGAAAACATCCGCAGCATTATAATCAACACTGCTGTCACCAAGACCGTTCTCTGCCGAACCGTCACCCATGACTCCTATTTCCTCGGGCTTTGTATATACCGGAGTATATCCGTGTATATTTCTCAGCAGCGTATTAAGATTTATTCCCGCAAGGATAACAGCCGCAAATATAACAATTCCGAGAACAACATAGATAGCCGTCGGGTCACTGTATAAAATCGTAGGATGACATATCGTCGGATTTTCCTTATCATAGTATATCGGTATTGTATCCCCTATGGAAATATTCCCGAAATATTCATCAGTTTCATCAAGAACCACCTGATACGGCTCTTCGTCTTTATTTTCATCGGTCTTAAACTCGATTATCATGACATAATGAACTTCAGTTTTGTCACCCGTTCCTTCGTCAAAAACCGTTTTTTCTGTGCAGACGGCATCAACCGTTCCCGCTTCGTTTTTGAAGCTTTCATCCTCATAATAACTTGAATATACAGAGCAAATACCTATAACACAGCCAAGAATTATAACAGCCGCAGCTATAATAAAAGCTATCGGAGGTATATTGAATTTTCTGCCTTGCCCGATAATATTATTGTTATTTTGCACCGTACACACCTCCACTCTTGTGTTAAATACCCACATTTAATTTTATTCTTCAAATTTATTCTTCAAAAGTGTATCATTATTTTAAATTATACCACCCGACAGTATAAATTGCAACGATTTTTAATCCGAAGCCGGTCATTACAATTTGCAAAATAATAATCCGGAATCGCACAAATACTCAATTCCGGATTACGGTTACTCTGTTGTTTTTTCTTTTTGTACGGGGACAGCGTTCCAATTTACATATGCACATATATTAAAATAACAATCAAATAAATCCGGATCTTCGGAACATATAAAAGAATCCGATACAGCAATAGTACATGAACTGCTTTCTATATTTGCAAGCCCGTTTTTTTCTTCCGTATAACCGGTACTTCCAATGCTTTTTAATGAATAATTATAAAGAAGCAGTCCTTGTTCTTTATCGGACATCGAAACTTTTCCGTATATATCATAGCCGATATACTTGTCCTCATAATCATAGTAATCTCGGAAGTTTGTTTCAAAAGATTGATCGACTTTATAATCCCGCTCCTCAAGCTCCGAGGCGGGTATAAAATACAACGGTTTAAATTCCGGCTCTATACGTCCGGTTCCATAGGGCAACTTATCAAGAATACAGCTACCCATGCCTACCCCGTCAATCACAACCATACTCTTATTCAATTCAGATTCATGCTCACTCTCACATAATACATCATAAAATAAAATACCGCTTATCTTACTGCTGAGTGTAACTTCATAATCAACCGTACAGGCCGTATATGTTCCGTCGAAATAATCATAATAGTAATAATCATCAATAACATTATCTATGTCCTCTTCCGATAATGAATATCCTGAAAAATATCCTACAACATCTGCATTTTCTTTAATGCCTGCTTCATTTTCAATATAATCATAGTCCACCTCTCCTCTTCCGTCATTCATATACACATAATTGTATATACCATTTGCTTTGTCCTTTACAACAGAAACAAACGGACGCTTTTCATTGGAGGTAAGAATCATTACATATTTTCCGTTTATCTTCATAAATCTTCCTGCACTGATATTCTGTATATCCAACACATCCGCTTCATGAGTTGTGTTAATATTGAATCTGTACATAAATATGACGGCAACGACCGCAATTACGGCAACAATAAGAAAAATTCCGCCGTACTTAAGTATTTTCCTGTTCAGTATGTTCCTTCTGACTTCCGAATATGTAAGCTCGGGGCGAAAGCTGACAAAGGAACTATCACTGAAATCATAATCCGTTTCATCGGGAACATATTCCGGATTTGCAAATTTTTCTATGGGAAATTTGCATTTAGGGCATTTTTTTATGTTATCCGAAATAGGGGTTCCACATTCGGGACAATTAATTTTAGACATATACTCACCTCTGTAATTACCGGCATATGATTTTATTTTAAACAGAATTATTATCTTTGTCAATAGTATTGGTCAAACACCTTCAAGAACTTATTTATTTTATCGGCATAAAATATTAATAAAAAGAGAGAGGTGATCCAATTGGGCATACCTGCTATAATGGTGTCGTCTGTTACCTATGCTCTCAGGGGACAAAAAATACTGAGGTCATTCGGAATAAAATCGGAAATTGAAAGAACGGCAAGGCGTGCCGGTGAAAAAAGCTGCAGCTACAGCATAGTAGTAGCTCAAAATGAAGCAGACGAGGCTGAAAAAATTCTTATAAAGCACGGTATCAAGGTTATCGGGCGTACAGAAAGGCTCGGTGAAAAATGATATATTTAGATAACTCTGCGACTACCTACCCCAAGCCGCAAACGGTATTGACTTCAACTATGTCGGCAATACGAACCTCGGCAAATCCGGGTAGGAGCGGTCACAATATGTCGCTTGCCGCTGCGGAAAAAATTTATTCCGCACGTAGTACAGCGGCTCATTTTTTCGGAGTGGAAAATGAAGAAAATGTTATTTTCACTCCAAGCTGCACAACCTCGCTTAATATGGCGATAAAGGGACTTCTTCAGAGCGGAGATCATGTTGTCGTATCTTCTATGGAGCATAATGCTGTTATGCGTCCGCTTGAAAGACTGAAAAGCAAAGGGATAACCTATACAAAGGCAGATGTTTTTATCGGTGATGATGATAGAACGATAGACAGCTTTCGTCATGCGATAAATGGAAAAACCAAAATGATTATATGCACACAGGCATCAAACGTATGGGGAATACGCCTTCCTGTTGAGAGATTATGTGCATTGGCCCATGCCTACGGATTGTTATTTGTCGTCGATGCAGCACAAAGTGCAGGTGTGATACCGATAGATATGCACGAGGGCTATGATGTATTATGCACGGCAGGTCACAAAGGACTTTACGGTCCTATGGGTATAGGATTAATGATTTTATCGGGGAACAATATCATGCAGACAATCATCGAGGGCGGAACAGGAAGCAATTCATATTCACTCGAACAGCCCGGGGAGCTTCCCGATCGTTTTGAAAGCGGAACGCCGAATTTTCCCGGCATCATGGGACTCAAAAGCGGAATTGAGTTTGCAGGCTCCCGCAAGGTTGAAAAAATAGCGGAACATGAATTTAAGCTTATCAGATATCTGTATAATAAATTGGAAAAAATGCACGGAATAAAACTATACACTCCTATGCCTGATGAAAGATATTTTGTTCCCGTTTTATCATTTAATGCAGACGGATATGACAGTGAGGAAGTTGCCGCAATTCTGAACAAAAATAATATTGCCGTACGTGCAGGGCTTCACTGTGCACCATGTGCTCATGAGGTGATGGATACGCTCGACTGTGGGGCGGTAAGAATATCCCCCTCTGTATTTACAAAGCCAAATGATATTGACAGGCTGATTTATGTCCTTTCAAAATTATACTGATAGACGCACTCCCCCACCTAAAAAATGGGGGAGTACGTCATATAAAATGCAAAATAAAATTCCCCAAACGAACGACAGGGAGGCGGTATCGGATTTTACATTCAATCCTATACATCCGACAGTTGTTTTATAAGTCCGCAGCATTTATAATTATTCAATTTCACATATTCTATCTCAACATTTTTTTCCCTTGCAAGCTGCCTTATATGCTCAAGCTCCAGACTTGTGCCGTATCTTTCGTCAATTATAATCTTCCACGGAACACGTCTGAGTAGAACCCTTGTGGTTTCCCCTATTCCCGGTTTAATAAAATTCACATTACTGATTCCATACATATCCGAAATCATTTCAACATCCTTCATTCCGATATTTCCTGCCGCACACTTTTCAGCCTGTAAATCAAAACGGAACCTGTCAGTAATATAGTCAATAAATTCATATGTTCTGTCCTCCGGCGATAATTCCTTATAGAATGCCGCACCGTGGAAATCATTTTCACCTATGATATCATTCCTGAGAAATGTCCTGCTTATAAGTCCGCAAACAGTACTGTTAAGACAGGAACTCGGTATCATTATATCATCATGTGTTCCGCACAAATCCGTCAGATATGCCGGATCGGCAAGAACCGCAAGATTATCGGAAACTCCGTCAAAATTTGCTATTTCCCTTTTAAGTTCCCTGTAAATAACCCCTTTTCCTGTCCAGCCGTCAACAAATTGCAGGCATTCCGCATTATGCCTTTGCAGAATATAATTAATTGCATTTCTGTCAATGCCGCGATCCCTGATTATGGAAACGGAATAATGCGGACATTCATAACCGTACTTTTTTCTGATATAGCGTCTTATGAGTATTCCCACAGGTGTACCTGCTCTTGCAAGCGATACGATAACCGCCTTTTCTCCCTTTCTTTTAACTATTTTATCAGATACCCTCGCAACCGCATCGGCTGTATTCTGTCCGAATACCTCTAAGGATCTTTCATATATTCTTATATAATCATCGGTCGGGCGGTATTCAAGCGGAAGCATTTCGGAATAATGCGTCCCGCACTGTATTCTCTTTTCTCTTTCCCTTGCAGGCAAAGGCTCAACCAAGCCCGTAATATCTTTTAACAGAAGAATTACATCATCCTTCAAAAAACTGCTCTCCATAAACAATACCTTCAAATCATTCTTTATATATCCATCGGGCAACCGTGATATTTTTATTTCCTACGATTTTAAGTGCGTTGCAAAGATCCTGCAATCCACAGGTATATTTTTGCGTATCGGTAAGTATAATAACCTTATCATACATTTTGAGATTATATATAAATGTCGTTCTTTCTTCATCATACATACTTCTCATCTGATAACGGCAATACAGGGGATAATCGGCTATACCCGAGGCTACAACAGGACTTCTTGTTGTTGAATGGATTTTGACATTTCCTGCCGTCCCCGATTCAATCAGCATATGACCGACAACAATGGTAGGGTACATAAATTCCTCCGTTCCCAAAACCAATACATTCTCAAAATGCTCATGTCGGAAAAAATCAATTATCTCATTCGCGTAGCCTGTTACATTCCTTTCATAATCGGAAAACATTACAATGTTCCTCGGATCGCTCCTGCCTTTAAATATTATTTCCGTAAAATCCTCCTCGGATTCGGGTCGTACAATAATATGTCTTTCCTTGTCAAACGGAATACCCGTAATGCTGTCCTTTTTATATTCATGCGGTATTTGAGAAATGAAAAGACATTCTATACCATCCTCTTTCAGTTCATTCATTCGCTCGTCCGTCATGCTGTTGAGGACAGACGCAATACCGTATCCGATATCACAGGCCCCGTATTTTTCTCTAATCACATCAATCAGCTTGCATATCGTACTTCCCGTTGTCACCTCATCATCAATAAAAACAATTCTGTCAATATTTCCGATGCATTCCTCAATTCCGCACGAACGCAGCATCTGCTCTGTCGCATGGCTGTGTGATTCCGTAAAATAAAGATATTCCTCATCTTCACGGTATTCCCTCGTGGTATTCTGATAATATACCACATTGTTCAGATAGGAGCATATGCCCGCCGCTATTCCCGTTGCGGTTTCCGCAAAGCCTATAACATACAGTCTGTCACTCCCGTATTTATCATTAATAATATCGGCAAGTGCCTTACACATTCCGAGAGTACGCTCTGGTGCTGTCGGAATATGCTTTCCCTGTATCGGATTTACATACAAATACGGGCGTTTTGAATTATTATCCCGTCTTGCCGTTCTCACCAAATCATCAACCGAATATTGCAATCCGAACTCCCTCCCGTATTCATTTAATTCCGTATATTTCCGAAAGAATTATTGTTTTATATGCCCAATTGATATTGGTCTTTATTTCGTTCATTCTTTCTCCGCCAAAGCTTTTTCCAACCTGGAGCCCGCTTTTATCCCAATTCAATATGTCCCTTGCATCCTCATAATCCTTACGTGATACGGTTAAGGATTCGTTTACAACATCAATCTGTTTCGGATGTATAACCGTCTTTCCGACAAATCCGTTCAATTTATCAAGCTTCAGCTCCCTAAGCATACCTGTTTTCCATTCATCATTTTCGCTTGAAAAATATTCCCATACCGCTCCGGAAACAACATATTCCCTTGAAAAAACAGTGAGAATATCCCCAAAAAGCTGTGCTATGGGCAGAATATCATAAATGGTTTCATCATAATGTCTGCGTGTGGAAAACTGATTTGAAAAATCATTTCCGCCGACTCTTATATTAAGTACATAATTTCTTACCGAGTCTATTTTTTCCTTAATCCCCGCAAGAACCTCATGACGTGCGAAATAATCTATAATATCGCTGCTTTCAAGTATGGGCATCATATATATTATCCTATCCGAAAGCTCATTGATTTTTCTTACGGCATCATTATAACTGTCAGCATTTGAAAGTGTATATTTCGGAAATATAAATCCTGTTATAATACCCGAATATTCATGCAGGCGTTCATACAACCGCATCATCTGCTCACTGCTGCGTACCCTTATAAATATCTTAGGAAGATAGAACAGTTTTTTTGTGTACTCCTCAAAAATCATACGGAGCGTAATGCAAAGCTGCTCCTCCGCCGCCTCTACGCTGTCGTCCGATATCGTATCCTCAAGACATATCGCCAAGGAATAGGGACGGCTGTATTTTTCCTCCGTAACTGCCTGTGCAATACCTGTATTAAGTGCCGGTGAATACAAAAGTGCCCCGATACTGTATTTTTCTCTTATATTTTCAATCATTTTTATATAACTCCTATTATTTTAATACTCCCAATCTATGTATAATCTCAAGATTCATACAAATCTTATCTGAGATCACTTCCCCGCAGAGCCGCTGTTTTTCCGATACTTTGATACTGTCGAAAATCTTATCCGCCGCCAAAGCATAATCAACCTCGTTAAGCATAGGAATATCCATTATATCATCCCCTGCGGCAACGGTTTTTCCCACGTTCATAATCCGCCTAAACCGTCTTACCGCACTTCCCTTATTTACAGTGGAAGCGAACAAATATACTTTTCTGCGGTCATATTCTGCACGTACATTTTCACCTTTTATCATTTTCCTCAGTTCATCACACAATCTCTGCGGTTCTTCCGCCCCCACATAACTCATATATGCCTCCGGTCTGTGTATTTCTGATTTTCCGCATAATTTCTCCAATAACCGTGTCGCTTCTTCAAGCTCGTCAATCTGCCCCTCAGTAAGCCTCAGTGTTTCCTCAGTCCAGTTCTTATCCTCGGTTCCGTCAATAAGCAGCTTTCCTCCGTTACAAATAACGGCATACCTTATATTAAAAGCATCAATGCAATTGATTCTCCTGTACTGAGCTTCCGTCCTCGTTGTAACAGGAACCACATTCAACCAGTACGCCTGTGTCAGAAAATCATATGTTTTCCTTGTCATATAGCTTTGTTCCCTGCCGTTAAGATACTCCGCCGCTACCTTCTCCCCGTCAATTTTTCTGTTATGAGAATAAATAAGCGTATTATCCAGATCCGAAAAAAATATATCCACTACCGCACCATCCTCAATTATTCCTTGGCAGCATACCGGAAAGACTATTTGCAAAATCCCTTATATTCTGCGTCTGCAAAATCACCTTTCCCGGTCCGGTAAGTCTTGTCAAAAACAAACCCTCTCCGCCGAAAAATATATTCTTAAATCCTCGGACGGTTTCAATTTCATACGGCATTCCGCTCTGAAATGCAACAACATTTCCCGTATCGACCTTTATCACTTCGCCTGCCGCAAGCTCCTTTTCAACAACATCACCGTCCACCTCAAGAAATGCGGATCCCTGACCGCTCAGCTTCTCAAGGATAAATCCCTCTCCCCCGAAAAATCCGGACGACAGTCTTCTTGTAAACTCAATCTTTAGCTGTACGGACGACTGCGAGCATAAAAAGGATCCCTTTTGGCATATAAGCCCGTTCGGATGCTCCCTGAGTCTTATCGGTACTATCTTTCCCGGAACCGTAGAAGCAAATGCAATCGTAGCTCCGGGTCTTTCCGCCCTGTAGTGAGCCATAAACAGACTTTCGCCTGCGAACATTCTTCCAAGTCCCGAAAATGCTCCGCCGTTTGTATCGGTAGTCATGGATATACCGTCGGACATCCATGCCATACCTCCCGACTGTGTTATCATTTCCTCGCCTGCTTGTTCAAACAGTACCTCAACAGCGGGGACAACATTACCTATAATCCTAAATTTCATCCTATAACACCTCATTCGATAATCAGCGGCTGTAATATCTGTGATATGATTTTTTCTTCATAATTATTTTTCCATTCACAATCCTCTCCCAACAGCTTTTTCAATGCTGTCTGCGGAATATTCACTCCGCTTGCATAACAAGCCATCTGTATCCCGCCTGACATCCTTGTATTTACCTCAAGAAAATAAGGTATTCCGTCGAGGTATTTGAACTGTATATTATACGGACAGCTTAAGCCGGCTTTTTTCTGAAATTTTTTGCACATATCTGTAATTTCATCATCATAACGAATTATCTCATATTTGCTGCTGCCCTTGACACGGGGAATTGCTATAAGTCCCCCGGCGGTATCAAGGCAATCAACACTGATTTCATCATCAGGCAAAAACGGCATTATCATTATCGGTGAAAATTCATCCTTTTCCGAAAGAGCTGCCATAGCGTCATCAAGGGTCATTCGTGTATTCTGCTTCTTAAAAAGTGAATTATATCCCTTTCTTTGGTTATCTATTAGTCTGAAGCTTTTTCCGCCCTCGTCCTTTGCAAATTTAAAACATACCTGTTTATATTTTCCGCTAAGCTCATTATATGCCGAAATAAAATCCTGCGGTGTCGTTACAATATGATAATCAGGCACTGCTGCTATTTCATTCTCTTTGAAAAATTTATATGCCCGCTCCTTATGATTGAGTATTGATACAATGTCATAATCGTCAATCATAACCTTAACGCCGATTTCCTCAAATCTGTGTTTTTGCTCACTTATTTTCAGCATACCTCTGCGTGGAATGAATACCTCAACTCCATGTTCCCTGCAAAATTGCAGACAAAACTCAACATATTCTTCGCTGCTCAGAACCGGCTCACGGTACCATTGGTCGCATACGGTTCTTATTACCGAATATTCATTTTCATTTGTTCCGATTATACAAAGTCCGGGATTATTTTCCCTCAGAAGTCCTATTATATTCCATGCTGTGCTGAACCAGTGATTCAACCATACTGTTACCATCTCTGTTACTCCATTCGTTAATATTACATAAATCTTTTTCATACCTGAGGCATAAAGAATATTTTTCCGATATTATGCATTTTATTGAATACCAATGCAAAAGCTCTTGTATCGTATTTCCCTGCCATAGCCTTAGCCAATGCATTACAGGTCTTTCTCTCCAATTCCTCAAGGCTCATAAACTCACCCTTGTTCTTTAATGCTTTAAAAATAATCTGCTTTGACGCAAGCCTGTCATTTATCAGCTTCTCTAATTCCCCATAGGTACTCACAAAGCTTTTTGTACAGTAAAAATAATTAAGACGTGTTGATGTGCATTCGGGAAGATCGCTTATAGGCTGATGATCAAGCATAATATCCTTGGTCGTTACATTGAAATAATCATAGCTTATATGACGCAAATCACCGTCATACATATTATCCCATGTCACATCAACATAATATGATTCGTCCCTTATTTTAACGAGGTTCCATGCATGATAATCGTCATTATCAAAATTACCGTTTTCATTCGCCTTTCCGAGAACTACAATACATTTTATCCCGAATTCATTGCAAAGCAGCTTAAATGCCTTTGCTATCCCCTCACATACGGCACGCTTATCAAGAAATGCCCCGACAATCGAATGTGCATTGAACGAGTCCTGCTTTTTCAATGAATCATAATCATATGCAACACTCTTTACGACACTGTCATGCAGACATTTCTCAAGACGGAATTCGTCGTTTCCAAAGCTCTCCGCCTTTGTCCTTACACGGTTGATAATAGCTCTGATATCCGTATTTATTATGCTTATTTCCCTGTTTGTATAAAGATATTCGGGAAGCAGCGTCCAGTATCCGAACATTCCCTGCATTTTTATTATTGTCTGATTTACATAATAAAACAGGGGATTATCATACAATACCCTGAGATATATCTCCTGAACCTCATCCTGCGACAGCGGTAATGCTATCACAATATTAAAAGACCGCATCTTTAATCCGTCATAAATAATTCTGTATGCTTTTCGCTCATCCGGTGGCATAATGCTGTAATAATATCTTTCATTCTTCATTTTTATTTACCGTTTGTCAGATAGCCGTATACTTTATTCTGTGAGCTTTACAATACATAACGGCATATTCATTATTCCTTACCGCAACTTCAATATCAGGACAACCGATAAATGCCCCATCGCCTATAAATGAAACATTTTCCTGTATAACTGCTTTTTTCAGCGAAGTACACCCGATAAATGCCATATTTCCTATTTCACGCACACTTCTCGGTACACTAATGCTCCTCAGATTACGACATCCCTGAAATGCACAATCTCCTATTCTTACAATACCCTGCGGCAGTATAACACTCGCCACATTCTCACAATGACGGAAAGCCCTTTCTCCTATAAGCTTAACGCTTTTCGGCAGAATAATACTCTCCAACCCGATACAGTTTTCAAAAGCACTTTCACCTATTTCCATTAACGTATCCGTAAATGTAACCGAAGTCAGATACATCACATCCCTGAACGATTTTTTGCCTATTTTTACTGTACCGTATTCAAGGCAATAGGCTGCATCCTGCTTTCCCTGCGGATAGTGCAGCAATTCCTTTCCGTCACGACTGTACAATACACCGTCAAAGCTTCTGAAAAAAGCGTTATCCTCATCTGCAATTATCTGTTTCAGATTCATTGTATGGCAGAAAGCATCCTCTTCAATTTTTTCCACACTCCCGGAAATTCTTATATTCTCCGCTTCGCAAAAATCAAACGACCTCCCGCCGATAATTTTTATACCGTCTGCTACGTATATGTTCCTTTTTTTGCTGTATATATACCGCATAAGTACTCTGTTTTTCTTATCAATAAAAAAACCGTTGTCCGCAGTATAATAAGGGTTGCTTTCGATTATTATATTTTCAAGGTTTGTGCAGCCGTCAAATATATTTCTGCCTATTTCTTCCGTTCCCCTCGTTATTCTTATGGTTTTTAATGCACTGCACCCCTTAAAGGCTTTCGGATAAATCTTTTTAATATTCTGCGGTATATCAATCTCTGTAAGCTGCCGATTGAATGCAAATGCCTTATATCCGATACTGCTGTATGCAAACAAATCGCTTTTCCTGACAAGTGCATCAAAGGTTCTTTCTCCCTTTATCAGCTGCTTTTCTCCCAACGAGCCGACAGAAGATTTTTCGTATGTCGGGATATCCGGTATCATTGATTCTGCAATCACATCAACAACATATTGTGCTGCTTCCTCCGTAATGAACATTTCGGAAACCAGTAATGCCTTACATCTCTGCATAATCTCCCCGATCGGCTCATTTTCGTCAAGTCCTCTTCTGAACTGTGTCAAAATGCCCTCCTTGAGTGCATTTATAATCAGCTTCCGCTCTCTTACCATTCCCGGAACATAATCCATAAGAAATGCATTGAACCTGAAGGTATCATATACAATATCACCGCCGTATTCCTGCCTTATTCCGAAAATAATATCCTCTAAATTTCTTTTGGTTTTCTCATATTCACCGTCGGGTTTAAAATAATTTGAACTCATACAGACACTGCTCATATCTTTATCTGTCACAGCTTACAGTCCCCCACATTCAGAATACCATAACAAAAATTAAAAATGCAGATATACCGCCAAGACGCGATATATCTGCATCACATTTACTATATATCCGTTTCTTGCTCGACATTTTCACCGTTTTCCGTATCGGTACATCCGCAATTATTACTTTCATCTTCCGACTCCTGTACATCCGCCGCCACATCTGTTTTCCCGTCAACAGTCGACAAAGACCTCTCAGGTATATCCGTATCAGCCTTATCAGTTTGTACGGAAACATTCTGTGGTTTTATATAAACAGACTTTACTTTCATCCCGCAGTTGGTACAGAACTTATCACCGATTTTCAGTCTTTCTCCGCAGCCTTCACAGAAAGAGAGCTTCTCAGGCTGTTCCTTATTTTCCGTATCCGATCTCTTACGGCTGAGAAACTTTTCATGTTCTTCCTCAATACGTCTTTTTTCTGCTTCCTTTTTTTCGGCTTCTCTACGTGCATTTTCTTCAATGCGTGCTTTTTCTTTATCTCTATCAAATTCCTTCACAACCGGCAATTCCGAAATAAGCTCCATATCAAGAATTGCGGCAACCGATACATCATCGCCGCTGCCCTTTGCCGATAATCTCGGAAGATAATCCGCAAATCCGTCCAGAGCCTCCCGGAACTGTGTCGTTGCAAAGGAATACAAAACCGTCTTATACAGATTATTCAATTGTTGATTATTACTGAAACAATCATCTATTCCGTCAGAACCGACAAACACCGCCGCCGGCAATCTTTCGGAATAGAAATGACGAAATTCGCCTATCGCATCCGAATCACATATCGAAGTGGTTACATTCAGAAAGCATTTCTTATCCCACGGAATCGGTTGTTTAAACTCACCCTTTGAATTTACCGCAACACACTTTCCGTCACCTATATGGATACCAAACCAAAAATCATGTGTCATGGCAACGGCTATCATAGTTGTTCCGTATGCACTCTCTATTTTTTCTTCATCAACATATTTCCTGCGTGCCTTTTCGGAAACCGTATTCAATTCATCCTCCGTAAAAGGATTCTGCCTGTGATAAGCGGCAATTTCTTCGTTCCAACTGTTTATTATGCTTGCCTCCAGATTTTTGATGTGCTTTTCCGGAGCCGAGAAAAATCTATCCTTATCCGTACCTATGATAAAATTCCTTATGTTTTTTTCCGCAACAGCACACCCGATTTTAGACCCCACGGCACTTCTGACATAATCATCTCCGCCGTGTCCGTCACAAACTACGGCAATCGCACCGTCATCATCAAAGAAGCTTGTGCAGGCATCCTGACATTCCTTATTTTTTCTTATATGACTTGCACCGCGGGCAGATAAATGAAAGACTCTTGCATTCATAGTAATGCCCTCCTGTTTCACCACTGTACACCGTCATCATCAAAGGAATCCCAATCCGCCGCTTCCGCCGTCTGTGCCTGAATCTCCTTTACAAACTCATCCTGCTTGCTCACTATTTCGGCACCTGTTTCTTTATTACTTCCCGAAACCTCTCCGATACCTGCGTTGGAGCTTTTGCTTCCTATTTCGGACGCACGGACGCTGACAAACTGAATCCATTTCTTCAAAGCCTCCGGCGTATGAGCTGTGATTACCGCTTCTGTATTTCCGGTAAAATCCGCAAGCACATTTTGATTTGCATCATCCCCGATCGCAACGGCCACCTTTATCGCCTTTTTGAACCAGTTATTCTGTTTGAGCTTTTCAAGACCGTGCTTATAATTATCCGTAGGTGCACCATCGGACATAAGAAATATTGCCGGGGCAAAAGAGCCTGTAGCATCACTCATATATGCATTTCTTGAAAGCTTCTCGTTAAGCTGATTACATGCTTCTCCTAAATCCGTGACACCGCCGGCGTCAAGGTAATTCCACCTGAAATTTTCAGCGGCAACAGGGACACTTTCCATCCAGTGTGCACCTGTTGAAAATGCAAGCGTTGCAACCTTAATCTGTGCATCCGCATTACTTTCGGAAATATCCTTAAGCTCGGGTACTATCTCCTCTATGGCCGAATTAACGGTACCGATTTTTGACCCGCTCATACTCCCGGATGTGTCTATAACAAAAAACAGAACCATTGTTCTTCTCGGCACTTCTACTACGTCATCATATAATCCCATTTGCAATTCCCCGCTTTCCTGATATTCAGATAATTTCACCCTCATTACCGTTTCCGAAATTTATCTTGAGTCCTCTGCCAAGCCTTATGACCTGATCCCTGTCGTACGGCTTTGTTGTTCCGTTTGGAAGTATTGCTGTCCATACATTGTCGGACATATTCCTTAAACCGAGTATCGACGGGTCACTGCGGCTTGTTATAAAGCCTCCGGTGACAGACCTGAAGTCGTCACTGTCGTAAACCGTATGACAGGCAAAAAGCTCTTTACCCGGTGCGGCAGCAACCCTGTATTTTTTCACTCTGAGCAGCAGCGGTCTTTTTATACTCTGACCGCAATTGATACATTTACATGACTCAGCCTTTATATCCGCAAACGTTTCACCTTTGCATACGGGACACGAAATCAGTACATCTCTCAGGGCAGTAAAAACTTCCTGCCATTTTTTCTCCTGAACTCTATGCTCCGTATCGGCACCTGTCATTGATTCCGTGCTGAACGCCTCGGTGAATGTTTCCCTTATAAATTCGGGATATACAGGCCAAAATTTTATTTCATTGACATGAACGCCCCTGACCGGTCTGTTTATATCATTCCCCGGATCCCATACAAAAACAGGCTCTGTTCCGTAAAATTTACGCTCATGTTCTTCCGTAAGACAAGGACACATGGTCTTCTTTCCCTCAAGCGGATGATTCAAAAACAGAAGCATATACAACACAACCGCAAGTGAAAAACGGTCGGTATGTATATCGGGTCTTTTTTTGCCCACAACTACCTCGGGAGCCATATATCTGCATTTTCCCGCAATTCCTAAATTCTCTCCGTACGGTGCGACATTATCATTATCGCATATGAGAACATCGCCTGTCTTGGGATTTACAAAGAAATTTCCGTCATTAAGATCCTGATAGCTGAAGCCTCTGCGGTGAAGCTCACGGAATCCGTTGGTTATACATAAAGCAGCATTAATAACCGCATCAATGCTTGAAAATCTCACTTTTGCAAGAAGAAAGAGGGAGAAATCCTTATACTCGGGCGGTCTCAGTTCCATAAGATATCCGAAGCTGCCGTCGAATTGTTCCGTTATCTCAATAGGCCACAGAAACGCACCCGTGGGAGCACCCTGCTTAATGTTATTCTGAATATTTCTATAAAACTTATCGGGATCACTGAGCTTATTTTTGAAATACCATTTCAAAGCAAGCTGTCTTCCGTTATAGCTTACTCTATAAACCAGACCCTGTCCGCCCTCTCCGAGCTTCTGCAATATTTCAAGTTCTCCCCCGGATGCTGTTCTTATTCTTTGACCTCTCTGAAATTCCTTCAAGCACCCCACCTCTTTTCCGCATAAAACCGTTTACACATTACCGCCAAAGGAACGGACAATAGCCTCCAGACCGCCCTGATATCCGCCTGCAATCGCATTGAATCTCCACTGACCGTTCTTATTGTATATTTCGGCAACTACCAATGCCGTTTCAATCGAAAACTCTTCCTCAAGATCAAATTTGAGGACAGTTTCTCCAACCGTATCAAATTCATCCGCAAGCTTCGCAATTCTTATATATGCATTGGAAACCTGTCCGAAATTCTGTCCGCGTTCCGCAGCCTCATAAATCGTTACACATATCGCAATTCTCTTTATATCATCCGGTATCTTTGTGAAATCGATCATTATGACCTCATCATCTCCCTCGCCCTCACCGGTGAGGTTATCTCCCGTATGAATAACGGCATCGTTCCTGCTCCTGAGATTATTATAAAAAATAAAATCCTCATCTCTCTGAAGCTTTCCGTTTTCTCCGAGGAGAAATACCGAAGCGTCAAGGTCGAAATCATATCCGCCGTCATAGCGGTTCGTATCCCATCCGAGACCTACCAAAGCGTGTGTCATATTATTATCCAGAGATACCTTTTGTCCCTTTACCAAACTGATTGCCATCTTATTGTCCTCCTTGTGTTTTATATAGGGTTTATAATACCGCAGCTTTAATTATCTGTACAACTGAACCATGTTTTCCAGTCGGCTTGCCTCACGCACGGGCTGACCTATGGCATTAAATTTCCATTCGCCGTTTCTTCTGTATATCTCTCCGACAACAAGACCTGTCATATTATCATAGTTGCTTGACAGATCATAGCGGCATATCTCAACATTATTATCCATATTAACCAGACGTATGAATGCGTTTCTTATCATTCCGAAATGCTGATGTCTGACAGCTGCATCATATATATTTACAACAAAGACTATTTTGTCAATATTCTGAGGCACCTGACTGAGATTTACCATAATCTGCTCATCGTCACCCTCGCCCGCACCTGTCAGGTTATCCCCCTGATGCACGATAGCTCCGCTGCTGTGTCTTAGACTTCCGAAGTAAACGCAGTAGTCTTCAAACCTGCCTCCGATAACCTTGCCGTTTGCTCCGCATAGGATAGCTGATGCATCGCAGTCGATATCCTCCTGCTTTTTTGCAAAAAATCCACCCCTTTGCTGTACCTCATCCCATCCGAGTCCGACCATAACCTTTCTCAGACCCTGTCCGCCGCCTTTTGTAAGATCAATTTTTTGACCCTTTTGTAAACTTATACTCATTATTATCTCCTCCCGACATATTTTTATTATCTTGTACAATAACATTTCATTTTCATAATAAAAATCATGCTTTCATCAATAATTATTTGCTTCACCGCACAATTGCAGCATTTGAAAAGCATATTTCAAGTAACAAATACATTTTACACCTTGCATTATAATTTGTCAATATACACCAAAAGATTTTACCAATAGTTGGCAAATTATATTGTTTCAGATACTTTAAGGTATAAAAAAATGCCCCATTTTAACAGGGACATCTCTTTGTGATAACATCAATCTTTCACTTTACCATGCTTATTACTCACTTTGGCGAATATATCTCCGCTTTTTCTTATGAGAATAAGTGCCATGAGATATACTGCCGTAAGCAGGAGTGTAAAATTATATCTTGACCTGAACAAAACGAGAAAACCAAGACAGCCTATCGGAACAAGTATTATAAATGAAATAACATCAAGCACCGCCATTGCCATTTTTATATCCATTTTTTCACACAAAAGCAGAAATACCGCCTGACCCCCGTCAAGCGAATCAACAGGCAGACTGTTGAATACTGCCAATGTTATATTTGCCGCAAGCAGGTTCTCAAAAAAAGTACATGGAAAAAGCTTATTCAGCACATAGGACAAAATTGCAGCTGCAATATTGACCGTCACCCCGGCAAGAATAACCGCAAGTTCCTTTTTCAGACTTCTGAGCGGTTTATTTCTGTCTATTATTGCAATATCAAAGAGGGTAAGCTTTATTTTTTTCGGAAAAGAACCATACCTCCACAGTGCAATAAGATGCCCCGCTTCATGCATAATTGCGGCAATGAAGCATATTGTGACAGACATCGAGCTGTCGCATATTATAACCGCTGTCATTGCCGCAACAAGAGGAAAGCTTAATTCTATTGTGAGTGTTCCTATTTTTATATGCATGGGACATCACTCAACTCCTGCTTTCGGATAGCTGAGAAGCTTTGACGGATCAATATTTTTTCCGTCTATAAGCACCTCAAAATGAAGATGATTGCCTTCCGCATCCCCTGTAGCCCCGACAAGTGCTATCTTATCTCCCGCTTTAATCTTAGCTCCTTTTTTCACAAGAAGCTTTGAACAATGGGCATAAAGTGTTTTAACCTTATCGGCATGGGAAATCACTATATAGTTGCCATAGGAGGGATCCTCTTTGGAAATCGTAACCGTTCCGTCAAATGCGGCATAAATTTCCGTTCCCTTATCCGCCCCGAGGTCTATACCCTTGTGGTTTTGCTCCTCACCATTAAGTTCTCTTGAACCGAAGCCCGAAGTAATTACCGCTTCCTTAAGCGGCTCAGTTATGTTTTTCTTGAGCTTTTGTGTTATATCCTCACTCTCATTTATTTCAATATCGGGCGTTGGTGTACTGGTTTCCTTAAGCTTTATATTATCGTTATAAGGAATTGTACCATCCGCCGTATTTATAAAGACAGAATTATTGTAGTTATCATAAAACCATGTTGCTGCCTGACTGTGTACCGTTCCGCCGATAAGCTTTATCACAAGAGCTGCAATCACTATAATGGCACTGACAATAAGCTGAATTATAATCAGCAGCATACTATTGCCCCGAGCAACCGGCTTTTTTACATCCTCTCCGTTGTATTCCTCACTCTCATTTTCCTCCGTATCCTGCATTTCATCATCAGCATATCCCATTACAATTCCTCCATTCCGTTTTGTAATGTATATGCTGTATTATATAAAAAATACCCTCTCAACAGCGGATTATAAGAGGTGTAAAAGATCATCCATTGTCATGCAAAATAATCTGATACAACTAATTCAAGTTGATTTGCAATTTTATAGAATGGTACGTTAAGATCAAGCGTCCTTGCACCTATACTGTTACCATCCATATTAAATACGAAATCGTGCGAAATATCTTTGTCAGCTTTAGCATAAAGCAACAGTCCGGAAACATCACCGGTATGTCCTGTATCAGCATTTTTTACGTATGCAAATATCTGGTACAAATGTGCTGATCTGAGCTGTTCTTTGCCATAATTTTGTATAATAGGATTGCTGTAATATTTTGCATCAATGATCAATTTTTTATCACCTTTTTGCAAAAAAATATCTGTTTTCATTTTCGGCAAAAACCGTATCATCTCCAAATCCTGTTCTCCGGTCAGGTTCCAATTTACTTGTCTTGAAACCGGTGCAAGTTCCGGATGATGACGTCGGTAATATTCAAGAATGAATCTTTCAAAAAGCCGTTCCATATGTTCATCTGAAAAGGCAAGCAGGCGATAATTGCCCTGTTCTGTAGTTTGCAATAAATCATGCAGAAGTAAATAGCATAAATTTAACAGCAACTCATAGTTATGATTATTTTTCCGGTATGTCAACTGTTTCCATATAATTTTCTCAGGAGCAATATCATTAACATTCTTAAAATATGCAATCAATTTACACATCTTCTTGCGATATACATCATCAACGCTCTCTGAACGAATAAGGCTTTTTAGTGTAGTTTTAAGTATCTGATTATAAATATTATTTTTTGAAAAATCATCAAATTCACAGGCAAGCTTTTGCTTTCTCTGCATTTTCAAACGTATTGTATCATTTATACTTAGCTTACCGTGCATAACGTAAAGTTGGCTCTGTACAGGGATATAAGTACTGTATAGACCTTGTTTCACCTGACGAGCTATACCGTGTGACAGTATAGCCGAAAATAAGTTGTGAATATTATGAAAACCCTCTGCTGAAACTTTCCCATAATCTTCAGGCTTCAAAACCTGAAAGGCATAAGATAGCATATAATAGATATTCTGTATAAGAATGTTTTTATCATTTGTCATTCAGAACACCACGCAGTCTGCCTATCCATTCTTCAAGATTAGTATGATCATCAAACCAATATTCTTTCAGCATTGGAATAATATCAAATTCCACAATAGAACGCAGTCTTTCTTTTGTACAACTGTCTTTTGTCAGATTACAGAAATAACTGTGACCAATACAAAAACCACTTCCGAGAGAACTATCTTTCTGAATTTCTTCGTTAAGCATTATGATATTTTTTATTAAATCATTGAACATTTTGTTATTAAGTCTATTACAGTATCCAATAAATCCATCAGAATCAAATCCCGGATTCATTTCAAAAAAGCTGAACCGCCTGCGTAGGGCATAATCCAACATAGCAAGACTGCGATCGGCAGTATTCATCATTCCGACAATATACAGATTATCCGGCACCGAAAATTGCTCATCACGATAGGCGAGTCGCACCGCATATCTGTTTCCGCTTCTTTTGTCATTTTCAATTAGCATAAGCAGTTCGCCGAAAATTTTACTGATATTACCACGGTTAATTTCATCAATAATAAAGAAGTAAGACAATTCAGGATTTTGTTCTGCTTTTTTGCATAATCTATAGAATACCCCCTCTGTAAGATGAAAACCGCCCGTTTCATCGGGACGATATCCCATAATAAAATCTTCATAGGAATAATTTTGATGAAACTGTACAAATTCAATTCTAGAATCATCTCTTATACCCATAAACGCATATGCCAAACGTTTGGCTGTATATGTCTTGCCCACACCCGGTGCTCCCTGCAAAATAAGGTTCTTTTTGTTTTTCATCAATGATATGAGTTGATTATATTCCTGTTCAGTGATGAAAACATCTTTGAGAAAATCTTCTTTCGTGTAAACCTCATTTGTATTTGTTTCTTCTATAGGTTTGCTGACAACATTATGATTATTAAAATAACAATTATCCCAATAATCTATAATCCAACGTGCAATTTTAGGGAATATAGCAATTCCGGAACCTTGCGGACTCCACTGCTGCTCCGGGAATAATTCTTTCAGCATCTTTTGAGATATTAATTCCTCAGTATGATAATCGAGGAATCCTGTAATACATATCTCAACTAAACGTTCGGTACGTTTATTACCTTCATCATCTGTATATTCACCCTCATAAGTATCACTTGCGGCATAACCTGTAGCAAAAATTCCTTTTGGTACATTTCCGAGTTTTATCAAAAAAATACGGTCACCTGTTTTTATCTTTTTACTTATACATTTCCAAATTAGAAATACAGTACCTCCGCTTTTTACGGTTTTTAATACAGAAGCATAGTTATAATCATCATCATCAAAATCTTCCCATGCATATACACTCGGATTCCAACTAAGCAACCATGTATTTATGACAGACGTATTGCCGTCCCCTACACTTTTTTCAGATAATCTTTGCATTTTCTCCCACGCTTTCTCTAAATCATCATAAACTCATATTCCTTTACTGTACGTCAAACCGGAATTAATATCCGGAAATTAGCAGCTGTTTGTTTTACCATGAACCATTTTCTGTATAAATGCTTCTCTAAATATCATATACACCACCCGATATCACTTCTTTCCTTTATTATACAATAAGTCATCAGCTTAATCAAGGCATAGGAAAAATCACATGAATACTCAGCTTTCCGTTTTGGTAATCCGCCAATATTGTTCCTCCCATCTGTCCGACCAATGCCCTCGCAATGGAAAGTCCGAGTCCCGTGGAATTTCTTGCCGCCTCTACAGTATAAAATCTGTCAAACAGCCTTCCGACCTGTACCTCACTTATGTTGGCGGCTGTATTGGTAAAAATAACCTCACCGGCTTCCGTAAGGCGGATTTCAAGATCTCCGTCACTGTATTTTATTGCATTGTTAATCAGATTGGAAAATATACGTATAAGTGCCGAGCGGTTAAGATTTCTCACTACCTTTTGTTCGGGAATATCAATATCGGGTACTATTCCTTTTTCGCTCAGAGAAGTATAAAATGCCGCTATGCTTTCTTCGAGTATATCTCCAATTGATAAATCCTCCCTATCCTTTGTAGCTTCATTTTCAGATGTCAGAATTACAGAATATCTGAAAAGTTCCTCCGTAAGCTCAATTAGGATATTTGCCCTGTTTCTGATTATCATAAGATATCTTTTGGCATTTTCGCTTTTATCCTCCTGCTCAAGCAAATCAAGATATCCGCATATTGCGGTCAGAGGGGTTCTGAGGTCATGGGAAACGTTGGTAACGGCATTTTTAAGTTCGTTATTTCCATTGACATAATGATTGCGAAGTGTTCGTAATTTGCGAAGCTCAAGATTAATACTACTCGCAAGCTTTCGCATATATTTATCTCTCCCGGAAATATCAATAAGTGTATCGGTATCAGTCGTGAGCCTATCGGCAAAAGCAATACATATTTCTTTGCAGGATATGTGCATAATGTGTATCTTCACAAGAAGAATTATAATTATTACAGCCATTATACAGACTGATACCCATAACCATATTTCCATAAAATGCTCCTTATCTTATATTCTTTCGTTTAAATAATATAATTCCCATAGCCGTTGTCGAAACTGTAATAAATGCAGATGAAAGCAACATTTTTGCTGTATGCATATAATCACTTGTATCTATGTCAAATAACTGAATTCCTTGACCTGTAGGAAGAAAGTCCGGAATAAATTGAAGAATATATCTTGCTACTCCGCCTACATAATACGGATTTCTTTCGTATTCGATTATAACACCATCTTCCATATGAAGTGAGTTGTATTCATTAATATTCAACAAATGTGGAATCAGCATAACAGATCCCAACATAACAAAAAATACAATAATGGAAACAAACGCCCCTGTCGAGGAATTTTCCGAGGATAATATTGTAAAAGTAAAAATAGATGCAGTTGCGGCTAAAAACATTACCGCAATAAGAAAATAACTGATAAAATCAAAAATTCCTATTCCGGTTGAACCGGGATTTCCAAAATTAAATTCTTGCGGTCGGAGATCCGGTACGCCTATAACGATAAATATAAACCACATTACCGTCATAATAAGTGCTGCTAAAAATATAGTTAACAGGTAAGACAAATATATATTTTTTCTTTTTGCTCCAACTATAATTTTATTTCTGATTACGCCGTCTTTATATTCATTACTTAAATATGTACCGGTTAAAAATAATAATAAAAATTCAATAAAAATTGCTAAATTGAAGTTGACTCTATCATCCGGATACGGTGTTTGTATGCCCATACTTATCTGTTTGGTTATCAAAAAGACGGTCGGGTAAATAATCATTATTGCAAACGGCATCCAAAACTGTAAATTTCCGAATCTGAACAGGCGAAAAAAATCAGCGTGTAAAAGTTTACGCATTTTTATCACCTCCCATAAGGTTTATATAGTAGCTTTCAAGGCTTTCATCATGCTCTGTTGCCGAGAATATCTCACAGCTTTCCTTTGAAAGTGCAAATACAAGCTCGGATATTCCTATTTTCGCATATATATCCGCCTTCTTGTCGGAAAGTATTTTATATTCAATCTTCATGCTGTCAAGAACACGGCAAAATGCCTTTATATCGCTCACCTCGACACGAATGCATTTTCTTATTGCCTTTTCAAGCTCCTCAGCACTGATTTCCTTTATAATACAGCCTTTTTCGATAAAGCCGTAATGCGTAGCAAGCTTTGAAAGCTCATCAAGTATATGACTTGAAATAAGGAAAGTTGTCTGCCTTTCTTTATTGAGCCTGAGTATTAATTCCCGTATTTCTATTATACCCTCCGGGTCTATTCCGTTGATAGGCTCATCCAAAACGAGAAAATCCGGATCTCCGGCAAGGGCAACGGCAATTCCTAATCTTTGCCGCATACCGAGAGAAAAATTCTTAGCCTTTTTCTTACCTGCACTTTCCAGACCCACCACTTTAAGAATATCCGATATTCCGTCAAAGGACGGAAGTCCGAGTATGCGGTATTGCTGTTTCAGATTATTTTCAGCGGATAAATCCGGACATACTATCGGTGCTTCTATGACAGCCCCCATTCTTCTGCGGGATTTGCATATATCCTTATCCGTATTTTTTCTGCCGTACAGTGTATAGTAACCCGAGTCCGGCTCCTGCAAACCGCATACAAGACGCATAAGCGTGGTTTTTCCCGCACCGTTTTTCCCAACGAAGCCGTAAATTGCTCCTTTCGGAACCTTCATGGTGATTCCGTTTGCCGCTTTTACTTTTTTGTAGCTTTTGTACAGTTCGTTTGTTTCAAGAACATATTCCATAAAGCTTTCCTCCTTTTCATTATGAGGATATTATATTCCCAAACAGTTAAGAGAACGGTTAAGAAAAACGTTGAGATTCGGTTGAGGTTATCGCTCTTTCATTTTAAACCCTATACCCCATACCGATTCAACATACTCCCTGTCATCAACACTCCGCAGCTTTGTGCGGAGGTGGCTTATGTGGGTTTTCAACGAGCTTTCCGTACAATCGGGTGTATCCTCACTTATACGCTCAAGAAGCTGTGATTTTGTTATGACCTGTGAGGGATTTTGCATAAGCAGTTTGAGTATTGCATATTCCGTCCGTGTGAGTTTAATACCATTTCCGGAAATACTTACAAAGTGCTTATCCGTATCGAGAATAAGATCACGGAATTTCAGAACTGTATTATTTTCCTCACTTAAATTTTTTCGCAGTTGGACAGAAATTCTTGCTAAAAGCTCCTTTATCTGAAACGGCTTTGTCACATAATCCACCGCACCGCCGAGCAACAGCTTTACCTTGTCGTCCACATCAACCTTTGCACTTACTACAATAACAGGTATACCCTTTATCTTCGGCAAGACCTCCTCACCCGAAAGTCCCGGTAGCATAAGGTCAAGCAAAATCAAATCCGGTCTGTTTCCGGAAAGATAAAGAAGTGCTTCCGTTCCCGAATATGCACGGGATACGCAATATCCCTCTCTCGTCAGAACCTCTTCAAGCATATTTCCTATATGTATATCATCATCAATAATAAGTATGTTTTTCATATATCGTACCTCTTTCAGTATGTACCACGAGCCAATATACTTATTATATTTGTTTGTATTGATATTATCAAGACAACAGATATAATTTTGAATAAAAATACATTGGGATATCATCACTTAAAGCAAATGATATCCCAAAAATCATTTCAGTTCGATTCGTATTAATTACTCCTCGGATTTATTTCTCATACAATCTATAACCTCTCTTACGACCTTAACCTGATATTCGCTCAGCCCCTCAACGCTTACGGTCGCTGTTTTTGACAGACCCAAAAGATAATCTGCCGAAACATTGAACAGCATAGAAAGCTCCACAATATACTGAGTAGAAGGTACAGACACCCCCATTTCCCATGCGTTCACACCTGCTCTTGTTATACTGAGTTTTCTTGCAAGCTCTGCCTGTGTCATCCCTGATTCACTGCGAAGCAGCTTTATTTTTTCCGAAATCATTATTATCAACTCCAATTCATCTTTATTATACAATATACTGTATGATAAATCATTATCAATATGATATTTTTGCTTGACACAATAGCTTTTTTATATTAAAATATTATATAATAAATTCAAGGAGGAGATATAATGGTATGCCCTGTTTGCGGAAAGGATAATGTCACTGTTACATCCGAGCAATCAACATCAAAGACAGGAGTGAATGGAGCAGGCTGTCTGTGGGATTTGTTGTATTGGACTCTTGTTCTCTGCACCTGCGGACTATGGCTCATATTCGGAAAACACAAGGGTTCGGGAAAAACAAAATACAAGTATAAGACTGTATGTATTTGTCAGAACTGCGGACACAAGTGGACTATATGAATTGAGGTATTCAAAAGCAGCCGCTCGGATAATTTTTCCGAACGGCTGTTTTACTTGTACTTATAAACATAATAAAAATGAATTTATAAAGAACACTGTCTCATATCCGTCTGTTCCATGCTGCCAAAATTGTATATTTTTAAATCTCTCTTTAAAGCCAACTTGAAAGTTTTTGCCGCACCACCCCAACTATGGTTAATATAACAGATCGCATATGACGAATTTTCAACCATATACTTATTTCTTTCAAGTATGGCGGACTTAAAGTAATATTTCTCAAAGTTATCAGGAAATATAATTTCATCAAATATTTTTTTATCAAATATTGAGAATGAAATATAGGGAATAACAATATAATTTTTAATATTTGCATATTTCTTTTGTAGTTCATAAACACAGTAAGCACACAGACGGTCAAATTCTCCCTGACCGCCATTCAAAAAGTTTATGACACCGATATTTATATGTTTAATTATAATTTTCTTCACCAATTCACGTGATAAATTATAACACTCGCTATGACCGATAAATACTGCTGTTTTTTCACAATAATCCACACTCATATCTTCACATCCCGATTTTATATTACTATCCCGAGAATAATAATTTATACTTACAAAAGCTTATCATATATTTTTGATTTTGTCAACTATATTAGTACTTAATTCCACCTAAAACCGTCAATAATTTTATAAACTTTTTTCAGACGGAGGTATTAATATGGTCAACTTTGGAAATAAATTACGAACTTTAAGAAAAGAAGCCGGAATGACTCAGACAGAGCTTGCAAGGTTACTGAATATATCAAAATCGGTAGTATCATATTATGAATTACAGGAAAGAACACCCTCACCCGATGTTCTGGTACAGTTAGCCGAAGTTTTTCATGTCACAACGGATTATCTTTTGGGGATTGAGCATAAGAAATTGATTGATGTATCCGATTTATCGGATGATGATGTACATCTCTTGTTGATTACGATTGAAACCTTAAGAAAAAAGAATAAACAGAAATAAGCTTATGTGACGAATGTAGGATTTACAAGTACCGAACACTGTATATGACATACATCAACCCAACTTTCAGTCATACCGAAACATCAAAAAATCAGCCGCCCGGAGTATTTTTCGGGCGGCTGCTGTATATATTCATAAAAAACAGGAACTTAACGGTTAAATATAAAAATATATTTTAATCCCACCAACAATAGCAGACAGAATAATCATTATCAGAAATTACCGTTACCGGAACTGTTTCTCCGCTTTATTTATTCCCGCTTATTTTGTCATTACCATAATGTGAAGCCAACACCTGTCTCAGGTTAATTTTATAAAAACCTGTCCCTTGACAAAACCTTGTATATGTGCTATCCTTAAAGCCTACAGGTGAAAAACAGTGAATAAAATTCCGGAAAACGGCTATTAAAAAATGAATAAAATAAAAAATGCTGAGTATCTGACTTTTCCGGATTTATCGGTAACCAAAAAGATATTATTCCCCCTGTCATTTCCCGAAATATTACCGGAATCAGATAATGCAGTTTACGGAATAGTATCGGGTAACCTGCACAGCAAAATACATATGAAACAGATCTTTTTTCTGTATATCATAAGTTAAAAAGGAGAGAAATTATGAAACGTACAATCAACATATTTGAAACAGTGTTCTTTTTTCTTTTTATTCTTATTGCATTTTATGCAATAACAACATCCGTATATAAACAGCCATTCGCCCTGCTGGCTTTAGGTGTGGTTCTGTGTGTGGGAGTTTTTTTCCTCAGAAAACCTATTAAGCTGCCGTCTCCAGAAGATAAACTGTGGATACGAATGTATGCCGGGGTATGGATACTGACTTTCATAATGCTGTTGGTAATGGCATTTTCCTTGGAAGTAAAATATTCCTGGGATTGGGGAAAGGTAGTAAAAACCGCCGCAAATTATGCATTGAACAATAAAAATCCGGATACAAGATATTTTGCAAGATATCCGAATAACCAATTTATCACTTCTTTTTTAATTTGTGTTTTTCAGATTGCACACTTTTTTAATCCCGATGCAACACTCGATACAATGAAAAGTGTTTCGTTTATATGCAGCTGTATTTTCCTGCAAATTGCCGTTACATTTATTTATCTTACGGCACTGACACTATGGGACAGACGAAAAGCATTTTTTATAGGTGTCATCACTGCTTTGTACACTCCTTTGTTTCTTTATGCTCAATTTGCATATACCGACACATTCAGCCTGCCGTTTTCGGCAGCGGTTTTCTACTTTTTTGCCAAACTTTATAAAACCAAAAAAACAAAAACAAAATACATATGCTCCATACTCATAGGTCTTTTTGCGGCAATAGGCTCAAAATTCAAGATAATGGTGATGATTTCTCTGGTTGCTGCACTTATAGGAATGTTTTTCAATAAAAGGGAAAAATTCTTAAAAAGGCTGATTTATGCCGGAATTTCCGTGATTTCAACTATTGCAATTATGATATCGATTTCAATTCCTTCAAGCCTCATTTTTAACTACGGTGATAAAATCAAGGACAAATACGAATTTCCCCCTGTTCATTGGGTAATGATGTCAATGAATTACTCAGGCGGATATATACGTAATGATGTAAAATATACTTCAAGCTTTGAAACCTATAACGAGCGGGTAGAAAAGGACACGGAGGTATTGACCGAACGTATACATAATTACGGTTTCTGCGGACTTATCAACCATATCTTCGGTACCAAATTAATCAGAACGTGGTGTAATCCTTCTCTTGGAGGGGATGACTATGTATCAAGAAAATCCCTCGGACAGAATAAATTCCTGACAGATTTATTTACAAAACGGGGATCCCTTTATATGTACTTCAACATTTATATGTACGTTTTTCATATCCTGCTTATCCTCGGCTGTGTTTTTTCCGCTGTTGTCATGTTTAAAATTAAACAATGTAATCCTATCATTCTTGTCGGTCAGCTTTCATTGATAGGCATAACAGCTTTTCTTTTAATTTGGGAATGTAACAGCAGATATTTGTTTACCTCTATTCCTCAATTTCTTATTGTTGCAACATACGGATGGAATATGCTCGTTAAGGGTATCAAAGCAAGGATCGTAACAAAAAATAATAATAAAGAAGATATCTCTGCGGATTCCGGCAAATGTGATAACTGTGAGCAGCAAACAGACTGTCTTAAAACTTAATCAGCTTATATTATAATCGAGTAGGAAAACTATTGCTTGAATTTTTTGGTTTTTATCATTCTCGTTAGGGTATTTTAGATTCATTTATATATTTATTTTCTTTTATACAAAAAATACAAGAGCTGCCGCACTGCGTTTTTTACGCTTGTGCGACAGCTCTTTCACAATTAATCTATACTTATAGCAACCCATAAAAATAACTTAACGCTTGACAAGAGTATTATAATAAAAGCGAGGAGATGGTAATATGCTTAGCACAGAAGTACGTGAACTAAT
>X301_European_Hare__coassemble_906_pt1 | contig 39684 bp, 24 predicted proteins | sample X301_European_Hare__metabat2_low_PE_012 | metagenome-assembled genome bin X301_European_Hare
TTGTCAAGCGTTATTTTTAACAAATTTTCATAATTATTTCATGCGGTTGCCCTGGAAAGACTCTTGAAATCGCTTGATTTTTTTTGCAAAAAATGGTATAATCAAATAGAGTATTTATGCACTCACCGCGAGGTGATTTTCACCAATCCAGCCTCACCTCACCATTTATATGATATACACAATTCCTAAAATTATAGAATGGTTGATTAAGTATGAATAGCTATTTTGAAATAGTATCTTTTGAAGAATTATTAAATGAAATCGAATATGTATATAAATCGGATGAACGTCCGTGGATTATTGGATATAGCGGTGGCAAGGACTCCACTACTGTCGTAGAATTGGTCTATGAAATGCTCTTATCTCTTTCGCCGCAAGAAAGGTTCAAAAATGTATATATAGTATCCTCTGATACACTTATTGAGAATCCTTTGATAAAAATGTATCTTAGCAAAATGAATAAGCTACTTGGAGAGGCTGCCGCACGGGATAACTTACCGATCAAGTCCTGCATGGTTACTCCTGAGTTTAACAATACATACTGGACAAATATAATCGGTAAGGGACTTCCCACCCCGAGAATGAACGGTACGTTCAGGTGGTGTACTGACAGGCTTAAAATCAAGCCGAGTGCTGATAAAATAAAGACAATAATGGCAGAGGAAGAAAAAGAAGTAATTGTTCTCCTCGGGGTACGTAAAGCGGAAAGTATCGCCAGAAAGAGGCGTATTGAAGGGCGAGAACTTGCGACACGTATGCTTAACAGACATGAAACTATTCAGGATGCATATGTTTATAATCCGATAGTCGAACTTACTACTGATGATGTTTGGAAAGTCCTTCTTGAGCATAATGGCGGTAAAACACCTTGGGGATCAGACAATAGCGAACTTGTTGCACTGTATTCTGATGCTGACAGTGGTGAATGTCCTTTTGCTGGAATGTCAAACTCCGGTCAGACACAGAGCTGCGGTCAATCACGCTTTGGATGCTGGTGCTGCACAGTTGTCAAAGAAGATAAATCACTGAATGGTTTCATTAAGGCAGGTCATCGTGAACTTATTCCTTTAGCCGAGTTTAGAACGTGGCTCATGAGTATAAGAGATGTAGATGAATACAGAGAAAAAAAGCATCGTGATGGTACTGTTTATGCCGATAAACATGGTAATAAGGGATATGGCCCGTTTACATGGGAAGCAAGAAAACTGATTCTTACTAAGCTTATCGAAACACAAAAAACTATCAATTATGAACTTATCACACTTGATGAACTTAGAGCAATAGATGAAATTTGGGATAGAGAACTCGATCTTTCACGTCGTGTGCTTGTTGATCTTTACTATGATCTTACAGGTAAAAAACTCCCATGGGACAGTTACAAGGAAGCTCTTATAAATGCGGATACAGTAAATAGTATAGAGGTAATGTGCAAAGAATTTAATGTTCCGAGCGAACTTGTACGAAATCTTATTTTATCAGTCCACCAGAACAAAAACTATTCAAATCCGAAAATAATGCGTAAGGATCTTGAAAGACTTTTGAATCAGCAGTGGCTTCATTTTGATATATTGAAGGAGATAGACAATGCAGATAACGAAACTGGTTCTTGATAATTTCAGTTCCTACGAAGGGAAAACGGTTTTTGACTTCACAGTAAAAAAGAAACAGCCAATTATTTTGATAGGTGGACTTAATGGTGCAGGAAAAACATCTATTTTCACAGCAATTAAAATTGCACTGTACGGTCCGTTGGCTTTTGGCTATACAGGTAATAACGCTTTTTACAGCAAGAAGATACGAGGCTTTATAAACGACAAGGCATTTCAGATTCAGCCCTTCACGTCGGGTGTTTCCATTGAGATAAAGCTGAAAAAGGAACGTGAAACCAAGCATTATACTATCAATCGCAATTGGAGTATTATTGATTCCAAAATTGAGGAAGAATACACTATTTACGAGGGAAACAAACTTCTTGAAGATCCTGAGAAAATACTGTTTGAAAGCTTTATTCTCAATATTATACCTATAGAACTGTTTGAATTCTTCCTTTTTGATGGTGAAGAAGTTGGAACGATATTTTCTTCTGACGGTTATAATAAGTATGTTAAAAACGCTTTGCTTACAATGTGTGGGATCGATGATTTTGAAATATTACATCACTTCTGCAAAAATTATAATGGCAGAATAGAGAGCCAAGAGGAAGCTGAACTTAACAGTAAGTATCAGGAAGTGCTTGGCAAAATAGATGAAACCGAAGAAGAAATAAGAATCTGCGAAAATACACTTGCCAACAATGCTCAAGAGATTGCTTCTCTTAACACTCTCATTGAACAACGTGAAGCTGAATTTGTCCGTTCTGGTGGTTTGCCGCAGGAGGAAGCCAGAATTCTTGAAGAAGAAGTAAACAAATACGATAAGAAGCGAGAACATATCGCCCGTGAGATAAAGTCATTTTTTGAAGAACTGATGCCTTTTTTTATCATGAAAGACATGATACCGCAGCTTGACCGACAAATAAAATATGAAGAAAAGGCTTCAATCCACGAATATATTACTAATATGCTCTCTAAAGAGTTTATCAGTAACATAGTTGCAGATAGAACAAAAAAAGATAATGGATTTTCCGATGCCCTGTATGAAGCTATAATCAAGAGATTTGAAGTATCAAATGGAGCATTTGATGAAATGATATTTGACCTTTCCAAGACAGAAATGGGGCAAATCATCAGTCTTGCAGATGCGGTAAGTTCGTTTGATTCAAAGGAACTTACAAAAAAAATCAAGGAAAAAGACAGATTAGTTAAGAGAATAACTTCTATTAGGCAAAGGCTGAAAAACGCCTTGTCAGAAGAAGATGCTAAAAGATATAAAAATGAAATTGTAAATGCAAAGCATAAAATTGAACTGCTGGAGTTGGAATCTTCTCAAAAGCAGACTGAGTTAGAGGAACTTTACACAAAGATACAGTCATTCAATACTGAACTTAGTACACTAAAAGAAAAAATACGTGCAAGTACACAGGACAAGCACGTATTAGATCTCAGTACAAGTATTTCACAGATGATGGAACGACTGATTGACAACAGCATGACCAGCATTCGTAAACAGCTTTCTCAAAAAATAATAGAAAACCTCCGACAGATATATCGTAAAGATAACCTTATATCAGTAATCGAAATTTCTGAAAACTTCAAATTCGACCTGTTTCAAGCACAGAGTTTTACAATTGCCGAACTCAAGTCACTTGTTGTAAACATCGGTGTTAAGGAATTCTTTAAAACTGTTGGAGATGAAAGCATCAGGAAGCTTTGCAGATATTTCTCTTTGAGCGATGCTAATGACATAGAAAACGCTATTATCTCCTGTGATACCAACGATAAAGTGTTTGAACTATATAGGAGGATAGAGCTGAATACACTCTCAAAAGGCGAAAGACAGATTTTCATTCTTTCGCTATACTGGGCAATAATACAAATCTCAGGCAGGCATATTCCGTTTGTAATTGATACGCCCTATGCACGTATTGATGCTAACCATCGAGAAGAAATATCAGCAAAATTTTTCCCGAACATCAGCAGTCAGGTTGTTATTCTTTCTACTGATGAAGAAATCACCAAAGATTATTACGAAATAATCAAATCTTATATATCCAAGGAATATCTGCTCAGAAATGATCAAAGCGAAAATAAGACTACAGTAACGAACGGTTACTTCTTTTAAAGGTGAATAAACAATGATATTCAGACTGAAAACGTCAAAGCAGACTCAGGAGATTTTTGAGGAACTTGAAAGACGTACTAATTATAAACCATATACTTTAGTGAAACACGCTATCGCATGGTCGGTAGCTGAAAAAACTTCAGTTAAAAACTTCAAGTCCGATTCAAATGGACTTGACCTCAACAGACAGACCATTACCGGTGATAATGAAGAATATTTCAAGACGATGTTTGAACTTATAGAAGGAAGATTTCTTGAAGAAGATGAATTCTTCCCAAAGTATGTCAAAGCCCATATCGACAGGGGCAGTAAATTGCTTCTTGATATGTACAATCATGCCGGCAGTGTTGATAAATATATTCTTCATGTTCTCGGAGTAGGTGATACTGTATGATATACCTTGATAATGCAGCTACTTCTCCCGTTGATGAAGAAGTACTGGACGCAATGCTTCCTTATCTCAGAGAGGAATATGGCAATCCATCAAGTAAATACTATTGCAAGGCTAATAATGCAAGGCAGGCGGTCGAAGAAGCCCGAGCCAAAGTAGCTGCTCTGTTTGGTGCAAGCAGTGAGGAAATAATCTTCACAGCGGGCTCGACCGAAAGCACCAATCTTATCATTAAGGGCGTTCTTGATTACAGCAAATACTACTGTGGCGGCAAGAACCATGTAATTACATCAAACGCCGAGCATAAAGCAACTTTGAATGTGTGCAAATATTTGAATGGTGAAATCTATTCCAATAACGATGCCACCATGTCGCTGTTCTCTGCCAACAGCAGAGTTGACAGAGGTTATCAGGCGACATTTATAGAAGTTGATGAACACGGGATTATTTATTCTGATAAGCTTGAACAAGCTATTACGGACAAAACTGCTCTTGCTTCTTTTATATATGTGAATAACGAGATTGGCAGTATCAATGATATAACTGCCTTGGCAAAAGTGGCTCACAGCCATAACGTGCTGATTCATGCCGATGTTACACAAGCGGCAGGAAAAATACCTGTAAATGTTACGGAACTTGGTGTTGATTTCTTATCGGCATCGGCTCATAAATTTTACGGTCCGAAAGGAATCGGGTGTGCATATATAAAAGCTGATAAATATGGTCTGCCGCCAATAACTGCACTTCTCCACGGTGGAGAACAAGAGAGGGGAATTCGTGCCGGAACTCTTGCAGTTCATAACATCGTTGGTTTTGGTAAAGCAGCTGAAATAGCAATGCGTGATATGGCAAAGAACCATAAGCTTATTTGCGAGTTGGACGATTATCTTATTACAAAACTTAAAAGCTGTAATTGCATCAGAGTTTTTATACCTGACGAATTCAGAGCAAAAGGAATCATAAGTATTTTAGTTGACAGAACAGACTTTAATAACGAAAGATTTATTAAACGTATCAGTGGTGAAGTTGCCATATCCACAGGTTCTGCTTGCAGTTTGGGCGAGCCTTCACACGTCATCAAAGCTTTAGGACTTAAAAACCAAACAAGCAAGATAATCAGGATATCTCTCAATAAATTCACAACAAAAGAAGATATTGATTTGTTTATTTCTGTTTTATCCCATAACATATAGGATGTGATCAGGATGAGGATTATTGATGCAGTTGTTATTGTACTAAAAGAAAACGGAAGTCTTACCTCAAAAGAAGTTTATGAAAAGATAGTTGAAAAAGGATTGTATACTTTTGGTGCAAAGAATCCTCTGAATGTTGTGAATTCTGAGATACGTCGCCATTGTGAAGGTCTTGACTTCCCAAGTGCTTCTCCTGTCAAGTATTTTAAAATTACAGGTAAAAAAGGAAAACATGATCTGTATGCAGCAATAGATCCTGATAAACCAAATACCCAAAGCAACACAAAGAAAATTGTATATTCTGAGGATAATTCATTGCCCGAAGAAAAGATTGATCAAACCTATTTGTTTTACAAAAACGGCTTAAAAAATCAGATAATAGACTGTATTCTTGAATGCCATCCCAGCTTTTTTGAAAGCCTTGTTGTAAAGCTATTGCTTGAAATGGGATATGGCGTTGATGACCAATCTGGGAAAGTTCTTGGAAAGTCACATGACGGCGGTATTGATGGTGTAATCTACGAAGACAGGCTGGGTTTAAGCAAAATATATATACAGGCTAAGAGATATGAGCCCGGTAATACCATAGGCAGACAAGTATTACAATCATTCGTTGGTGCTATGCAGGACGTACAAAAAGGGGTATTCATTACAACTTCAACTTTTACCAAAGAAGCGGGAGAATATGCAGAAAACCAGCAGCAAAAAAGTCTGAAACTGATTAACGGTGATCTGTTAGCTGACCTCATGATCAAGTACGGCATAGGTCTTGAAAAAGTCAAAACGTATGTTGTTTATAAGCTGAATGAAGATTACTTTGAGTAAGACGTTACAGCATATTATAATGATTAAATGTAATGGAGTTTTATTATGGCTACAATGAAAGACAAACAGCCGGATACCTACGAGGGAGAGAAAAAAGTCTGGCAGTGCATAAATGATAATTTACCGGAAGACATTGTATGTTACTATAACAGAGAAGTTAAAGGCAGAGAATTTGATTTTTGTCTTCTTATAAAAGATGTAGGCTTCATGATAATTGAAGTCAAAGATTGGAACAAGAGTCATATAAGTAAAGTAATTTCTCCTGACGAGATAATCATGACCGATGGAAAAACTGAGGACTCTCCGAGAAAACAGGCAAGATCTTACTCTTTCAGGCTGAAGAATTTCATGAACGAGAAATACGGCATCAATCCGCTTGTTATGAACATGGTCTGCTACCCTTTCATTTCAGAAAACGAATATAATAAACTTGGTTTAAGTGTGGTTTCAGAGCCGGAATATACCCTTTTCAGTGAGGATATCGAATCGGCTTACAGTTTTTCACACAAAATCCTTGGAGTGTATCAGGATTCTCAGCAGATAAACTTTGATAAAATGGTTGGTAACAAATATGACATAGCAAGGCATCACTTTGAGCCTGCATATGTTGTAACTCCGCCTGCACAAAATGTTACTCCTTACTCATGCCTTTCTGTGTTTTCCGATGGAATAACTCTATCCAATATAAATGACATTATATCTTCATATTTTAAGGGAACAAAGCAAATAGTATTTACTAAAGGTGCTTCCGATCTTGAAGTTATAGCCAAGCAGCTGTCCGAAGCATTTACAAAAAATCATATCATGATAAAAGAAGGCAATCTTGCTATAAACTCATCTGATAATACTGAAACCGTTATTACAGTCAAAAACAACAGACTATCCGTTTTCAATTTTGAAGCTGTTTTAATTGAGGAAGCCATCGCTATTAGTTCTTTTCAAGCCTATAATGGTAATCTTTCAGATGAACAGGAAGCTGAACTTGCGAATATTGCGGCTGTAACCAACTTTAATATTGACCAGTTTCATATAGAACACGCAGAAATTGAACATGATATTCAGGTCAAAGCCGGAGCAGGAACAGGTAAAACTTATTCTATGGTGTCGAGAATTGCTTTTCTTTGCAGTCACGCTTCAAATTCAGGGATTTTCAATCCTGCTGCCGAAATAGCAATGCTCACATTTACCGATGATGCAGCTCTTAATATGAAATCGAGACTAAAACAGTTGTTTGTGAACTATTTTATATTAACAAATAATACACAGTACCTTGAAATGGTTACAAGCATTGAGAAGATGCGTATTTCCACTATCCATAGCTTTGCTAAGGAAATAATCTCAAATACTGCTATAACCCTTGGCATAGGAACAGATTTTACTACTATTATCGGAAAATATGACAAGCAGAAGATTTTTGACCGTCTTTTCACTTCATATCTCGAAGAAGAAAACAAACATAATCCTATTTTTTTCAACGGTTTACCAATGGGCATAGAGGAATTTCGTAAGCTCATGCTTGATATTGCCAATAAGCTATATGAAAAAGGCTGTGACATCAAAACTCTTGATATGAGTTCATGGGGAATTGCACCTGTCGAATTGCCTTATTTAAATAAAATCATAGAACAGGTGGTCGTTGAAACCGAAAAAGAATATTCAAGGCTTCTCATAGACAATAATTCTGTTGCACTGTCTGAATATATGATTCACCTCAATAAGTGCATAGATAATGAAGCATTCAACACTAATCTCTATGAGTTCAAATACGTATTTATAGATGAATTTCAGGACACAGATGATGCACAAATAGCATCATTTATTGCAATGCAGAAGAAACTCGGATTTTATTTCTTCATTGTGGGCGACCTTAAACAGAGCATTTACCGATTCCGTGGAGCTACAATGACTGCTTTTGAAAAAATGGGCTGTGATAACAATAATTGGCTATCATTTACCTTGAACATCAATTATCGAAGCGATAAGAGACTGTTGAGCAGATTTGACAAAGCTTTCTTCTATATGAACAGCATCAATTTGTTGAAATACGAAAGAGATGTTGATGAACTCAGAGGCGTTAAAACAAACAACATCAGTAATGATCTTCTTGTCGTACCTATTCCGTATCATAATTCCGACAAGATGAATTCAACGGAATATTATGATATGCTTTTTAAAGCAATTGAGGAACAGAGACAGCGTATTGCAGCTAATATGGAAACTAAGGCACTCTCAAAGAACGAACGTACTATCGCTATTCTTACAAGAAGCAACTATCAGATCAACGAAATACTGAAAGAAGCAAAGAAACGTGAAGTTATTATAGAAAGCGATAACAACAGCGATCTTTATAGACTTGCACCAGGTACTGATTTGTGCCGTCTTACATCAGCTCTGTGCAATCCATATAATCCGACTTACTTATATGACCTTATACATTCAAGAAACGTCAACGTTATCTTTGACATTCGCTCTATCATCGGAAAAACTGATGAAGAAAAAACAGCAATATTTATTGATTGCCTTAACAAGTTTTATAACTCTGTAATGGGCAAGACATGGGAACAGCTTATCCGAGATATACAGAATGAACCAGTATTGAAAACACTCAGGCTGATATATGAAGCAACAAAGCCGTGGAAAGCATTTTCCCCGTCTGATGAGTATATGCAGGAATACTACCGTGCAAATTATGAGCTTGTTTTTGAAGAGTTATCCAATATGAACAAGAAAAGCTATCTCACTCTTGATTCGATCAATGAATCGCTTCATATCAATATAATGACCAGCACGGAAGCAAAGTCAAGAGAGATTGCCATTGATTCAGAGGACATAAGGGTCATCTGTCTTACAGTTCATAAATCAAAAGGTCTTGAATACAGTACAGTCATAATGCCGGCTACTAATGAAGAAATAGACAAGCCTCATAAAAACGGACTCGAAGTATCCTATATTGATGATAAGATTGGATACTGTCTTTCTGCTAACGGCAGTCAATATTCGAACAGTTTCTATGAAACAAAAACAGAAATTAAAGAAATGATGATGGAAGAATCGAGAATACTCTATGTAGCAATGACAAGAGCGATAGATAATTTCATCTGGTTTATCAATCTTGATGCCAAGGGTAACAACTGGGGCAGAATGCTTAAAGAAATGCATGAGGAGATGTAGACGATATGGGTTTGAAAATATATACATACTCCAATCCATATGATATCCAGCGTGAATCATACTGGAATGAAATTAAAGATTGTGCTCATTTCTGTGTGTCGCAGACAATGGTAAACGGTCTTGAAGATATTTATCCTTCATTAAAAGAAGGCGGATATCTCACAACTATCCGAATACTTATCAACACTCTTTATTCCGACTGGGAAGATGAAAACAGGCGTGTAAAACAGATAATGGAAGTTGACAATGCTATCAATGCACTTCCAATTGATGGGGATGAAAGCGGTAACGCAAGACGTTCGCTTGAATACAATACAAAATCGCTTGTTAAATGTATACGTCTTTTCAAGGAACTTGGACTTAGTGCGAACAGCTTTGATATTTCCCGTATCAACACAGATCAGAAATACCTTATAGAAATATATAGGTACACTTGCAGCAGAGAAAATACTTCGTTTGAGTTCAAAAGAACTTTTCAGGCTGATATTATAGATGAAAAGATACTGGAAGCACTCAAAAACAAACACAAAAATCATTCCTATGATAAACTTGACAGAAGCACTGTTGTTATTCACGGAATACATCAGTTTACGCCTGCCATGCTATGTGCCATTGAGGATATTTCGCATTTTAAGAACGTAGTATTGTTATTCAATTATCAAAAACAGTATGAAGCCATTTATCAGACATGGACTAATATTTACTCTCTGTTTGAAGAAGGAATAAAATACAGCGATGAACCTGATTTTAAGCCTGTCTCTCTACTGATCGACAGTTATCCGTGTAATACTTTGGCGGATAATATAGGTACGCTCTCGAATGGTAAACTTGAAGTCAGAAAGGGTATACTTGATAAGCTTGAAGTCATTGAATTTGAGAATATTACCGAGTTTGCCGGCTATTGTGCCCAGCTTTTTGAAAATGCCCGTAAAGTAAATAAACGTAACGGCTCGCATAATCCCGTACTCTATGATATGACAGAACAGCTTTATTCTGCATCGGGAAAAGTTAATGATATACTCAGAGCATATTTCCCTGAACAGTTCGGAGAAAGACATTTCCTTGATTATCCTATCGGTCACTTTTTTGTAGCTGTTGTTGAAATGTGGGATAATGAAAACGAACGTGTCAAAGTTGAAGATATGTCCCTTATCAAAGACTGTTTTGAATCAGGAATCATCAGAGAGAGAGTTCCGGGAGAGCTTCTCAATTCATTCAATACTATTGAGCCGTATATCGAGAAAGAAACCACACTTGTCGGTATCATCAGTTCTCTGAAAAAGCTTCGTAAATATGTTAATCCGACCGATAAAAGACTCCAACGCATAGGATATCTCAATATCAGCAAAGAAAAACTTGATAAATTGAGGACTGCACTTGAAGAACTCAACAAGATTATAATTGGCTTCTTCTCTGATTTCAGTAGTGGTGGTGATAACTTCAATCGTTTTTACAGACGTATCCATGATTTTATCGTAAAGAGAACACAGGATATGGAGACTCTTGATAAGGAGATGAAAGAAGTTGTTACTAAACTGCTTGCTCGCATGAATAAGATAGATCTCCCTGATACAGGTACTTTCACTTGCCTAAAACAAACCATGTCATTCTATCTCAGTCAGGACGATAGTTTGATACATGGTGCAAATTGGATCGTAAGAGATTTTGAACAGATAGACGGTGATATTCTCCGAAGCAGCAAACAGAAAGCCGACAGGACTTGTTATCATTTCTGTTGTCTTAGCGACAAGGATATATGTGTGGCAAAGGACGAACGGCTTCCGTGGCCGCTTGATATAAATTTCTTTGAATATTCTTATGAGCCTTTGGAACAAAATTATCAAATATTCCTGAAATCAAAAATGGAGTTTAAAAACTTCAAACGTTATGCTCTCCTATATGGACTTGAATTTAATCGTATCGGCTGCAAACTCAGCTATGTTAAAACTGTTGACCGTAAGGACAATGAGCTCTATCACCTGATAAAAATGCTTGGAGTAAAGGTCAGAAAATATCATAACGATGCAGTGGGCAGCTATGTTCCACAATTAAAATATAGTGTTCCGACCGGTGAGCCTTATCCTAAAGATAATAGCATGATTGATAAAATCAAGTATGCTATGTGTCCATACCGGTTTGTTCTTGAAAGCATTGTGCAGGGGAAGACTATTTTTAGAGAAAGATTCCTTGTGATCTTCTATATGAGAGTAATGTTACAGAGTACTATTCTAGCTAACAATGCCGGATACAGATTAAGTGAGAAAGACCTAAGAAACATCATTACCAAGGAATATCAGGTTCTCGATGATAAGTTCAAAATATCGAACGAATATGAAAAATCTCAGATAATTTCAGAACTGTATAATTATCTGGCAAGAAATTTAAAGAAATATGGCAGTTTATTAAAACCGTCGGATACAGATAAACTCAAAGATGACTTTTTGATAGTAAAATTAGACGAATTTATGAAAAAAGCAGTGGGGATTGACCTTGATGCTATCATAAACAATGACGATGAACGGTACAAAGACAACCGGAATAAGCACTGTAAGTACTGCTCAAGCAAGGATGTTTGCTTGCGAATAGCACAGAATTAAGAATAACAGGGGTGACGATATGTTAAAAACGGGAATGTATGTCAGGTGTTCAATTGATATTGAAGACCCGAATGAACCGAGAGACTTTATTTCAGGAAAAATAATTGAAATAAATGAATTTGCTGAAAAAGCAACTGTAAAGTTTTATGACCTTCTTGGATTAAAAAACTATTATAATGTTCCCGAAACGTTAGATTTCCCTTTATCAAAGCTCGGTCATTGCAGAATCAGCAATGGTTCTCTTGCTGAATATTGTGGTAAGCGATATCATATTATTCAGAACAGCAAAGATAAGAATGATGATTTCATCTACTATTTTCTTGCATCTGATAACGGGACAGTTATAAAAGCCTGTGAAAACGACATTGATGTCACTTTTAATTCGTGTGAAATATCTCCTTTGATACAGATGAAGCGATTTGAGTTTCAAAACCCTATGTGGTACTTCGGCAGGAGTGCAGTCAACAGAACTATTCATACTATTGACAATGCATTCTATGGATTCAAGGAACTCGCCGGCTGTAAGATTTTCCTGAAACCGTACCAGCTTAAAACAGTAATGCGTTGCCTTTCAGAGCAGAATTGCAGATATATGATTGCAGATGAGGTAGGTCTTGGAAAAACCATAGAAGCCGCTTCCGTTCTGAAAGTGTATCTGTCAGACAAGAAATACAAGCGGATACTTATCTGTATACCCGATGCACTTGTCGAGCAGTGGAAAACCGAACTTGCTTTTAAGTTTAGATTGTTTAATGGTGAAAATCAGAATGGCAACATCATAAAGATAATACCCATGAGTCAGGTCGCTGTAGCAAACAATAAATACGACTTTATAATCGTTGATGAAGTACACTCTATTTTGAATAATCCTCTTCGATATGTTACTATATTAAGACTGAGTCGAAATGCCGATAATGTAATAATGCTCAGTGCAACACCTGTTCAGAGCCGTAACGAGGAATATCACAAGCTTCTCTCGCTCATTCAGCCTGAAAGATATTATGGCATGAGTGAAGAAAAATTCATAGAATTACTTGAATTGCAGAATAAGGTAGTCCGCAAGGTACATTCTGCTGTAAGATATCTTGAAGATTATAAAGAAGCAATAAAAGATTCGGAAAATGAACATAATGAGGATACTCGTGAAGCGTTTGACGAACTTGTTGAAACACTTGAGGATATTGCAGACAGAACAAATGATAAAACGATAGAGGGAGATATTGAAAAACTTAACTATGAGGCGGAAAACTTCTCCCTTTTGAGACTTGAAAGGATTGTTGCATATATCTGTGAAGCCTACCAGCTTGAAAAATGCATAATCCGTAACAGAAAAAAGCCCGAAGACACCAATAACAGAGTTCTCAAAGAAATACCTTATGAAATGGATACTGATTTCAACAATACCGAATTCAGAATCTATTCGCTGCTTTCCGAATGGATATCAGGAAATACATTTGATAAAAATGATTTTAACAGCAAAACACTTCCACTTATCAGTGCATTTTTCAGTTCATCAGCAGCATTTTCCGATGAATTGAAAAAGAATCCTTCTGTTCCTTCCGAAATAAGAGAGCTGGCAGCCGGTTGGATATCCGAAGATCTGAATACAATAAAAAACATACGTCACATTCTTGATGATCCAATGGACTCTATGTCAAGAATGGTCACCGTCTGTGATTATCTAGAGCAGGAAGCCTATGATAAAAAAGTCCTGATTTTCACGCATTTTACAAGCACGCACAAGTTGTTCCGACAATTGCTGACCAAAGTATTTGGAGAAAACTATTGCACTTTCTTCTGTGAAGATATGACACCCGATAAACTAGAACTTAATACATATCGTTTTCAAAACGAATCCGGATACCGTATAATGCTTTCTGATGAGAGCGGCGGTGAAGGAAGAAATTTTCAGAAAGCTGACGAACTTATATGTATTGATCTTCCGTGGAGTGCAAATACGCTTGAACAGCGTATCGGACGACTTGACAGAATAGGCAGAGACAAGACTAAGGACGTAGTGTCGGTAATTGTATATGCACAGGATTCCGTAGAAAAAGACCTTGCTGATATATGGAATAAAGGACTTAACATCTTTAATAAGTCACAAAGCGGTCTTGAAATCATTATGAATGATATTGATGAACAAATAAGAACTGCTGTGATGAAGGATTTTAAATATGGTCTGTCGTCTATTGTTGACGATATGATAGAAGAGATAAAGAAGATTGAAAAACAAGTAAAGGAAGAACGTCATTTTGACATTGCAACCTATACCTATCAGTATATAAACAGGGAAATTGAGAAAACCGTAAAGCGTTATAACGAAAGTGAAAGTGAATTGTTCCGCAACTCCATGATGTCTTGGTCATCTCTTGCCGGATTCCGTGGAAACGCAGTAACAGAAAAAGTTATTCAATTTAATGCTTCATCTTTTTCTCCCAAATCGGCATACAATACATTATTTGTTCCTCCTGATATGGACGCAATGATAAAAGACAAACTTAATCAGATGCAGAACCATATCAGAGCATTAAATGGAGACAAAGCAATCCAAAAAGATATTCACTCTATTCAGGGGACATTCGACCGTAATTTAGCTTTAGGGAATGATTATCTTCATTTCTTTGCTCCCGGAGATGGAATTTTTGACAGCATAGTAAATAATGCAATATCTGCATACAAAGGAAGATGTTCAGCTTTTGCTGTGGAAAGTGAAGTCAATTGGGAAGGCTTTGTATTCAACTGGTACATTATCCCAAATAAACTGCTTTTGCTAAAAAATGGGATTTCATTGAAACAGGTCAATCAATACCGTGGTTTCCTTTCTTCGGAAATAATCAGTACCTATGTAACGATGGACGAAATGCAAATTGAAACAGATCCAAATGTTATAAAAGAGTTCAGAAAATACAATAACACTCCGATAATTCAATTAAGAAGGTGTTTTGCAAATTTTGGAAAACGCACCCCTTCAAATGATTTTCTCAGCATAAGAGAACGATACAGCATCTCCAATCTTTCATGGTTCAAAGAAACTCACTCAGCTTCTGAATGGGAAAGTAAAGTATCCGCCTGCTATGATATAGCAATAAAGCAGGCTATTGAAGAGTTTAAGAAACTCAGACGCATAAAAGCTTTGAACGATACACTTAACAGGGAGTTTTGCTCTGTTTGTGCCGCTGCTGCATATTTTGGCAGAGATATTGATCCTCTTGAAAAAATGAGAATCAATGAAATTATACTTGAAGCTTTCACTATGCCAAATATTGTACTTGATTCAGTATGTTATGTAAGGATGATAAGCCTATGACCAACCAAGAAATAATTCGTAAGGTTCAGGATTTTTATGATGCTCCTGATTTGACTACAAACAGTGTTGCTATGTTCAATAGCGATAATACTTGTTCTGCTGTGGCGGTGCGAATGATCAGTGCCTATCAGAGTTTTATGTCATGGCAGACTGCTGAAAATCGGATTGAATTTGAATGTTCACTAAGGAACTATCTTCTTTTTCTTAAAACAGATATAACAATAAAAGATTATGAAATTTCACAGCCGAACCGCTTTGGCTTGATGATGAACCATTTCAAGGGTACCATCTATGCCAATCTTGACCTTCCGCAATATGTGAATGATTGCTTTGTCAGAGTTGTATTCAATAGTCAGCCTGTACAGGAAGCTGTCACCGATAAAGAAATCAAAGAGGTTAATTCCTATATATACAGACTTACTAATAAGAAATTCAGAACTTTCAAATCCATAGAACAACAACTTGCAGTTATGGGAGCACTCCGAGTTCCAGCCGGCTATACAGCTATGGTTGCTATGTCAACAAGTGGAGGAAAAAGCCTTGTAACCCAAACCGTTTCGTATCAATACGAAAACAGCCTGACTGTTATTATCGTACCTACGATCTCGCTTATGCTTGACCAACAGCGAAATGCTTCAAGTATTATCGAGCCCGAGAATAAATCAGAGATAATCTATTATCACAGCGGTTGCAAAGTAGATGAACTTGTTTCTGCAATTGATAAAAGACGTGTCCGAATGCTCTTTGTGTCTCCGGAAGCACTGATCAAGAATATAAAGATACAGAACAGCATTTTCAAGGCTAATTCACAAGGCTATCTGAAAAATCTTGTAATAGATGAAGCACATATAATCATTGAATGGGGAGCTTCTTTTCGTGTAGACTTTCAGTGTCTCGATTCTTTCAGAAGACTTCTGGTAAATGATAATCCGTATCTCAGAACCTTTTTGCTTTCTGCTACTTTCAGTAAAAAAACCGTTGATAACCTGAAAATGTTCTATTCTGATAATGATCGCTGGATAGAGATACGGTTGGACACACTCAGAAAAGAACCAAGATTTGATATTATAAAATGCCGGTCATATACAGAAAAACACAACCGAATAAAGGAACTTGTATGTAAACTTCCACGCCCTATGATAATATATGTAAATTCTCCTGATGATGCTGAAAAAATACGCAGTGAATTGTCAGAGTATGGATTTAACAATACAAGGGTTTTTACAGGAAGAACCGGTTCTGCTGACCGTGAACATATCATAAATGAGTGGGTAAATGATAAATTTGACCTGATGATAGCTACTTGTGCTTTTGGTGTCGGTGTAGATAAAAAGGACGTAAGAACCGTTATTCATTCCTATATTCCTTCCGGATCCGATCAGTATTATCAAGAATGTGGACGTGGCGGACGTGACGGTCTGCCTTGTCTGAGCGTTATGCTTTACACCGATGATGACATTAAAGCGGCCATGTCCATGACACAGAAAGTCCTTACGGTTGAAAAAATGTGCGGACGCTGGTTCAGTATGCTGAACAGCCGCAAAGCAAATATTCAACTCAACTCTATTGTGATAGATACATCAGTTAAACCTAATTACAATGACACGGATCATTTCTATGTAGAAGTTAACAATGCTGATATCACATGGAATGTATACGTCATTCTTCTGCTTAGGAGAGCCGGACTGATAAAGATAACAGATGTTAAGTACGATGATGAAAGGTACATCTTCAACATAGAACTCATTGATAAACGCATAAGATTCAATAATGAGCAGACCGTTACTCTGTTCAATAAAGTGCGTGATGATGAAAGCAAAAGTATTTATTCAGAAATAAACGAATTAGCTTCCAAGCTTCGCAGAGTCGGAAAAGGCTGCTGGTCATCCATGTTTAATGATATCTACCTGCTCACCGATGAATATTGTGCAGGCTGCAATAATCACAATTCTATCAGAGCAGAAAAAAGAAAGTGTTTTCCGTTAAAGAAACCTGTGTTTTATCCTTTATCTTTACCAACCGGAAAGCTATGCGATATAATGGCAGGTACAAAGGAAATACTTATCATTTGTGAAAAATCCTCCGATGAAATAATAAAGGAACTGTTCAATGCCGGTGCAGATATTATAGTTATGCCTGATGAGTCTGAATATACATCTGAAATACCGAACAGTAATACAATTAATCCCACGCAGTTTTGTATAGGATACAGTGAGTTTTTTGAACTCAGCCGTATAAACAGTTACTATTACCTTTCGGGAACTGTTGTTTTCTGTATAGGTAATGATGAAGAACTTGCCAATAAAGTGCTGAATATCTCATCAGGCAAGAAATATAACCGTGTATTTGTAGTAAACTCTGATTTCTATGTTTCTGGACGAAACAAGAACATATCCGAGCTGATAAACGGTTTATGCAAGTTCGACTATATTATTAAGAAGGAGTTGACATAATGTTTTTTAGTCCAATAAAAACAGAACCTATTCCGGAACGTGTTCTTTCGATAAGCCAAATAGTTGCAGATAAAGCCCCTATAGATGAAAGGGATTTGGACAGTATCCTTATTCCCTCAAAATTGAGTACGGCTAAGACTTCATATTTCAGTCCTGTGTTTGAAACAGCTAAAGAATTGGAACTTATAGGCTATAACGAGGAAAAAAAAGTTGTATTCACAGGTAGAAAAGAAGATATAAAATCGTTAGCTTCTTTTCGTTTGTTCTGCAACTCAGTAGTTTTCAAAGACAAGTCCTCCGATTTTTATAAAATTATATCCTGTTTTTTAGAAGCAAATGATGAATGGCTGAATTACGGCTCTGTTAGCACTTCTGACGAAGTTATAAGGCTGATCAATGCTGAAACAGGAATACCCTCTCTTAAACTTGAAAAAGATGTTATTCTTGGTGTAAGATTTTGGATAAACTTTCTTGGCTTTGGATTCTTTCAGGAACAGGCTAAGGTTTTTCTCCCTAATATGTATACAGCTTTAAAAGATTTTATGATTCTTGGCAGCATTGAAAAAGGCAAAGAATACTCTGTTGAGGAATTTATTGACAATCTCCACAGCAGTTCTACTGTTGCATTAAAAAATGTCGGCATTACGCAGACACTTAATCTTGCTATGTCAAATGCTTTGAGACTTCTTCATGATAACAAAGAGATCGAACTGGAAAAGCACCTTGACAGTGAGAAAATATGGCATCTGTTCCCTAATGAGGAACATGAGTTTACATCTGATATTACTCATATCATTATTAAAAAGGTGGTGAAGTGATGGATAAAACTATTGCAAAAATGAGAGTCGGTCAGGTACTGAGAATAGACTCCATTGACAGTACTGACAGCGATTTTCTTGCAACCCACGTTCCTTTCCGCAAGATAGTAGTTGGTACAAATTCCGGGAATAAATTTGATGAAGTCTATAAATCAGAAGAAGATATCTTCAAGGATATTTTCAAAAATGAACTTACACGCAATGAACATCAGTTTATAATAGTTGAAGGCTCAAGCGGTGCGGGCAAGTCCCACTTTATACGCTGGATATATGCCATGCTTTCAGCAAAAGAAAAAGACGATGATGTTGTTCTTCTAATACGAAGAAGTGATAACACTCTTAAAGGAACTATCAGACAGCTTCTTGATATAAAGGAAGTTAAAGAAATATCAAACAAGGAAGCCTATGAGCGACTTGTAAAGGCTAATCAGGCTATTACTGAAAGCAAGTTCAAGTCTACGATATATCACCAGTTCATTGTTGAAATTGAGAACGACACAAGTGAAGTGCTTGGCAATATCAAGCGTAAGAAACTGATTGCCTTGCTTAACAACTCAACATTTCAGGAACGGCTTATGGCCGCCGGTGGTCCGATTGACAGGATTTACAGTAAGATAATAAATTCATCAAGCGTTGATCTTGACCTTATAGCACAATTCAGTAAAGCTGATCTTACACTTGACATTGATTTTATCAATCAGCTTGAAGAAGCCGACAGAAAAGCACGGGACTTTGCAAACAGTCTTATGGAAGGTGATGACGAGGAGTTTATTCAAAAAATCACCGACTATATGAACTCTTTCGTTGAAGCGGTCATTCAGACAAGTGTTGGTATAGAACCGGGCGATTTTCAGCAGATATTTAAGGAAATCAGGCAGGAATTAAAAAGAAAAGGCAAGAATCTGATACTACTCGTCGAAGATATCACTTCTTTTACAGGCGTTAATCAGGCACTTCTTAATGCTCTTGTAACAGGTCATACAGGCTCGAATGCAGTAGACAACCTCTGTAAGATTATTTCCGTTGTTGGCACTACAACCCAGTATTATAATCAATTTCGAGACAACTATCGTGATCGTATTACTAAGCAGATAACTATTCACGACGGTGCTATCGGTGATAACAGAAATGATCTCATTCAGTTTGTTGCTAAGTACCTTAATGCAATCTCACTTAGCGGTAATGTTCTCGATGAATGGGTAAAGAACGGTGCTTATTCGGAAGATATGCCTGTTCATGAAGACAACGAACACAAGTACTGGGATAAATTCAAATTGGCATCAGGGAAACAGATCTCACTTTTCCCATTTACGCAAAACGCTATTATCAATCTTTATGATGCCATGTCTGACCATAAAACACCGAGATATATTCTGAGGGACATTGTAGAGCCTGCCGTGAACGAGGCATTGTATGATATTTCATCGTTCCCAAAATTCTGTTTGGGCTGGCGTTCTTCGCTCCCCGAATCTGTAGAAAACAGAATAGGAAATATAGTTCAGTCCACGAAGATAGCTCAGGAACAGAAAGCCGATTACAGAAAGCGTTTAGTCGCTTTTATGAGTTTCTGGACTGACAAGACACTTGACGTTACAAGTAACGGCTGTATCGCAGGAATCAATACGAAAATTTTCTTTGAACTTGATTTCGGTGACTTTGTAAGTAAACTTACAAGCACATCAACAGTCAAGAATATTCCTGCTCCTGTTCAAAGTAAAAACTCTCAAGCAAAAGCAATTGACACCGTAGCAGTTGAAGTGGCAGTTGAACCGGAGTCAATAGTTCAGCCGGTAAAATCCGCAACTAAGGAACAGCCTAAAATTGACCCTAAGAATCAGAAAGACTATGATTCGTTCAGAGCCAATGTAATTGCATGGCATCGAGACGGAGGAAATCTTATACGCTTTGTTCCCATTCGTGATCAAATCAGTAACTTTGTTTATGATGCCATCAACTGGCAGCAGGAAGGAATACCACTTGACTCAAAAAACAGGTTTAAAGATTCAATAGGTGGCAGACTGGTGGGCTTTGAAAGACAGGATCAGGCTCTTGACAGATGCGTTGTAATATTTGAAGATACTGATGAAACATATCAGCTCCTTCTTTGTTTCGGAAAATGGCTTTACCTCGGTAATAAATCATGGAATTTCCCTGATTCAGCATCAGCAATTTACTTTGCTACTTCATGGTTGCAAAGAAATAGGGATAAATTCGTAAGTGCTATAAAGAACGTTGACAAAGGTACTGCTGTTCCTGCGTATGTCAAGGCGGCTATGATCGAGAAAGTGTATAAACTCATCATTAACGGAAAAATCGGTGACGCAAAGTTAAATCATCTTGGTGACGAAACATTTCTCAACACAGATAGTCCGAAAAATGGTAGTCCTGAATTTTCAGTTGGTCACTCTCAGGCATGGTATGACCTGCATCAGTTCATATATAGTAATCCTAAAACACCTGATTCATATACAGCCTCTGTCAGATATTTTAATCTTATTCAAGGAGTTACGATAAACACTGAGAACTATGTGCTTAATTATCCGCTGTATCAGGCAGCCCTAAAAGAAATACGCAGGTCGGGTTATGTCCTTGATGAAAATGAAATCGATGATACTGAGAAAGCTGTCAAGAACAAACGTGAGATATATGATCTTACGCAGAAAGTCATTGCCAAAGTTCATAGAGTAGTAGTAGAGGAGTCGGATCTTGCCCGAAAAAAAGCATTAGATATACTCAGTTATTTTGATAATATTGACATAGAAGATGAACTTGAAGCGAGTGATATTCGTAATCTTATCCATGAGATCTACGTCTTTTATCAGAAAGCTTATGCCGCAGGAATAAACCTTGGGAATATAGAAAAAGACAAGTTTGATACGCTTAAAAATGCTGCCTCAGACATAGCCAAAGCTATGATGATACTTCAAAAGGATTATTCAGAAGAAGACGACATTTCTGTTCTGTACGCTTTTTCATCAAACCCAATAGGGAAAGTTTTACCTTTTCTTGCAATGCTTAGTAAAGCAGACAAGGATATTGATACAGCATACGAACAGATGCGATGCGAAAAAGAATCTTTGACACGCAAGGGCAGCTGGAGTGATAATATCGATCCACGTTTTGAACGTCAGAAAAAACGTTTGAAACAATTTTATCAGAATTACAGGAGGTGTGAGTATATGCTGCATGAAAAGATACAGTCAACAATCGAATTGATTGAAGATGTTGCCGATAACAGAAAAAAAGATAATGACAATACCGCTATTGCCAAACGCAATTCGATTTTTTTTGATAACTTTGCAAAACTCATGCCTTCCATTACCTCGTATATTCTTGCTAAGAGATATTTCAGTTTTACGTTAAAGGAAAATACATCTGCTGTTTTACGTGAGCTTATGAACTATTCTAAAACCACCTTTAATAATGCCAAAGCTGTAAATCCCTCTGCTTTCAAACAAAAAACAGAATCATTTATTGAAGCTATATCAAAGAAATGGGAAGCATTCTATAAAGCTAAAAATGGTAAACTAATCAATGGACTTAATATCATAGTTCTCGTTCATCCGACTCCATCTATTGTAAGAGGTTGCATTACTCCTTTAAACAAGTGTGAAAAATGGCCGTTAACACAAGAAGGTGTTGACTCATATACAGAAGCACAGGGTAAAGCACAAGCTCTTCTGAAGGAAATGAGATTTGATGATGAAATACAAGAGTTTCTTATTAAAGTCCGTGACAAGAAAGCCACTCTTACTGACATTACTCCTTCTATTCTGGAATGGATACAGTCGGAAGATATTGCTGACAAGGTAAGCCTGAGTATCAGGAATACTATTTAGGGAAGAAAAAAGCAAACTTCGAAAGCATTATATCTTTAAAAATACTTCCGAAATTTTTAGCTAATCGAGTAGGGACTGTCGCAGTAAGAAAAGCGGCAGTCCAATAAAATATGCAAAAAAATAACAGCCGGACTATGAAAAATCCGACTGTTGGTGTGAAACAGAAGTATGCAAAAACACAAATACTTACAAAAAGATTGTACAACAAACGGAATAGAAAAGCAACTAAAAATTCTGTTTGAAATAGAATTAAAATGGTTAAAATGGTTCGACAACGATAAGAAACAGTAACGAGCCTGCGGTTTATGTCAGCCGTCCTTTGAGGAAAAATGAACAAATCCCCAACAAAGTCCGGTAAACTCTGTCGGGGGTTGTTTTGTGGTCAATGAACCTTTTACTTCGTTATGGGTATATTATATCATATGATAAACGAAAATGCAATATTCACGACAAAAAAGTGTTAGTAAAAGTCCTTGCGGAAATTAGAGTGAAAAGCGTCCATAAATTTGTTATGGAACTATGTCCCGTACATAAACGTGTAGTACAAAAAGCAGTCAGGCAAAAGACAATGCGGCAGGTAAATCGGGCAGTATTTATAAGCAAACTATCACAATCAGTATTATCCTTAATTATGTATTTACCGAAAAATAGGAATTTTTTGTGTCTTTGATATGTTTGCCCGAACAAATTCTCATATTAGCTGATATAGTTCGGTGCGGTATCTATTACTCTATTGCCTCAAAGTACATACGAAGACCCGGATAACTTTTTACATATTCTTCGGCTGCCGAACCGGCTTTACCTTTTATGACTTTAATCCCATCCAAGCTAAGATACTCTAAATCTTTAACAGTATCCGGCACAGTTAATTCAGATAATGAGCTGCTTTGCGGAGATATCCCATATTCGCCAATACTTTCTAAACCATCATTCAAAATTAGTTCTTTTAAACTCGGACATACCCCAAATGCGTTAGTTTCTATTGTTTTTAAACCCTTTCCGCATACTACAATCTCTATTGTTTCATTGTTAAAAAATGCAGAATCACCTATACGTTCTATACTATCTGCTAATTTTACTGCTCTTACACTTGGGGAATCATCATTAGCAAAAGCATAACCATATACTCCGGTTATTTTTTTTCCGTCTATTGTTTCCGGTATTACAACAATAGAATCGTTTCCTTTATATTCTGATACTGCAAATTCATCATAATATGGAACTATTTCAAAATCTTCCTCCGGCGTTACATCGTGTGCCATTACATTATCTAAGGTTATTTCGATATCTCCGTCAGACGGCTTATTATTCTGCGAAGCAGTTGTTCCATTATTACCGCCTGCGTCCGAACCATTATTTCCGCAGGCACAACAAGCTGTCAGCATCAATCCGCATAAAACTACACAAAAAAATTTTTTCATAAAGCAAAACTCCTTTAATATTCACAGAGATTATATATACACCAATCTGTAAGCAAATTATCATCGGACTTATCCTTAATTATGTATTTACCAAAAAACAGAAATTTTTATGTCTTTGATATGTTTGCCTGCACAATTCTCATACTTGCCAATACAGATTGTTGTGATATATACTGTTGTCACAAATTTCAAATTTTCTTTTTTACATTTTATTACTTTAATAAAATGTTCTCTTTTCTATTGTTTTTAAACCTTACTATCTGTTGATTTCACCAAAAAGAATGATCATTCAGTGCTGCTGCTTTTTTCCTTTGATTGTTTCCGGTATTACAACAATAGAACCATTTCCGTCAGACGGCAGTTTATTACTCTAAGATAGAAGATTACAGGTCGCATCAATGCCGAAGCTGTAATCACCATCGGTATAGGATATCTTGATATTCTTGGGATAGTTTGTTATATAGTCGCTGTCGAATTTCGTATAATCCCCGGGATCGTCATCGCCATATTCATAAATATATCTGATTACAAAACCTTTGAATAGACTGCTTCTTACATGATAACCCTCTCCGCCGTGCGTTATACACTCATCTAAAAATTCTCTTTCATAATGAATATATGAATCGAAGTGGCACTTTTTACCCGGAGGCAGGGCATCAGCAGCAGATGTGTCAATATCAAATGTATTTTCCTCAAACTCCGTTATAAAATCCGAGTCAAGCGGTAAAAAATAGAAAGCCTCGTCATAATAGTCGCACCTGATCCCGGTGTTTACACGTGGCCCGGATCCTTTCAGGTCGGCATAGTTGCCATAAAAAAACACCGGTCTTCCGTCTACCTTGACAATCGTACCGTCTTCAACCTTGCCGCTTGCATAGTCTAACTTATACGGAGTGAGGTTAAACGGTATTATACATTCGTCTTTCAAATCACTGTCATAGTCAGAATACATTGACAGTTCTGTGCTGTTGAGGTCATACCCGCCAAACGCACATATTATAGCGATTTCTACTTCGCCGTCGTTCAGAATATAAAATTCACGATCTGTTTCATGTGCGTTTCCGTCCTTATCGTACAAATGAAAGTTAGGGGAACCGGGAAGATGGCTTATCAACTCAGAAACCCTTTTGCCATTATCCGTGGTAAGACATATTGTAATAACGGTTGCTGTGTCATAGTCTTCCTTGTTTTCGGAGAAGAGAAAATCACTTCCATATTTTTCCATAAAATAATCATATTCCTCACCGCTGTATTGCTTTGACGAAATAAGCTGAGCCTTAAGATGTTTCAGTTCGAGATCCTCTTTGACACTGCTGTTTTCCTTATTGCTGCTCTCACTCTCTTGCTTACTTGAGGAGTTGTCTTTGCTGTACTCCGTTTGATAGCTTTCTTGCGAGGGGACGTCAGAGTAATCTGTCACGGGGATATTCGGCTGCCCTGCGTTATTAAACCTATTGACAGTGAGAAAAACAGCAGCCGTGACTACGGACACAATCACAAGTGACACTACGGCTATGATAACCTTGGAAGCGACCGACATACCCGTTGCCGCCCCGACAGTCGAGGTTACAGTACTCGTGCCGCCGACTGCCCCTGCGTTAGTTGAGATCGAAGCTGCCGATGCAGACGCTCCCGAACCGACAGGTTCGGACGGCTGACCATTTGCCGATGTGGAGGACTGACCGTTTGCCGGTGCCGATGAGGAGGGCTGACCGTTTGCCGATGCGGACTGAAAATGCGGGGGAGATGATAAGCTGACAGGCAGCAGCGAAGATTGGCTTTCCGAAACGAATACATTTCCCAAAAGAGGAAAGATAGGAACAGCAGCATAGATTTTTGTTCCATTTTCCTCAAGTTCAAGAATTTTTTCCCTTATTGTCTTTCTTGCAAAGAAAAGCCTTGTTTTGACTGCATTTTCCGTACATTCGAGAGTTTCGGCAATTTGCTTTATGCTCATATTATCATAGTAGAATAATATAACGGCAAGCCTCTGTCCATCGGGGAGGTTATCTATTATCTCCATAATAAGCCTGCGTGTTTCCGCATTATCTGCGGCATCTTCGGGCAAAACGGAAGCATCTTCTTCCTTAATACCCAAGAGATCTATGTCAATATTTTCATCATCTATGGAAAGAGGAAATCTATTGCTCTTTTTCAAAAAATCCTTGCAGATATTGGCGGCAATAGACATTATCCATGAGGATAAAAGCTCATAATTATACACTTGAGCAAGATTTGTGTACACCTTGACAAACGTATCATGTGTCAGGTCGCTTGCATAATTTTCGTCTTTGACCATTTTAAGGCAAAGGAAATATACTTGAGAAACATTATCAGTGTATATCTTTTCCATAGCGTCGCTGTCGCCGCCGAGTGCCGCTTTTACAAGTTCTTCATTAGTCATAATATCATATCCTTTTTTATTTTCCGAGAGAAAACGGAGTAGTTATGTATTTTTACAAAATGTATTATACATAATATCACTCATCATTTCAAGAATTTTGTTTAATGCCTCTTTTTCAGACCTCCGTAAAATAATTCCGTTGTTCCGCTATATCGGCAAAGTAAACCCGTTCGTGGTATAAAGCAGAGAAATTACAGATCTATCGGATTTTTTTCTACATATTCCTTTTCATTTTCATCATAATACTTACGTCCGTAATATTTAGTGTTGGCTTGAACCATTCCATATGTGTCATCATCTAAGTTATGGCTCTCCGGAACATACACTTCTACAACATATGTCGGATATTTCCATACCATATAGTAATTGAGTCTTTCGTAATTTAAAGCTGAATCCAGTTCTTGGGAAGCCAGATAGTATTCAGGTTCACCGTTATCCTCAATGAGTTTATCCAGCATATCTAAATCACGAAACTCCACCTTATCAACCTCTACATAAGAACTGCCGGTCTCACCTTCCTCTATACGAAAGTCACCGTCCTCAAAGCCTTTGATAGGATCGTTGTTATCGAATGAAATATTGAGTCTACCTATCAACATTGCATCGTCTTCAAGCATTATATTTATATCCATGTATTTTACGTCCTTCTTGATTGATTCAATAAAAACCTCCTCTATATCCGGATCTTATTCAACGAGCTTTTCGGGAATTTTATCAAGATTTTCTTTAAATGCTTGAAGTGTTCCTTTAAGCGTCTTTCCCTCCACAATAGTTAAGTCGATGTAGTCTCTATCGTTAATCTCATACATAGCTAAATACTCGGAAGCTATATTATCTGCTATATCATCTATCGCTTCAGTCCTAGCATGGTACTGCGAAAAACATTTATCAAGGCTTTCGGCGGTTATAGGATATTCTCCTTCATAACCGCAATAGCCGAACAACGGGGTCACAAAGTTTTCTTTCATCGGTTCGCCATTTGTGTGGTTATAAAGCCAATATCCATGTAACTCGGCCGCAGTATCGGCATCTTCCGAGCCTGTTGTCCCCGTATTGCCGCCGCCCGTATCAGAAGACACCTCTCCGTCGCCGCTCGAACAAGCTGAACCTGTCACGGTCAAACAACAGCATAACATCAACGTCAAAATTTTCTTTTTCATTTTTTTAACCTCCGTAAAATTATATACAGCAATCCGCCGCTACTAATTAGACGATTTAAAAATGCAAAAGGTTTTATAAAATTTTAAATTTTTTTATTTTTTTCTGTCTGCTGTTCATCGAATAGTATATCCGGCTTTTGTCTGCGTTTTTGAAGCAACTATTCAAAAAAGTGACCATATCTTTTATGGGTATAGCATAATGACTAATGGGACTTTAAGTCCCACATTCAAAACCGCCCCAAAGTCTGATGACTGTGGGGCGGAAAATTTTTTGAAAGGATGAGAATTTATGTATTATGATGCTTACACAGAAGACTGTATTATTATTTTTATAACATAGTCGAGATTGTTTAATAATTTTGCCTTCTCATGCAAATTGCAAGTTAAAATTTCCAAAGAAGAATTACAGTAATATATAACGGTAGTTTTTTAGCAATGCCATATGACGCTTTACAGTTTGTTAATCCTGCTGTCCGTAACGCGGTTAGTAATCTGCCTTTTGCAGAAGGTGCAAACAGAAATACATACCCTCTGTAAAGTTAAATCAAGGTACTAATATACAGAAACAGGGCGAGAAAAAATCTCTCGCCCTGTTTCTTACCCTGTCGCTCAAATCGTAGTTGCGGAGGCTGGACTTGAACCAACGACCTTCGGGTTATGAGCCCGACGAGCTACCACCTGCTCCACTCCGCGATATCTTCTCGAAAGTACTTTAATATTATAGCAAGTCGTTCCCGTTTTGTCAATAGCAAAATCAAAATTTTTAGAAAAAGTAATTTTATTCAAACAAGAAAAAGTATTGACTTCACTTGTAGTATATGTTATAATTATCAAAAATATATAAAAGATGTGATATTGTGGAAGAATATGCATTGAGAACTTATAATCTGTGTAAAAGCTTCGGAAAAAATTTTTCGGTTTCAAGCCTGAGTATTAATATCAAAAAGGGTGACATTTACGGTTTTATAGGTCCGAACGGTTCGGGAAAAACTACCGTAATGAAAACTATACTCGGGTTACTCACGCCCGACAGCGGCATAGTAGAGCTTTTCGGTAAACAAAATAACAGACAGGCACTCAGGCGTGTCGGCTCGTTAATAGAATCACCCGGTCTGTATGGAGATTGCACGGCACATGAAAATATGAAACGTTTTTCCATTATCAGCGGTGGAGATGAGCAGGAAATAAACAGCCTGCTGAATTTTGTCGGTCTTGGTGATGTAGGAAAAAAGAAGGTCAAGTCTTTCTCACTCGGAATGAAACAAAGGCTCGGGATAGCAGTGGCACTCCTCGGCAAGCCGGAACTGCTCATACTGGACGAGCCTGTCAATGCACTTGATCCCATGGGTATAAAGGCCATCAGGGATATGATACTGCAAATCAATAAGGATATGGGCGTTACATTTTTTATTTCAAGTCATCTTTTGGGAGAGTTGGAAAAGATATGCAACGTATACGGTATAATAAACATGGGCAGACTCACGGAAGAAATCACTGTTGAAGAACTAAAAACACTGTGTGGGAACCGGATATACATAGGCTGCGATAAACCCGAGCAGGCAGCAAAACTTATAAGAGAGAATTTCAATGTTGCCGGCAATATAAATGTAGGTATAGATTATGTCGAAATTGATATAGATTCCTCCCTTGCTTCGGAGATAAACCAGGCATTGATACTTTCAGGAATAAATATAACGGAAATAAAAAGCACCGGTATAAGTTATGAGGATTTTTTCCTACAGAAAATGGGATCGTTCGATGTAGGAAAAGGGGTGGGCAAATATGCTTAAGCTTCTGCATTTTCAATTTCGCAGGCTGTACAGCAAGGTTATAACCTACGTATTTTTTTCCTTGGTTATTATTATGACCCTTTTAACACTCGGCAGACTGTACGGAATTATATCCGGCAGCAACGGCTTACCGCCGGGCTATATTTTCGATATGTATCTCGGCTCCGGATATAATGGAGAAAATAATATTCTGACTCCGGAGGCTTCCGTGATTTTGTGCTTTCTGAATACGAATTTTTTTATGCTGCTTTTGACTGCTGTATTTATGGCTATTTTTGTCACTGAGGACGGGGCAAAAGGAACTATAAAAATTATTTGTTCCAAGGGTTATTCAAGAGAGGAGATTTTTTTATCGAAATATCTGGCGGCAATCTCTGTACCTTCTTTGGGTTATATTCTGATTATGCTTGTCGGTTATACATATGTTTTCATAAGAGGTACGGGTTCGGTTTCATTTTATCCGAATTATTTTTGTCTTTATCTGTTTATTTTTTTCAGGCTTATTGCGGTTTCAACTTTTTATTTTATGTTAAGTGAGCTTACCGTATCTACAGGCGGGGCAGTTGTCCTTAACATTTTAACTCCGTATGTTATCATATTGGTTTTGGGACTGCTCAATTTACCTTTTGCCAACGGTGCAGGAGGCGGTATATTTCAGCGTATTTGTATATACTTTGCGTGTATAACAACCGATATTCCAACATTATCCCTGGTGCCTGTTTATGAGGATCTTGCGGGAGCGTTTATATCAGCGGCGGTGATTTTCTTTTTATGCGGCATAATCGCACTGTATTTAACCGTTAAAAAACAAATCAAGAACTAAACGTATCTGCATCATTTTCATAAACGGATTTTTGTAAAAATATAGTACGGAAGGTGTCGTAATATGAGTAATATGTTGCGTTTTCAATTTCGCAGGCTCTATAGAAAACCCGGGTCATATATTTTTTTGGCTCTTGTTGTTATTATAACTCTTTTAACACTCAGCGAGTTGTATTTGGTGGGAGGATACAGTTTTTATATGCCGAACTCTTATCCGTCAGCAGGCAATTTGCTGACGTTGGATTGGTCAATAGTCTATTGTTTTTGTAATATGGATTTTTTAGTGAATATTCTAATTGCTATATTTATTGCCATTTTTGTTTCTGAGGACAAAGTAAAGGGAACGATAAAAAATATTTATTCCAAGGGTTATCCCAGAACAAACATATTTTTCTCAAAATATTTGACTGCTGTTTCCGTGCCGGTTATTTTTTATTTTTTAATCCTGTTTATAAGTTTTGTATATGTATCAATAAGAGGATCCGGTTATCTCGCTTTTAACGGATCCGCAGGTAACTCTGTTACAATTCTTCTATGTATGTTTCTCAGATACATATCCGTTTCGACATTTTATTATATGTTAAGTGAACTCACATCCTCAACCGGAGGTGCAATTGCTCTTAATATATTCTTCCCATACATTTTGCGTTTTATATTTGGAATCATAGTAATTAATATAGAACCCCCTGATTTTTTAGTGAATTTAATAAGTGATTTTTTATTTTCCACAGCCTATGCTGTAACAACGATACCTGACAGTAATATTACTGAAACGATTATATCAAGTATAGTATTCACCCTGTTATATGGCGGACTTTCGCTGCTTATTACTGTAAAAAAACAAATCAAGAACTAAACGTATCTGCATCATTTTCATAAACGGATTTTTGTAAAAAATAGTATGGAAGGTGTCGTAATATGATTAATATGTTGCATTTTCAATTTCGCAGGCTCTATAAAAGAGCCACTCCATATATTTTTTTGGGCATTTTATTGGCACTTATACTCATGGAAACACCCTCACTGTTAATCAGTTACGAATTATGGCCACAATATGAACATGAAATATACATATATTCAATACTGGACGATAGTTTCTATGAACTTGACCGTTTTGTGTCATTATTGATTGCAGAATTCGTAGGAATTTTTGTCACAGAGGACAGAGTTAACGGGACAACAAAAAATATTTATTCTAAGGGCTATTCAAGGGTAAAAATATTTTTCTCAAAATACCTTGCGACAATATCAATACCTGTTTTATTTTATTTATTAATTTTTATATCCGGGATTCTGATAGGATTTATAAACGCAGCTATAACTCAACCGAATTCACAACTCTTTTTTTGGGAAGGCCATGACTATGGCTATATTTTTGAGCTAATTATAATATTTTTAAAGTATATAGTTATCACCACATTATTCTATATGCTTAGTGAGCTTGTTTCCTCAACGGGCGGTGCTATTGCACTTAATATATTTGCTCCTGTTATTATTGCTGCTGTTATTGGTATTTTATTTAATTATACCGGATTACGATTACTCAGTCAGGCTTTTATATGTATCCTCAGTTTTTTTATTCCATCGCAAATGATTACACACTTTTCTATGACAGCAGAACGTATGATCACCTCCGTAGTGCTAATACTGCTGTTTGGAGGTCTGTCACTGCTTATTACTGTAAAAAAGCAAATAAAAAATTAAAAATCCGATATCATAAAAACCATGCACAGTTAATTTATGCATGGTTTTTATTTATGAAAGCACATATTATATTGTTATCGCAATTATTTTGCATACACGGCATATATATTCAAATCCCACGCCGGAATATAAGGGTGCTGACGCATATAAAGCTTATAGCATGGCTCTATAGAATTTATTAATAGGGGAATAGAAAAAATATCCTCACTCCGATGATAAGCCGCAATATTAAGTTTCGGCTTATCTCTTTTTATTGTATTTATTCCCCCGATAATAGCCTGCCTCTCACTGCCCTCAACATCCATTTTAATATAACTCACCCTGCGTGCGGCATACAGTGTATCTATCTTGGTTACGGCAAGATCATTTTGTCCGCTCTGCCCGATATTCGAGCCTCGCCCGAGCGACTGCTCAAAACTCATATCTCTGTCCTCGCTCCATATTCCCATACGGAAAATACGCACGTTATTCATATAAGATATATGTGCCTTAAGCTTTGCGAAAGTCTTTCTGTCGGGTTCAAGTGCTGTAATATAAGAATAGCTCCCGCCTGTATAATAAAGAAATTCATCTATAGTATCTCCCCGATATGCACCGAGATCAAGATAGCTCTCTTCTTTTCCGAGCCTGAGTATATCGGAAAATACCTCATCTTTGCCGCTGTAGCAGCTTCTGAGATAATCAAGCCGACCGCTCAGCTTATATTTTATAATATTCTCATATACATATCGGGATTTTTCATCCGCAAGAAGATCATAGGCTCTTTCTATATCTTCAATATTTTCACGGTAAAATTCCTTTGTCCATATATTGTCCCCATAAACGGGAACATCCGCCGCAAGTACAGTATGGCGTTCTGCCAAAGAAAAGATATTATCCATAACTTCAGGCAAAGCGGTTCCGAAAGCTGTTATGATTATAAAATCTTCATATTCACTTTCAAAATCCGATATTTTTCTTACAACAAAATTATGAAAACTCTGTCCCCTTACAAAATTATCGCTTGCAGCTATACCATTCACCTTAATACCGCAACATTCAAACTGTGCTAAGATTTTATCTGCACCGTTTCCCATTCCATGTATTATGATCGGTTTATCCGAATTTTTTAAATAATCATAAATATCATTTTCGGGTATATTCAAATCATCACCATACCTCAAATTATTTTATATACATTGAAATGTCAAATGCCCGAACCGAATGTGTAAGTCCGCCGACAGATATAATATCTACCCCACTCTCTGCAACAGCTCTGAGCGTTTCTTCGGTTATGCCTCCGGATGCCTCAAGCAATGCCTTTCCATCGGTTATTTCAACCGCCTGTTTCATAAGCTCGGGACTCATATTATCAAGCATAATAATATCCGCACCTACCGCTAAGGCTTCTCTGAGTTCATCAAGATTTCTTGTTTCTACTTCAATTTTTGTCATATGCCCTACTTTGCTTCTGAGCTTTGTAACCGCTGACGTTATACCGCCTGCCGCATCAATATGATTGTCTTTTAGCATAGCCGCATCAGAAAGATTATAGCGGTGGTTTTTTGCCCCTCCGCATATCACGGCATATTTTTGCAGCGGTCGAAGTCCGGGAAGAGTTTTTCTCGTATCTGCAATAGATGCATTAGTACCCTCAACTATTTTAACATATTTATTTGCCGCTGTTGCTATTCCGCTCATATGCTGTATAAGATTAAGTGCAGTTCTTTCTCCCTTAAGTAAAACGGCAGTCTTTCCTTTCAGCTTCATTATATCATCGCCATATTTTACACTTTCTCCGTCATGTCTGATTATCTCAATTTCTATGCTGTCATCAAGCATTGTAAATACTCTTGCGGCAACATCGACACCGCATACAATGCCGTCAGCCTTAGCCATAAGCCTGCCCTTGCCAAACTGATTTTCGGGGATAAGATAATCGGTTGTGACATCACAATAATTAATATCCTCCATAAGTGCAGTCTTTATTATATTATCAACATAAAACTTATTCAGTGTCATTTTTATTTAAAACCTCCTCAAGAACTATAACCGCAACAGTCGCAAGACTTCTTGCTTCGACGAAATCCCTGTCTGTTTCATATCCTCCGTTATTAAGATCATCAAGTATCTCTCTTGCTCTTTTAAGTCCTTCGGGAACAAGCTCCGGCCGTGGAATTACAAAATGGCATTTTTGCATAATTTCCCTTATTTCTGTTCTGTATCCGTGCGGAAGTTTTTTTCCGCTAAGGTCATCATGATTTTTAAATTCTCCAAAATCCTGATTATTTTCTACTTTCATTCTTTCGAGAATATCACTTGCCGCTCTTCTCGAAAAAACAAGTGCTTCAAGCAATGAATTACTTGCAAGTCTGTTTGCTCCGTGTACTCCTGTATGCGAACATTCACCGGCAGCATACAGTCTGTCTACGGTTGTTCTTGCATTAAGGTCAACATCAATACCGCCCATAAGATAATGCTGACACGGAAATACGGGTATCCAATCCTTTGTTATATCTATATTTTCCTTTAAGCAATTTTCATATATCATAGGAAATCGGTTCTTAATAAATTCCGGATCCTTATCCGTTATATCAAGATAGAATTTTTCGCTGTTCGTTGCCTTGGATTCGAGCATAATAGCATTGGATACAACATCCCTCGGAGCAAGATGACCTCTCGGATCATACTTCTCCGCAAAACGTTTTCCATAGCAATTAAGAAGGACAGCACCCTCTCCCCTTACAGCCTCACTTATAAGGAATCTTTCCCTGTCATTTTCAGCCGCAAAAGCGGTAGGATGGAATTGTATCCAGCTAAGATGCTTAATATCGGCTCCGAGCATATGTGCAAGTGTTATGCCGTCGCCTGTTGCTATTGCCGAATTTGTCGTATACTGATATACTCTCCCTATACCGCCCGAGGCAAGAATACAATAATGTGCCGCAATAATCTCAGAGCTTCCGTCGGGGAAAATTATACCGGCAAAAAATCCCTTATTCGCCTTTTTTAGCTTATACAGCAGCGTATTCTCGCATATTTCAACATTACTGCGTTTTTTTACCTGTTGTATAAGAGCGTCAACAATCGCTTTACCTGTTGAATCCTTATGGTGGACAATTCTGTGCCTTGAATGTCCCGCCTCAAGTGTTTTCTGCATAATGCCGTTCTCGTCAAGATCGAAATCCACACCCATTTCCTTAATCCTGAGAACATCTCCCGGTCCCTCAGTAACGAGTATTTCAACGGCCTTGATATTATTCCTGTTTTTACCTGCCGTAAGCGTATCTGCAATATGCAGGTTATAAGAATCATTCTTTTTGTCAAGCACAGCTGCAACACCGCCCTGAGCAAGCGAGCTGTTGGAGAGTGTCAGCTCCCTCTTGGAAATAAGCAGTACCCGTACACTTTCCGGAAACTGTAAAGCCGCATAAAGTCCGGCTGCACCTGCACCGACAATAAGAACATCATATTCCTTGCTCATAATAATACCTCTTTTTCATCTCGATATTGCATATACGTTATTTTTATCACAAAATTGCCTATTTAATATAAGCCTTTTGTAAATCTGTATGAAAAATCCAATACTTATTTTATTGTAACATATTTTACCTTGTTTTTAAATAGCTGATACATATTTTTTGAAATTCCCAATAATAAATAAAAACAAAAACTTGATTTTATCGACAAAAAGGGATATAATTATTCTTATACATCCATATTTTAAAAAAAACATAACCGGACTGAAGACCAACTGATATTCGCAAATCACAACACCACATTCTGCCGCATATTTTATAGTTATAACGAAATAATATAAAGCATTACAAAAATACCCGCTGTGTTTAAAATTCAAAAACGACTTCAGGAACAAGGTCGGACGAACACTATTTAACAAATGAATTTATGTATTATTTGAAATGTAAACAATGACGATGTACTTTTTGTAGTAGCTAATAACAAAAACGGCAATAATATATGTTGTATCTGTAATATAGGTACAGGAAAATGTAAAAGGGGAAATTTGCCTGTTCGTAAAAGAAAAAATATCAGATTATTGATGTCTTAAGAAATTGTTTTTTAATCAAACAACATAAAGTGCATAGCCGTAAAGAAATTAACATATCCTGACAAACCATTTTCACATAGGACAAAATAATATATACTTTAACGCTTGATTCACGCTTTTTAAGGGGGTCATTATGAGTAAAACAAAAAAGAAAAATTTGAGTGGCGGCGGCATCCGTCTTTTGAAGCACTGGAAAAAGGGACTTTTTTCCGTAATTTTCAGCCGTCTGGGAATTATCCTCATACTTCTCTTTATACAGATATCACTTATTTTCCTGGTTTGGATGTACTTTGACGAAGTGATGGAAAGTCTTTCTCTGAACGGACGTGCCGTATATTATATAGTTTCAATCACTTTTTTGATTATATCACTGTTGATATTATTTAACAGTCCCATGGATTCGGCAGCTAAACTCGCATGGATGCTTTTAATAGCCGTATTTCCGCTTTTCGGAACTATATTCTATATATGGACACAAGTTGAGATGGGACACAGATCCATAAAACATAAACTGAATATGCTCGAGAAAAAAAGTCTGAAAAGTCTTAAACAAAATACTGAGGTTTATAAAAATCTTTTGAATATTTCCCCCGAATCAGGTGCCCTTAGTAAATACCTTTTTGAAATAGGAAACGCACCCGTATATACGAATACGGAAACAAAATATTTTCCTATAGGAGAAGATAGTTTCCCGTATATGTGCGAAGCAATAGAAAAAGCTGAGAAATTTATATTTATTGAATACTTCATAATCGAAGAAGGCTATATGTGGGGTACAATACTCGAACTTCTTGCAAATAAGGTAAAACAGGGAGTTGACGTTCGGGTAATGTATGACGGAACCTGTGAGTTTACTACTCTGCCATACTATTATCCGAAAAGACTTGAATCTCTCGGAATTAAATGTCAGATGTGGGAACCGATAAAACCGGTCCTTACCTCGGCATATAATTACAGGGATCACAGAAAAATATTGGTTGTGGACGGAAAGAGTGCATTCTGCGGAGGTGTAAATCTTGCAGATGAGTATATCAATCATATAGAAAGATTCGGTGTATGGAAAGATACATCTATTATGATAAAAGGAAGTGCAGTAGATAGCTTTACACTTATGTTTTTACAGATGTGGAATGTAAAAAGACATGATGACGAGGACTTTACCGCATTTATTAATCTGTATGACAGAAATATAAAGGCGGACGGTTTTATAATACCGTATTGCGACTCTCCCCTATCCGATCAGAAAATTGCCGAACGTGTGTATATGGATATCCTCTATACTGCAAAAAAATACGTATATATAATGACCCCGTATCTTGTGCTTGACGATGAACTGACAACATCTTTGTGTTACGCTGCCCAACGTGGAGTTGATGTAAGGCTTATTCTTCCCGGAATACCCGATAAAAAAACTATATGGGCTTTGTCTAAAAATCATTATAAGCGACTTATTAAGGATGGGGTTAAAGTATATGAATACACTCCGGGATTTATTCATGCCAAAACCTTTCTGAGTGATGATAACAAGGCAATTGTCGGCTCTATAAACCTTGATTACAGAAGTTTGTACCATCATTTTGAATGTGCGGCTTATATGCATGACACTCAATGTATCGGGGATATCAAAAAGGATTTCGCAAAAACCTTTGAGCAATGCAGGGAGGTTACCTTTGAAACCATAAAAAAGGAAAAGCCATCTATAAAAATGACAGGGGCAGTATTAAAGCTTATTGCTCCGCTGCTTTAAAAAAACGGGTTGCAGTGTCAGGCTTCCAAAGTCCGGAACTGCAACCCGTTTGATATTTTTATTTAATCAATTTTTTCAAATCTCGGAACCTGCTCTCCGTCTACATCAACATACTGATAGAATATAGCGGCAGGTCTTGCCCATGTTTTTCCTTCTCCGCCGACTTCTCTATATATCACAAGCTCCTCGGAGGTTTCGCTGTCCTTTGCAAGACAGATAAACTCATACTCTCCGCCCTTAAAATGACGGTATCTTCCCGGTGCTCCCACCTCGGGAATCAGTCTTACCTTATCCGGCTCGGCGTTCTGAGCTTTTTCCTCATTCACACTATGTTCCTCGGACTCGCTCTTTGTAATCTCTCCGGGATATTCCGGTGCATCGCCGTTTGTCAGAACAAGGACTCTTGTACCGTGTGCCGGAATATGTATACTTACATGATTTCCGTTTACATCATAAGCGGTCTTTCCGTCATATACATCATAAAGCTTTGCACCGCCGTCTGTATTGAAGTCGATGTTAAAGTCACTACCCGAAAGATTTACGGCAATATATACCGTTTCATCCTCAAACTTACGCTTGAAAACCAATTGCTCATTTCTTATGACTGTATTTTCAAAGCTGCCGTATTTGAGTGCCTTATATTTTCTCCTTATTGCACCGAGTCTGCATACATGACGGTACAAATCATTGTCCTCTATGTCCTCAACATTAATACACGGACGAAGCGGATAATCGTGATCAACATTATTCTTTTCTCCACGGATTCCCCATTCACTTCCGTAATATACGGACGGCACACCCGGCATAAAATATGCCATTGTATAACAATTCTTTACGTTACCAAATTCCTTGACAGTGCTTGCTACACGGTTCACATCATGATTATCAACAAAATTGTAGGTATAGATATTGTGATATATACCACCGTTACCGAACTGACGGTTGAGAGAATGTGCAATTTCAAAATAGTTATGGTCATTATGTGAAGAATAAATCCCCTTATAGCACTCGTAGTTTGTGCAGGAATCAAGAAGATCCGGATTCGCAAGTCTTGCATAATCCCCGTGTATAATCTCTCCCATAAGCCAAAACTCAGGATTTTTTGATTTACAGAAATTCTTGAGATCTCTAAGGAAATCCTGATCCATACAATATGCAACGTCAAGACGCAGACCGTCAATCTTGAATTTTTCCATCCACATACTTACGGCATCAAAAATATGTTTCTTAACATCGGGGTTTCTCAGGTTAAGTTTTACAAGGTCATAATTGCCTTCCCAGCCCTCATACCAAAAGGGATCTCCCCACGGACTGTTTCCGCCGAAATCTATTCTCTGAAACCATGAGCAATACGGTGAGTTCTGCTTTTTCTCCTGTATATCCTTAAATGCCCAAAAGCCTCTGCCGACATGATTAAACACTCCATCAAGAACAACCTTTATTCCGTTCTCGTGCAGCTTTTCACAGATTTTAGCAAAGCTTTCGTTATCGCCAAGACGGTTATCTACATTATTGTAGTCGCTTGTATCATATCCGTGTGTTATTGACATAAACAACGGTCCGAAATATATGGCATTGACATTCATTTCCTTAAGGTGAGGAATGAAGTCAACCACCTTATCAAGACGATATTCCTTTTTTCCGTCGTTTACTCTCGGTGCCCCTGCAAAACCCAGCGGGTAGATATGATAGAACACGGACTCATTAACCCAATACATAATATTCTTTCCTTTCCATTTAAAAAAAGTAAAATTAATCTCTTACTGCTTACCACAGCCTTACTATTATAGCATACTTTTACATAAACATCAAGTGCATTTTTGATTTTTTTGTTAAAAACAGCAAAAACAATGAGGTCAAATAATTTGTTTTCTACCGGCTGACAGATTCTGACAAAGTTTCATCGGGTTTATGTGTAACATATACAATCTGCATACCGTCCCTTATCCGTTCCGAACTTATTGAATAAAATCGTCCGAAAAAATACTCGGAACCGCAGATTGACCCACGGTTCCGATAGTATTAATAAATGTGTTTATCAGGTGGTTTTCATCCCGGTTTTTGCCTCAAATTCCGCAACCGTCATTTCTGCTTCATCCGCAGCTTGCGAAACCGTCAGAATTCCTTTTTTCACCAAACCCATAAGTGTTTTTATAAGTCTTGCTTCTCCTTTCGCTTCTCCTCTTGCCTCTCCTCTTGCTTCACCTCTTGCTTCACCTCTTGCCTCACACTCGGCGGCTAATGCAATATCATATTGTTCACGAAGTGCTT
>X301_European_Hare__coassemble_910_pt1 | contig 37848 bp, 38 predicted proteins | sample X301_European_Hare__metabat2_low_PE_012 | metagenome-assembled genome bin X301_European_Hare
TGTCAAGCGTTATTTTTAACAAATTTTCATAATTATTTCATGCGGTTGCCCTGATATTATTTTACAGAACTATTTACAAAGCGTTCAAAACATGATAGAATAGTAATGATATACATTTTACGAAATGGAGATGGTACGAATGCAGAATGAGTATTTGCTACAAAATGAAAATTTTTTTAATGTTACTGACGAGTTGAGAGAACTCAGTGCTTTATGTCAGAAAAACGGGACTATTGACAAGCAGCTTTATTCAAAATATGATGTTAAGCGTGGACTCAGAGATATTAACGGCAAAGGCGTTCTTGCAGGTCTTACTGAGATCTCGGAAATTTGTTCTTCTGTTAATGTAGACGGAGAAACCAAGCCGTGCGACGGCAAGCTTTATTACAGGGGCATCGATGTTGAGGATATAGTAAAGGGATTTATAAGAGATGAGCGTTTTGGATTTGAAGAGGTTGTGTATCTGCTTCTTTTCGGTGAGCTGCCGAATAAGAAACAGCTTGAGAGGATAAAGGAGCTTCTTGCAACATACCGTAATCTGCCTCAGTCTTTTCCAAGAGATATCATATTAAAGGCACCGAGTACCGATATGATGAACGGTCTTGCAAGGAGTGTTCTTACTCTTTATTCCTACGACCCGAACCCTGATGATATATCCATACCTAATGTACTCCGCCAGTGCCTTCAGCTTATAGCACTTTTTCCTGTGCTTTCCGTGTATTGCTACAGGGCATACAGTCATTATTATCTGAGGGACAGTTTGTTTATTCATGCCCCCGACCCCAAGCTTTCCACAGCGGAAAATATTTTGTATATGCTGAGGGATGATTCAAAATATACAGCACTCGAAGCCAAGCTTCTCGATATGTCACTTGTACTTCATGCCGAGCATGGCGGCGGAAACAATTCCAGCTTTACTACCCATGTTGTATCATCATCGGGTACGGATACATATTCTGCCATTGCTGCCGCTTTAGGCTCACTCAAGGGTCCGAAGCACGGAGGTGCAAATATCAAGGTTGTTAAAATGTTTGATGATATGCAGCAAAACATCTCCGACTATAACGATGAGGAAGAGGTAAGGGCATACCTTAAAAGAATACTTCACGGCGAGGCGTTTGACAATGCCGGTCTTATATACGGTATGGGTCATGCGGTATATTCGATTTCCGACCCGAGGGCGAGGGTATTTAAGAAATTCGTTGAAAAGCTGTCCGAAGAAAAGGGAAGAACAAAGGAATTTCGTCTGTATTCACTTGTAGAAAAGCTTGCACCGGAGGTAATTGCGGAGGAAAGAAAGATCTATAAGGGTGTCAGTGCAAATGTTGATTTCTACAGCGGATTTGTGTACAGTATGCTTGACCTGCCCACACAGCTATACACTCCAATTTTCGCAATCGCAAGAATAGCCGGATGGTCTGCTCACAGAATTGAGGAGCTTGTAAATCCGAGCAAAATCATACGTCCTGCATATATGAATGTACACGGAAGAATACCATATACCCCGCTCGAAGATCGTTGATTTGCGATTTGGCGTGCTGAGAAACATCAGTGGAGTTTATTACTTGCAGACGGGCTGCTGTAAAGGCTTGTTGTATTTTTTCTGAATTTATATAAGTAAATGTAACAACGGGGTCACCCCATTGCAAGGCGACCCCGTTGTTGCGTTTTTATATCTGATCGGTTAAGCAGCGAATGGTATCGAAAAAGTAAAAATGACTGCAATCATTCGGATACCTCCGACAATTCACTCTGCTGAACGGAAACATTGCCGGAGGATTCAGTCTTATTCTCGGCATCACGTTCTCTTGATACAATAAATTTCCGGATGGATTTTGCATTATAATTAAGAGGGGATTCATTCACACTTCCGGAGGAATATATCTTGATAAGATTTGGTTTATTATTTTTATATACCACACCGTAAAGGGTAGTTGCATCCTCCGCATATACATTTTCTTCAATTGAAAATTCAATATCTTTTATCTTATTAACCATATCATACAGGGTTGACATATCGTTTTCGGAAATAAAGGCTTCACCGTTAAGATCTTTAATCTTTTTCTCAACCTCGGCGAGTATTTCCTCGTGTGTCAGCGAAGTTTTACCTGAAAAGTCAAAATCATAGCGAAGTCCGCTTCTATCAATAACATATCCGCCCGATCTTTTTCCTCTGTTATATTTGTCAATGATTTTTATAAAGACAATCTCCGGGGCGGTATCTTCAACCGAGTCATCGGATGTACTTTGTGAGCTGTTATTTTTGCCTGACTCGACCTGATTTTTGATATCTGTCTTGACCGACATAAGAGTACCTCCTATCACCAGTGCAGCCACAATGAACCCTATGGTGACGAAGATAAGCTGTTTCATTTTATTCATAAATTCCACCTCGATTTCATAAAAGGATTAAGCTCTGAACAGGTGCAGAGTTTCCGACGGCAAGTCAGCCGAGCGGTGACTTTGCTGTACGTATGCCATAAATACGTTACAATCATCAATTATATATTATCAGAAATTTACCGATATGTCAATGCCGCTGCTCAGCACCGGGACTGTACGGATTTATCTCCAGTATTTGCTGTCAAGAGTTCTGAACTGTATGGATTCAAAAATATGCTCCCTTTTTATAACCTCACAATTATCCATATCTGCAATTGTTCTTGCAACCTTGAGTATTCTGTCATAGGCTCTTCCGGAGAGTCCCATTTTGTCAAAGGAGCTTTCAAGGGTGCTTTTTGCACTGTCATCCATAGGACAGATTTCATTCAGCAGTCCGGGCGTTATTGCAGCATTACATGATATACCTGTTCCCTTGAAACGTTCGGTCTGAATTTTCCTTACCCGGTCAACACGCTTTTTGATTTCCGCAGAGGATTCGGATTTTTCGGATGAAGAAATTTCTCCGAATTCAAGCGGAGGAACTTCTACGTGTATGTCAAGTCTGTCCAAAAGAGGTCCTGATACTCTTGACAGATACTGTGTCACCGCTTTTTGTGAGCAGGTGCATTTTTTTGTCGGATGTCCGAAATATCCGCAGGGACAGGGATTCATTGCCGCAATTATCATAATTGAACACGGGTAGGTCAGTGTTGCATTTACTCTTGATATTGTCACGGTACCGTCCTCGATCGGTTGACGAAGAATTTCCATTGTGTTTCTGTTAAATTCGGGAAGCTCGTCCAGAAACAATACACCGTTATGTGCAAGAGATATTTCACCCGGATGGGGTATTGAGCCGCCCCCGGTAAGTCCGGCTGTGGAAACGGTATGATGCGGACTTCTGAACGGACGTTCGGTTACAAGTGAGGTGTTATGAGGAATAATTCCGGCGATGGAATGAATTTTAGAGGTTTCTATCATTTCCTCAAATGTCATATCCGGGAGTATCGTTGGCATTCTTTTGGCAAGCATGGATTTACCCGTTCCGGGACTGCCTATAAGAAGCACATTATGTCCGCCGCAGGCGGCTATTTCAAGTGCCCGTTTCGCTTCAAACTGACCTTTTACATCGGCAAAATCCACACCGCTAAAAATTTTTTCATTTGTATTCTGCACGGGCAGTGAAGGGGGAATCGGTTTTTTTCCCTTAAGGTGAAGTATAAGCTGTCCTATATTTTTGACAGGTATAACATCAAGACCTTTTACAACGGCACCCTCCCTTGCATTGGTGTCAGGTACGTAAAAGGTTTTGCAGCCCCTTTTTTTCGCTTCAATCGCCATTGGAAGAACTCCGTCAACAGGGCGAACCTCGCCGCCGAGTGAAAGCTCGCCGATAAAGGCGGAATTTTCAGTGTCAAATCTGACGGCACCGCTTGCAAGGAGAAGTGAAATTAATATGGGCAGATCATATATTGAGCCGATTTTTTTGATATCAGCCGGTGCGAGATTTATTATGATCTTATTTTTCGGAAATTCAAATCCACAGTTACATATTGCCGCACGTACTCTGTCCCTTGCTTCCTTAATTGATGCATCGGGAAGACCTACGATGTCAAACGAGGGAATACCTTTGGAGATATCGGTTTCAACGCTTACCGGGAAAGCATCAATTCCGAAAAGTCCCATACTTTTTAAGTTGACTACCATTTCTTTACTCCTTGAAATATGCTCATTAAGATGAAAACATAGTATTCTTATTACTTTATCTATATAATTATATAACACGTTTTATTTTGCTGCAACGACTAATTTACAATTATTTTATATATTGGTAAAATTCGACAGATTATTTTATGCTTTTTTGGTATTATTTACATTATAAAATGCGTATGTAAAATGTATTACAAACTACAAAAAAGTAAATCTGTGATAATGTACAGGGTTTACTGTGTATTTTGTATAGATTTACCAAAAATTGGAACGTATTTTACTTTATCTATAAAAATTTGTTGACATATTAAAAAAAATAGTGTATTATTAATGGGTACAGATTTCTAAGAGGTGTATAAATGCAGGAGGTTGGATTTCAGAGTGATTACGGGCAGCTCAGTGATGAGGAGCTTGTGGCTCTGTATAAACAAGGAGTTCAGGATGCGTTCGGAGAATTGTCCGTGCGTTATATCGTTGTCATAAGGAACAGATCTGTGGGTTTATATAATATGGGTGTGGAAGCCGAGGATCTTTTTCAGGAGGGTCTTATCGCTTTGCATACTGCCGTGACAACCTATAGGGTGGATGACGGAGCTTCGTTCTGTACGTATGCATCTAAATGCATAAGGAATCGCTTGATTTCTGCTGTCAGAAAGGTCAATAATAATAAAAACAGGATCAACAATATTGCTGTTTCTCTCGACTGTCAGAGTGATAATCAGTGCGACCCTATGACCGATCCGGAAAGGGTGCTGATGGCGGATGAGGAAGTGAGGGAGCTTATGGAGCTTGCACATGATAATCTTTCCGATATGGAGATGAGGGTGTTGGCTTTATATATTGACGGGAAAAGCTATGATGAAATTTCCGGAGAGCTTGGTATCCCTGTGAAATCCTGCGATAATGCTATGCAGAGAGTCAGGAAAAAGCTTAGAGAGCTGTACAGATAAGCTTATTGAATATGCCCGTGTAGCTTATAGAGAGCGTTGACTTAATTCAAAGGTGACGGTGCAAATCCGTCCGTAGGGCGAAAAACTTTTAATACCAAAGCGAGGTAAATCAAATGTACGAGGATAAGACATTAGTTTGTAAAGAATGCGGCAATGAGTTTGTGTTTACTGCCGGAGAGCAGGAATTCTATGCTTCAAAAGGATTTGAGAATGAGCCTCAGAGATGCAAGAGTTGCCGTGATGCAAGAAAGAACAGTATAAGAGGCAACCGTGAGATGTTCACGGGTGTTTGTGCGGCCTGTGGCAAGGAAGCGGTAGTTCCTTTCAAACCACGTGATGATCGCCCGATATATTGCAGTGAGTGTTTCGCAAAGATGAGGGAAGAGCAGGCTTGATCCTGTTTTACAATTCGGAACAATACGGTTGTGTCGCTCGGCATGACCGTTTTTTCTGTATATAAGCAAAAAAGACGACTCTCAGGCAAAGTCGTCTTTTTTCTTTTTAGTGAATATAAAAAATTTGCTGAAGATATAATTCAGAACAATAACAATAACTTGAATAATGAGTTTGACACAATATTCATATAATGTGGTATTCATCTCGGGGTTGGATATGAGTATGATATCTGTCCATAACCAAAACAGTGCAAGCTCGACTAACAGAGAGAATATTCTTGCTCCGTAGAAAGATATTATCTCACGGAAAAGCTCCCGATTATCGGCAGCATGGGAACGGAATACCCATTTTTTATTGGTTATGTAAGCAAACAGTACCGCACATATCCATGCAGCTATGTTTGTCGGCAGCAGTGCCGCACCAAAAGATCTCAGTGCGGCAAACACAATAAAGTTGACAAGCGTTGTAAGCCCTCCGAAAATAAGGTACATTATGACCTCACGGTACTTAAGGCACAATTCCTTTATTTTATTCATCTGAAGCTTCCTCCGAGGACTCATCCGAAGATTCACTTTCTTCCGTATCGTTCAGTTTAGGCAAAATATCCTTCAGTGCAATTTTGTCTATCTGCTCGAAAACCATTTCGGCATATTCTCCGTCTGTCGTTCCCTCAAGGACATCGTTGAGGGTTACTGCATATCTGCTCTTATCGTTTTTATAGATTACAAACTTATCGGTTATTTCGTCATCACCCTGATAGGAGAACGTGAATGAGGCTACCTCTTCATATCCGTCAAGATTTTTAAGATCCATTTCCTTCCTTGTGATATTGGAAAGATTATAAATAAAGGTTGTAAGGTTTGAATAATCAATTTTTTCTCCGTCAAGTGTAGCTGTTGTTGTTATAACCTCTTCAAAAAGGTCGTTTACCCCAACCTCATGCTTAAGTTCAAAATCCGTTTCCTTTCCGTTATAACTGATATCTAATTCGGTCACCTTGTTCATATCCGGCATAATATAGGCAAAAGCCAGAAATTCAGTATATTTTACATCATACCATGATTCTATTTCCTCGGCGGAAGTCTTGCAGATTATATCCCCACCGTCAGCCATAATGTAGCAGTTTCCTTCCTCATCTTTCTTTGATGCAAGCATGGATACCGAGGAGTCGTCCGATGCCTTGGCAGTGACTTTCATATAAGGCTTATCAAGACCGAATTCTTTTTTATCCTTATCAGTGATTTGTACTGCGGCTATTTCATCGCCTGTAAGTCCGAATATCGCCTCTCCGACGCTTTCAACCATTGCCGCACCGCATATTTCACGATACGGAGAATTCATAACATATTGAGAGGTGGTCATAGCATCGCCGCCGTTGCCTATTTTAATCGGCTTTTCATATCCTGTGCCCGATATTGTAAGATTGACTATACTGTTATCATTATTTTCATTATTAAACTCCTTTGTAAGAGTTTTATCAAACATCTGTAATTTTTTTATAAGGAACATATTTACAGAATCAATCGGCATAAGATATACGTTATCATTTCCGCCCCATCTTACATATATCCCCTGCTCATCGGGAGCAGTGTTTCCTATATAAAGTGTTTCTTCGGAATTATCGCTGAATACGGTTGTGACAGTGGAAACAGGTTTGTCAAGACCGTATTCCGCATATTTCTTTCCGGATTTGTCTACAAGCATTGTTGCTGCGGCATAGGAACATTGATAAGCAAGCTGATCCGTCATATCTTTTGAAAGGTGTGCATTTTCATATCCCTGCATTGTGTATAACATGGATATTGTAACTTCCTCATTGTTCTTATCAACACGTTTGTTTGATGACTCGGAGGAAACTTCGGACTCCGTGTCCGACTCCGACTCCGAGTCTTCTCCGGAGGATTCTTCATACAATGAACCGTATCCGAGTCTGCTTGCCTGATCAATGTAGTTATATCCGATAAGCACATATTCGCCGTCGGTGTTTTTGACGGTAATTTCTTCTGCATCAAGCTTTGTCTTGTCATATAGAAGTATATCTGAGCTTACCGTGTCCTTTTCTCCTCCGTAATCTGTTTCGGGTAAATTCAGAACAACAATGAGTGCAGCTCCGAGTATAAAAACAAGTGCGGCAGAAAAAATTATAAATCGAAGATTTTTTTTCATGTCTGACCTCCGTTATTTTCTTCGGCGTAAAACAAATACGCACAGACCTGCTCCGAGGATAAGCAAGGGTATTACTGCATATATGATTACACCCGTAACCGTTGTTGTCTGAGAACTTACGGATGAAAGATCGTATTCTGTAATAACCTTATCATCAATATAAACCGTGTCATCCTCCCGGTGGTTTATTTCATTGAGAATATTGAAAAGATATTTCCTGTTTGTGAATTTATCTTCGGTCAATTGATCATTCAGCATCATAGTTGAGCCTGCAAATATGAGTCTTGAGACTCCATCGTCATTTCCCGTCAACCCTTGTGCTACGACAGAAACATATCCTGTAGCATAATCCTGCCAATTCCAGTCTTCATCAACCGAATACGGACATACCCCGGACTGACTTGAATATTGTACAAGTGATTCTGCGTTATCTCCCGATATGCTTACTGCTCTTGACATTGATACAAGCACAGGCAGGTCATCGTCGGTATAATTAGATATATACTGTTCCGAATCAAAGGTTGCGGCAATATTTCTGTATGCATCATTCTGCGTCATCATTCTTGAACTGTCGGTTTCAAATGCCAGACCGTCCTCAAGCGTCATTCCGTATTCTTTCAAAAGTGCCGTTATTTCAGGGCATTCTATTTCATATCTGTAGGCAACAAAAATAAGGTTCTTATCGTATTTTCCGTCATTGTTAAGGAACGTTTCAAGCTTTTTAATTGCTTTGCTGCTGTAATCCTCTGTCGGAGCCCATGCTATAACCGTACTTATATTATTAGGAATATTATCGGATTCAATACTGATTGGTGTAAGAATATAATTATTGGCGGCAAGGACTGTCTCAAGTGTGGAATAGCTGTCTTCACTTTTATCTGTCAGTATTGCTATTTTTGTTTTTGCATCACTTGTCACTTTTACTATGGCACTGGTCAATGCAGACTCAGCTTTTGATGAGGTGATATACTGATATTCTCCGTATAAATCAAAATTGAACATATCCTGAACCGTGAGATGATTATATTTATCTCCGCATTTTACGATAACGTCCGTAACTGAAAGTGTTTCGTTCTGATATTCATTTTCTATATTAGGATTTTTAAGAAGGTCGGTATACTCTACTGTAAGCAAGCCGTTGGAATACTTTTTCATCTGATCGACAATGTTTGTAACTTGTTTACAGTATGTGTCATACGCCTCATAGCTTGTTCTGTCTGTCAGGAAGGTTATTGAAACCTTTTTCTTGAGGGATCGTGCTATTTTTGCGGAAGCCTCGGATATATTGAAAGAACCGCTGCTTGTGATATCGGCGGTGAGAAAGGCAAATCTGTCCGTCAGAACACTGGAAATTATATTCAAAAGTACAGCCGCTGCAATAACAAGACATATACTTACAAGAGATATTATTCTCCTTTTTGACTTTCTCGACATAGTTTTTCTCCTAACAGTCCCGACTTTGGCGTTGGCGGACTCCGCCTTTTCTGCCGTATTATTATTTTCATTTTCGTCTGTTGACTTTACATTTTTATCAGACATCTCAAATCCTCCTTATGCCCATCTTTTTCTTTCGATAACCCTGTCTGTAAGGAAAAGAAAAATGAAGGTTATCGTAACAAAATATACAATATCCGCAAGAGAAAACAGACCTAAGGCGAAATGACCGTAACGTGTCTGGAAAGAAAGCGAGCTTATGAAATTCTTTATGAAATCAACAGGAATTGTCGAAGCTACGGTATCAAAAAGGCTTATCAGGGCGTTTGCCGCAAATGAGGCAATGGCGGCGACTATAACACTTTCCGTCAGGGAGGATATAAATATTCCTATTGCACAGAAAGCCGAGCCGAGCAGAGCCATTCCGAAAACATTACCCAAAATAACGCTCCAATCAGGCGTAGTCATAAAGGAAAGTGCGATACCCTCAATTATATATGAGCAAAGGCAGAACACCAGCATTACAAGGGCGGAAAGATATTTTGAAAAAACTATGCCGGGGATACTGACCGGTGCGGTGAACAGTGCCTGTTCCGTTTTTTGCTTTTTATCTTCTGCAAAGAGCCGCATTGTTATAAGAGGTATAACAAAAAGAACTATAAAAAACATACTCTGAAATACTGTCGACATATTTGAGGTTCCGACATAAAGACATTGAACCCAAAAGAAAATGCCGCTGAAAAACATAAATACTGAAAGCACGGCATAGCCGACGGGTGAAGTGAAATATGAGCAAAGCTCTCTTTTAAATATCGCTGACATTTTTATTTTCCTCCTCTGCTTTTCCGGTAATGATATCAAGGTATGTATCTTCAAGTGATACAGAAACAGGTTTCATAGACAGAATATTATAATCGGTTTTAGCAAAAGCTCTGAAGACAAGTCTGCGTACATCTCTGCTGCTTTCGATAACGTATTCATAACATCCTTTTTCACATTCACCTTGTTCCGTTACATTCGTTATTCCGTCTATTCTTTGAAGTAACGAGTAAACCTGCTGCATACGTCCTTCAATTATAAGATTCATGCGAGTTGTGGATTTACCTGTAGCTGTGAGTTCATCGGTAAGACCTTCGGTTACAATTTTACCGTTATTTATTATAATTATTTTATCGCATACAGCCTGTACTTCAGAAAGAAGGTGTGAAGAAAGGATTATGGTATGTTTTTTCCCGAGATCACGGATAAGCTTTCTTATCTCTATAATCTGCTGCGGGTCAAGACCGACTGTGGGCTCATCAAGAATAAGTACGGGAGGTTCGCCTAAAAGTGCCTGTGCAAGACCCACACGCTGACGATAGCCCTTTGACAGATGCTTTATTATCCTGCCCTTTACATCCGTGATTTTTACCATATCGCAGATTTTTGAAATATGTTCCCTCATCGGGAGTCTTATCTTTTTGAGTTTGAAAATAAATTCAAGATATCCCTGCACAGTCATATCATTATAAAGCGGCGGAATTTCGGGAAGATATCCTATTTTCTTTTTGGCTTCCGTGGGGTTTTCAAGAATATCAAGGCCATCAATTTCAACAGTTCCGCTGTCTGCCGAAAGATACCCTGTTATAATATTCATTGTAGTGGACTTACCGGCACCGTTAGGTCCCAGAAAGCCGAGGATATCGCCCTCGCCGAGTGAAAAGCTGACATTGTCGAGAGCCTTTTCTCTGACATAGGTTTTTGTCAAGTTTTTGACTTTGATCATATTTACACCTGCTTACTTAATTTATTTTGCTTTTATCGGATGCTTTGCCGGAATTAAATATCTATTTCCAATATAACCGGACAATGGTCACTCCCATATATATCGGAGAGTATATCCGCCTTTGTTATTTTTTCCTTTATCCTGTCGGAAACAATAAAATAATCAATACGCCATCCGGCATTATTTTTTCTTGCGTTGAATCTGTATGACCACCAGCTGTATCTTCCCACGTCATCCGGGTGGAGATAACGGAAAGTGTCAATAAAGCCGCTGTCAAGAAGTTCGGCTATTTTATTTCTTTCCTGTTCCGAAAATCCGGCATTGCCCCTGTTAGCTTTGGGGTTTTTCAGATCTATCTCATTATGTGCTACATTCAGATCTCCACAGTAAATAACGGGCTTTTCCTTGTCAAGCCGCATAAGATATTCTCTCAGATCCGTTTCCCATTCCATGCGGTAATCAATTCTTAGTAACCCGTCTTTCGCATTAGGTGTATACACATTAACAAGATAAAAGCTTCCCATATCAAGTGTTATCATTCTGCCCTCGTGGGAATGTGCCTCTATATTCATACCGTTATATGTAACGCTTTCCGGAGTATGCAAAGTAAATACCGCCGTACCCGAATACCCCTTTTTTTCGGCACTGTTAAAATATTTATTGTATCCCTCAAGCGGAACCTCCGCCTGTCCTTCCTGCATTTTGGTTTCCTGAAGGCAGATAAAATCCGGAGCGAGCTCTCTCACAACATCTATAAAACCTTTTTGCATACAGGCTCTCAGTCCGTTTACATTCCATGAAACAAGCTTCATAAATAAGATTTTCCTTTCACGATTAAATCTCTGTATATCCTTGTCTATTATAACACATCTTATCATATATAAGCAAGCAAAACGGAATTATGTATTAAATATTTACTGAAATTAAAAAACGAATTAAAAACAGCAATTAAAAAAGTATACTATAATACCTATGTATTATACATTACGTTTTTTAAATTGTAATGAATATATGCTTAAAAACTTTACAGCTTACTTTATCATTATAATTAATAATAAAACATTTTCGTTAATCTCAGGATAAAATAGAAATTTCTTAAACCGGTAAACGGTAAAAAACAAACCGTTGACAAAATTATATTAATTTGATATTCTTTTGGAAAGGAGATATATGGCGATAACAAGCGACAGGAATAATCCGCTGAATAATTTCGTAATACATATTTGTTGATGGAGATGACGAGATGAAAAATATTTTGCTTATACTGACGGGCGGAACAATAGGCAGTGTGAATCGGAACGGTGTAATAGGCACGGACAGAGGAAGATGCAGGGTGCTTGAAATGTATGAAAGTGAACATGATGACTGCCGATTTGTAATAAAGTCGCCGATGAACATATTGAGCGAAAATCTTGATTCCCGGTATTGGGAAAGTCTTATAAATTATATACTTTCCCTCGATTTGTCAGAATTTGACGGTATGATAATAACACACGGAAGCGATACGCTGTCATATTCCTCGGCTATGCTCGGAATGTGCCTTAATCATCTTGATATTCCGACAGTAATTACGGCGGCAAATTTTGTCCCGAACGACCCTCGGAGTAATGCCCTGATGAATTTCAATGCCTCAGTCCGACTTATAGAAAATGTAAAAGGCGGAGTCTATACTGTATACGGAAGCGGTACCGCGGACGGTGTTGAAGTATATATTCCCACAAGAATAAATGAAGCGGACAGAATAAGCGACCGTTTTTCTTCGGCTGACGGAAAACCGCTTGCATTTATTGATAGATATGGAAAAATAAAATCGGATACTCATTTTGATATGAAAGTATTGGAAACACATAAAAGTCTTAAGGAACTTAAAAGTATTCTTTTAAAAAAATCCGTTTGCATGATAATGCCTTATCCGTCACTTGATTATGATAAAATTATTTTTGATAAAAATACAGGTGCTGTTTTACACATGACGTACCATTCGGCAACTGTAAACCAAAAAGCCTTAACACTTTTGAACCGGTGCAAAGAAAATGGCATACCGATGTATATGTGTTCATTTCAGAAAAGTGCGGCAGTAATGTATGAAACAAGTGATATAATGCTGAAAAACGGTGCATTGCCGTTGTATGATATGAATAAGGAAAGTGCATATGCAAAGCTTTTGATTGCCGTAAATCTTTATGGCGATGATATTGAGAAATTTATGAATAAAAATATATATTATGAAGGAGTTGGTGATTTGAATGAAATTGGAAATTAAGAATCTGAGCAAAAGTTTCAGCGAAAAGGAAGTATTGAGGGATATTTCCTTAACAGCTGAGAGCGGTAAGGCTCTCGGTCTTCTCGGAAGAAACGGAGCGGGAAAAACCACAACAATACGAATAGTGATGGGAGTTTTTTATCAGAACAGCGGCGATATCCTCATTGACGGGAAGCCGTTTGACAGGAATAATCTTCGCATAGGGTATCTTCCCGAGGAGAGAGGACTTTATCCTAAAAAGAAAATAGGGGAGCAGCTGATATATTTCGGTATGCTGAGAGGTCTGAGCAAAAAACAGGCGGTTCGGAATACGGCACGATGGCTTGAAAGAATGGGTATGTCGGAATATAAGGATAAAAAGCTTGAAACGCTCAGTAAGGGTAATCAGCAGAAAATACAGCTTGCCGTGACACTTTTGTGTGATCCTCAGCTTGTTATACTTGATGAGCCTTTTTCGGGACTTGACCCCGTAAATGCGATGCTTCTCAAGGATGTTATCAAGGAGGTTATTGACGGAGGTGCTATGGTTCTTTTCTCAAGCCACCAAATGAATTACATAGAAGAATTTTGTGATGATATAGCGATACTCAATTCGGGCAAAATAGTACTCAGCGGAAATATAACCGATATCAAGAGAAGCTATCCGAGAAATATGATTGAGATAGGCTCACTGCAAAAGGATAAGATTGCACCGTTTATCATACATAACATGGGTGATATCAGTGAAACAGTGGAAACGGACGAAAAGGATCCTATAATAAGAGTTAAGCTTAAAAGAGCCGGGGATAAGATGAAGCTTATGAATGCTTTACTTGATGAAAAATTCGACATTGATTCCTTCAAGGTGTGTGAGCCGTCATTGAATGACATATTTGTTGAATATACGGAGGGCGGAATATGAAACAGATGCTTAAAATACTGAAATTTGAATATCTGAATTGTGTAAAGAATAAGGCATTCATAATAGTTACCGTTGTGCTTATGGCGGCTGTGTTTCTTGTGGTTTTAATCCCTGGTATTATTTCGGGTCTGTCGAGTGACGGCGGTGCTGATGACGAAGAGGGAACAAAGAGTATTATTGCGGTAAACAGCAGCGTTTATGATGATAAAACAATCCGGGACGAGTTTTCTGCATTTTATCCTGAATGTGATATAAAAATTACGGATGAGAATATAAAATCACTTAAGGATAATGTTAATAACGGAGAGTATTTGTTTGCCGTATACATAGATGAGGAACTCAGCTGTAGCTATATAACCGTAAATAATTCAATGTTCAGTGAAAGCGGTCAGAATTTGTACGATATTATAAAAAATATGTATTGCATAAAATATCTCGGTGAGCATGGTATTGCGTCCGATGAAGCGAAAAAAATTCTTAATCCTGCAATAACACAAAATACGATAACCACCGGAACGGATCAGACCAAAAACTTTTTACCGGTATATTTCCTTATGTGTGTATCATTTATGGCTGTTGCAACATACGGACAGTTGGTTGCACAGAGCGTTGTTACCGAGAAAAATACCAGAGCAATGGAATTGCTGATCACCTGTGCTAAACCTTCTCACCTGATTTTCGGCAAGGTTATCGGCTCGGGTCTTGCAGGTCTTACACAGCTTACACTTATCGCCCTTACGGGAATAGCCTCAGTTTCGTCCGGTCCGGACGGAAGCATAAACGAATTTATGTCACAGTATTTTAATATTCCTGTTTTAACAGTAATATATTTCCTTGTGTTCTTTATAATCGGATATTTTATGGTTGCGTTTTTGCTTGGCGCACTTGCTTCATTTGCCTCAAAATCGGAGGATTTGAATACACTTATAAGTCCGGTAGTTCTTGTGCTTTCGGTGGTATATTTAGTACTTATTTTTATGATGCAATCCGAAGATTTGGGAGGAAGTGTATTGAATGTACTGTCATACCTGCCTATAAGCGGTCCCCTTGCAATGTTTGTGCGTGTTTCTCTTACAAATGTTGAAGTATGGGATATATGTCTGTCATTGGTTCTACAGGTCATAGAAGTGTATCTTTTGGGAATGCTTGCGGCGGCAATATATAAGATCGGTGTGCTTATGTACGGTAATCCGCCCAAGCTTAATGAAATAATAAGGCTGTTAAATGTTCAGAGAAAGGCTGACAAAGCACGTAAGATCGGATAAGATGTCTTTACTGTTCGGATACAATTTAATATAATGATGGGGTTATCGGACAGGCTTATCGCTTCTGATTCGATGACCCCCCTATTCTATTGATTTTATTTAATCGACAAAAAATATTTTTTACCTTACAAGTATTTTGCATTATGAATTGACACAACTTGCAAATTGATATATAATATAGATATTTAATCAGGAAATGGGGTTTGGATTATGTATAAGCTTTTGGAACTTTTGAGTGAAAATGCGGACTTTACACCTGCTCAGCTTGCCGCAATGCTTGGAGAAAGCGAACAGGCGGTCAGGGAGCAGATCGATGAATATAAGAAAAAAGGTATAATAAAGGGTACGAAAACTCTGATAGACTGGGAAAAGCTCCCCGATTCGGGTGTCAGAGCCATAATAGAGCTTAAGGTGACACCCAAAGCTGAAACAGGGTTTGATGATATAGCAAAGATAGTTATGTCCTACGATAATGTTGAGAACGTATATTTAGCGGCTTCCTCAAGGTATGACCTGATAGCAATGGTGAGGGGAAATACTATTCAGGAGATAGCCGAGTTTGTTTCAAAAAGGCTTTCAACTCTTGATGCGGTAATAGGTACGGCTACGAATTTTGTGCTGAATACCTACAAGCAGGGCGGCGTGGTTTTCCACGATGAAAGCGAAGATGACGAGCAAAGGAGCATGATAGTATAATGGATTATACAACCTTGCTGAATAAGAAAATACAGGGGTTGAAGCCCTCGGGAATAAGAAGATTTTTTGATATAGCAAATGAAATGGATCATGTTATTTCGCTTAGTATCGGTGAGCCTGATTTTACAACGCCATGGCACGTTCGCCAGGAGGGCATAGAATCACTGAGGAGAGGAAGAACGTGGTATTCTCCGAACAAGGGATTTGCCGAACTGAGAGATCAGATAAGCAAATATTTTTCCCGACGATTTGATGTCGAATATGACCCGAATGAGGAAATACTTGTGACGGTCGGGGGTTCGGAGGCGATAGATCTGTGTATCCGTACACTGATTGACGACGGTGACGAGGTGCTTATACCGCAGCCGTCCTTTGTATGCTATGAGCCTATGACATTAATGGCGGGCGGTGTGCCGGTTATAATAAAGACGAGAGCGGAAAACGAATTTCGTCTTACCGCAAGGGAATTGGAGGAGGCTATAACACCGAGGACAAAGCTTCTTATACTTCCTTTTCCGAATAACCCCACAGGTGCCGTTATGAGAAGGGAGCATCTTGAAGAAATAGCAAAGGTAATAGAGAAGCATAATATAATAGTCCTTTCCGATGAAATATACGGAGAGCTTACATACGGCAAGGAAAGGCATATATCATTTGCCTCAATAAAGGGTATGAGAGATCGGACAATCGTTGTAAACGGTTTTTCAAAGTCCTATGCTATGACCGGCTGGAGGCTCGGTTATGCCCTCGGTCCGGAACCCGTTATATCCCAGATGACAAAGCTTCATCAGTATGCCATAATGAGTGCACCGACAACTGCACAATATGCGGCGATAGAGGCACTCAAGCACGGTGACAGTGATATAGAGCATATGCGTGAGGAATATGATATAAGGAGAAGATTTATAGTAGACGGTTTCTGTAAAATGGGGCTTAAATGCTTTGAACCCGAGGGTGCATTTTATGTATTCCCGAGTATTAAAATTTCGGGACTGACATCGGAGCATTTCTGCGAGAACCTTATACATTCACAGCACGTTGCAATTGTTCCCGGAACTGCATTCGGTGAATGCGGAGAAGGATTTGCAAGAGTTTCCTATTCATATTCGCTTAACCATATCAAGGTTGCTCTTGAAAGGATAGAAAGATTTTTGTATTCGCTCAACGAATCAGATGTAAGAGTCTGAAAATATCAGATTTTCAATGTATTAATGAAAGGTTGTACATATATGCGTATGACAGTTGCTTCCCCCGCAAAGCTTAATCTCTTTCTTGACATAACAGGAAAAAGAAATGACGGATATCATCTGATAAATACCGTAATGCAGACGGTATCGCTTTATGATGATATAACGGTTTCGCTTGACGAGAGCGGAAGTGAAATAAGTGTAAGCTGCACGGATGAGAATATACCCTGCACAAATGAGAATACCGCCTATATAGCGGCGGAAAAATTTTTTGAATATACAGGTATCCCCAAAATGGAAGTAGCAATAAAAATAAAAAAGCGTATTCCGTACGGTGCCGGAATGGCGGGAGGAAGTACGGATGCCGCCGCAGTGATTTTTGCACTGAATAAAATGCTTGAGGCAGGTTTAGGTATGGATGAAATGGCGGAAATAGGGGAAATGGTCGGTGCCGATGTGCCGTTCTGCATTTACGGAGGAACAATGAATGCAACAGGCATAGGAACGATATTGAGTCCGCTTCCCGATATGCCTGATTGTACAATAGTTGCGGTAAAGCCTGATTTTGGGATATCCACAAGAGAGGCATATGAAAAATCGGACTTGATAGGCTATGACAGTATAAAAAGTCCCGAAGCGGTTATAGATGCCGTATGCAGCGGAAATGTCAGGGAGATAGCCGGAAATATGTACAATAAGTTTGAAGAGGTTTCGGATATAGCGGAAATTAAGGATATAAAAAATATTATGAAGGAATGCGGTGCCTGCGGAGCCGTAATGACAGGCAGCGGTTCGGTGGTTTTCGGAATATTTGATGACGAGAATAAAGCCGAGGACACTCGTCAGGAGCTGCGTGACAAATATGACAATATTTATATCCTCAGACCTGTTCCGAACGGACCGAAGCAAATAAGCCCGGGTATTTTCACATCAATATTTGATTGATAAACAGCGTAAGCTGTAGGTGCATTATTAAAGGAGATATTGTATTATGCGTTGGTGCATACTATACAATATCTCCCTATTATTTATTTCTGCTTTCCGCAGGTCAATCTTCTATAACCTGAGCTTCGCCCCTGTTCTTTTTGGGAACAGGAATGTATTCAAGTGTAAGCATACAGGGATCCCTGCCCTGTGACAGCACATATCGAAGACCGTTCAAAGCATATTTTATGCATATTCCGAGTACCGCACCGATAATGTAAATAATGACATCGTCAAGGTATGCTGTTCCCGTATTGAAAAGGAACTGAAAGCCTTCTATCGCAATACCAAGCACAAATCCGAGGATTATACCATGGAAAATTCGGAAACGGGGAATAAGCACAGACAAATAAAACGTCAGCGGTGCGAAAATTGTACCGTTCCATATCAGCCGGAAAATTGTTCCGTTTTCCGAACCGTTAAGACATTCTCTTATATACGCAAACGGTTCAAATGAAATCGTTCTTACTCCCTGCATATCCGGTGCTTTCGGAATAATCATCCTCAGTATCAGAACCATACCGTAAATTACAAGCAGGGAACCCATACTGAGTGATATGAAGCGTATGAAGCTCCGCCTTGAATCATTAGTATCTGAAGATTCACTTGTCAGCAGCCTTATCATAACACCAAACAGAAACGGTACGGTCCATAAAACAAACATAGAGATAATATTATATTCGGTAAGTCCGGGCCAGTATTCATTTCCTCTTGATATGACACCGCTTATAACGGAAATGACCAAATTTATAAGACACAGCGAGGACAATGTCACAAGAGCAGTTCCCAATGCCTCATATCGTTTTGTTATAAAGAACAATACCGATGTTATCACAAATGAAACAAGAAAGATGAAGCCTATGCATATTCCTTCGGATTCAAACTGATTTTTAGCATCATTCGGCAAAAGATACAGCATAAGTCCGGCTGCAAGAGAAACAAGAAATTCGCTTATTGTAAGCTTCTGACTCGGTAGAAGGGTCATTTGTTATTCCTCCTGAAATTAAGATAATCCTCCAGTATAATGACGGCGGCTACACTGTCGACAACAGCCTTTCGTTTTTTTCCTCTTGTATCTGTCATGTTAAGGTATTTGTGTGCTGTGACGGTTGTACATCTCTCGTCCCATAATTTTACCTCAATTCCGGTTTTATTTTCAAGCATTTCGGAAAAAATACGTACATTTTCCGCACTGTCACCCTCGCTGCCGTTCATGTTAAGAGGAAGACCTACGACAATAAGCTCCGCATGATGCTCGACTGCCGAATCAGCGACCTTATCCGAAAGCTTCTCCATATTATATTCCGTTATCACACCGACTGGTGTGGCAATTATTTCGTTTTTATCACATACGGCCAAGCCTGTTCTTGCCTTGCCGTAATCAACTGAAAATATTATCATTTTTTTCTCCGTAATTTATTATGTAAGATGTCCGGAATAATTTTCAAGCAAAAACTCCGTTTTCATGTTTTCATCTGTTTTAACAATATTTACCGACATATTTGTGCCGATAGGGTAGTTACCGACGTCATCTACAGATTTTCCGTGCAGATAACATACCATGTTCTTTATTGCACAGGCATGAGAAACAATACATACAGTTTTCCCGATATTGTCTGTGATTATGTCATTGAGTGCGGCACTGACACGATTATATACATCTGCCATTGATTCTCCGTCAGGTGCCTGAAATTCCGACGGTACATTACGCCAGTTATAAAACTGTTCGGGATACAGCCTTTCAATATCTGTCAAATAAACACCCTCCCATTTTCCGGCATCAATTTCACAAAGACGCTCATCAATTATAACGGGCAGATTATGGTATTTGTTGATTCCATCCGCACTCAATCGGGCACGTTTTTTAGTGCTTGTATATATAACATCTATTTTTTCATCTTTCAGAAATTCAGAGGTTGTAGCTATCTGCTTTTGACCGAGCGGTGTAATATCGCTGTCGATTTTCCCCTGAAAAAACCTTTCAAGATTCCCCGCTGCCTGACAATGACGGACAATAATAAGCTTAGTCAAAATTCTTTCCTCCCATACTCCGGCTGTATCAGTCAGTGATTACCGCAGCGGTAAGCTCTGTTACGGATTTCATATCATGCGTATCAAGCCAGCCGTGTAGACCCTCGGAAATCTTTACGGGTGCATACGGATCCGTAAAAAGAATTGTGCCTATCTGTATGGCATCTGCACCTGCCATCATCATTTCAACGGCATCCTTCCATGTGCTTATTCCTCCAAGACCGATCACGGGTATTTTGACAGCCTTTTTAACCTGATAAACCATTCTTACGGCAACGGGGAATACCGCCGGTCCCGACATTCCTCCGGTTATATTCCTTATTATCGGTCTGCGTGTGTTTATATCAATTCTCATTCCCGCAAGGGTGTTGATAAGTGAAACCGCATCCGCACCTGCTGATTCCGCCGCCTTCGCTACTGCGGCAATATCCGCAACGTTCGGCGAAAGTTTGATAATAAGCGGTTTTTTGCAATATCTGCGAACTGCCGAGGTTATTTTTTCAACGGATTCGGGAGATGTTCCGAACTGTGCACCGCCTGCCTTGACATTAGGACATGATATATTAAGCTCAATCATATCAACATCCGTATCGGAAAGCAGCTCCGTAATTTCGCAGTAGTCACTTTCCGTACTGCCCGCCGCATTGGCAATAACGACGGTATTCTGCTTTTTAAGCCACGGAAGCTCGACGTTTATGAAATGCTCGGCACCGGGATTCTGCAAACCGACTGCGTTGAGCATTCCCATAGGCGTTTCTGCAATCCTCGGGGGCGGATTCCCGGGACGCTCCTTAAGGGTAGTACCCTTGCATGATATTCCGCCGAAAACCGAAAGGGGATAAAGCTCACCGTATTCATGCCCGAAGCCTATTGTTCCGGATGCGGCAATAATGGGATTGCTAAATTCAACACCTGCTATACTTACACTTAAATCTGCCATTACCAAGCCACCTCCTCTGCATTGAATACAGGTCCGTCCTTGCATACGTGTTTATACGTAACCGTTCCGTCCGCCCGTTTTATGCCCACGGCACAGCCGAGACAGGCACCGACACCGCAGGCCATTCTTTGTTCAAGTGAAACAAAGCACGGCTTGTTATGCTTTTTTGCAATATTGTATATATTTTTAAGCATGGGTGCAGGACCACAGGTACATATCATATCTATATCATTAATTATTTCTTCAAGTGGAGATGTGACAAAGCCGTGTATTCCGTATGTTCCGTTATCGGTTGTTTCTATCAGCCTACAGCCGATTTTTTTGAAATCCTCGGTAAGTATAACCGCACTCTTATCACGGAAGCCGTTGATAACAACGGAGTTTTCTCCCGCCCGTTTTGCACTGTACAGCATGGGCGGTACGCCGATACCGCCGCCGATAAAAGCAATTTTCTTATCCTTCGGTATATCAAAACCCTTTCCGAGAGGAGCAATAATATTGATTTTATCTCCGATCTCACATTCGGAAAGAATCCTCGTTCCGTCACCGCGTATTTCAAAAACGATACGTATGATATCATCCTCGATATCACATACCGAAATCGGTCTGCGAAGAGTTTTGCCCGGAATAAGAATATGGGCAAACTGTCCCGGTTTTGTAATTTCTGCCAGCTGTGCATTTTTAAGGCGGAAATCGTAGATTGTAGGTGTAAGTCGGTATTTGCCGACAAGTATACAATCCTGAGCATCAAATTTCATATTATTATCATTCCTTACTTAATCATATTTCCGAAACGTACATGGATCCAAAGTCTGAGGAAAATGTTCAGTATCCCAGAACTCCGTCAAGAGATTCGTCATTTGTGATCCAATCGTTTACATCTACAACCGTGTATTTTTCTTTGGTGTTTCTTATTATAACCTGAGAAATTCCGGCATTTATTATCATACGCTTACACATGGAGCAGGCGGAGGCATTTTCAACATATTCTCCGGTTCGGGCATCCTTTCCGACAAGATACAATACCGAACCTATCATATCTTCACGTCGGGCATGGATAATGGCATTCTGCTCCGCGTGTACCGAGCGGCAAAGCTCATAACGCTCACCGCGGGGTATCTTCAATGTTTCACGGACACATACCCCAAGGTCCGTACAATTCTTTCTTCCTCTCGGTGCACCTACATAGCCTGTAGATATTATCTGATCATTTTTAACGATAATAGCTCCGAAATTACGCCGGATACAAGTGCCTCTTTCAAGAACTGTTTCCGCAATGTCGAGATAATAACTGATTTTGTCTGTACGCATAATACCACCCTCCCGCAAATATTCCTATAAAAACAATTATATAATAAAAGCATCGGTAAATGCAATAGTAAAAAAGCTTTTGAAGGATGAAAAAATAACATCTATTCATATAAAAAAACATCACACAAATTCCAATACTTTTTAAAAAATCGTTGACACAAAAAAACGTATGTATTATAATGTTATTATGATATTATTAAATAAATACTAACAGGTGATCGGTATGGAAGAACTGAGGGATAATAACGGATTGACGGAAAAGGAATTTCTTGACACATACCGTCCGGGATATTATGAAAGACCAAGCGTAGCTGTGGATACGGTTTTATTCACGGTTACCCGGACAAAAGAGGATAATTACAGAAAGCTTCCCGGAAAGGAGCTGAAAATACTTCTTATAAAAAGGTCAGGTCATCCGTATTCGGGGTCATGGGCATTGCCCGGGGACTTTGTCAATCCGGACGAAACAGCAGAGGATGCCGCCATGCGTAAGTTAGATGAGGAAACCGGGGTTGATGACATTTACCTTGAACAGCTTTATACATTCAGTGAACCCGAGCGTGTCCACGGGATGTGGGTTATCAGTTGTTCGTATCTTGCACTTGCAGACAGCGACAGAGTTTATGTGGAGGCAGGAGATGATGTGGGACGGGTGGAATGGTTCACCGTTAAGGCATATACCGATGAAGAAATCTTAAAAGAATTTAAAAGCGGGTTTGAGAAAGTGACAGAGTATAAGATTGAACTGTCCTGCAAAAATATATTTCTTTCGGGAAAGGTAAGGCATACGATGCTGAAAAATCCAAGGGGTGTGCAGAATACATATGAAATTACGGAGAATAACGGCATAGCCTTTGACCATGTAAAAATAATTCTTTATGCTCTTGAAAGACTGAGAGGAAAGGTGAAATATACTGATATCGCACTTAATCTGATGCCCGAGTATTTTACGCTGACCGATTTGCAGAGGGTTTATGAGATAATACTCGGCAAGGAACAAATCAAAGCGGCATTCAGAAGAAAATACTCAATACTGGTGGAGCCGACAGATAAAATGACGTCTGATGCAGGACACAGACCGTCAAGACTTTACCGCAGAAAATGGCTTACATACTGATTTACCGATGTAAATATAAAAGTGGGGAACGGATATGAAAATACTTGTTGTTGAAGATGAAAAAGGTCTTGCCGAGGCACTGGGCGAAATTCTCAGAATAGAGGGCTATTCTGTTGAGCTTGCCTTTGACGGAAAAATCGGGCTTGAAAAAGCATTGACAGGAAAATTTGACTGTATGATACTTGATATAATGCTGCCTTTCATGAACGGACTCGATGTTCTCAGCTGTATACGGGTGAAAGGAATGGATATGCCGGTGCTGCTGCTTACGGCAAAATCCGAGGTTGAGGATAAGATTAACGGGCTTGACTGTGGGGCGGACGATTATCTGACAAAGCCGTTTGAAACAGGTGAGCTTCTTGCAAGGATAAGGGCGATAGCAAGGCGTCTGAATCAGGTGCCGGATATAAATCCGAAATTCGGTGATATAACCCTTGATCTTAAGAAATTTGAGCTTATATGCGGCAATAATACCGTAGTTCTCGGGAGAAAAGAGTTCCGTATGATGGAGATTCTTATATCCAATACAGGAAATATAGTCACAAAGGAAAACTTCGTAAATGAAATATGGGAAAGCTCTGATGACAGTGCTTATAACAATGTTGAGGTATATATATCATTCCTGAGAAAAAAATTGAACCTCATACATTCAAAAGTACAGATAAAAACACGCAGAGGAATCGGCTATTGCCTTGAGGTATAATAATCATGATAAAGAAGCTTCAGCTAAAGATTGTTATAATAATTACGGTTCTTCTTACAGTTTCATTGATAGTTGTTATGCTTGCTGTCAATATAATGTCGCAGGTCAATAATAACAATAAAATACAACGCTCACTTGAAAGACTTGCGGAAGGAAACGGCGTAAGCATTATGACAGGCTTTGACCCGTATCATTCCTCGGACGACATATACTCCGAAAGCTTTGCGGTTAAAATTGCAACAAACGGCAGCGTTGAGATAACTGTAAATCAAAGTCAGAATGTCGATAAAAAGCTGCTTATAGAGTATGCAAATCAGGCGTTTATGTCTGATAATGACAACGGGTACATAGGAAATTATGCATACCTCATCAAGGAAAAGGCTTATGGTGTTATCGTTGTTTTTATTGATGTCAGCACAATTATGCAGCAGAACAGAAATCTTGCGATAAACACGCTGATAATAGGCGGGATTGCTATAGTTCTGTTTTTTGCATTGGCGGTTGGTCTTTCTTTCTGGTTGGTACGGCCTGTAAAGGTAACTTTCGATAAGCAAAAGCTGTTTATATCGAATGCAAGCCATGAGCTTAAAACACCCATAGCCGTGATAAAAGCAAATGCTGATGTACTTGAAGCTGAAATAGGCGATAACAAATGGCTTTCGTATATAAAAAATGATTCTGCAAGACTAAATGAGCTTGTGAATGAACTGCTTTCACTTGCAAGACTTGAGGATAAAAGCGGACACAGATTTGTATTTGAGGAATTTAACCTTTCGGAGCTTATTTTACAGACAGCCTTGCCCTTTGAAAGCAGAATGTTTGAATTGGGGAAAAAGTACGAAACCGATATTCAGCCGGGTATTATGTACAGAGGGGATATGAGCTCGATAAAGCATATTCTTACGATACTCATAGATAATGCGATAAAATACTCCGATGAAAACGGTGAAATAAAAGTCAGGCTCTATACTCGCTCAAATAAGAAAATTATTGAGGTTTTTAATACGGGAAAGGGTATTCCGAAGGATAAGCTTGATAAGATATTTGAGCGGTTTTATCGTATTGACGAGGTAAGGAACAGTGAAAGCGGCGGCTACGGATTGGGATTGTCTATTGCAAGCGAGATAGTAAAAAGGCACAAAGGTACTATTTCCGTACAGAGTGAATACGGAAAATGGGCAAGATTTACCGTTTCGTTATGATTAATGTTTGACATATGGCTATGAAAGTTTTATTATTTAGTAGGGATGCCGAGCGGTAAATTCGGTTAATCGGAAAAGGAGGAGTTTTTATGAGATGTCCGTATTGCGGCTGTGAAGACAGTAAGGTTGTTGATTCCCGACCGACCGATGACGGTGAAAGGATAAGGCGACGGCGTGAATGTTTCAACTGTATGAAACGTTTTACTACGTATGAGATCGTGGAATCAACGCCTATGATGGTAATAAAGAGGGATAATTCAAGAGAACCGTTTAACAGAGAAAAGCTTACAAACGGTATTCTCAGAGCCTGTGAGAAAAGACCTGTATCCGTCAGCGATATAGAGGCAGTTATTGATAAGGTTGAAGTTAAAGTATACAGCAATATGGAAAGGGAAATATCATCAGCTATGGTGGGAGAATATGCAATGGAATGTCTTAAGAATCTGGATGAAGTTGCATATGTGCGTTTTGCATCCGTATATAAACAGTTTAAGGATATACATTCATTCATGGAGGAGCTACAGAAGCTTCTTGATGAAAAATGATTAATTTGCGTAAGGATAAATATGATAAAGGTGACGGTGAAATATTATGATTATTGATACTCATGTGCATATAGGAAAAATGCTTGAATTTGATATGAAAAAAGAGGAAGTTCTCTATTCAATGGAAAGATACGGTATTGACTACAGTATTGTTTCCGACTGCCGTGCGTCTGAATTTGACGGCGATCTGAATCCGATACCGCCTGAAGAGCAGTTTTCGCAGATCGAATGTGCAAAAGGAGCAGTGGATTTTGCAAAGGAATATCCCGACAGGATAGGTGCCGCCTTATGGCTTAAGCCTTTCGGGGAATGTGCGGATAAGGAGCTGTATGATTTCATAGAGGAAAACAGGAAATATATAAAGGCTCTCAAATTTCACCCTTTTAGTTCAAATTTCCCGTTTGACGATGCAAAAATGGATGGATATATGGAGCTTGCGGAACATTTTTCCCTGCCTGTAGTATCACATACGGGAGGCTCTGACGCTGCATCGTGTAAGCGTGTATATAATATGGCAAAGCGGCATCCCGATATAAATTTTGTTATGGTACATATGGGACTCGGGACGGATAACAGCGAAGCTATTGAGCTTATCTCAAGACTGCCCAATCTTTACGGGGATACGGCATGGGTTCCGGTCGAAAACACGATAAAATTTATTAATGAGGTAAATGACGACAGGATAATTTTCGGAAGCGATAATCCCATAGACGGAAAGGATACCTATGTACAAAACAGAACGGGTCAGCCCTCAATGTATATTCCGTATTTTAATGAGCTTAAATCACTTATCTCCGAGGAATCCTATCGGAAGCTTATGTACCTTAATGCGAAAAAGCTTTTTAATCTGTGAAATATATAAAAGTGGTTAAAAAACAGTTGCCAAAATCAAATGTTATGATAAAATAGTAGTGGGATATTTTTATTTGTTTTCGGGGGATTGAAAATGTGGGAAACATTAAACTCGCTTTATAATTCGATAGTTGCCGTTTTAATGGTATTTAAAGCGACCGATGTTCTCGATATACTTATAGTGTCGTTTATTATATACAGCCTGATAAAGATCATGCGTGAAACAAGGGCTGAGCAGCTTGTCAAGGGTATAGTTATCCTTTTGGTTGCCTTTGCACTTTCAAGCATTTTTAATCTGAAAATGCTTAATTCCTTGTTTACATCATTCTTTCAGTTCTCGGTACTGGCGGTTCTTATTGTATTTCAACCGGAGCTGCGAAGTGCACTTGAACACATAGGAAGAAGTAAGATAGGCAAATACTGGAACGGTATTTCCTCGTCCAATACGGAGGAGGGATACCTAAAGCAGGTACGTAAGTGTATAAACTGTGTTGTTGAGGTTGCAAATAATTTCCAAAAATCCAAGACGGGTGCACTTATCGTATTTGAAAGACAGACAAAGCTGGGAGAAATAATTGATACAGGTACAATTATTGATGCGGAACCGTCGGTTCAGATGATAGGAAATATATTTTTCAACAAAGCACCGCTGCATGACGGTGCAATGATAATACGTGACGGCAAGGTTCATGCTGCCGGCTGTATTCTGCCTCTTACAAAAAATAATGATATAAGTGCCGATCTCGGCACAAGACACCGTGCGGCACTCGGAATAAGCGAAAACAGTGATGCAATTGTGGTTGTTGTTTCGGAGGAAACAGGAACGATATCAGTTGCAAAGAACGGTATTTTTACAAGAAATTATACGCGTGAAACGCTTAGTACTGCTCTTGAGTCCGAGCTTATACCGGCAGAAACGGAAAAATCGGACAGAATACCGATCTTTAACGGCATAATGAAGGGGAGAAAAAATGATAGGGAAAAGAAGTAAATTCAAATTCGACAGGCTCCTCTATAATGACAGGTTTGTTATGCTGTTTTCCGTTATACTTGCGTTCGGTATATGGATTAATGTTTCCCTGACTTCTCAGGAAACACGTTCACTCACGGTAACGGATATTCCCATAACTATGCCCGAACTCGGTAATGATCTTAGATTTTTCGGAATTGAGGGTCAGACGGGGGAGGTCAGAATATCGGGAAATTCTCTTGTTGTTGCAAGTGTGACAAGCAGTGATATGTATATAACCGCATCCGATACAAGTGCAATAACGGAGCCGGGAACGTACACAGTAAATCTTGTTCCAAAAAAGGGCAGCATAAAGAATGATTATAATTTTGATTCGACAGTAAGACCCTCCTCAATAGAGGTATATGTGGACAGATATGCCGAAAAGGAAATAAATATTACAGACAAGATTGATGTAAGTTCCGTCGGTGAGAGTAATTATGCCGCAACTACAACGCTTGCAAAGCAGACCGTTACGGTCAAGGGTGCGGAAAGCATAATAAACAGTATAGCTGAAGCTGATGCGGAATATAAATTTACGGATCCGATAACGGAAACGCAGACAGTGGAAGCCGGGATTGTTCTGCGTGATACGGACGGTGAGAAAATTCCTCTTGATAATATAACGTTGGACAGTACAACGGTAAGTGCGACCGTACCTATACTGACAATAAAAACAGTAAGTATAGTGCCGAATATTGTCAATGCACCGGATTCGTTCGTATATGACAGCAACTGTGTAAAGGTGGAACCTTCCTCAATACAGATAGCGGTACCGAAAGATGTTACCGACAATGTTTCATTCATAAGTACAGCAGATATAGATATATCAAAAATAAACCCGACCAACAATAAGGTGAATGTTGAGCTTGATATACCGCCGGGAATAAGAAATCTCAATCAGATAACCTCTGCTGATGTAACTTTCGATTCAAGTCAGCTTACAACCAAGAAGATAAGACTTAAGAAATTCAGTATATTAAATGAAAGCGAGAACCGAAAAACAACGGTTTCGACAAAGTCTATTGATATATCTATTGTCGGTCTTAAAAGTCAGCTGAGTTCCCTTACAGCGGAAAATGTGACTGCTGTTGTGGATATGTCGACCAAGGTCAGCTTTTCCGGCTACGGAAGTGTTCCGCTGAAGATAAATATCAACAGTAAGTTTCCGTTCTGTTGGGCATACGGAAGCTATGAGGTTGATGTTAATGTAGAGGATACATCAAAAAATTCCAATACAAGCCCGTAGCTGCGGACAGCTTGAAAAGATAAACAGAATAATAAAAAGAGATGCTGTAATGAGCCGAAGGGTTCGGTGCAGTATCTCTTTTTGCATATTTTATACTTCTGTTATTTATTCGCAATGACTTGTTTTTACAAATTATACATCTGATTTGTTTTATTATAGCATTACAAAGCGACATCCGGTTACTTTGATATTTTTAAGAAAGGAGCTTTGCTATGATACCGAAAACGAAATTTGACGGAAACGAGCTTACGGTTTATCTTTCGGGCGATATAGACCACCATACAGCAAGGAAGATACGTGAAGTGACAGATGCACTTATTCAGGAAAAAAAGCCCTCACGTCTTTTCCTTAATTTTGCGGCGGTAAACTTTATGGACAGCTCGGGGATAGGTCTTATAATGGGAAGATACCGTATGATGCTGCTTTTCGGGGGGAGCGTCAGGGTGGTCAGTATTCCGGAAAATCTCAGACGGATTATGGAATTATCAGGACTCGGTGGTCTTAATGTTTTAGAAAGAAGTGGTGAATTGAGTGAAAGTGTCAAATGAAATGACAATAACCTTTGAAAGCCGTTCATCAAATGAAGCATTCGCACGTTCTTCTGTGGCGGCATTCATAGCCCAGCTTGATCCGACAGTGGGTGAACTTAACGATATACGTACGGCTGTATCGGAGGCGGTTACAAACTGCGTTGTTCATGCCTATAAGGACACAATAGGCAAAATTACAATCAATGTGCGTCTTACGGATAATAACAGTGCCATAATAAAAATAAAGGATAAGGGCTGCGGAATAGAGGATATAGAAAAGGCGATGGAGCCGCTGTATACAACTGCTCCCGAAGAGGAAAGGGCAGGACTCGGCTTTGCAGTTATGCAGAGTTTTTCGGACGATGTCAAAGTGCGTTCTACTCCGGGAAAGGGAACAAGTGTTACGTTGACGAAAAAGCTCAGGCTGAGGGTTGCAAATGTCTGAGCGTGAAAATACCGTCAGTGAAAATCTTGGTCTTGTTCATGCCTGTGCCGGAAGGTTCAGAGGACGGGGGATAGAATACGACGATCTGTATCAGGCGGGCTGTATAGGTCTTATAAAGGCGGCCGATAATTTTGATCCGTCGCTCGGTTACAAATTTTCCACATATGCGGTGCCGGTGATAATCGGAGAAATCAAGAGGATGTTCCGTGACGGGGGTGCTGTCAAGGTATCGAGAAGCCTTAAGGAATTGGGTATGAAAATTAACAGGGAAACGGACGGCTTTATAAAACAGTACGGAAGAGAACCGACAGTCGCCGAGCTTGCGGAAAAGCTCGGAGCCTCCGTTGAACAGATAACCGAGGCCATTTCCGCTACCGCACCGCCGGTATCTCTGACGGTATCGAATGATGACGGAGAAAGCCAGACGGATATACCGACAGATGCTCCGGATGAGAAGATAACGGAAATTATGTCGCTGAGAACCGAGCTTGACAAACTTTGCGATGACGACAGGAAGCTTATTGACCTCAGATTCTACAAACATAAGACGCAATCGGAAACAGCAAGGATGTTGGGAATGACTCAGGTTCAGGTATCAAGAAGGGAAAGAAAGGTACTTATTTATCTCAGGGAAAGGCTTATATGAATGTGTTTTTTATTTTAAGGTCATATTACTCCTTTTTGCGGAATATAAATTCATAGAAATTAAAAAGTAGGAGAGGATCATCTATGGAATATTCGCTTAAAAAGGAGAACTGTTCTGTCTGCGAAACTATCCTCCAGTCAAGCTCGGAACAGCCCGTTGATCTTGATTTCAGCCTTCCCGATTACTGCCCGGATATAGAAAGAATACTTAAATGCCGTATGTGTCCAAGCATTACATCAAAAAGCATAACAGGAAACAGACTTGATGTTGACGGCGTTACTGTTATAAGATTGTATTATCTTGATTCCAAAAAACAGGCTATTCGCTGCTGTGAGCACAGCAGTCCGTTCGCGTGTTCTTTTGAACTTAAATCAACCTCCTCGGATATGGCGGCAAATGTCAGGGTGAAAACTGAATATCTGAATTGCCGTGCGGTAAGTCCGCGGCGGCTTGATATACATGGTGCATTTACCGTTACGGCATCTGTTTATTCAAAAGGCAATCAGGAATACTGCACGGATATTGAGGGCGATGATATTCAGCAAAGGAAGCGTGAGGAGACAGTAAGCAATCTTTGCGGAATAGGACAGCAGCAGTTTTCGATAAGTGAGGTTCTTGACATCGGTCAGGGAAAGGATTCTCCCGAAAGTATACTTCGTTCTGAGCTTAATATAAATCTCGATGAGAGCCGTGCCATTGAGGATAAGCTTATGCTTAAGGGAGAAGCTGTACTTCGTGTTTTATATGTAACCGATATAGAAACAGGTGCTCAGGATTTTATGTCCTTCAATATTCCGTTCAGTCAGGTGATAGATGTTCCGGGAATTACCGAAAGCACGGTAAATGATATCTCCGTTGATGTTATGAGTACGGATGTATCTTTGAAATCCGAGTTTGACGCAAACAGTACGCTTATTGCCCTTGATGCCCGTCTGTCCGCACTTGTCTTTGCATACGAGCCTATGTCGGTTGATCTTATAGAGGACACATATTCCACGGCCTATGAGTTGGAGCTTGAATGTAAAAATGTGCCGGTGAGACGACTTATAGCAAATACGGACATGAAAAGCCCTGTTAAAGAAGAAATAAATACAGGGGACAGCGGTATTACCAAGGTTATAGATCTTTGGTGTGACGGTATTAATTTTATAACTGCTGTTGAAAATAATATGCTCACTGTCCGCGGCAAGCTTAATTGCTGTATGCTTGCACTTGATAAGGACGGCATACCGTTCTGTGCGGAGAAAGCGGTGGATTTTTCGCTCACTCCGGATATGGTGGAATGTCCTCAGAGTGTTACGGCAAATACAAGTGTAACCGTTCCCAATATAAGCTTCCGGATCACAGGTGACAATACGGTTGAAATAAAAGCCGATCTGAGTATGAGATGCTCTGCATACGAAAGTACAACTCGAAGATGCATAACATCGGCAAATGCCCTTGAGGACAGAATGAGAAAAAAGGACAGCACCGCGGCTCTTACTCTGTATTATGCCGATGAGGGGGAAAGCCTTTGGAATATTGCACAGCTTTATTGTACATCTGTTGAGGCTATACAGCTCGAGAACAATATTACGGATGATGTTATACAGGCTCGTGGAATGGTTTTGATACCGATGTAGGGGGAGGACGCATTATGGAAGAAAGAAATATTTACAGGGATATTGCCAAACGAACAGGCGGTGATATCTATTTAGGTATAGTGGGTCCTGTCCGGACAGGTAAATCGACCTTTATAAAGCGTTTTATGGATACGCTTGTAATACCGAATATTGAGGACGAAAGCCGCAAGGAAAGAGCTACGGATGAGCTTCCTCAATCATCTGCCGGAAGAACAATTATGACGACCGAGCCTAAATTCATACCGGAGGATGCGGTTGAAGTAAAGCTTGACGGTGTATCAAGCTTCCGTGTAAGGATGATTGACTGCGTAGGATATATTGTGCCAAGTGCTTTGGGCTATATTGAGGACGAGGCTCCTCGAATGGTAAAGACTCCGTGGTTTGAGGATGCAATACCTTTCAATATGGCAGCGGAAATAGGAACAAAAAAGGTTATTACAGACCATTCAACGATAGGTCTTGTAATAACCACTGACGGATCCATAAGCGATATAGAAAGAAGTGAATATGAGGAAGCAGAGGAAAGGGTTATAAATGAGCTTAAGGAAATAGACAAGCCGTTTATTGTTCTCCTCAACAGCACAGACCCTACTTCGATGCAGACCCGGAATCTTGCGGAAAGCCTGAGTGATAAATACGGGGTACACGTCGAGCCTGTAAGCTGTATGGATCTTGATGAAATGGAAATCAAGAGAATACTTGCGAGGATACTTTTTGAATTTCCCGTCAAGGAAATCAAGGTTGATATGCCGAAATGGGTATCATCACTTGAAAAGGAGCATTGGCTCAGAAGTGCGGTCTTTAATACAATACAGACAGCGGCAGGCGGAGCGGGAAAAATTCGTGAAGTAGCGGATTTTGCGGATAAAATAAAACAATGTGAGTACGTTCTCATGGCGGAAACCAGTGCCGTTGACCTCGGCTCCGGAAGGGCGAGAATGAGGGTGGAGCTTGACCCGACACTGTTTTATAAGGTATTGGGCGAAAAAACAGGTCTTGATATAAACGATGAGGGCGGCTTGCTTGATGCTATGATGGAACTTTCTCAGATGAAAAAGGAATTTGAAAAAGTACGTCAAGCATATAATGATGTCAATGAAACAGGCTACGGTATAGTTATGCCGTCAATGGAGGAGCTTTCACTTGAGGAGCCTGAAATCATCAAGCAGGGCGGTCGTTACGGCATAAGGCTCAGAGCGAATGCACCGAGTGTACACATGATGAAAACCACTATCAAGACGGAGATAACACCTATTGTCGGCTCAGAGCAGCAATCTGAGGAGCTTGTAGAGTATCTTCTCAGAGAATTTGAGGAGGATCCCCTTAAAATATGGGAGTCAAATCTTTTCGGAAAGTCTTTGCATGAGCTTGTCAATGAGGGGCTTCACAATAAACTTTATCGTATGCCCTCGGATGCACGAAACAAGGTAAAGGAAACAATAGAAAGAATAATCAATGACGGTTGTAACGGTCTTATATGTATTATCCTATAAAAAATATAAAAACGGGTGGCCGCAAATTAACATTTTGCTGCCACTCACACTTTATGTTATAATTTATTTGTTCAAGAATAGACAAAGGTAAAGATACCCTAAATATGGAAACACGACAAAAATGTGTTGCAGTCCTATCCCTTTATTTATTATTAATTGTGCCTTGACTTTTTGGTTGGTAATTTAATTTTTGATTATTTTCTCAAGGGTAGTTTTTAAACATTTCCATTTATCTTCAAATTCCATAGCCATATTATCCCCCACAGGCAAGAATACTATTGCCCTTTGCATCTATTGCAACAATAGCCGGAAAATCCTCGACATAAAAACGGTATATCGCTTCCGTGCCGAGATCCTCATAGGCGAGTGTCTCAATTTTTTTTATACTGCGGGAAATAAGTGCCGCCGCACCTCCTATTGCGGCAAAATATATAACGCCGTTCTTTTTCATGGACTCGATAACTTCTTCACTCCTTGCACCCTTTCCTATCATGCCCTTTAAGCCTCTGTCAAGCAGCACGGGAGTGTATTTATCCATTCTGTAGCTTGAAGTCGGTCCTGCCGATCCTACAGCATGACCGGGTTTTGCCGGAGCCGGACCTACATAATATATTACTTCTCCGCTGATATCTACGGGTAACGGCTTTCCCTGTTCAATAAGCTCAAACAGCCTTTTATGTGCGGCATCTCTGCCCGTGAGCATTGAGCCTGTTATAAGTACGCTGTCGCCTGCTTTTAGCTCTGCTATAGCCTCATCTGTAAGCGGTAATGTAATTTTCTTAGCCATATTATTGCCCTCCTTTAAATTTCAGCTTCCTTATGCCTCGCCGCATGACAGCATATGTTTACGGCAACGGGCATTCCGGCTATATGTGTCGGGAAATATTCTATGTTTACGCCGAGAGCTGTATTATCTCCGCCGAGCCCTGCCGGTCCGAACCCCATTTTATTTATTTCCGAAAGAAGTTCCTCTTCAAGCTTAGCATATCTTTTGTTCGGATTATATGTATTTATAGGTCTGAGTGTGGCTTTTTTGGCAAGCATAGCCGCTTTTTCAAATGTACCGCCTATTCCTATTCCGACTACTATCGGAGGACAAGGATTAGGTCCTGCATATCTTACCGTATCAAGAATGAAGTTCTTTACTCCCTCAATACCGGCAGATGGTGTCAGCATTTTTACGGCAGACATATTTTCACTGCCGAACCCCTTGCAGCCGGCAAGGATTCTTATTTTGTCACCGGGTACTATTGTTGTATATATTATTGCCGGAGTATTATCTTTTGTATTAATTCTGTCGAAAATCGGGTCGTCTACTACGGATTTTCGCAGATATCCGTCTATGTATGCCCTTCTTACGCCTTCCTGCACGGCATCCTCAAAGCTGCCGTTTTCAATAACTACCCTTTCTCCGTATTCGACAAACAAAACAGCCATTCCGGTGTCCTGACAAATGGGAACTTCCTCATCAGCGGCTATTTTGTTGTTTTCAATAAGCTGTGCAATAACGTTTTTTCCTATGGGGCTGCTTTCAGTATTTTCTGCATTTTTCAGTGCATCCGAAATATCTTCGCCGATATAATAATTCATATCCGTATAAAGCTTCTTTACCGTTGCTGTTATTTCGGCTGCATCAATTCTTCTTATTTCCATTTTTTCTCCTCCGTCACCTCATTAATTTTTTTAATATAATAAATTATAGAATAATTTGTATTTTTTTTCAATGCTTAAATCTTTTATTATGTCTGTATTCGTAAAACTTAATTAATATAAGTTAAAATATACAGATGAAATCGGAAGAATCTAAGAGTTTTACACAAAATCCGCAGATATTACAATGATAATCTTGACATAATGTTCATAAAGTATTAAAATATATATTAACAGATTATTAATTTATGATTAATTTTTTATTATGATTATAGGAGTGTAATTATGGCAGGAGATAAAGTGCAACTGCTTGAGGAAAAAAATATACATCTGTGGTTCGGAGGTTCACCGATTGTTCTCTGTACTATGAAGCTTGAGCTTAACAAGAAGGTAGGGGCAATTCTCGCTTATGCTAAAATGTTGAATGTTCAGCCCGAACATATACGGGAGGTAGTGTTTGACCTTATCTGCTATGATTCGGTAAGATTGATTGTAGATACTATTGAAAATTGTAAATTTACAGGTCTTGATATACCGAGAAACGGCGTTTTCGGTATGGACGTTCCTATAAGAGTCAAGAATCCTACAACAAGGAATATAGAGTTTGTTATCAAATCCGTAACCACAACAGGCGGTGAAACCTGGCAGAATGAAAACGGAATAAGATTTAATATGAGTCTTGAGCAGAAAAGTCTTATCAATGTGCAAGGGGATCTGAACAGACAGTTCTTGGATAATTGTACACGTGACGGTATTGACTATACAAGACTGATATTTCAGCCGGTGTTTAATGCTTCGTATTGGCTTTGTGCCTGCGGTGCTTTGAACTGGAGTGATGAGCCTGTATGCTGTGAGTGTAAGGTTCAAAAAAAATGGCTTTATGAAAATATACAGAGCGATTTGTTGAGAAGTCAGGATAACCAAAGAAAAAATGCTGCGGCAAGAATGAGAAGAGAAGTTGAAGAAAAAGAAAGACGGGAGAAAGAACATAACAGAGAAACCTACGAAAAGAGAAAGGCGGAATATGAAAATCAGCTGAAAAAGCAGAAAAGCAGAAAAAATGAGAAGAGGTTTATTCTTGCACTGGTTGTGATTCTTTTATTTGCAAGCGGTGGTTTTCTGTTCTTTAAATACGGACTGCCCTACATTGATTACCAGGATGCGGTTATGAGTATGAACAGAGGAGAATATGATGAGGCGGCGGAAAAATTTGATAAAATGAAAGGGTATCGTGACAGTGATGAGCTGAAAATTGAATGTATATATAAAAAGGCAATTGATAAATTCTATGCAAGAGATTATGCCACGGCTGCACAGTTGTTTTCGGGAATAGGATCATATAAGGATTCGACTCAGATGTATACTGATTCTCTGCTCGGTATGGCGGACGGCTACCTTGAGCAGGAAAACTATATTCAGGCATATTCTGTTTATACTCAGGCCGGTTTTGATTACAGCACTAATGATAATGCAAAAAAATGTGCGGAATATATTTATAAGGAAGCGTGCGAAGATCTTGAAAATAATCATATGAGAATTTCATATGAAAAGTTTGCCGAGCTGGGTGATTTCAAGAAAAGTACGGAGTATGCCATGGAATGTCAATACCGCCTTGCAAACCGCTCTTATGATAGAGGAGAATATAAGTCGGCGATCGATACATATACAAGCATTGCAGAATATAAGGATGTGGGCAAAAAGCTTAAAAAGCTCGAGATTCTTTCAATAGTTTTAAGTGCATCACCCGATATTGATACACCGGCAGCATGGGATGTTTATGATGTCGACTGCCCGGAGTGCGGAAGTAATGCTCAATATATGCTTGAGTTTTATCAAAACGGTAAATATAAATTTAAGGTTGTTTGTGACAACAATTGCGAAATTGAGGATATGACAGGGAAGTTCAAAATTGAAGATAAAACCTTTTATTTGTCAAATTATATCAGGGGAATTCTGATATGGGAAGAGGCGGCAAGCATAAAGAGTGTAAAGCAGGATGAACAAAGCGTTGAGGGAAAGAATACTGCGATTGTTATGACCGATCCTTTTAATCAAAAGAATAAGAAGACGATAACTTTATACGGAAATAATATTTCCGATAATACGATTTCCATAGCATGATTAAGCAGACATACCATATAATGAATTAAGAAGGCCGGGTATCCTTAACAGGTTATCCGGTTTTTTACGCAGTTTTGCACTCGAATGGCAAAGCATTGAACGTGATATAATTGTCTGAGATTTAGAGATATGGTAAATATAAATAAAAAAACAGGTAAACATGGAGAAATTGAATGCAATCTATAGAATTGCAAAATAAATATTGACAAAAGAATGTCGATGTGGTAATATAAATAAGCTGTCGCACGGAAAGCCGGTAGCAAAGACAGGCGGGAGCCTTGAT
>X301_European_Hare__coassemble_914_pt1 | contig 37420 bp, 29 predicted proteins | sample X301_European_Hare__metabat2_low_PE_012 | metagenome-assembled genome bin X301_European_Hare
TTGTGCCGCCGCTTGCTTTTCCTGTGAGTGTTATCGAGCTGCCGAAGTTTACACTTGTTGAACTGATCGTCGAACTGTTCGTAAGTGTTGCATCCTTTACTGTAAGAGTAAATGATTTAGCCGCAGTTTTTCCTGCTTTATCCTTAACAGTAATACGAACCGTGTATGTACCTGTCTTTCCGGGCAGCCATGATGTTGTTGCTGTGCTGCTGAAGTCTTTAATAACATGATAACTTGAACTTGTGCTGTGCTTTACTTCAAACTTGTAGGTATAAGGACTTGTGCCGCCGCTTGCTTTTCCTGTGAGTGTTATCGAGCTGCCGAAGTTTACACTCGTTGAACTGATCGTTGAACTGTTCGTAAGTGTTGCATCCTTGACTGTAAGAGTAAATGATTTAGCCGCAGTTTTGCCTGCCTTATCCTTAACAGTAATACGAATTGTGTATGTGCCTGTCTTTCCGGGCAGCCATGATGTTGTTGCTGTGCTGTTGAAGTCCTGAATAACATGATAGCTTGAACTTGTGTTGTGTTTTGCTTCAAACTTATAGGTATAAGGACTTGTGCCGCCGCTTGCCTTACCGTTTATTGTAATAGAATTTCCGAGTGTTATCGAGGTTGAGGAAAGCGTTGAATTATTTGTAAGTGCCTCTGCCGGCTTCACCGTATATTGGTATCCTGACGATGTATAATAGCCGAGGTTCTTATACTCAAATCCCTTGTCCCCCGGAGCCTGATTTGATCCGTCATTGAAAACAATCATAAGATTCGGATTGGAGTTCGTATATTCATAGACATAAACCTTACCGTCACCGGAATCCGTCATAGCCGTGCCCGGCCAATTTTCTCCTACTGTTGAATCAGTTGATGAATCATACAAATAAATGTTGATGTTGTTTCCCCAGTTGTCCGGTTTTTCAAAATAAACACCGTTTTCAATAACCTTAACACTCCTGGGCGATACTGTCACTGAGCAGGTCGCTTTCAGACCGTTTGAAGTTGTTGCCGTAATGGTTGCAGAACCGACAGAAACTGCCTTTACTTTGCCGTTGCTTACCGTTGCAACTGCTGTATCGTCCGAACCCCACGTTACCGACTTATCTGTGGCAGTTGAAGGACTTACAGTAGCAGTGATCTCTCCTGTATCGCCCATTTCAAGATCCAGACTTGTCGGGCTGAGTTTTATACCTGTCGGCTTGACAATATCAGGATTTGTCTTGACCGTAACATTTACCTTTGCAGTATGTCCGTTTTTTGTCTTTGCGGTTATCACGGCACTTCCTGCCGAAACGCCCGTAATTCTGCCTCCGCTTACCGTTGCGACCGATTCTTTGTCTGACGACCATGTAACTGATTTGTATGTAGCATTTGAAGGCTGAACAGTAGCATTGACTGTTACCGAATTACCCTCAAGTACCGTAACCTGTGTCTTGTCAAGTGTTATGCCTGTATCTTCAACAACCTTTTCAGGCTTTACTTCAACCGGACCTATCTTTTCCGACGCTCCTCCGTCTGTAAGATAATCACCGTTGGGGATAACTCTACCGGGAGCCGGAGTTTTTGCTGTATCAAGAACATAAACCTTCATATTGCCTTTACCGGACACATTTGCTCTGAGTGTACCGTTGGTTACATTCTGTATATCACCTGTTACGGCATCCTTATATGTACCGTTAGGAATACCTGAGAATGTTGCACTTCCGGATATTGCCACACAGGCAAAGCTGTCTGTTGTGCTGTCCGTATATCTTCTCTTAAATGCAATATTGCCGGAACAACCCTCTGTTGAATACTGACCCTTTCTGAGTGCGGGGACGGCCTGGCGTATTCTGTTAAGACGCATGATATGCTGTGAGAGCTTTGAATTAAGTGTATTCTCTACTTCTCCGCTAAGATTTCCGAATACGGTAAAGTCGGAGGTATCAACCGTACCTTCGATATGGTCGCCGTAGTATGCACGTCCTGTTTCGCTGAGTTTAGCATTAGGTCCTACATCTATGGGCATACCTTTCTGGAACTCAATTTCACTTCCGTAATATATACACGGAATACCGCGGAATGTAAACATGAGCGAAAGATTCTCTGCCCATGCATCAGTGCCGCCTGTGTATCTCTGAGTTTGACATTCATCGGGAGCATAGTCGTGAGAGTCAACATATACTACATTCCATGTTGAGTCGTTAAAATACTTATCCTCGCCAAGTGCCGTATTAAAAGCATTATTTGCATTAATAAAGCTCCAATGCATCTGGAAATCTATAACATCCAATCCGGATTTTTCGGAGTAGTCGGGGGTATGATAATCATTTCCTTTAAGGAAAGCGTTTGTACTTGTAGGCTGATTCCCCTTATTCATATTGGCTTCGTAGTGTTCCTCCACAAGTGCCTCGTTGGAAGCTGTATCCGTACTCCATCTACCCGTCCAACTTGAATCATCTGCCCATGTATAGAACGGAGTTGATATCGGCGGACAATCACGATACCAAACATCGTGACCCTTTGTGCAGACCTCACCGAACATATAGAAATTATCTCCGCCTGCTTTCTTGAATGCGGGTAGGAATGTTGAGTTAAAGGTAAGACGTGAGATATGCTTTACCGTATCAACACGGAATCCGTCAACGCCCATATTAATGTATTTTGTATAACAGTCGATAAGGTAGTTATAAACCTTTGGGTTTTCTGTTTCAAGATCAAAGCAGTCGTCTGCAATAGTTTTCCTTTGAGCCTCATAATTATCCCAGTCACCGCCGCCGCAGAAGCCGTTATGGTGGTATATATTTTCCGGATCAAGGGATGCACCGCTCGGCATTACATAATTGCTTCGACCACCGCTATACTCAGGGTTATCGATCTTGAGGAGATTTTTTTCGCCCCAGTTACAGGTGTGATTGAGAACAACGTCCTGAATAACCTTCATACCCTTCGCATGGCAGGCATCAATCAGATCCTGATATGTTACACCGTTTGATTCGTATCTTGTATCAACGGCACTAAAATCATAGGCATGATATCCGTGATAATCATACCCGGAGTCGTTCTCAACTACAGGGGTTATCCATATTGCTGTAAAGCCGAGAGCCTTGATATAGTCAAGCTTATCGATAAGACCCTTGAAATCTCCTCTCCATGAAGGATCGTTTTCCGGATTTTTTGCATGATCATCCTCAGAGGTTCTTGTGTTGTTACTCGGATCACCATCATAGAAACGTGTTGTGATAAGGAAGTAGATAGATTCATCACGAAAATCAGTTCTTGAATTTGCAAAAATAACTCCTCTGTCCTCATTGCTCAGAATAGGAGCCGAGGCTGCCTTTGCTGTCATCGAAAGCATTGCCGTTTCGGTGCAGCCGGCTGTGAGCAATGCGGCAAGAATAATTGCCGAAGTACGTTTTGCTGTTTTTTTGAGGTTGTTTTTAAATCCGCTCATTAAGCTAATCAGTCCTTTCGTTTTGTGTAAGTTTTTAAGTTTGAAATGTAATGGCAGAATGGGTGCAGCACCCATGTCTTTGCATACCTGCTCTGCAAAAACACGATATCCGCATACCCTCTTCAGTATAATAATATATCAATCAATCTTTTTTGTAAAGCATAATTTTTGTTCAAAATTTCTTAATACTTTTATTATCAATTAAAATTTCTTTGTTTATTTTCACAGAATAAAAGAGAAAAAACTGTAAAAAATTACAGGTTTCTTTTTTAGTTTATATCTATTTTCAACAAAAAAATATTATTTTTATATATAAAATAACATGAATGCTCAATTTTCAGGCGGAATAAAGTATTTTATGTATACTTTGCCTAAGGAAGCTGTAGGTTATCCTCATAAGCCGAACAGTATTACCATAAAAACACCTTTTTGAGATTACCGTGAGGACGTAACATATGCAATAAGTCGTTTCATGTTTTTAACACATAAAATCCGCAATTAATATGGTAGGAAATATATTGTAATTTGTTGAAATTGCACAAAAATAATTATTGTTAAAAACTACAATAATTTGGAAATTTATATATATATTTTCACCAAAAATAAAAATTTTTATAAGATAATTGAACAAAAAATTTTATTATTTTCTGTCAAAATAAATAAATTATTTAATTTTAAAGAATAAAAAATATCCGTAAATTTCGGGAAAGGAGAAAATGTGATTTTTCTCAGCCTTTACAAAAATAAAATGCGGGTGATAAAATAAAGATAAGCAAAAGACCGGATGTGTATTGTTGTCGGGCGGATTCTTAAGTCATAGAGCCGTTTCAGGCAGTATGAAGGGATTATGCTTCCGATCCTTTGGTGAAAATTTGTTCGTTACTGAAAATTAAAGAAAGATTGGAGAGTGATCATTAGTGAACAAAGAAACACAAGCACAACGTCACAGCTTTGGCTCCAGATTTACAAGTATCGCATTATCCGCAGCTATGCTCGTAACCTCCTTTGCGGGACTTGGTGCATTGGCAGTTGCTACACCTTCTATTGAAGCTGATGCGGCATCAAGCTATAATCTTCCGGATTATGTCGGGGACGGCGTTATTCTCCATGCATGGAACTGGTCGTTTAATGCGATAAAGGCAAACATGGAAGATATTGCGGCAGCCGGATATACTGCTGTTCAGACATCACCTGTACAAAGACCGAAGGATTACTCATCGGGAAGTGATCAGACGGGTTGGTGGAAGGTTTATCAGCCGACATCCCTGAGCTTTTCTCCAGGAGGACACCCTTGGTTCGGTTCAAAGGACGATTTCAAGGCAATGTGCGATGAAGCAGAAAAATACGGAGTAAAAGTAATCGTTGACGTTGTAGCAAACCATATGGCAAATGATACCGGAAGCAAGGGAAATACAAGAGCCGATATCTGTAGTCAGAACGATCCTACATTCCGTGATGATGACAGTTGCTGGCACCTTAACGGTTCTACGGGAATCGACTATGGAAATCAGCATCGTAACGGCGATACAACAAGTCTGACATGGGGCTTCGGCGGTTGGCCGGATCTTAACACGGGAAACAAGAAGGTTCAGAACGCAATTATAGACCTTCTTAAGGAATGTGTAGATCTCGGTGCAGACGGTTTCCGTTTTGACGCTGCAAAGCATATTGAGCTGCCGACAGACCCGGGCGGAGCTTCGGACTTTTGGCCGACCGTTACAAGCGGTATAAACAACTATGCGGAATCACAGGGAAAAGAAGTATATCTTTATGGTGAAATTCTCGATGATTCAGCCGCAAAAATCACAGATTACACACAATATATTGCTGTAACAGACAACAGAGCAGGTAATTCAATACGTTACGGTGTCAGAGACGGAAACGTAAGTCAGGCAGCAAATTCATCTCTCACCTATAACGGTGTGCCTTATGATAAGATAGTGCTTTGGTCGGAATCACACGATACATATGCAAATGATAACTTCACGGGTGAATCTGCTAAATTTACCCAAGAGCAGATAGACAGAGCATGGGCTATCATAGCTGCCCGTCAGTTCCCCGCACTTTATTATATCCGTCCGAGTAACAATTACGCTCAGATGGGTCAGCCCAGCGGAAATACAAGCTGGAAGAGCAAGGAAATGACAGAAGTTAATAAATTCCACAATGCTATGACCGGCGAGAGCGAATGGATGTCAAGCAGTGGTCAGTGTGTTCTTGTTGAACGTGGCGAGGGCGGTGTTGTTATTGTAAATATTAACGGCAGCTCCCAGCAGATAAGTGCACCTGTTCACACCATGGCTAACGGCACATACAAGGATCAGGTAAGCGGCGGTACGTTTACCGTTTCCGGCGGACAGATCAAAGGTCAGATTGGCAGCAAGGGTATTGCTGTTGTTTACAATGCGGACGTTCCTTCAAAGGGCAGCGTATCCGCTTCTCCCGCAACGGGAACAACCTTTACGGACACCCTCTCAGTAACACTCAATTGCAGCAATGTTACAAATGCAAAATATTCAACCTCCGAAGGTGCATCCGGTTCTTATACTAACGGTCAGAAAATAACAGTGGGTGCCTCAACATCGGCAGGCTCAAGCGTTACTGTTAATCTTTCCGGTACAAAAGAGGACGGTTCACAGGCAACAGCTAAATATACGTACACAAAGAAAGATCCCGCTGCGGTAACAAAGATATACTTCGACAACTCATCATACAACTGGAAAACCGTGTATGCTTACATTTATGTCGGAGACGGAGACGATGCTGTTTCAAATGCAAAGTGGCCCGGTGTCCAGATGACGAAGGGATCGAGCGGCTTCTATGAAATGGAAGTTCCCGAGAACCTTACAAACGGCAGAGTTATATTCACCGAAAGTGATGACGCTACAAAAAACAGATACCCCGCCGACCAGCAGCCGGGACTTTCTATCGGCAATCAGTCAATGAAATTCGGTTCAGGTCATTCATGGGAAAAATATAGTGCTCCGGTTCCGGTGAAGGATCCTACCGTAACGGCAGATAAGGCTTCGGGAACGAAGTTTACAACAGAAACACTCGATATTACCCTTACACTTGCAAACGCAGTAAGCGGTACATATTCGGTAGATAACGGTCCGACAAAGACCTTTACGGGTTCAAAGAAAGTAACAATAGGTCAGGGCAAGATCGGTGACTCGACCGTTACGGTCAAGACGACTGCAAAAGGCTCTGACGGCACAACAAAGAGCTATACATTTACTTATGAGAAAGATTATGTTGTAAAAACAGCTTCAACAATAAGTACGGTAAATGCTCCTGCGATAAGCACAATAGCCGCTTCTTCCTCCTCAGCACTCGGCGGAAAATATGCAACAAACCCGAGCGGACAGGTCGGCAAACAGAAAACTATAACCGGACCATCAGACTTTACCGAGGATATGATTATAGCACAGGGAGTTGCAAATGACGATCCTCGTATATTCAGAGGTTCACACGAAGGTCCTGTATATGATACTTATGCACTGTACGGTGCATGGGACAGCACTAACCTCTATCTCGGCTGGCAGTTTACAAATGTAACCGATGTCGTTGATCCTGCACAGGGATATCCGATAAGCGATAACGGCAAACCGTGGAATGGTGATATACCGCAGATGATCGCTCTTAATCTCGGAAAAGGTTCTTCCGCAGATATGTCTAAGGGAACAATGGCAGGCGGAAAATATGTATGGGATCTCACAGTCGGCTTTGAAACGGATATAGACGCACTTATGTGTTTCTCCTCCAAGCCCGGCGTAGGACAGCCTGCACTATTCAAAACAGGTTCAGACGGATATTTCAGTTATGATAATGTCACTTCATTCACCGATGGAGGCATTTCTTTCAAATATCAGGATGGCTTCTTCGGTTCAAAAATCACAGGCATAAAGGGTAACGGATACGATGGCTATACTCCCTCCAATCTTACAAGCTCTTCGTCAAACTGGGTTGACTTCTTAACTCTCGGTCATGACAAGAATCAGGATACCTTCTATTACATGACAATTCCGCTTTCAACCCTTGGAATAACAAAAAGCTATCTTGAAAGCAACGGCATAGGTGTTATGCATATTTCAACATTCGGCAAGGGCGGAACAGGCTGTATCCCAATGGATATGACTATGCTTGATAATGCCACCGAACCGTATGCAGCCGATGAATCAACCTCAGCAGAAAAGGAAGATATTGATGTTATAACAGTTCCCCTCGCAAGAATAGGCCAGAGCAGCGGAAGTACTCCTGATCCGGATATCGGAGATGACACTCCCCTTCAAGTAAACTTCGGTACAGACAGATCAGCTCCTCAGCTCACAACAACAGCTCTTACTCTTAAGGCTGTAGGATACAGCGGAACAGCTCCCTACACATATCAGTTCTCTGTTGACGGCAACGTTGTTAAGGCTTACAATTCAAGCGCAACCTATTCATGGAAACCCGGAACATCAGGCAGTCACACTATCAAGTGTATCATAAAGGATTCCACAGGTAAAACAGCTACCGTTTCCAAAACCTTTACGGCTGAGGGTGATGATGTTGTAACAGAGCTTGTTAATAACTCAACTATCAGCTCAACAAGTGTAAACTTCGGCAGCTCGATAACACTCACAGGAAAAGCAAGCGGCGGCACAAGTCCTTATACCTACAAGTTTGAGGCAAAGCACAGCACAAGTTCAAGCTATCATGTTATTCAGGACTTCAACAGCACAGCAACAACATCATGGCTGCCCGGAAAGACAGGTACATACACGGTTCGTATTACTGTTAAGGATAAGGCAGGCAAAACTGCGGCTAAATCATTTACTCTTACAGTAAAGGATGCAGCACTTACAAACAGTTCAACAATCAGTTCAACGAGTGTAAACTTCGGCAGTTCGATAACACTCACAGGTAAAGCAAGCGGCGGCACAAGTCCTTATACCTACAAGTTTGAGGCAAAGCACAGTACAAGTTCAAGCTATCATGTTATTCAGGACTTCAACAGCACAGCAACAACATCATGGCTGCCCGGAAAGACAGGTACATACACGGTTCGTATTACTGTTAAGGATAAGGCAGGCAAAACTGCGGCTAAATCATTTACTCTTACAGTAAAGGATGCAACACTTACAAACAGTTCAACGATCAGCTCAACAAGTGTAAACTTCGGCAGCTCGATAACACTCAAAGGTAAAGCAAGCGGCGGCACAAGTCCTTATACCTACAAGTTTGAAGCAAAGCACAGCACAAGCTCAAGCTATCATGTTATTAAAGACTTCAGCAGCACAGCAACAACATCATGGCTGCCCGGAAAGACAGGCACATACACAATTCGTATTACTGTTAAGGATAAAGCAGGCAAAACTGCGGCTAAATCATTTACTATTACAGTAAAGGATGCAGTGCTTACAAACAGTTCAACGATCAGTTCAACGAGTGTAAACTTCGGCAAATCGATAACACTCACGGGAAAAGCAAGCGGCGGCACAAGTCCTTATACCTATAAGTTTGAATCAAAACACAGTACAAGTTCAAGCTATCATGTTATTAAAGACTTCAGCAGCACAGCAACAACATCATGGCAGCCCGGAAAGACAGGTACATACACAATTCGTATTACTGTTAAGGATAAGGCAGGCAAAACCGCATCCAAGACATTTACTCTTACAGTAAAATCCGAACTCCAAAACAACTCCAAGCTTTCAGCGACATCAATAAAGCTCGGAAGCAGTGTTAAGGTTACCGGAAGTGCTACAGGCGGTACAGCTCCTTACACATACTCTTACTACTATAGGAAGACGACAACCCCATCATGGACTGCAAAAGCCGAAAACACAACTTCGACTTCCGTAACCATAACTCCCGGTGCAGCGACTTCCTATGAAATCAAAGTAGTTGTAAAGGACAGCACGGGCAATTCAAGCACAAGGATTTATTCACTTACCGTAACAAAATGATGTTGCCGGTACGAACGGAAATTTCTTACCAACAGGCGGAAATATCCGGAAAACAACTTAACAAGTAGGTTTTTAACCTGAGGTCTATACCGCCGTTGTACATATTGTGCAGCGGCGGTATTTTTATTGGATAATTATATATACCTGACAGCCAAAACAGAAATAAGCATACTGCTGAAATCGGCAATAAGAGCTGCCGGAACGGTATAACCCGATTTCTTTATGCCTGCCGCACCGTAATATACGGCAATGGCATAAAATGTAGTTTCCGTAGAGCCTGCCATAACAGAGGCAATACGTCCTATAATACTGTCAGCACCATAAGTTTCAAGAATTGACGAGAGTACGGCATACGAACCGCTGCCCGAAACAGGGCGTATAAGACCAAGCGGAAGTATTTCCGGAGGTATACCCACAACATTACACACAGGCGTAAGCAGACTGCACAGCATATCAAAAAATCCGGATGCACTGAGCATATTAACAGCCATAACAAGACCGATAAGTGAGGGGGCAACAGAGATAAGGGAAGTAATTCCGTCCTTAGCTCCCTCCCTGAAGCTTTCAAAAAGATCCACCCTCTTTACCGCACCGAATACCACAACGAAAACTATAATAAACGGAACGGCATAAACACCTATTTTATCCATTTTTTCCCCTCCGCAGCCTGCCAAACAGCTTTGTTACGAATATCCCTATTATAAGAGCGGCAACCGAAGTAATCCATACATAAGGCAAAATGGAATACGGATCACTGCTCCCTGCTGCCTGTCTGAGTGCTGCCGCTGTCGCCGGAATTATTTGTATGGATGCCGTATTTATTACAACAAACATAATCATTGAAGCATTCGGTCTGTCACCAAGACGGTTTCCGTTCTGCATTTCTCTCATTGCTCTTATACCCAATGGAGTTGCCGCATTGCCCAGACCAAGTATATTCGCAGTAATATTTGCACTCACCGCCTGCATAGCTTCACTTTCCGGCGAATAATCCGGCATAAGTCTTTTCAAAACCGGACTAAGTGCCGCCGCTATTCCTCTTGTTATTCCGCTTTTCTCGGCAATACGCATTATGCCCGTCCAGAGGCACATGACTCCCGCCATGGATATAAGAAGCTGAATTGCCTTATCCGCACCTCCTGTGACAGCCTCAGCAAGTATATCCATTTTCCCGTTTATTATAGAACATACCACACTTGCGATTATCATAAAGAGCCATATATATCCCAGCATAAAATCCCTCCGATATAATAATGTGTAATGAGATATACATAATCATAAAATGTATAAGGTTTCGTTTATATTCCGGGGCATTATAATGCAATTTAATTCAATCACCAAAATTCGACAAATAACGCCCAAAACCGCATATTTTTCGCATTTATTTTTTTTTCGACATCTTTTTTTCTTTTTATCGAAATAGTATAATAATTCTAAAAAATTCAAAAATTTAGCAATATTTTCGATTTTTTCTATTGACAAAGTTCAACAGTTTATAGTAATATGGAAATAGATTATTTCATGTGCGTGTAACTCAGGAGGTGTCAATTATGAAGGCTGCCGGATACGTGCGACCGATCGATAAGCTCGGAAGATTAGTAATTCCTTCAGATATAAGAAAGACTCTTGACCTTGAGGACGGGGTTTCTTTGGAATTTTTTACTGACGGAGATAGTATTATACTTAAAAAATATCGTCCTGCGTGCATTTTTTGTAAATCAGATGATAGTATATTTTCATTCAAAGGTCATATGATATGCAAATCATGCCTTGAAGAGCTGCAAAAGAATAATGCACAATCGCTGTCCTGATCAGCTGATGCGGACTAAAATATATTAAAACAGAAGAATAGCCGGCACTTACCCTTGCTCTGTTCCGGCATTAGTTTTACTAATTTATTGGTATGCTGTCGGCAGCGTTTATTATACTTAAATTCATGGTTGAAATAAAAAAAACAGATATACACGAATAACGACATATGAATTCGCTGTCAGGGGTTGCTTCCCCTGATTTTTTATGGGAGAAATATATATGACTTTGAGAGAATTATTTAAAAATAACAGGATTGTCGCCGCTGATGGTGCAATGGGTACATATTTTACGGAGCTTACCGGCAAGGGTTCGGAATTATGCGAAAAGTATAATATCATTGACCCGCAGATAATAAAACGTATACACAAAGAATATATAGATGCCGGAGCTTCTCTTATACGTACAAACACCTTTTCGGCAAACAACTTCATACTGAAAACCGGAGGTACAATTCTTGAAAAAATAATACGTTCGGGCTACAGACTGGCTGTACAGGCTGCCGGTGACAAAGCTGTGGTGGTATGTGCCGATGTCAGTGCAATATATGAAAATCCGAATGTTCAGTGGGATATATATGAGGAATATAAATTTATAATTGACTGCTTCATATCCGAGGGTGCAAAAACCTTTATATTTGAAACTCTGAGCGAGATTGATGCCGTACTCCCGGCTATAGACTATATAAAGGAAAAACTTCCCGATTCGGAAATAATAACATCATTTACAATTCTGCCGGACGGGAACACACGCTCAGGCGTTCCCATGGACACGCTTATCAATGGGATAATACAAAACAAGGATAAGCTGACTGCCGTGGGTATAAATTGCGGCAGCGGTGCGGCTCAGATATACAACCTTGCAGTTCGTTTTTTTTCCCGTATACGACAGGATACGGATTTATACCTGACCGTAATGCCCAACGCAGGCTACCCTTCCATTGTCAACGGAAGGACGGTATTCAATAATGCTCCGGCATATTTTGCCGAACAGGCAGCAAGATTTATCCCTCATGGAATATCGGCAATCGGCGGCTGCTGCGGCACAACACCGGAATATATAAGATTAATCTCCGGATATATAAAAGGAGAAACAGATACTCATACAAAAAGCATACCATATTCACCCGAAATAAGAAGAAAAAAATCGGAATTTTCATCAAAGCTTATAAAAAATGAATTTGTCATTGCCGCCGAGCTTGACCCCCCGGACGGATGTGATTTTACCAAACTGTTGAATGCCGCAAAAATCCTGAAGGACAGCGGTGTGGATATAATCACTGTTTCCGACTCCCCTCTCGGGCACGCAAAAGCCGACCCTGTCATATGCTCGGCAAGGATAAAGCGTGAAATTGATATTGAAGTACTTCCGCATATATGCTGCCGTGACAGAAATATAAATGCTCTGCGTTCAATACTTTACGGTGCACACAGCGAGGGTATCCGTGCTGTGCTTGCCGTAACCGGGGATCATATAGCCGAAACCGACAGAGGTATTATAAAGCCTGTATTCAATCTTGATTCCACAAAGCTGATGTCCCTTATATCCCTCATGAACAGCGATAAATTTTCCGATAATCCGATAGCGATAGGCGGAGCATTTGATCCTGCCGCACCAAAACCTCAGTTTGCAATAAAGCGTCTGGAAAAGAAGATATCGTGCGGAGCTAAATTCATCCTGACACAACCTGTCTTTACAGATAATGCCATAGAGTGTCTTAAGGAAATACGTGAAAAGGATATAAAAATCCTTGCAGGAATAATGCCTATAGTCAGCTACAGAAATGCCAATTATATGAAAAATGAAGTTCCGGGGATGGTAATTCCCGACGAACTCATCGGAAAATTTTCTCCTGATATGACGCGTGAAGAAGCAGAAAACGTCGGAATAGATATCTCCGTTGAGATAATTGAAAAGCTACGCAGCCATGTTGACGGAATATATTTCATAACCCCATTTAACAGAGCCGATGTTATACGTAAAGTAATCACAAAATCAAACCTCAGATAAAATAAAACAGCAGGCAGCCGGGCTTCAATGCTCCCGGCTGCCTGCCGTTTTATTCGGGCTGATTTGTTTCAGCCTTAGTAACATATTCAATCAATTTCGGATTCACTGTCGGAAATAAGCTTGACACTGACATCAAAGGTGTAGGCAACATCGCTTCCGTTTCCTGCCCTGTAAAGCGTAATCTTCACAGTATCATCAGGCTTGTATTTCTTAAGCTCATCAATAAGCTCGACGGTTGACTTCACCGTAACATCTTCTATCGCCGTGATTATATCGTTTTCCTGTACCTGAGTTCCCTTCAGGGGACTGTTATCATTAATTTCGGTTATAATGACACCCTGAGGAATTTTGTTTGCCTTGGACATATAAAGTGTACAATTTTTGATGCCGATCGACAGCGTACCTCTGTCAATTACCTTTCCGTATCTTATGAGCTTATTTATTATCTCAACAACAGTATCGCTCGGAATTGCGAATCCCATATTATCATATCCGCTCGATGCTATTTTTGCGGTATTCATTCCGATAACTCTGCCGTATTCGTCAACCAATGCTCCTCCCGAATTTCCCGGATTTACTGCGGCATCCGTCTGTAAATATCTGACATAGCTGTTGAGCAATCTTCCCACTGCGGACAGCGTTCCTTCGGTAAGGGAATTAAGAAATTCTATGTCCAAGGGAGTTCCTATAGCAAATACCCGCTGACCGACCGACAGCTTTTCCGAATCGGCAAATTCTGCCGGAGTAAGTCCCTCTGCATCAATCTTTATTACCGCAAGATCGGTCTTTTCATCGACTCCGACAATAGTTCCGAGATACTCTCTTTTATCCGAAAGCGTAATCATAACACCGGTCTTGGTGGAATCGTCAACAACATGACTGTTTGTTGCAATATAACCGTCCTCAGTCAGTATTATTCCCGAGCCTCCGGAAGTGGCATCAAGAACATAGTCCATCCCCCACTCATATGCGGTTATACATACCACGGACGGTGATACCTTTTTGTATACCTCGGAGGCATCGAGCTTTTTGCGTGAGCTTCCGCCCTCATCACTCCGAATTTTTATCTGCGGTCCATCGGCATCGGGTCGTACATACGGTGCGTCAGGTATATCATCATAGGTATATTCCTCCGCCAATCTTCCGCCCGCCGGAATATTATACTCGGTATTATCCGCTGTTCCTCCCGTAATGTTAAATATAAGTATTGCCGCAGTGATTATAATTACAACACCTATAAGGCATATTGCAGTTGTTTTACCGCCCTTTGCCCGTGGAATAACAGGCGGAGGCGGGGGACCTCCGAGAGAGCCGTTCCCACCCTCCTGTATATATCCGTCCGACAGATCGTACGGGAAATTATTGAATCCGTCACGGAACGTTTCCGCCATTTAATATCACCTCCTACTATTTTAAAAATCAAACCCGGCTGTCAATTTTTCTCGTCTGCTTTTTTGGAAGAGTAAATTCAAAAACCGTATATTCCCCGTATACACTGTCCGCTTTGACTTCCCCTCCGTGCAGATGTATAATACTCCTCACAAGATAAAGTCCGAGTCCAAGTCCTTTCTTATCCCTGCTTCGTGATTTATCGGTTTTATAAAATCTGTCGAATACAAGGGAAAGCTCCTCTTTCCTTATACCCTGACCGCTATTTTTAATTCTGAAAACGGTTTTGTCGGAATTCTCCTTTATATCAAATTCTATATATCCTCCCTCGTCCGTAAATTTAACAGCATTCTCAATAAGATTGTAAACAACCTGATGAATAAGATCCTTATCGCCATATACAAATTTCGGACCTATACTGTCAAGACCTCTTACCTCTATATTTCTCTTGTCAAGCTCCTGTTCATATGTAATAACCGTAGTTACAAGAATAGTCAGAAGATCAAAACGATTATAATTAATTTTAAGCTCTCCGTTATCAATTCTTGAAAGATTGAGCATGGAATGAACCAGTCTTGACAGACGTTTTATTTCATCTGACACTATATGCAGATAATAGTTATGCTTTCCCGGAGGTATTGTTCCGTCAAGGATACCGTCTATAAAGCCTGCTATGGTCGTCATAGGAGTTTTAAGCTCATGCGACACATTGGCAACAAAGCTTTTTCTTGTTGTTTCCGAGGAAGCAAGCGAGTCCGCCATATTATTGAAAGCGACGGCAAGTTCCCCTATTTCATCGTTTGTCGTTTCCTTGACCCTGACGGAAAAATCACCCTTTCCGAACTGTTTGGCAGCTCTTGCCATCTGTTTGAGAGGTTTTACCATATTATAGGAAAAAATACTTATTGCAAGAATGGAAAGTGCGAGAGATGCAACAGCCGAAAGAATAAAAATCCTCAATATCATATCCGTAAAGCTCGTTATATCTTTTCCTGATGCTGTTACAATGATAACGCCTATATTTCCATCAACTCTGCCCTGAGTATAGCTGAGAGGACGAGCAACTATAAATCTGTCGGATTTATATATATCCCCGAGTTTTCCCGTTCCGGAATAAGAGCCTGTCATTAATGTTTCTCTGACAATATCAGTCATATATATAGTATTTGTATAAAATATTCTTTCATTGGACTGAATAATAAAAGCCTCACCATTTGTTTTTGTTACAAAGATATCGGTATCTGTATCTCTTGCGAACAGCTCCAATGTCCGTTGTATCGTATCCAAATCATCGCTGTCTATAAAATACGTTGTACTGCTGTCTATGGGTGCATTACTGAGAATTTTCTCAACCAAATAATTACCGACGCTGTCAGCCCTGTTCTGAAGAGTACGGATTTTTTCATTTGTCCAATAGTTTGTGATAACAACGGTAAGTATTGTACCCAAAACCAAAAAACTGAAAAAAACTATAATAAGACTCATACTCATATATTTTATAAAAAGTGATTGCTTATTATATACCCTTATAAACTTAAATCCGAAGAAATTATTCCTTAACCTCAAATTTATAACCCACTCCCCATACTGTCTTGAGGGTCCATTTATCCGAAACACCCTCAAGCTTTTCACGAAGCCGCTTTATATGGACATCAACAGTTCTTGAGTCACCGTAATAATCAAAACCCCAAACCTCGTCAAGAAGCTGATCTCTCGTAAATACCCTGTTAGGATTGCTTGCAAGATGATATATAAGCTCCATTTCCTTTGGGGGAGTATCTATCTGTTCATTATTCACTCTCAGCTCATAGTTAGTAAGATTAATCACAAGCTTATCATAGCAGACCTCTTTTTCCGATGTCTGATCTTCAACCACCGTATGCTGCCCATTAACCCTTCTGAGAACTGCCTTTATTCTTGCCACTATTTCCTTTGTTTCAAACGGCTTGACCACATAGTCATCCGCACCAAGCTCCAGTCCGAGAACCTTATCAAAAACCTCTCCCTTTGCCGTAAGCATAATTATAGGGCATTGTGAGGTTTTTCTTATTTCCCTGCATACCTGCCAGCCGTCAAGCACCGGAAGCATTATATCCAGCATAACAAGATCGGGTTTTTCCGTCTTGAATTTTGTCACCGCCTGACCTCCGTCATTTGCTATAACTACTTCATAGCCCTCCTTTTCAATATAGAGTCTGAGAAGTTCACATATATTTATATCATCATCAACTACAAGAATTTTACCCATACTCATAAAAATTTCACCTCTTTAATATTCTGACTGTTTAAGTAACTAAAATATATGATTTACAATATTATAACTCAAAAGATAACTGCCGTCAATGACCGTATTACTTTATCTCTCTTTTTCTGAACACCGCATATCCTATAACAACCGTAACCGCAATATAGAAAACCGCTGTCAGAGCCGGTATATAAGCCTGTCCGTCAAGAACCGAACTCTGCACATAGCTGAAGGATTCAACAAGCATATATCTTGCAAAATGTTCAACATCTCTATTTACCATTGAGGCCGTGCCCAGCAAAGCAGAAACAAGCATCGGTGCCGCTATTGCCGCCGCAACAGTAAAGCCCGATCTTCTGAAAATGACTGCAAGCATAAGATAAAATCCGGAAAGTGCGGCAAAAAGCAAAATATATATTAAGATACAGATTATCATATCCGATACGGAAACGGAAGGAGTTTCATTTACAAACGTCAGTGCCGTAATTCCGCCTGCGGCAATATAGAAAACAGCTATTAAAAATACGATCACAAACACAGATATATATTTTGAAAAATATATATCCCTTTTTTTGCAGCCTCTTGAAACGGTATTTTTCAGCGTTCCCATATCGAATTCCGATGCGGCAAAAACACAGGCACATATGGATGAAAGTATCCATATCATTGAATCGCTCATAAATACGTTTATATATGACCAGATATTATTTTTCGGAATCATTTTCAGTGCCTCGTCAAGCACTTCCGTATCCATACCATATGTCTGCATCATGGTGTAGGTCATTGAAACGGTTTTATTTTCGTCCCAGAAAAATTTATATAAAAGTGCAAATCCCACTCCGAGCAACACTGCCAGTATCGAACATACAAGCAGACTTTTGCTTTTTCGGAGCCTTTGAAGCTCTGCACAGATAAGTCCTGTCATATTCAGCCCTCCTCCATTTTTTTGATAAAATAGCTTTCCGCCCCGTTATCCGAAGTGGAAATGCCCGAAACTATTATATCATTTTTGAAAAGCTCATTGGTGATCATACCTATATCCTCCGCCGCATCGGATATAACAATACTTCCGTCCTCTTTTGCCTCAACATTTTTTATTCCCTTTATTGATTTTACAATTCCGAGTGCCTTTTGCGGATTATTTGTCTTTATAACAGTACGTATTCCGCATTTATTTTCAAGCTCCTCTGCGGTAAGCTCCTCAACCAATTTTCCCTTTGCAATGATCCCGTATTTTGTTGCTATTTTCTCAAGCTCTCCGAGAATATGACTTGAAATAAATATAGTTTTCCCCTGTTTGTTTTTAAGGTCAAGCAATAATTCCCTTATTTCAACTATACCCGTAGGATCAAGTCCGTTTATCGGTTCGTCAAGCATAAGAAATTCCGGATCCCCGACAAGTGCCATACCTATTCCGAGCCTTTGCTTCATTCCGAGTGAAAAATCCCTTGCCTTTTTCTTTCCCGTATCGGAAAGTCCGACAATCTTCAGTATGTCCTCCGCTTTTCTTTTATCCTCTCCGAGTATTGTACTCAGCAAACGTATATTTTCAAGTGCCGTCATATCGGAATACAAGGCGGGACTTTCTATAAGACTTCCCGTCCGACGCCTTGCGGCAGAGATATCCTTTTCCGAAAGCAATTCAAAGCTGCCGGATGTAGGAGATGCAAGACCCGATATCATTCGGATAAATGTGGTCTTGCCGGCACCGTTCTTTCCTACAAATCCGTAAACCGTCCCTCTTTCCACATTCAGGGTAACTTCATCAACAACCCTCTGACCCGCATATTCCTTTGTAAGCTTATCGGTTCTAAGTACATACTCCATATACCACTCCCCCTTTGCTCAAATCAGACCTTTCAGTCATCATGCTCTTCTATTTCTATAATTATCCTTGAGGTTCTCAGGTACATTATATCGAATACCTCACCCCTTGCGGCGGCCTCCTGCATTTTGCAAAGCTCGTCAAGCCCCAATGCCCTGCCGTAAATATATTCTCCGTCATCTATGCGTATCTTGTACATTACGGAAAACTGATAATTATTCCCGTCCAATTCAAATACGGGAACAATCTGTATTGATACATAATCTCTTTCGTCAATATCTCTTTTTGCCTGCTCCTTACGGGAAAACGGATGCCCCTTTATCATTCTTTTTGCGGTTTCTCTTGTCATATCCAAACCTCCGTATATACTGAAAGTATATTAATATTATACAGTCGGTAAATTACCTCATATAAATTACGGTACTTTATATCCTTTAAGTTTTTCTTTTTCGGCACTATCAACCCTGTATGAATCGCATATTTTTCGTATTGCCCTGTTATGCGTGTCCCTGTCAAACCGTTTTTCCGTTATATACGGTTCTGTCTTGTCGGGAAATTTAATATAACATTCCGCAAGAGCCCATGCCACTGCCATTGAGGAATAATAAGCCGATGTATTGATATCGGATAATGCGGCAAGCGTTTTATCTGTATAATCATCATTAACATAATAATCAAGCAGCATCACCGCACCGAAGCGGCAATAAAATTCCTTATCGGAATGAATATACGGCTGTATGAAATCCCACATCATTTCACGGTTTTTATTTGTAAATTTCAATGTTGAGCAAAAGGTATCACATACAGCCCAATTATCTATTTGCGGAACAAAATCCTCTATAAGCCTTAGCCGTTTGTCCGTATCGGTTTTCAGATATCCTATTATAAGTCCCCTCAGCATTACTTCCTCATAATAGATATCCTCGCCCTCAAGAGCCGAATCGCCACATTCTTTAGCTAACTTTTTGGCATATTCCCTCAGCTTCGGAATACGCACACCTATTATATTATTCTTTCCGGGAACAAGAGCGGAGTGAAATTCTCCGTAATTTTTTTCACCCATATCAATAAGTGTCTGTCTTATTTCATCTTTCATTCTGCTCCACTTCCTCATCTTTATATGTACTTATAACTTCCAAAAGTGCATCTCCGTACTTCCGTATTTTAACCATACCAAGCTTAGCCGTTTTTGATAATTCTGAAATTGTCAAAGGCTTTTTCGCCGCAATTTCTTTTAATACAATATCGTTCACAATTGAATATGCCGGTATTCCGTTTTGCATTGCAATAATCTTTACTCTTGCTTTAAGTCTTGTAAACAGAACCTCATCATATCTGACCTCATCCGGCTTCGACTCTGCCCTGCACCTTATATCTATATCCTTAAGACATACACTGCAATTTCCGCACGGTTTATCCAAAAATTCCCCAAAATATCCGAGAAGCTTTTTCCTCAGACATACCCTGTCATTTATTGAATATGACTTCATTTCATTAAGACTTTTAATTTCCGCCTCAATATGTTTTTCCTTTTCTTTTTGGGGTATTATATCTCTATCATCTTCAAAATACCAATCATCATTTTTTCTAAGTATAAAATAATCTCTTATAAAACGGTAATCACTGTACGAATAAAGAAGTATACATTCCGCTTTTTCGCCGTCACGACCTGCACGTCCCGCCTGCTGATAATACTCTTCAAGCTTTGACGGCATATTGTAATGTATAACATACCGCACATTCGGCTTATCTATTCCCATTCCGAAAGCGTTTGTCGCCGCTATTATCTTAGTCCTGTCAAATGTGAAATCCTCCTGTATTTTTCGCCTTACTTCGGCACTCATTCCCGCATGGTAAGCCTCTGCGGAAAAGCCTGCTTCCCTTATCGTATTTGCTACCGTTTCCGTAAGCTTTTGTGTCATGCAGTAAATTATACCGCTTTCATCTTTATGACGAGTGATATAATCAATAATAAATGAGTTTTTTGTATCTCTGCCGATACCTCTTTCGGACTCTCCGACAGGAGAATATGTTCCGAAATACAAATTAGGTCTGTCAAAGCTTGAGGATATATTATACGGAGATATTAGCCCGAGCTTTTCCACAATATCCCCTTTAACTCTCAAATTTGCTGTTGCCGTAAATGCCGCAATAACAGGGCGGTGTCTGAGCTTTGAATAGAAGTCCGCTATTTTCTGATAACTCGGTCGAAATTCCCGACCCCACATTGATATACAATGTGCTTCGTCAACGGCGATAAGCGATATATCAGCATTTTCTGCAAACCTGATAAAATTACTGCTTTCAAGTCTTTCGGGGGCAACATATATTATTTTATATGCACCCCTTGCCGCCCTGCTAAGGGCAAGGTCGATCATAGACGGAGTAAGCGAACTGTTTATATATGCCGCCGGTATTCCTGCCGCCTTTAATATGCGAACCTGATCCTGCATAAGAGAAATAAGAGGTGAAATAACAAGAGTAATACCATTCATCGCAATTGCGGGTATCTGATAGCAAACAGATTTTCCCGCACCGGTCGGCATTATTGCACAAACATCCCTGCCGCATAATATATTTCTGATTATATCCTCCTGCCCCGGACGAAAGCTGTCGTAACCGTAGTATTTTTTCAATAAACCGTATATATCCGCCAAAAAATATTCACTCTCCGAAATTTTCCGAATCTGTCCTTTTATAATTATTCGCCTGTATTTTATCCCCGAAAACCGTCATATCATTATCGGCTATAAGACGTAATTTTTCCTGCCGTCTGAGCTGCTTTATTCTGTACTCAAGCCTTGATGCGGAGGATTTATTCCCGCTCTCCCACACAGCGGCAAGCTTTTCTGCACTATGCGAACGGGTATATTTTGCACATTTAGCTGTTTTTCCGAAATGTTCCGACATACGCTTTTCTATATCCTTTGCAATACCCGTATAAATACTGCCGTCTTTACAATAAAGCATATATGTGTAATACATTATTTTTTACTTAGCATTTCATGTTCTTTATTAACTTCGTTATAAAGCTCGGCTCCGCACCACTCTGAATTTACCGGTGTGATAACAGCCTTAAGTACTTCTCTTCCGAATCCTGCCTTACGCATTGCAAGAATAAGCTTATCTATATCCGAATTACCAAAACCGCCCATAACAACAAGCTTTCCCGATATTTCTCCGCTGCATACTCTTTTTTCGGAATTATCGGTAATTCCGGCAAGATATCCCACAGGCAAATAAATATCATCTCCGACTATTACTTTTATGCCGAAATGCAGCGGCATAATTGCTCTTTTCAGTATTGGAAGCTCCTTATCGTCAAAATTATATAATAATACAATCTTTTTCATTATTTACGAATCTCCGTTATACTTAATTATTGATCACTGTCAAGTTTAAGCACAGCCATAAACGCCTCCTGCGGCACTTCTACAGAACCAAGCTGACGCATACGCTTCTTACCCTCTTTTTGCTTTTCAAGAAGTTTTTTCTTACGGGTAATGTCACCGCCGTAACATTTTGCAAGAACGTCCTTACGCATAGCCTTTACTGTTTCACGGGCAATAATTTTTCCTCCTATACACGCCTGTATCGGAACCTCAAAAAGCTGTCTGGGAATTTTCTCCTTAAGCTTTTCCGCCATTTTTCTTGCCCTCGCATATGCTTTATCCGCATGGATTATAAACGACAATGCATCCACCGTTTCACCGTTAAGCATTATATCAAGCTTGACAAGCTTTGACTGCTGATAACCCGTAAGCTCATAGTCAAAAGATGCATAACCTCTTGTCCTTGATTTCAGCGTATCGAAGAAATCGTATATTATCTCTGCAAGCGGGAGATCATAATGTATATCAACTCTGTCCGAATCAATATATTTCATATCACGGAACGTACCTCGTCTGTCTTGGCAAAGCTCCATTATATTTCCCACATATTCGCTCGGTGCATATATATGAGCCTCTGTCATAGGCTCCTCAGCCATGGATATCGTACCGGGATCCGGGTAATTTGTAGGGTTATCTATCATTTCCACCGTACCGTCATTTTTTGTAATTCTGTATATTACGCTCGGTGCCGTGGTTATGAGGTCAAGGCTATATTCTCTTTCAAGACGTTCCTGTATTATTTCCATATGAAGAAGTCCGAGGAATCCGCACCGGAAGCCGAAGCCGAGTGCTACCGAAGTTTCCGGCTCAAATGAAAGCGATGCATCGTTAAGTTCAAGCTTTTCAAGTGCATCACGGAGATCACCGTATTTTGCACCGTCCGCCGGATATATTCCGCAGAACACCATAGGCTGAACGGCACGATATCCGGGAAGCGGACTTTCCGCCGGTCTGTCCGCAAGCGTTACCGTATCGCCGACACGGGCATCACTTACGGTTTTTATTGACGCAGCTATATAACCTACCTCTCCGGCATATAATACTTCCGCCGGTTCAAGGTTTGTAGCACGCATAAATCCAAGTTCTACGACCGTAAACTCCGATCCCGATGCCATAAGCCTTATTGTATCTCCGACATGAACCTGTCCCTCTTTGAGCCTTACATAAATTATAACGCCCTTATAACTGTCATAATAAGAATCAAAAATAAGTGCCTGAAGCGGTTTATCGCTGTCGCCCCGTGGCGGGGGAATAAGCTCCACTATCTGCTCCATTACTTCGTGTATATTTACGCCCATTTTTGCGGAAATACAGGGGGCATCCTCTGCCGGCAGACCTATAACATCCTCTATTTCCTTCTTAACCTTTTCTGGGTCGGCACTCGGCAAATCTATTTTATTTATAACCGGAACTATTTCAAGTCCCGCATCAAGTGCAAGATAGGTATTTGCAAGTGTCTGTGCTTCAATTCCCTGAGAAGCGTCAACAATAAGCACAGCACCCTCACAAGCTGCGAGTGAGCGTGAAACCTCATAGTTAAAATCTACATGACCGGGGGTATCTATAAGATTAAATACATACTGCTCCCCATCATCGGCATTATATAGAAGTGTAACGGCATGAGCCTTAATAGTTATGCCTCTTTCACGTTCGAGGTCCATATTATCGAGCAACTGATTTTCCATATCCCTCACAGCCACGGATTTAGTCTGTTCGAGTATTCTGTCGGCAAGGGTAGACTTACCGTGGTCGATATGTGCTATTATACTGAAATTTCTTATTTTATCTCTGTCAAAAGCCATTTTTTCACCTACTAAAGTAAACTGTCTGAAATTATACATATCTATTATAGCATAAATTTTTACAGTATAAAATACATTTTAAGAAAAAACTGCCCCGGCCGAGGCTCCGCTTTCCTTTAAAATAAACAAATATACCCGACCATAACATAAATTACTTATAGTCGGGTGATATTTTTACTATCGGTTGATAAACACTGCAAACCCGGAAACTGAGTACACTAACTAATTATCTTTTGAATTATCACCAAATCTTATATACATTCTTCAGTAAATCCTCCCTATCAAGAATTTCCCTTACAAGATTGTACCAGCTTTTGCAGTTATCAAGTATAATCGCATCACTTGAAACAACATGGTCAAACTGTTTCAGGGCATAATCGACCTCATTCATTACAATAATTTCTGTTTCAAACGTATATGCACCCAAAACTTCTCTGATTTTCTGCCCGAGCCGTCCCGAATTTGATACGGGCGAGTCAAGATAAAATACAACTTTATTAATCTTATGCTCACTCAGAACCTTACCTATTGCCGCAAGTGCCAACTCGGTTTTATCTATAATTCTGTATGTACCTCTCAATCCTGCCAAATCTCTTATTGTACCGTCCATACACTCAAATAGCGGCGAACCGGAAAAAGCAACTTCAAGTGTAATAATCGTGTTGAACCCGTCGATATAAAGAGTGGAATTTTCTTCCAAATATTTTATTCTGCTGTTTTCCCTTGCTGAAAGCTGTTTATCAGATGATACGGAACGCACCAACGCAAGCCGCTGACGTTCAGTCAAATTATAATGATTTCCCACAAAAACAGTTGCATTTTTAATATTATATCCGCTGTCTGTAAGATATTTTATATCATTTGCGGCTTTTTCAAGCTTCACCATTGAATCAGGCGAAAAAAATTTTTCGTCCTCCGGAACATATCCCCTTTTTACCGTTTTCACTGTATAATCAACTCCAAAGTATTTGTTTTCTTCTCCTACCGACAGATAAACTTATTTTCAAATTCACATGAATAAAAATCATAACAGTGTATATGCAAAGTTTATTTATCCCGTGATTGCAATTTGAACCGGCGAACACCGGCAACAATATCAATATTTTAACATATACTGTAATAATAAATCGAACCGTCACTCAACTCAAACAGAGCGACGGTTCGGTTTATTTATAATATTCGCACCGCATATCACAAAACGACGGTACACTGCTACCCGCATTGTAAGTCCTTAAAAGGTCATATCCAACCGACCGTATATTCATATGCTCAGGTACGAAACATATGATTATGAAATTTCAGCCGCAATATCACCGAGTATTTTATTAAGCTCTTCGTCACTGAGGCTGCCTTTTTTGTCTATAGCCTCAATTCCGACTGTTTCGGGTGTTGCTGACCAATAATTATTTCCTACAGTTGTTCCCTGCGGATGAGCATAAGCCGCCTGCTCCGAAACAGCCTTAACTACCGGGTCATTCTTAATGCTATCATCCTCAAGAACCTCATTGTTTGTAGGAATACCGTTTCGTTCGTTATAGCGTTTAAGCTGAGATTCCTTGTTTGTAAGATAATATGCAAGTGCCTGAGCGGATATCGGAAATTTTGTATTGGCATTCACACCTACAGCCTTATATCCGCAAAAAGAATGAAGCTGCTCCTGCTTACCGTCTATGAGTACTGTCGGCAACTTTGCAGCACCGAAATTTTCCTCTCCGACAGCTTCCTTAATTGTGGGAACTGCCCATGTCCCGATAATTGCCGCTGCAAACTCATCCGATTCAAAGTCCGGATGCATATTTGCATCATCTCCGAGTGATCCGAAAGTCCCAACGAACCCCTCTCCTTCACTTTCCGCAAGATGACATACAGCCTTTGCTGCATTAAGACCCTCAGGCGTGTTCAAATCAGCCGTCTGCTTATCGGCGTCAATATCATAGCTGAGCTTGCAGCCTGCCGTAAAGAAGAAAGATGTCATATACCAAGGATTTGTAACATTCATGTAGACCGATTTGCCGCTTTCATTTGCCTTTTTAATCATATCATCCAGACAGCCGACCTCATCATCTTCGAATACTCTTTTATCATAGAATATAAGATAACCGTTATCAGCTGTTTTGGGAAAGGCATACATATCGCCGTTAACGGAACAAACTTCAACCGACTGTGAGGTATTGACTTCTGAAACGCTGTCTCGAAAAAGTGATTCCACCTTAGCAACAGCATTTGCCTTGACAAGCTCAGGAAGCTGATCATCGGCAAAATTAAATACGTCCGCCGCTTCTTTTGGTGATTCAAGGAGCTTTCCGCCCGCCTTATCCTCGCCATAGTCGCTTTTTACCCGGATATTAATCTCATACTTGTCGCTTGCATACTCCTTGCAAAATTCCTCAACCAACGTTTTTTCAAAGTAAGCATCATCATCTGAACACCAAAGCTCCAGCTCAATTGCATTGCCGTTTTCCGATGCCTCGCTTTCCATTGAACTGATAACCGACTTCTTAAAATCGCTTTCATCCGCAGCATCAGTCCCGGATGTACTGCTGTCATCCGAAACTGCGGAATTACCGGATACTGAACCGCCACCTGACTGATTGCTGCATCCGCAGCTTATAAAAGCAAGAGCAAGTGCGGCACATATAACTTTGACCCTACATTCTGACATTCCATACACCTCCTGATATCCAAACATTTCAGCACACACCGACATTTCGCCGAGTGCTATTTTACTATAGTATTTATGCAAGACATGACCTTACAGCGGCTTCGATACAAAATAATACAGCTCTCTTTGGGGTACCTCAGGCGGCACAACGATTATATAATGATTTCTCCCTCAACGGAACCGCCTATGCCGGCTGCATTACCTTCGTCCGTGTCTACGTGCATAGCAGGAGCAAAATTAGGACTTACTCGAACAACAACATCTCCGAATACTAACTTTCTTCCCTCTCCGCCTGTTGCAACGCTTACTATCTGCTTGTCCTCAACACCGATCTCGGCTGCTGTTTCGGGGGTAAGGTGTATATGTCTTTTTGCGGCAATAACACCGTTCTCTATTTCAAGTTCACCGGCAGGACCTATAAGCTTACATCCGGGTGTTCCGGCAATATCTCCCGATTCTCTTACCGGTGCTGCAATACCAAGCTTACGTGCCTCTGTCATAGAAACCTCAACCTGATTTGCCTTACGGACGGGACCGAGTATAGATGCAGCCATTTCTCCCCTTGGACCAACAATAGTCACCTTTTCATTACAGACAAACTGTCCGGGCTGTGAAAGATCCTTCTTCTTTGTAAGCTCTGCTCCCTTGCCGAAAAGAATTTCAAGTGCCTCCTGTGTGACGTGTACATGACGTGCGGAAACCTCAACCAAAATTTTGCTCATATAAACCTCTCCATTCACTGTGCCATTTGGCACATATTTTTATTTCAAGAATAATTTTACAACTCTTTTAGAAAAATGTAAAGTATTTACGGACTTTTTTATAAATTTTCCATGCACATAACACTACATATAAACATTTATATTATTTTTCCGTCCGATATTTCAATTTTCCTTTTACACTTCTCCGCAACTCCGGGATCGTGGGTTATTATAATCACAGTTTTTCTATCATCATTAAGCTTTTTGAAAAGCTCCATAATTTCCGCAGAAGTTTTCGTGTCGAGTGCTCCGGTCGGTTCATCAGCAAGTATAAATGACGGATCGTTCACAATTGCACGGGCAATGGCAACCCTCTGTTTTTGTCCTCCCGACAGTTTGTTTACCGGTTTCTTTGCAAGCTCCTTTATTCCCACCTTTTCAAGTGCCTCAAGTGCAAGCGTATTTGCACTGCCTTTTTTCTTCTTGCTGAAATAAAGCGGTATCTTAACATTTTCAATAACCGTATATTCTTCAACAAGGGCAAAGTCCTGCATTACTATTCCTACTTTTTCGTTACGTATTTCCGCAAGTTTTTTGTCCGACAGCTTATGTATGTTTATATCGTCAATTGTATACTCACCCTTTTCAAAGGTATCAATACAGCCGATTATATGCAGAAGTGTCGATTTTCCCGCACCGGATTTTCCAATTATCGCCAACATCTCGCCGTCCTCGATTTTCAGCGATATATCCTTAAGGGCTGTAAACGCATTGGATTTTTTGTAATTATAAGTCTTTGTAAGATTTTTTATTTCTATCATGATATCAGTTCTCCTTTATTGTTTCCACAGGCGATGAGCTTTTTATTATGTTATGCGGTAGTATGATTGACAGCAGATACATAACCGCAAGAATCACTACACTTATAACAAAATTGTTCCATCCGAATGACAGACCTATAAGATACTCAAAATTCATAGCTATCATTCCAAAAATACCCAATACCGCAAGTACTACCGACATACCGAAAATAATAACCAGATTTGCACTTATGATTTTTATACAGTCCCTCCAACGGCAGCCGCAAAGGAAAAATATTCCGAATGTTTTCATCTGCCTTATCGCAGTCATAGCAGCAGATCCGATAAGTCCCGACAGAATAACAACCGCCGCAGCAATAATCATAGGCAGCATACCGATGTATATATTATTTATCGTATTCTCCGTATCTTCGTATAAAGTCGGAAAATCCTTGTCATCATCAAAATATCCGATGGTTTTCAGAAAATCATTATTTCTCTTTATTGCTTCCTCATCAAGTCCGCTTCCGTATGAAACAAACCACACCGGTTCAGTTGTACAGTTAAATTTTTTATAGTTGTCTTCCTTGTAATCAACAAGCTTTCTGTCGGCAATTATGAACGGTCTTGCCATACTTACATTTGCGTCAAACGCTTCATAAAATGAGAACAATCCCTCTTTATTATTATCATCAGATAAATACCCGTTCCCCGGCGGTTCATAAGTATTGTCCGTCAAAATACCGACAACCCTGAATTTTCCGGCAGGAGTATCGTATAATTCATTCAACTTTGTATCAGTTCCCCCCGATACAACAACTTCTGTTTCACCGTCAGAATTTTTCTCGGATGATGCCCATCTTCCCTCCGCAAGAGGCAGTCTGTATTTTTTGAATATCTCATCATCAAGAAGAATATAATCTGCCAATTCCCCCTCGTCCATGGGCAAAGAAGAATGTGGAGCCATATGATCGTCCTCCCAGAACTCAAGCTGTGAATTGTAGTAAATTTTAGCATCACCCTCAAGATTTTTTTCAAGATAATCTATGACATCCTCATTATCAAGATATCCGTCATGCCGCAGCTTTTCAATTTCCGCATTATCGCACTCATCGTGATTTAATGTACCATCAAGCATAAACACTACTCCGCTGTTATTCTTTAGTATGTCTTTATACGGCTCATACAGCATATTCTTACTGTTATATGTTCCTACAACAGTATTGCAGAGTATCAGAAACACAGCCATTTCAATTGTGATAATTAATGTAAGTACAAATTTATTTATGAGCATATCATAGGCAATTTTAAAATATTTCATCATATCAGCTCCTTTTCAGATCCATTACCGATTTTCTTATCATAGGTATAATATTGAAGGTCATTATCAAAAGACCCAGAACAATATACACACCGAAAACCAACAGATATATATCGGCTGTAAAGAAGCTTTCAAAGGACGGATACAGGAAGGCTATCAGTCCCGATAATAAATATTTGAATATGATAAAGCCTATAACGCAGGAAACAGCAAGGGTCACAAATACTTCACTTATATACATAACAAATATCTGAATCCTGTTTCCGCCGCAAAGCGAAGATATCATCAATATATTTTTCCTTTTTGACAGGATATATGTATAAAGCCTTGAAATATTAAGAAGAACGACCGCCATAATTATAAATGAAACAACATAAATCATATTGTTGAACTGTTTTTCAAGAAGAGGCTCGGGTTCGGGTTCTTCTATATCATTCGTCAAATCCGAAAATTCTTTTTGTATTGTTTCATAGATTTGTTTTTTCTGCTTTGAGGATGCATTATCAGCAAGAATTGACACCGAACAAACCATGAAATCATCATCCATAGCGGATATCCTCATTTTATATGCCGTATCCGCCGAGTCATCCTGCGAAACGGTTTCAACAGAGGAGACAATGTATTCTGTATTATTTATTTTTACCTTATCTCCCTCGGAACAATCCCAGAATGCATCTTTTAATCCCTCGTATTTTGTTATTTTTAAATTATTTTCATTATCGAGAAGATACGATAATGTTCCCTGCATCATATCATCATTTGCACGATAAGCTGAATATCCGTATCTGAACGTGGAATCGGTATATCCCGACACCACAGCATAGGTCAATACCCCGTTTGCAGAATTCAATACGTTTTTCAGTTTATCTTTTATATCCCTGTATTTCGGTAATTCCTTATAATTTCCCGGTAATTCTTCCTGCAATGAGTATACGAGAGACTCCGCGGAGGTATTATATTTCTTCCCCAACTTTTCAATTGCCTTATCTGCTTCACTTTCATCCGTTCCGGAATAGATAAGCTCACCTGTTTTAATGTCATAAAGCTTTGTGCACATCATCTCATCGTCATAGTTATCATAATCCGCCGTATAAATATGAAACGACTTATCATATTCACTTCTGTCCTCTGTAGGAACAGGGGTGGCGGCATCGATCATTCCCGAAACGGTCAGCACGGTTACAATACAAGCAATCTGAGAAATAATTATAAAACAAAATAACACAGGTCTGTTCGCGATGAATTTCTTCAGATTTTTGAAAACCAGGGCAAACCACATTTTTATCACACCTTCTACACTTTTTAATTTACCAAACTATATATGATATTTACTGAAATTAAAGTCTGGTCAGATTTTTAATTTCTGTCAAATCAATTAACCTCTCCAAGACTTTCCGCAGGTGTTTTTGATTTCAGGATACTAAATTTCCATCACCTACACAATAATCACGGTTGGAAGAATAGAATATTCATCTATCCTTCCAACCAAGTTTAAAAAATATTACGGTCGATATACTATTACATGACCCTTTACCCTGATATCGGATGAGGCTGATGAATTCATGTACGCAGCTCCGTAATAATCAACCTTTTGTGTATATCCGGTGGCCATAGGTCCTCCATTTAATAATAATGTTTTATCTGTACCCCTAACATTTTTTTGACCCTGAACATTATAATCTCCATTGCTATAACCATAACACGTTAACTTCATATATTTGTAACATGAAGACTGTCCGTTATTATAGCTGACAGCACCCCAACCATTATAACATTGAAGCATAAGCTTATACTTTTCCTCAACATAACTCACACTTTGCGGATCATGCTTGTGTTTTATCGTGAATGAATTTGTTGCCGAAGCACTTACCATCACTATAGACATAGCCACGCAAAGAACCGAAATAACTGATATTATTATTTTTTTAATTTTTCTCATAAGTAAAACCTCCGTTTTTAAATACTTTTATATAGGATACACTTTATTATGTACAACCGTTTCCAAAAGTAACACTTATCGAACACTTTAAAACAGTAATTGTACATATGATATTAATTTTTTTCGGCATTCCCCCAACTTTTTAGAGTTATTTTTTACATATTCAAAATACTTATTTGGTAATCTCACCTCTTTCTCAAATTTATTTCAATACCATTTTATCACTTTCACGGTATATTGTCAACAATTAACAATTATTTAAAGTCCCAAAAAATACGCAAAAAAATTGTCAAACATTACTAAAAAACTTCTTGTGCGCAGATATAATTCCTTATTTGTGTTTTTAGGCAATATGTACTTCTGTATCGTCAATCCTGTACTCGCCTTTCTCAAAAGTATCAATACAGCCGATTATATGCAGAAGTGTAGATTTTCCTGCACCGGACTTTCCGATTATCGCAAGCATTTCTCCGTCCTCAATTCTAAGAGAAATATCTTTCAGCGCTGTAAATGCATTGGACCTTTTATAATTATAAGTCTTTGTAAGATTTTTTATTTCTATCATAATATCAGTTCTCCTTTATTGTTTCCACAGGTGATGAGCTTTTTATTATGTTATGCGGCAATATAATTGACAGCAGATACATAACCCCAAGCATACCTATACTGAAAATAAGATTATTCCAATCAAGCGAAAGACCTATCAGATATTCAAGGTTCATTGTTGACATAGCAAAGCCTCCGGCTATTGCCAACACTATCGCTATTCCGAAAACTATAATTATGTTGGCACTGATGATTTTCACGCAATCTCTCCAGCGGCATCCGCAGAGAAAGAATATTCCGAAAGTTTTCATTTGCTTTATTGTTGACATTGCCACCGAACCGATAAGTCCTGCAAGTACAACAATAGCCGCTGTTATAATTATCGGAAGCATATGTACATAAATATCATTAAGCTTCTTATTGCTTTCATCAGCTAAGGTTGCAAAGTCCCATTTTTCCTCCACATCACCTATTGTTCTCAGATATTCGGTGTTGTTTTTTATTTGTTCATCGGTAAGTCCGCTTCCGTACGAAATAAACAAATAACTGCCTTCAAGCCAATTGTATTTATCAGGATTATTTTCAAAAAGCTTTTTATCCGCAATACAGAACGCACTCTCCAACGAAACCTGTGTGTCGAACGGCACATAAAATTCAAATATGTTTTTTTCGTCAGAAAGCATTTTACCCTCGTCCAAATTACAGTTACTGTATGGAGGAATATATGTATTATCTGTCAGAATACCCACCACCTTCAGCTTTCCTGCCGGGGTATCATATACATCTCCCAGTTTTACATCCGTTCCTCCCGATACGACAATTTCAATCTCACCGTTTGACGTCTTTTCGGAGGATGCCCATCTTCCCTGTGCAAGAGAAAGTCTGAGCTTGCCGAAAATTTCATCGTCAACAAGATAAAAATCTATATCAGCACCGGCATTCCTTCCAACTTCTGTCTTTGGAAGGCTTGGTTCCAAAAAACTCAGAGCAGCGTTACTGTACACCTTGACATCACCCTCAAGCTTATTTTCGATAAGCCCTATAACCTTTGAAACGTCAAGATATCCGTTTTCCCCCCTCAGTTTTTCGACATCATCGTTCTGAGTCGCATTTGTCACAAGCGTATCAAAATGCATTACCACTCCGGCATTATTCTCAAAAATATCCTTATATGGCTTATACAACATATCTTTACCGTTATATGTTCCTATAACTACATTTGAAAGGATAAGAAGTGCCGCAACTTCAACTATAATTATCAGTGTGAAAACAAATCTGCTGACAATCAGGTTATATGCAATTTTAAAATACCTCATTTTCTCAACTCCTTTTCAGTTCTACAACGGTTTTTCTTACCATAGGTATAATATTCAAGCCCATAATCAGCAGACCGAAGCCCATATATGCCCCGAAAACAGACATATATACTTTTGTATTGAAGAAAAACTCAAAATTAGGATACAGTACCGATATAACATTCAATAAACAGTAATTAAACAACAGGTAACCTATGATACACGAAATGACAAAGGTCAGCAGCACCTCTATAAAATAAATAGCAAACATTCGTATTTTGCTTGCACCGCAAAGTCCGAACACCATAAGCGTATTTTTTCTTTTTGAGAGGATATATGTATAAAGTCTTGATATATTCAGAAGTATAACTCCTATTATTATGATTGAAACGACATATATCATATTGTTAAATTGCCTTTCTAGCAGAGGCTTAGGCTCCGGCTCTTTTACACCGACCTGAATGTCGGAAAACTCTTTTTTAATTGTGCCCGATATCCTTACAATTTGTTCATTCGTAACATCATCTGCCAGGTGTATCGTTATACTATGCACATTAAAGCTGTCGTCAACGGAGTCTAATAACGTATTTAAACCTGTGTTGCCAATGTCTTCCTCAGGTTCCCGTTCCCTTACTTCCGAAACCGTATATTCTGTGTTACCTATTGTAACCTTATCACCCTTTTTACTTTCATAATACGGCGTCTTATATTCTTTTGATGTTACAAGTTTAATATATTTATCCTTTCCCACCAACTCAGGATACGTGTTATTGATATATTCATCCGTACCGAAAACCGCAGAATATTTAATCAGGTATGTATCGTCAACCATACCGTTTATCCAGCCGTCACTCAAAGAATCTCCGGCAACTTTTAAAATACGATTAAGTTTATTTTTTATATCTCCATATTTAGGATATGCAGAAAATTCATTGATACCACTAATAATAATGATATCAACATTTTCATACTTCTCACTTATTTTTTGATATTCTTCTGTATCGGAGAAACCCGAATATAACAAATCTTTCGTCTTTTGATCATATATCCGTACTAACTCGGGACTTTCTTCGTCATAATCCTGATAAAGCTCTCCGTCAGTACCAAAACTAAGTACAAATCCTTTTTGCCAGTCTGACCTTTCATCCGTCGGTTGGGGCGTCAGCGAATCTATCATGCCTGAAACCGAAAAAACCGCAACTATACATATAACCTGTGAAATAATGATAAACACAAACAACAGCGGTTTTGTTTTTATAAAATTCAGTATATTTTTAAATATTAATAGTAACCACATAAAATCCCCACTTTTCCAAATCTAAGTCACATTCACACAAAGTTTTAATTTGACTCATTTCGCAAATGTAATTTAACTAAATTTTAACACTAAAATTGGGTAATGTCAATAATTTACATTCACCTTTTTCATTTTTATTACGTGAATTTTTTTTAGAAATAATTATAATATAAAACAAAAGATACATCTTCCAAAACACTTTCGCATTAATTGATTTTTCAACAGAACCGTTAATAATCGGCATAAAAATTCAATTTTTTCCGCAATTATCCAAAGCTTCACGGATCACAAGCAGTAATAGCCTTTAATCCGCATAATAAAAACCGCACCCAAAAGATGCGGATACAAAAATATTAATTTCAAAAAAATCATATATCAGGTGTGTTCACATTCCTGTTTTATGATCTCCTGTAGTTTTAAAAAATCCTCAAATGCGGCAGGCTTGCTTGAGGGATTTCTCAGAAGTGCCGCCGGGTGAAGAACAGGCATCATGATAACACCGCCCTTTTTAAAAAGCTTTCCATGCTCCGCCGTAATTTTAATATCGGGCTTTATAATTCTTGCAGCCGCAATTCTCCCGAGACATACCACAATCTTAGGTCTGATAATCGCAAACTGCCGCCTCAGCCATGGTATGCAAAGCTCCTGCTCCTCCGGCAAAGGATCCCTGTTATGCGGAGGACGGCATTTTACAATATTTGCAATATATATATTTTTCTTCCTGTCAAGATCAACGGCGGTAAGCATTTTGTCAAGCAGTATACCTGCTTTTCCCACAAACGGCTCTCCCTTGATATCCTCCTGTTCACCCGGTCCTTCGCCTATAAACATAACCTCCGCATCGCATACACCTGTCCCGAAAACAACATTGTGTCTGCCCGAACAAAGCCTGCACCTTTCGCAGACCGAGCATTTCCCCGATAACTCTAATAATTCCTCCGCCTTTTTTTCGTCCATACTGACCTCCCGCAAAAGCCGCTTTTTTATCATTCTATCATAATAATACGTTTTTTACAATCCGCTGCTATATAAAAATCACTATAGCATAGCTCAGCCAAAAAATATGGAAACAATTTACAAAAAAGTAAAAGCACATAATAATATCCAACATAAGCTTCGCCGCCAAAGTGTTTTTCGGAGGTTTACTTATAAATCTCAGCCGTATATAAAGAATAAGAAGCAGCGGCAGAATACATTTTGCGAGAAATCCTCCAACGCCGTCAATACTCAGCGAAAGAAGCGGATTAACTTCCGTAAAAAGTCCGCTTGAGATAAGAACAAGGGTGAAGAGATAATCCGACAGATTAAGAAAATACAAAACAGCAAACCTGTTATCCAGGACACACTCTGATGTAACAAATGATAATATTTTTTTCATAGCCTACTCCTCTGAATGATTTTATATAAAAATGTTGATTATAATAAAGTCTTACACTTGACAAAAACAGACTTTATGTAGTAGTATTAAGGTGTATTTGTAATTTCGGAGGGTTAAAAATGTCAAAAAAATCATTTATAACAAAAACTATGGCGGAGGATATAATAAAGCGTTTCCCCACGCCGTTCCACATATATGACGAAAAGGCAATAAGACAAAATGCACGTAATCTGAATAAAGCGTTTTCATGGAACAAGGGTTTCCGTGAATACTTTGCCGTAAAGGCTACGCCCAATCCTACAATACTGAAGATACTCAAAGAGGAAGGCTGCGGAACGGACTGTTCATCATATACAGAACTTTTTATGAGCAAAAAATGCGGATTTGAGGCTCCCTACATAATGTTTTCCTCAAACGATACACCTACTGAGGAATTCAAATATGCAAACGATATCGGTGCGATTATAAACCTTGATGATATTTCCCATATAGAAACTCTCGAAAAAGCCTGCGGTATTCCGGAAACGGTATGCTGCCGCTATAATCCGGGAGGAACTTTCTCCATATCCACAACTATAATGGATAACCCCGGTGAAGCAAAATACGGTATGACAAAGGAACAGATAATTGAGGCATATAAAATACTTAAGGAAAAGGGTGCAAAAAAATTCGGTATTCATTCTTTCCTTGCCTCAAACACGACCACAAATGAATATTATCCGACACTTGCAAAAATTCTGTTTGAGCTTATTGTTGAAATTAAGGAAAAAACGGGAATAGAGATAAGCTTCATAAATCTCTCCGGCGGTGTCGGCGTACCATATACACCCGACAAAGAGCCGAATGATATATTCGCAATAGGCGAGGGCGTACACAGGGCATTTGATGAAATACTTGTTCCGGCAGGTCTTGGAAATGCAAGTATATACACCGAGCTTGGCCGCTTTATGCTTGCACCCTACGGGCATCTTGTAACAACCGTAATTCATAAGAAGCATATACATAAGGACTATGTCGGAGTGGATGCCTGTGCGGTAAACCTTATGCGTCCGGCAATGTACGGTGCCTATCATCACATCACGGTTCTCGGAAAAGAAAACGAGGAATGTACGCATACATACGATGTAACAGGTTCTCTGTGTGAAAATAATGATAAATTCGCAATAGACCGCAATCTTCCGGAAATTGATATAGGTGATATACTTGTCATCCATGATACCGGTGCACACGGCTTTTCAATGGGCTACAACTACAATGGCAGACTTAAATCCGCTGAGCTTCTCCTGAGAGAGGACGGTTCTGTCGTTGAAATAAGAAGAGCAGAAACACCCGAAGATTATTTTGCGACACTTGAAAATTATTGGGATATCATCAAATAACAATATTATTATTGCCTGAAAAAATCCGGATACGCCGTCGGAGCTTATTTTCCTGCGGCGTATTTTTTATATTCGTATTTTACGAGAAATAATTTTACCTTTTCGCATCCAAAAAAGCACATTTGCAAACCGAAAGGAATAAACAAATCCATTTAGTAATTCTGCACTCAGCCATATAACAATGTGTATAAAAAATCCGTAAATTCTCAAAGTAAATTCCACAGTAGGAAGACAGTAGAAATTACCTTGAGA